>Ga0157370_10008909_pt1 | contig 10779 bp, 8 predicted proteins | sample C35metaG_FD_113463 | JGI IMG/M metagenome (GOLD analysis project Ga0157370, IMG submission 113463) | Corn rhizosphere microbial communities from Kellogg Biological Station, Michigan, USA - C3-5 metaG | ecosystem: Host-associated > Plants > Roots > Rhizosphere > Soil | place: USA: Michigan... | reverse complement strand
GGTGAACCTGTTTCCCAAGCGTGCCGATCGCGTTCCGGTGACCGGCGCGCGATTCGAATATCACCTCGTGCCCGATCGTACCGCGCCACTCGACTACGAAGTGCATTCGGTGCAGCAGGTTACGGGGCATGTCGGCGCGGGCGTGTCCGAAGAGCGCGCGTTCAAACCGTTCTACCAGACGCTCGGCAAGGACGATGGTGAATATGGCGCGTACTACTCGATCCGGCGCGAGCCGCGCGTGGCTTCCGAGTCGGTACGCCGCAACGGGCCGCGCACCGGCTACGTCGGCAGCGAGGTGTACATCTCGCTCGTCGACCAGCACGACGCACCGTTCTCGGCAGAGCTTACGCAGCTTTCGGTCAACACGCTCAGCACGAACCGCGACCTTTCGCTGCTGATGCCCGTCGGCGGGGACACCGATTTTCACCTTACCGCATCGGCGCCGGTCGCTGCGATCAGGATCGTTCGCGGCCCCTCCCGCCCCGGGCCTGCGATTGCCGAACGAGACATCACGTGGCGGCTGATCAGCCATTTGTCGCTCAACTATCTCACGCTCTCTGACATGGGCGAGGACGAAGGCGCCGCGGCGCTGCGCGAGCTTTTGCAGATGTACGCGGCGTTGTCGCTGAATTCCGTGGGCAGCCAGATCGATGGCGTGGCTCGGGTTGCGATCGCCCCCGTCACGCGCCGCCTTCCGCAAACCGGTCCGCTGGTGTTCGGCCGCGGCGTGGAGGTGTCGATGACCGTCGACGAGACGGCGTTCGCCGGCTTCAGCCCCTATCTGCTTGCGCGGGTTCTCGACAACTTCTTCGCGCGCCACGTTTCGATCAACACGTTCACCCACACCGTCCTGCATTCATTGCAACGTGGCCGCATCACCGATTTCGCGCCACGCATCGGCCGACGTCCGGTGGCTTGACGAGTTGATATGCCGGGCGCCGAAGCGGAAACGAACAGCGCAGCCGAGCCGCCCAGTAGCGCGGCCCCGGCCGCGCGCCTGGCGTCCTTTTGGCAGGACCTCGCGGAGCGCGCCTTTCGGTTCGACCTGTACTACGCCTTGCGCCGTATCGAGGCAGCACATCCGCAATTGCCTTTGCTCGGACGTGCCGCGCGTCCGAGCGACGAGCCGGTGCGTGTCGGGCAGGAGCCCTCGCTCGCATTCGCGCCTGCAGCGATCGCCGCGTGCGAACCCGGCCGCGGGGCGACGCCGCCGAGGATCATCATCCACAGCTTCGGCTTGTTCGGCCCGAACGGTCCGATGCCCAATCACGTGACCGATTACGTCCGTGACCGGCTGCGCAACAACGACGATCCAACCCTCGCCCGTTTCGCGGACATCCTCCATCAGCGGCTGATTCTGCTTTTCTACCGCGCATGGGCCGGGGCGCAATCGACGGTGAGCCTCGATCGTGCCGGGGACGACAGCTTCTCCCGCTACGTCGCGAGCCTCATCGGCCTTGGGTTCGCCACTCAGCGGCGTCGGGATGCCGTTGCCGATCACGCGAAATTCGCCCATGCGGGACATTTCGTCCGGCTGACGCGCAACGTCGAGGGACTCGCATCGGTGCTGCGCGATTTCTTCGCGGCGCCGGTCCGGATCGTCGAGTTCTGCTGCAACTGGCTGCCTCTTGCGCGCGAGCAAAGAACAATGCTGGGCTCGCACGGCGAAGCGTCCATGCTCGGCGTCGGTGCCGTCGCGGGGAACGCCGTATGGGACGGACAATCGCGCTTTCGCATCGAGATGGGCGCGCTTCCACTACCCGAATACGAGCGGTTCCTGCCTGGTGGCCCGGGTTTCGCGCAGCTCGTCGCCTGGGTTCGCAACTACGTCGGCGTCGAGCTCGCCTGGGATGTTCGTTTGATTCTCGATCGGCGCGTAGTGCCGAAAACGACGCTCGGGCAGTACGGACGGCTCGGATGGACAACATGGCTGGGCCAATGGCGCGCTGCCGCAGATGCCGGCGACTGCGTCCTCGACTGCGAACGCTGGGCGGCGAGGATGGGTCCGCGGGTTCCCGTTCCTTTTGCGAATTCCTGACGAGTCGACCATGGCGGAAATCAGTCGCGTTGCGCTGTTCGGCAAGCTCGATCCGATGCTGTACAAGGCGCTCGAGAGCGCCACCGTCGTATGCAAGCTGCGCGGCAACCCTTACGTGGAGCTTGCGCACTGGATCAATCAGATCCTGCAGAACCAGGACAGCGATCTGCATCGCATCGTCCGGCGGTTTCAGCTTTCACCCGCGAAGCTCACTCAGGAGCTGACCGATGCTCTCGAGCGGCTGCCGCGGGGCGCGACGTCGATCAGCGACCTTTCGCAGCACATCGAGAATGCGGTCGAGCGGGGGTGGGTGTATGGAAGCCTCATGTTCTCGGACGTTCGCGTTCGCGGCGGCACGCTGCTCGTCGGGATACTGAAGACGACGTCGCTGCGTAACGTGCTCTACGCGATGTCGCGCGAGTTCCAGAAGATCGAGCCGGATGTGCTTGCGTCAGAGCTGGCGTCGATCGTCAACGGCTCGCCCGAGGACGCCGAGGTGGCGTCGGACGGCGCCGCCGCGCCGGGAGAGGCAAGCGGTGCGATGCCGGCCGCCGCCATGGGGAAGCAGGAGGCGTTGCGCCGATTCGCTGTCGATCTCACCGATCGCGCGCGTCGCGACGAGCTCGATCCGGTGACCGGCCGCGACGAGGAAATACGCCAGATCGTCGACATCCTCATGCGGCGCCGCCAGAACAATCCGCTTCTCGCCGGAGAAGCGGGCGTGGGCAAGACCGCCGTCGTCGAAGGTTTCGCGCAGCGGATCGTGAAAGGCGACGTTCCCCCGGCGCTGAAAGACGTCTCGGTGCTGACGCTCGACATGGGTCTTCTGCAGGCCGGCGCGAGCATGAAAGGCGAATTCGAAAATCGCCTCCGCCAGGTAATCGACGAGGTGCAGGCAAGCGCGAAGCCGATCATCCTGTTCATCGATGAGGTGCATACGCTGATCGGCGCGGGAGGTTCCGCCGGCACCGGGGACGCCGCGAACCTGCTAAAGCCTGCGCTTGCCCGCGGGACGCTGCGCACGATCGGCGCCACAACGTGGGCGGAGTACAAGAAGTACATCGAAAAGGATCCGGCGCTGACACGCCGCTTCCAGGTGGTGCAGGTGCGCGAGCCGTCCGAGGAGCGCGCGATCGCGATGCTGCGCGGCGTGGCAAGCACGCTCGAGAAGCACCATCGCGTGCAGCTGCTCGATTCCGCGCTCGACGCGGCCGTGCGCCTGTCGCATCGCTACATCCCCGCGCGCCAGCTTCCCGACAAGGCGGTAAGTCTCGTCGATACGGCGTGCGCGCGCGTCGCGGTGAGCCAGCATGCAACGCCACCCGAGGTGGAGGATGCGCTGCGCCGCATCGAGATGCTCGAAACGGAGCTTCGCATCGTCGAGCGCGAAGAGATGGTCGGCGAGCCGGTCGTCGAGCGCAAGGCGGACGTCACCCGCCGGCTCGACGACGAGCGGGCGCGACTGACCCCGCTCGACGAGCGGTGGAAAGCGGAGAAGGCGCTCGTCGACGAGATCCTGGAGCTCCGGGCAGCGTTGCGCTCGCAGGGCGCAGGCATCGTCGGCGATCCTGCGGCGAATGCGAACGCTGCCGGTCCCGCGCAGGGTGCGCAAAGCAGCCGCGCAGCAACGGCCGGCGACGGCAAAGCGGGCCCTCGGGAAGCGACGTCGGACCCGAGCGCGATCGCCGCCGCCCCGAAGAGCGCACCGACGCGCGAAGAGCTTCTCGCGCGGCTGGCCGATCGGCAACGCGACTTGCGCGCGCTGCAGGGCGAGCGTCCGTTGATCCTGCCTTCGGTCGACGAGCAGGCGGTGGCAGCGGTCGTCGCCGACTGGACGGGCGTGCCGGTCGGTCGCATGGTGAAAAACGAAATCGAGGCGGTGCTGAAGCTCGCCGATACGCTCGGCTCGCGCGTGATCGGTCAGCGACACGGCCTCGAGATGATCGCGCGGCGCATTCAGACATCGCGCGCGAAGCTCGACAATCCGAACAAGCCGGTCGGGGTATTCATGCTTTGCGGTCCGTCAGGCGTCGGGAAGACGGAAACAGCGCTCGCGCTCGCGGAATCGCTGTACGGGGGCGAGCAGAACATCATCGCGATCAACATGAGCGAGTTCCAGGAAGCGCACACGGTATCGACCCTCAAGGGCGCGCCGCCCGGATACGTCGGCTATGGCGAAGGCGGTGTGCTGACCGAAGCGGTGCGTCGCCGTCCGTACAGCGTCGTGCTTCTCGACGAGGTAGAAAAGGCGCATCCCGACGTGCACGAGATCTTCTTCCAGGTGTTCGACAAGGGGTGGATGGAAGACGGCGAGGGTCGCTACATCGACTTCAAGAACACCATCATCCTTCTCACCTCGAACGTCGGCTCGGATCTCATCACCTCGATGTGCCGCGATCCCGATCTGATGCCCGAGCCCGAAGCGATCGCATCGGCGCTGCGCGAGCCGTTGCTGAAGGTCTTCCCCGCCGCGCTGCTGGGGCGTCTGGTCGTCATCCCCTACGCGCCGCTGTCGGACGAGATGCTCGGAAACATCGTGCGCCTGCAGCTTTCGCGCATCCGCAAGCGTATTGCCGAAAACCACCGAATTCCGTTCGAATACGACGATGAGGCGGTCAAACTGATCATCAGCCGATGCACCGAGCTCGAATCCGGCGGCCGGATGATCGACGCGATCCTCACGAACTCCGTATTGCCGCGCATCAGCCAGGAATACCTGAAGCGGCTCTCCGAGGGCCGGCCTTTGCGGACGGTGCGCCTGCACGGCGACGCGAGCGACTTCGCGTACGACTTCGGCGACTAGGGGCCTGTTCACGCGATGTCGGCTGGCGCGAACGGGTGGTGTGGAACGCCGATCGGCGTGGACGAGCCGTAACCCGACGACAAACGCAAGGAGCCGGCATGCCCCGCGTATTTACCGCGCATACGCCGTTCGGCCCGGACATGCTGCTGTTCGAGTCGCTCACCGGGCGCGAGGAGCTTTCGCGGCTGTTCGAGTTTCGGCTGGAGCTCTTGAGCCCGTCGCAGGATCTCGCGGCCGAGCCGGTTCTCGGCAAGAACGTGACGATCGAAGTCGAAACGGAGCCTCTCGGCCGGCGCTACCTGAACGGCGAGGTGACCCGCTTCGCGTTGATATCGAGGTACGGCCGCTACTATCGATACGAGGTGATCCTGCGGCCTTGGACGTGGTACATGACGCGCGCGTCGAATTGCCGGATCTTCCAGAAGCGCACCGCGATCGAGATCATCGAGGACGTGTTCTTCAAATATGCCGACGTGTCGTCATGGGGGCTTCTCAATCGAACGACCGAGACGTATCGACAGTGGGATTACTGCGTTCAGTACCAGGAAACCGACTTCAACTTCGTGAGCCGGATGATGGAGCACGAAGGCATCTACTACTACTTCGAGCACGAGATGGGCAAGCACACGCTCGTGCTCGCCGATTCGCCGAGCGCGCACAAACCGCTGCCCGAGTACGAGAAGATTGCGTTCATCGCACCCGATGCGGCCGTCATCGCCAACGAGGAACACGTCGAGAGCTGGATCATCGCGAAGGAGGTCGATCCAGGCGGATACATCACCGACGATTACGATTTCCGCAAGCCGCGTGCGAAGCTCGAGCAGCGCAAGGTGCATCCACTCGGTCACGCCAACGACAAATACAAGTTCTACGATTACCCCGGCGGGTACATCGACCCGGCACCCGATGGCGAGCGATACGCGAAGGTGCGGCTCGAGGAGTTGCAGGCGCCGCACGAGATCCTGACGGGCCGCACGAACGTGCGCGGCATCGCACCGGGATATCACTTCAACCTCTACCGGTGTCCCCGTGGCGACCAGAACCGCGAGTACCTGATCCTCTCCGCCGACTATTACTGGAAGGAAGCGCCGTACACGACGCGGGGTGACGTCGGTACGATCTACGAGACGACGATGAACTGCCAGGACCATTCCGTGCAGTTTCGGCCGCCGCGCATCACGCCGAAGCCGCTAACGAGCGGTCCGCAAACCGCCGTCGTCGTCGGCCCCGGTAACGAAGAGATCTACACCGACGAAGACGGCTACGGCCGCGTCAAGGTGCAGTTCCGCTGGGATCGCGAGGGCAAGCACGACGAGAACAGCTCCTGCTGGATACGCGTGTCGCACGCGTGGGCGGGCAGCAACTACGGTGCGATCCACATCCCGCGGATTGGCCAGGAAGTGATCGTCGATTTCATCGACGGCGATCCCGACTATCCGATCATCACCGGCCGCGTGTACAACGCCGATGAGATGCCGCCGTGGCCGCTGCCCGCGAACAAGACGCGATCGGGGCTGCTGACGCGTTCGACGATGAAGGGGACGCCCGCGCACGCGAACATGCTTCGCTTCGAGGACAGGAAGGGCGCCGAAGAGATACACGTTCATGCGCAGCGCCAGCTTACGACCGTCGTGGAGGCGAACGAGACGCGCATCGTCGGCGGCACGCGCTACGTATCGATTCACCATGACCACATCGAGCACGTCGACGGCAACATTCAGCTCCTCGTGGGCAAGGGCAAGATCGACGGCGGCCAATACGACGTGTCGATCGAGAAGTCAATGCGCGAGACGGTAGGCGAGCAACGCGACCAGCACGTCAAGGGCGACCGCAATGAGCAGGTGGACGGCACCGCCTCACTTACCGTCAACGTGAGCCAGCTCGAGAAGGTCGCAATGAAGCACGCAGTCGACGCTGGCATGGAGATCCATCTCAAGGCGGGCCTCAATGTCGTGATCGAGGCCGGCGTTCAATTGACGCTCAAGGGGCCGGGGGGCTTCATCGACATCGGCCCGGCAGGGATCGCCATTCAAGGAACGCTTGTGCTCATCAACAGTGGCGGTGCTGCAGGCGCAGGAAGCGGATCGAATCCGACGCAGCCCGAGGACGCGGTGGAAGCAAATCCTGCCAGGCCCGGATCGGAACGAGCCAGCGTCGATATCAACGCGATCGAGATGGACCCCTGAGTCGCTTCGGCCCGGACGCGAGCAGGTGCGGTTGCATGATCCGCCGCTGATCGAGGCGGAACCTCCCCGCCTCCCGCATCATTGGTCGCCGACTGCAGCGGCAACCCGGGACTGATGCAGGTATGAGCTGCCGCCAGCCTCAGGCGACGATTCCCGCACCTCTTTCGGCAGGCAACGCATAGGCCGTCCCCCTGACCCGCACGTAAACCTTGCCGGCGAACTGCTTGATCGCGCGGTTCAGTGCCAATCGAAGCGCCATGTTTTCCGGGACGATGCATCCATCGCTGCCCAGCTCTCCGCGTCCGTGGATGAAAAAATCGTTGTCTCTGTAATGCGGGATCGGATGAGCAGAAAAAGGCGAGGATATGACGGTGGCGTCGGCACATCTTTCGAGCCAAACGCAGTCGTGAAATGTCGGGTGGTTCGTCAAATGGTGGCAGAGGTAATGCCCGGCCGGCAGCGTTCCGCCCCGCTGCGATCCCATCTTCTTCGTATTGGCGAGGTAACTTGTCAGGGAGCGATCCCACTGCTTCGGATTGACGCTGCCTCTTCCGCCGCCGGAATAGGCCTTCATGTGAAAGCGTAGCGCGCCGATTGAGCCAGACAGCATCTGGGAGGGAGCGTCATAGGTTAATTCGGCGATGACGCTCTTTGCGGTGGCGGTCGTCACGGTGGTGGGTCCTACCTCGGGTGATCGGGATAATACCTTCGAACGAGTGCCGAGCCGATCACGAGTTTCGTTTCATCGCGCGGGTATTCGGCGCTCAGCATGACGGTTTCGGGGAGCGCGCCTCCGCGTTGGTCGAACGCGAGAAGCTGGGGCCGTTGCGGCCCCGTCGCGGGCAGCCACCGATAGTCGGCGCCGAACTGGCTGCGCAACGATTCGAGCGACACCTCCGCGGGACGCCGCAACACCACGCGAATCGTCGTCAACAGGTGCTTTCCTGCAGGAAGATCCTCGAAATCGAGCTCGACTTGCGCGACCTCGGGCGTGCGCGGCGCAAGCTGCCAGCGCATCGCGGTCTTGTGCACCGGCTCGCCGAGCATGGCCACGGCGGCTGCCGCGTCGAAGCCCGGATTGGAGAAGGCTTCGACAACGGGCAGCAGCAGGATCGCCAAGGACGTAGCCACGAGAGGTCAGGGCGTATTCCGGAACGCCTGCTCGGCAGCGTCGCCCTGGCGCCACGCGTCCTCCTCCTCGGGAAGCGCGCGATAGTCGTCGTAACGATGGTCGGCATCGTTCAGCACGTCCTCGCGGTGGCCCGCACGGCCGCCGTAGACGCTCTCTTGCACCGCTTCCCCCATCGCCCCCTGGCTGGTTCCACGCGGCGCCGGGTTCGTGGCGGCCGCCGTGGCGACGCTTTGGGGAATTCCCATGTCATGCGCGATCGTGCTCGCCGGCATGCCGTTCGCGGCCTGGTGTTGCGCGACGTTCCACCATTGTTCGCCGTGCCGCGTTTCATGGTAGATGGTGTTGCTGAGGTCAGCGAACTGGTCTTCGGTCATCGCAGCGCCCTGCAGCATCGTCTGGTTGACCTGCACGGTCCACGTCGCGAAGTCGAGTTGTCCCATCGTCGTCGCGCTGAGTGCGGCAGGCTCGAGCGTCAACGCCGGCATCCCGGGCGGCAGCGCCGCGTTGAGCGCTGCCTGGATGGCCGCAAGACGCTGCGCCGCCGTCATGGCGCCCCAGTTCTTGGAGATGGCGCGCATCGCGGCGGCATAGCCGTTCATGCTTCCCGCGCTTGCCAGGCCGAATCCGACGTCCCCGATGTGGACCGTGACCATGCCGATGAGAAATGGATTCGGTGGTCCGAGTCCCTGAAGTATGTCGCCCATCCGGCAGGCCATCTGGTAATTGACCAGCACCGTCGTACTGCCGAGGTAGCAGATCTCGGGACCATGCGGCGCGGGGGCCGGGGGAGCGATCGGGATCGCGCAAAGATGCTGGTCGACCAGCGTCCGCCATGCGGGCTGACCGCCGATCAACACGTTCGGGGAGCCGATCCCCGGCATCGCGGGTGCGAGATGCGTCGTGAGATCCAGGACTCGGGCGGCGGGTTTGGGCATGGCGGTCGGCGTTTCGCACGGCGTTGCGTGTTCGGATAGTATCGCGGACATCCGCCCGCGGAGCATCCGCTCGAAGAGGCGCAAGGCGAAAGGCGATGGCCCTCGTCATCTCATCATTGCCCGGCCCGGTCGGCAGCCCCCCGGGCTTCGAGGATACGCCGGCTGGAACCGGCGGTCGCGTTCCCGGACCGCTCGGCTTTCGCACGATCTTCCTCGCGGTCCCCGGGGCCGTGAAAGTCGCCAAAGCGGCGGTCCCACCCACGCTCGTCATGCCGACGCCGCTCGCCGATGGCACGAAATACGCGCGCGTAGTGACGTGGCCGCTCTACGGAAAATCGGGGCCGGTGACCACCGACATTTCGCAAGGTACCGTCGGCGACTGTCCGTTACCCGCGCTGCTCGCGGCAATCACGAATACGCCAACGGGCGCCAAGACGATCACCGACATGATCGTCGAGCACAAGGGAACGGTTGTCACCGACATCTCGGCGATGCGCGACAAGCTGTCCGGCGAGCAGCCGGCCGGCAACATCACGTCGCAGCGCTTCTTCACCGTAACGGTCGGCGGCAAGTCGGTCGACGTCAGCGACGTCTTTTTCACCGACGAAGCGGATAGCGGGTGGTCGCTGCTTTACATGCAGGCGTCCAGCGGCGCCAGCGTGCTGTGGGCCTGCGTGATCGAGAAGGCTTGCGCCACGCTCCTCGGCGGCTATGAGAAGCTCAACGAGGTGCAGACGGTCAATGCGATCTGGAAGATGATTTTGCGCGCCGACCCGAACGGATTTTCGATCGGGGCCAAGACCAGTCTTGCGAAGATCACGATGCCGCATCGCGCGCGGGCACGGTGCCCACGGTCGTCGCCTCGAACAACGACAAGGATCTGGAGAAGAGATCGAAGGGCAAGGTGCTGAACTCGCACGCTTACGCCGTGCTCAAGCTCGCCGGCCGCGAGATGATCTTGTACAACCCGTGGGGCAACAAGATCCAGCTCTCGGTCGCCGAAATCAAGCTTTTCTTCCAGGCGATGTTCTACCCCTGATCGGATCGGGCATCGCCCGATTCCTTGGGCTCGGGAACGGTGGTCCCGGTGAGTCGGGAAAGAGCCCTCGCCAACATCGCAGTTCCCGCCTGTGCCGGCCGTTCGTTCGCAAGCGGCCATTCGAGCGCGAGGATCATCGGGATCCACGGCTCGAACGACGGGCTGCGCTCATCCTCGATGCGGCGCACGGCGCGCGACACTTTCGCCGGGACTGGAACGCACTGCACGCTCGCGGACGAAGGGTACGCGCAGTTCGCTGCGGGCGATGTCACGAGATACTCGCGACAGGCGAGCGGACGGTCGGGATGGATCGAGCAGGACTCGTCGTCGAGGAAGGGACAGGCAACGCCTTGCATGAAATAGTCGAGGCCGACGCGTTCGGCCCGTTCCGCGTCCACCGTCTCGGGATGGCGCAGCGTCTCCATCAAGCCTGCTTGCGCGAACGTCGCGACACCGCGCTCGAAGCGCTCGACGACGGCTGAGCGGCGCGGTTCCGGAAGCTCAGCGACGAGCCGCCGCAGCGCCATCACTTCCATCTCCGAAATCGGTACGAGCTGGCGACAGCATGCCCCGCAACCCTTGCGGCACGAGATCGAAAGTCCGCGCGATCGCGTTTCCTCGGCGGCGATGTCGACGAGCGTGTCGG
>Ga0157370_10008907_pt1 | contig 10781 bp, 14 predicted proteins | sample C35metaG_FD_113463 | JGI IMG/M metagenome (GOLD analysis project Ga0157370, IMG submission 113463) | Corn rhizosphere microbial communities from Kellogg Biological Station, Michigan, USA - C3-5 metaG | ecosystem: Host-associated > Plants > Roots > Rhizosphere > Soil | place: USA: Michigan... | reverse complement strand
CTGGGCGGTGGCAGCGGGGGCCGGGTGGGGCCGGAGGGGTGGGGGCCATGACGGCCTGGGCAGTGCGGGGGGTAGGGGTCGGGGGCCTGTTCCAGTGTCCCCTCGACGGGCGCCACCGTAGCGCCTGCGTAAGCGGCGCCTGCCCACAACAACGGGACGAACAACGCGCGCCTCATACCGTCACCCTGGCATGGCGTTTCAGCGCTTGAACGGGGTAAAAACGCGCCGGATAGTCCCGTCGTTGGGTGGCGAACAAGTCGACGACCTGGCCAATGACGGTCAAAGTCGGAACACCCGGCGGGCAGTCCAGTGCCAGCGTCGGCAAGTGTTTCAGCACGCCTCGCGCGACATGCTGGTCGGGCCGCGTGCCATTGCTGATCAGCGCGGCGGGTGTGTCGGCTGCCATCCCGGCATTAATCAATCGCTCGGCGATAATCCCGAGGTTCGATAACCCCATGTAAAACACCAAGGTCTGGCTGGTATCGGCCAGGTCGTGCCAGGGCAATATCAACTCGCCGTCGTGTTGCAGGTGGCCGGTGATGAACCGACAGGAGTTGACCAGGTTGCGGTGGGTCAGCGGGATGCCGGCGTAAGCGCTGCACCCGGACGCGGCGGTAATGCCCGGCACCACCTGGCAATCAATGTTGCGTTGCAACAGATACTCCAGCTCCTCGGCGCCGCGACCAAAAATGAACGGGTCACCTCCCTTCAGCCGTGCCACGCGCAGCCCTTGATCGGCGAGGTCGGCGAGCAGTTCGTTGATCTGGTCCTGGGGCAGGCTGTGGCAACCGCTGGCCTTGCCGACGTAATGCCGGGCGCAGTCGAGGGGGATCAGCGTCAGCAGTTCGGGGCTGATCAGGCGGTCATAGACGACGGCGTCGGCCTGCATCAACAGGCTCCAGGCACGCAGGGTCAGCAGGCGGGGATCGCCGGGACCCGCGCCGACCAGGGCCACTTCGCCCGGTCTGAAGGTGGACTCAAGTGCAGCCGGTAAAACAATCGAGGGGTGCATGGGACGTCCTTGGTTCTTCATCAGGTTGGCCGGGGCTGGCCAGGCGGATGCTTCAGTGCATGACGCAAGGGATTGTCGGTAAGGGCGGCACACCGATTTCTTCGTCGCTGAGGTGGCAACCGGGGTCCTGGCCCCAGAGATCGCCTTCGGCCCAGGCGCGAGTGCGGGTGTTGCCGTTGCAGATGTCCAGCCAGCGGCATTGGCCGCAGCGGCCACCGACGGCGCGCGGATGCTCGCGCAGTTGCTGCAATAAGGCGTCCGGGCGGTCCAGCCAGAGGGTGCGAAATGGCGTGTGCCGCACGTTGCCTACCGAGTGCTGCCACCAATAAGTGTCCGGGTGGACGTCGCCGGTGTTGTCGATATTGGCGATGCCGCTGCCCGAAGCGTTGCCGCCCCAGGCGCGGAGCATGCGTTCCAGGCGCGAGGCGTGCTCGGGCAGGTGAAGGCTCACCCACTGCAGCAGCAGAATCGCGTCGGCGTCGTTGTTGCCACTGACAAAGTCGCTGTCGCGGCCCTGCGCGATATCGTCCCAGGCCTGTTCGAAGATCAACGTCATCGCCTCACGGTTCATCTGTTGCCGGGCGTCGAGCGTGCGACTGCGTTTGCCGCGACCGCTGTAGTTGAGGTGCGACAGGTAAAACTTCTGCACGTCGTACTCACGCATCAGCGTCAGCAGCTGAGGCAGTTGCCCATGGTTTTCCTGGGTGAGCGTGGTGCGCAAGCCAACACGAATACCCTGTTCGCGACAGAGCCGGATCGCGTGCATGGAACGGGCAAAACTGCCCTTGAGTTGGCGGAAGGCGTCATGGGTGGCTTGCAGGCCATCGATGCTGATACCGACATAGTCGAACTGCGCCGCGTGGATCTGCCCGATGTTGTGCTCAGTAATCAGCGTGCCGTTGGTGGACAACGCCACAAAGAACCCCTTGGCGCGGGCGTAGGCGCTGAGCACAAACAGGTCGTCGCGCAACAGGGGCTCACCGCCAGACAGAATCAGCACCTTCACGCCGGCGTCATGCAGGTCGTCGATCACCGTGAGTGCGGCCGGGGTATCCAGTTCATCGCGAAAGACACTGTCAGCGGACGTGGCGTAACAGTGTTTGCAGGTCAGGTTGCAACGCCTGAGCAGGTTCCAGATCACCACGGGTGGCCGTTGGCTGCCCGATGCGCCGGTTTTGGGGGCGGGCGCCTGGCCGGCCAGTGCGCGCAGGTATTGGCTGATCCTTAACATGCAACTCTCCTTGAGTCGGCGCGTGTTCAGTGCGAAGCGGGTGGCAGGCGCAGACCGGTTTTTTTCAGGATTCGGCTGCTCACCAACATCTCGTCGGCGGCGCAGGCATCACCCAGCAAGTAGCGCAGGTGCTCGCGGTAGCTGTCGATTTCCTCACTGCTGCGACCGTGCACCATGGCAAACAGGTTGTAGCGCCACGCGGTGCGGCGCGGGCGTCGATAACAATGGCTGACGAAGGGTTGCGCACCGATCAGCGCGCCGAGGCGGGGCATGTCTGCATCACGCACATCCCACACCGTCATGCCGTTGTGGCGGTAGCCCAGGCGATAGTGATTGGGGACGGCGGCGATGCGGCGGATGGCACCCTCTGCCTGTAATCGCTTGAGCAAGTCCAGGGTGGACTCGATGCTGAGGTCGAGCTGTTCGGCGAGCCAGGCCCAAGGGTCATCCAGCAGCGGCAAGCCGGCCTGGGTCAGCTCGATCAAGCGGTGAGCCAGGGTGTCTTCAGACCGGGAAATACAGACCGACATGGTAGGTCTCCTCTTTGGGCAGGTTGAGCAGCGACAGGCCGGTCAGGGTTTCGATGTGATGCAGGGTGTCGCTCAGTCGTTGTTGCGTGGCGCAACCGAGCACGAACCACATGTTCCAGGGGTGTTCGCGTCGATAGTTGTGCGCCACTTCAGGCAGGGCCTGTAGTTGTTCCGCGACGTCTTCGAAACGATCTTCCGGCACCGTCAGCGCCGCGAGGGTGAACGCGCCGCCCAAGCGCTCGATGTCGAACATCGGGCCGAAGCGCGTGAGCACGCCGTCTTCCAGCAAAAGGTGGAGGCGATCGAGCAATTCGTCGCTGCTGCTCTCCAGTTCCTCGGCCAGTACTTTCCAGGGTTGGCGCACCAGCGGCAGGCCCAGTTGCAAGCGATTGATCAGTCGACGGTCGAGGTCATCCACGGGGGGGAGCTCCTGTTGGCAGCGGGGCAAAGCGCCCGCCGCATTGTTTGAAGGCGTGGGTGCTGAACAGCAATTCGTGGGGCAGGTCGTCCAGCAAATGCTCCTTCAGCAGCACCTGAATCTGCGCCTCGACCTGATCCCGTTGACGCCCGTGAACCATGCAGAACAGGTTGTAGTGCCATTGCGGCAAGCGTCGTGGTCGCTGATAGCAGAGGGTGATGCCGGGCGCCCGGCCCAGGCGCTGGCCGACTTCGTCGATCAACGCGTCCGGAACATCCAGCACCAGCATGGCGTTGGCGGTAAAACCCAGTGCGCGGTGGTTGAGCACCAGGCCGATGCGCCGGAACAGCCCTTGTTCGTGCCACTGATGCATTTGCGCGAGCACCTGGTTTTCGTCGGCGTTTATCCGTTCGGCGAGGGACTGATAGGGGCGCGGTACTCGCGGCAGGCCGCTTTCCAGGTGTCGACGCAGGGCCAGTGCCTGTTTAGCGTTCAATCCGGGTTGCATGGGCTTTCTCCCAGGGCAAAACCGAGGTCAATGCGGTAGGCAGTCAACATCGGCAGGTCCAGTGGTGTGAGACCGGTATCGTTCTCCAACGCTTCGAGCACTCGCTCAATGTGCTGGCGATCGGGACCGGTCAACACAAACCACAGGTTGTAGTGATGCTCGCGCGCGTAGTTGTGATTGACCTCGGGGTATTGGCTGACGCGTTCGGCGACCTGATGCAGGCGCTCGGGAGGCACGGCGAGGGCGGCGAGGGTGCTGGCCCCGGCGCGGCTGTGTTCAAACACCGGGCCAACGCGCGACAAGGCGCCGGCCAATTGCAGGCGATGCAGACAGGCCATCACTTGCGGCTCGGTGCAACCCAGGATCCGGGCCATCTCTTGATAGGGTTCCGCGCACAGAGGCATGCCGTGCTGGAAGCGGTCGATCAACTGGCGACTGAGCAGGTCGAGGTTCATTTCAATAGCCCATTTTTTGCGCGCGGCTGCTGAAGAAGATGCCGCTTGGCGCGGCAGCGGGAAGGGTGCTCAGTTGCTTCAGGCTGTACGGGTCCCAGACTTGAACCTGATCGCCATCGCGTAATGACAGCCATAGCTGATCACCGCGCGCGGTGAACTCCATGTGCAGCACCGCTGGCCCCGGTTGCAAATCGGCGACCACGGCGTGGGTTTCGGTGTCGATGACCTGAACCCGGTCATTGTCCGGGTAGGCGAAATTGACCCACAGTTGCCGACCGTCCGGGCGCGAGGTGACGAACACCGGTTGGCCGGCAACGGGAATGACGGCGTTTTGCTCCCAGGTGCGCGAATCCATCACCAGCACCTGGTGCCGGCCAACCGCAGGCACGAACGCCTGGTTGTCGGTGACGGCCCAGCCCTCCAGGTGCGGCATCTTGTAGACCGGCAGTTTCGCCTGGCCGCGTCCATAATCGCCGAGCACTCGCCGCACTCCGCGTTCGGGGTGCCAAAGGTCGAGTTGGGCCATGCCGTCTTCGCCGAACAACCCGGCCATGTAGTAGCGACCGTCCGGGGTAATCAGCGCGTCGTAGGGTTGCTGGCCGATGGCGGTGAAGCGGCTGATCTTCGGCGACGTTCCCTGGCTGAAGTCGGCCGTCCAGATCTCGCCGGTATCGAACAGGCTGAACACAAAGCGCTGGCCGGGTGCGTCGACCAGGCCGACCACCCGCGAGCGCTTGCTGCCATCGGCCAATGGGGTGGCAGGGATGTCAGCCACCAGTTGCAGGGTGGCGGCATCGAAGACCTTGACCCCGCCGGGCACATAGTTGGATACGGCGATCAATTTGCCGTCCTGGCTGATGGCGCCGCCGATGCTGTTGCCGCCTTGTATCAGTCGATGGTCGATGCGCCGGGTCAGCAAGTCGATCTTGCTCAGGCCGCCGTCGCGACCGAACACATAGGCATAACGCTGGTCGCGGGAGAACACCACCGAGGCGTGGGACAGGTCACCCAGACCATCGAGTCGGGCCAGTGCCGAGCGGGTATCGCTTTCAATGATTTGCACACTGCCGCTGGCGCGCTCCACGACTACGCCGAGATCACCGGTGCCGCGCAACGGCGGTTGAGCACACGCGGACAACAACAGCCCGGTCGCCGCTGACAGCAGGATTGAACGGATCATGGTGCGGGGTATCCCTTGAGAAGAAGGTCGACCAGCCAACGGATATCATCCGGGCCAAGCAGCGGGGCCCAACCGGGCATCGCGGTGCCGGGTCGGCCTTGGGAGACGGTGGCAATCAGGCTGTCCCGGGACTTGCCGGCCAGTGCGGTGCGAGTCAGTTCGGGACCCAGCCCGCCGGTCATGTGCAGCCCATGGCAGGCGCCACAGTCCTGGGCCAGCAGGTGTTCGAGTTGTGCCTGACGCTTGGCGTCAGGGGTGGCAACTGCCGTTGCGCAAATGAGGAGGAGGGCCGTCAGAACTGCAGCGTGTCCATACACCATCATGACGCCCTCCGATTGGCTATTTCAGACTCAGGACCCAGGTCGCGAGTGTCTTGGCTTCTTCATCGGTCACCGGGTTGGCCGGCATCGGCATCGGGCCCCAGTTACCTTGCGTACCGTTTTTGATGTGACTGGCCAGGGTGTCCACCGCCCCGGCCACCCCCGCGTTCTTGGCCGCCACATCCTTGAGTGCCGGGCCGACAATCTTGGCGTCGATGGAGTGGCAGGCAGCGCAAGGTTTGCTTTTGAACAGTTCCAGCGCGTCTTGGGCCATGGCCGGTTGCACGCTCAGTGCAGCGGTCAGGGCAAACAGTGAAAGCAGCGTATTTTTCATGGTGTTTCCTTGCATTGATAACGCTCAATAAATGTCGTGTTGGGTGTTGTAGACGTTGAATTTTCCGGTGGGTGTGATCAGTCGTTTGTCCTTGATGACCGATTTGAGCTTCAGGGTTTTGTCGTCGATCACCACCAGCGCCGATTCGTCTGCCTGGCCGCTCCACACGGAGAACCAGACTTCATCGCCCGCCTTGTTGTATTCCGGCTGCACGACGCGCATCGCCCCTTGCTTGATTCCCGCGTACTCGGCAATGGGCAACACGGTGTAGCCGGCGTCGAGCTTGTCGATGTTGAACACCGCCACTGACTGACTGAGTTTCGCGTCGGGGTTGAGGGTGGTGTCGACATACAAATGACGGGAATTGGGGTGGGTTTTGATGAACAGAGAACCGCCGCCCTGGCCCTTGATCGAGGTGACCTGTTTCCAGGCGTATTGCGGGTGATTGACCGGGTCGGTGCCGATCAGCGAAATCCCCTCGTCGCCCAGGTGGCTGGTGGCCCAGACCGGTCCGTAGGTGGGGTGGTCAAAGTTGGCGCCGCGACCTGGGTGAGGGGTTTTGCCGACGTCCACCAGCGCGGTCAATTTGCGCTCTTTGGAGTCGATCACGGCGACTTTGTTGGAGTTGTTGGCGGCGGTCATGAAGTAACGGTGGGAGCTGTCCCAGCCACCGTCGTGCAGGAACGGAGCGGCATCGATATAAGTGATGGAGAGGTTTTTGATGTCCTGGTAATTGACCAGCATGACTTTGCCGGTTTCCTTGACGTTGACGATGAACTCCGGCCATTCGTGGGAAGCGATGATGGCCGCGACGCGGGGCTCGGGGTGATATTCCTGTTTGTCGACGGTCATGCCACGGGTCGAGACGATCTGTTTGGGCTCCAGGGTTTCGCCATCCATGAGGGTGAACTGTGGCGGCCAGTAGGAGCCGGCGATGGTGTATTTGTCTTCGTAGCCCTTGAACTTGGAGGTCTCCACCGAGCGCGCTTCGATCCCCACTTTGACTTCAGCAACCTTGGTGGGCTCCACCGGCCACAGGTCGATCATGTCGATCCGTGCGTCTCGGCCAATCACCAGCAAGTACCGGCCCGAGGCGGAAATACGCGAGATGTGCACCGCATAACCGGTCTCGATCAGTTTGACGATTTTCTTGCTGTCACCGTCGATCAGGGCGATCTTGCCGTCGTCGCGCAACGTCACCGAAAACAGGTTCGGCAGGTTGAGTTTGCTCAGCTGTTTCTTCGGCCGATCCTCGGGTTTGACCAGCACTTTCCAGGTTTTCAGCGTCTCGGCCATGCCCCATTCCGGCGGCGTTGGCGGTGTGTGCTGGATAAACCTGGCCATGGTCGTGATCTGATCCTTGGTCAACGCATTGGACGTCCCCCAGTTCGGCATCCCTGCGGGCGAGCCGTAGGTGATCAACGCTTCCAGATACGGTTGCCCGCGAGACTGGGTGATGTCCGGCGTCAGCGGTTTGCCGGTGGCACCTTTGCGCAACACACCGTGGCAACCGGCGCAGCGCTGGAAGTAAATTTCCTTGGACGCGTCGAAGTCGGCCTGGCTCATGTCGGGAGCGCCGGCCGTTTTGACCATGGACGGATTGGCCGCCGTGGCGGCGGGTGCCTCGGCACTGGTCGCGTGAGTCCCCGCGGCGGCCAGTGCCGAATACAGTGCGGCGACAGTCAGAGCAAACGTTTTTCTATTGCTGATCAGCATTCCATTTCTCCTCAGGCAAGACCTTTGCGATGCGCTGAAACCGCAGCGCAGGACGCAGGTTCTAAGTGCGCTGCAAGGCTATGCCCGAGCAGGCCAATGCTTGCTTGACGGCGATCAAGTTTGCCGGTCATCTCGCTTGCCAGGTTGTCGCAGGGACCCTTAGCGTGTTCCATGAATCCGCTGTTGAATCAGGTGCCCCATGGACCATATCCCGTCTCGCGAAAACAAGGTCGAACCCTTCTACCAACCGCTCAATAATGAGGAGGCGCTGTTCGAACAAGCCTGGCGACACGGCATGCCGGTGCTGATCAAAGGCCCCACGGGCTGTGGCAAGACCCGTTTCGTTCAGCACATGGCCCATCGATTGAACCTGCCGCTGCACACCGTGGCGTGCCATGACGACCTGAGTGCCGCCGACTTGATCGGCCGTCATCTGATTGGTGCGCAGGGCACCTGGTGGCAGGACGGACCGCTGACCCGCGCAGTGCGCGAAGGCGGCATCTGTTACCTCGACGAAGTGGTCGAGGCGCGCCAGGACACGGTGGTGGTCCTGCACCCGTTGGCCGATGATCGTCGGGAGTTGTTTCTGGAACGCACCGGCGAAGTGTTGCAGGCGCCACCATCATTCATGTTGGTGGTGTCGTACAACCCCGGTTACCAGAACCTGCTCAAAGGCATGAAGCCGAGCACCCGTCAGCGCTTTGTGGCGATGCGTTTCGGCTATCCGCCCGTGGCTGAGGAAGAGCGCATTGTCGCCCGGGAAGCGCAGGTGGACAGTGCGCTGGCGGCGCAAGTGGTCAGGCTGGGGCAGGCCCTGCGCCGGCTCGATCAGCATGATCTGGAGGAGGTGGCCTCGACGCGGCTGCTGATTTTTACCGCGCGAATGATCCGCTCCGGGATGAGCCCGCGTGAGGCCTGCATGGCGTGCCTGGCCGAACCGTTGAGCGATGATCCGATGACCGTGGCCGCGTTGATGGGCGTGGTTGATGTCCACTTCGGCTGAGTCCGCAAACGCTTCGCCTGGCCACCTGCCGGGCGATCTGGCGATGTGGTTTTTTATCCTCGCCGAGCTCTCGGTGTTCGCCATTCTGATACTGGTGTTCGCCGTCACCCAAGCCATCAAGCCGCAGATGTTTGGCGAAAGCCGACTGTTGCTCAACACCTCAACCGGTCTGGCGATGACCCTGAGCCTGCTCACTGCCGGGCTGTTCGCCGCCCTGGCACAGGAGCAGGTCCGGCACTCGCGGTCACGCCGTGGCGCGATCTATCTGCTGGCCGCGTTGCTTGCCGCCAGTGTCTATGTGGTGTTGAAAGTCACCGAGTACCGGCACTTGCTGGCCTCGGGGCTGGGCCTTGAGCACAACACGTTTTTTACCCTCTACTGGATTCTCACCGGTTTTCATTTTCTCCATGTCCTGCTCGGCATGTTGATCCTTGGATGGCTGGCCGAGCGGTGCCGTCGTGGCCGCTATGACGCCAGCAACCGCAGCGGATTCGAATCCGGCGTGTTGTATTGGCACATGGTCGACCTGATCTGGGTCGTGCTGTTTCCGCTGGTCTACGTGCTGGGTTGATGAGGTGCCAATGTCTGCTTCCAGGTGGTTGTTTGTCTGCTGGGCCGCACTGACCGCGTTAAGCCTGTGCACGGTGTTGCTGGCGCAGTCCGCGGCGGCGTGGTGGCTGTCCCTTGCGATTTTGCTGGTGGCTGTCGCCAAGGCGTGGCTGATTACGAATGGCTTCATGGAGATGCGCCACGCGCCGCGATTGTGGCGGCGATTGATGATGAGCTGGGCGTTGGTGCTGGCGTTGTTGGTGGGATTGACCTTGCTGGCCATCGTGTAACTCATGTAGCAGCTCGCGCAGCCTGCGTTCGGCTGCGCAGCCGTCGTAAATCCTGCCCCCCGCCTTTAACCTGAATCACTGCAGTGTCACCTCTCACGACTGCTTCGCAGCCGAACGCAGGCTGCGCCAGCTGCTACAGGTGTAATACCTGAGCAAAACCATCGGAGTTTCTTGATCGCCATCAAGCAGATTTCGACCCCTCGCTTCCTAAAATGGACGGGCCAAGCAAAGAGGAAGCGACCATGTCAGAGACCTTCACCAAAGGCATGGCCAGGAATATCTACTTCGGGGGAAGCGTTTTCTTCTTCCTGATATTCCTGGCCTTGACCTACCACACGGAACAAACCTTTCCAGCGCGCAGCAATGAAGCGCAACTCACTGAATCAGTGATCCGCGGCAAGACAGTCTGGGAGCAAAACAACTGCATCGGCTGCCACACGCTGCTGGGCGAGGGCGCCTACTTTGCGCCTGAGCTGGGCAATGTGTTCCAGCGACGCGGCGGGGAGGAGGGCTTCAAACCCTTCCTGCATGCCTGGATGAAAATGCAGCCGCTGAATGTGCCGGGCCGGCGAGCGATGCCGCAGTTCAAGTTGAGTGAGCAGGAGGTGGATGACATCGCCGAGTTCCTCAAATGGAGCTCGAAAATCAACACCAATGGCTGGCCGCCAAACAAGGAGGGCTAAGCGATGAGCATTGCTAATCCACATCTGAAATTCGCCTCGCAAGCCGTGGCCAAACCGTACTTCGTGTTTGCCCTGATGCTGTTTCTCGGTCAGGTGCTGTTCGGTTTGATCATGGGCCTGCAATACGTGGTAGGGGACTTTCTGTTCCCGATCATTCCCTTCAACGTGGCGCGGATGGTGCACACCAACCTGCTGATCGTCTGGCTGCTGTTCGGTTTCATGGGCGCGGCGTACTACCTGATACCGGAGGAGGCCGACCGCGAGCTGCACAGTCCGAAGCTGGCGATCATTCTGTTCTGGGTCTTCGCGGCGGCGGGTGTGCTGACGATTCTCGGCTACCTGCTGGTGCCCTATGCCGGCCTGGCCCGGCTGACCCACAACGAACTGCTGCCCACCATGGGCCGGGAGTTCCTGGAGCAACCGACCATCACCAAGATGGGCATCGTCGTGGTGTGCCTGGGCTTCCTGTACAACATCGGCATGACCCTGCTCAAGGGGCGCAAGACCACCGTCAGCATGGTGATGATGACCGGGCTGATCGGCCTGGCGGTG
>Ga0157370_10008906_pt1 | contig 10783 bp, 8 predicted proteins | sample C35metaG_FD_113463 | JGI IMG/M metagenome (GOLD analysis project Ga0157370, IMG submission 113463) | Corn rhizosphere microbial communities from Kellogg Biological Station, Michigan, USA - C3-5 metaG | ecosystem: Host-associated > Plants > Roots > Rhizosphere > Soil | place: USA: Michigan... | reverse complement strand
GAGAGTTAGATATTTGCTATCACTGTAATTTAGAACTTAGATACCTGAAAAGATAGTATATTTTAATTTTTCAAATTGGCATATTTTCAAATTTTCAAATTAATATTTATGGCACTTATAAAAGAACTTTTAGGAAAAGCACCACAGATTGGAGAAAACACCTTTTTAGCAGAAACAGCTACCATTATTGGTGATGTTACCATGGGAAGAGACTGCAGCGTTTGGTATAATGCGGTGATCCGAGGCGATGTACATTATATCAAAATGGGTGATAAGGTGAATGTTCAGGATAATGCAATGCTGCATTGTACCTACAAGAAACATCCATTGAATATTGGAAATAATGTTTCTATCGGGCATAATGCCATTGTGCACGGATGTACCATTAAAGATAATGTCCTGATTGGGATGGGAGCTATTGTGATGGATGACTGCCTGGTAGAAGAAAATTCTATTGTAGGAGCTGGATCTGTAGTTACTCAGGGAACTCATATAAAATCCGGAGAAGTGTGGGGTGGAGTTCCTGCGAAAAAGATCAAAGATATCAATGCACAGTTATTGGAAGGTGAAGTGAATAGAATTGCAGATAACTACGTGAAATATTCTTCTTGGTATAAGGAGAATGTGAAAGACCATCAATTTTAGGCTGTCAAGTGAATAATAAATAGTCAATTCGCTGTGCTTGTCAATTTTTTTAATACAGAAATTAACCATTCACTTGCGAAGCAAAATTCACTATTGACGTACCAAAATAAATATAAAAGCTCCGTCCATAGACAGAGCTTTTTTCGATTTGATATAGAACCTTTGCTTTATTGTTAGTTGGGATCAGGCGTGATCAGCCTTACCTTTCCATGAATACATTTTAGAGATGTAGGTGGAGTAATCGCCACACAGTCGGACATAATATTATATTTTTCATTAAAAGCCCTTACTTTATCCGTATAATCGTTCACTCTCTGTAAGAAAGCGGTTTCTATTTTCTTGGGATAAGCAATATATTGTTGAGGTCCGCCACAAGATTTTGCCCCCATAGGAGCAAATGCCCATTCACTGACGTCGGTACATTTTTCCCCCGATACTTCAGATTCAATGGAAGCTTTTATTCCGTCGAGTTGTGCCTGTTCGTATTTTTGACTTTCTTCATCAACAGGTCTGTTGGCAATATCAACAGGAAGATTAGTGTTGGTATTTTTTGATGTATTACAGGAAACTAAGGTTAACGTAATACATAATACTATTATCGGGACATGAAAGAATAATTTTTTCACAATAAACTTTTTTCTTTTTATAATTTTTCAAAACTTATGCCAAGGTAAGAAATTCAAATTCATTTCCGTATTTTTGACGACGATGAACAATCATTTTTTTGACTTAATAGAATATACCAACAGAAGCGTTTTTTTAACCGGGAAAGCCGGAACGGGAAAAACGACATTTCTTAATGATTTTGTAAGACGAACAAAGAAAAAACATATTGTAGTAGCTCCCACAGGAATTGCTGCGATTAATGCAGGTGGGGTAACCATCCATTCTATGTTTGGACTGCCGTTGAGAACCTTTCTTCCTACAACAGAAAGGATAGATACCAGTTTGGCAAATAATATTGCCGATCTGATACCCCATTTCAAATACCGTAAAGATAAATTGAAACTTCTCAGAGAAGTTGAGATCATTATCATAGATGAGGTTTCGATGTTGAGGGCAGATGTTTTAGATATGATGGATTTCTCTTTAAGATTCATCAGAAGGAATAATCAAAGATTTGGAGGCGTTCAGATGCTGTTCATCGGAGATTTGTTTCAGCTTCCTCCGGTAGTGAGGGATGAGCATATTCTGAAAATGTACTACAATTCACCTTTCTTTTTTGACAGTCATGCCATTAAAGAAATCCCTATCGTTACCATTGAACTTACAAAAGTGTACAGACAGTCTGACGAAGAATTTCTTGAAATTCTGAATGCTATCCGTGATGGTGATGTAGACAATATAGACTTTAATCATCTCAATGAAAGGTATGATCCTGACTTTGATATGGGAAAAGAATCTTATGTATATCTGTGTTCTCACAATAAAATGGCAGATGAGATCAATCAGGAGAAATTGAAAGAGATTAAAGTAGACCCTCAAATGTATGAGGCAAAACTTGTAGGCGATTTTAAAGAAAACCAGTTTCCAAATGAGCAGTTTTTGGAGCTTAAAATCGGAGCTCAGGTCATGTTTATTCGAAACGATATTTCTGGCGAAAAGAAATATTTTAATGGAAAACTGGGAGAAATCATTGGATTGGATGAAAATGAAATCCGTGTTGTACTGGACGAAAGCGAGAGAGAAATTGTTGTAAAAAGAGAAACCTGGGAACAGAAAAAATATTTCCTTGATACCGATAAAAATATCAAAGAAGAAGTGTTGGGAAGTTTTGAACAGTTTCCAATCAAGCTTGCATGGGCTGTAACGATCCATAAAAGTCAGGGGTTGACATTTGATAAAGTTATTATTGATGCAGGGAAAAGCTTTACTGCCGGTCAGGTATATGTAGCTTTATCCCGTTGCAGGACATTGGAAGGAATTGTTTTAAAATCAAAAATTACTCCTGAAGTTATTTTCAAGGATAACAGAATTTTACATTTCCACACAGATACAATTGCCAACGACCATGTGGAAGCCATTCTGAATCAGGAAAAATATGATTACAGCATCAGAAAAGTACTTCGAACCCTGGATTGTACATGGTTTCTGAAAGAAGTGGAGGAGTGGAATAACCTTTCAATAGTCACTAAGAATATTGACCATGCTAAAACCAAACAGCTTTATCTTCAATTGAAACATGAAGCAGTAAATCTTGGGAAAATATTTGAAAAACTGGAGCGTATCATTTTTCAGAAGGTTAATAATTTTATTGAACAGAAAGAAGAATGGACTGAGATTGAAAGCAAATCAAAAGGTGCAGTTAATTTCTTTTTTACAGAAATCAGAAATAAAATTTTCGATCCCTTGAAAGATTTTTATGCTGAAATAAAAGGGGCGAAAGGTTTAAAACAATATAACGAAGAATTTAAAAACTGGCTGGAAGATATTGAAGAGTATCTGAACAGTCTGAGAGATATTCACCTTCTTGAAACGAAACTTTTAGATGAAAAGAATGATAAAGAAATCAATCTGAAAATCGCTAAAGTTCCGTCACAGGTTTTAACTTTCCAGTTGTTTGAACAAGGGAAAACCATTGGAGAAATTGCCTTGGAAAGAGGTTTGGTGAAAGAAACGGTGATTGGCCATCTTGCCAAATTTGCAGAACAGGGATTGCTGGATATTGCCAGAGTAATTACTTCAGATAAGATCAAGGCTTTTGAAGAGGAGTTTTACAAAAATCCACACGAAACATTAACCGAATGGAAAAATGCACTGCCAAGTACTTTTGAATTTAACGAAATCAGGATTTTAATCAATCATTATAATTATAAAAAAGAAAAGAACTCCTAGGAGTTCTTTTCTGATTTGATATGAATTTTTGAAACTAAGGATACATGGCATTAATGGTATTGATATCTCCGGTTGTAAACCCGGTTCTGTTATAGGTAAAACTGCTGTTATCAGCTCTTGTAATAGTTGGCTGTCCGTTTTTAGAATAAGATGTCGGCCAATACATCATCACAGAATTGATATTGAATGGCCCTATATCCGTACCGGAACTATAGATATTAAAATTATAAGACTGCCCGCTTTGGATATTGTTCCACAGGATTTTTACATATTGATCTCTGTCTTTACGGGTATGTTCATGGTAAAGTCCTACCGTATGTCCCATTTCATGAATTACCGATCCTACAGAAATATACTGATCCAAAGAAACGGTTTGTTTTCCGCCCTGATAGCCGATATGAGCCCAGCCATCTGATCCGGATGAACTTCCGAAAATAAATTCAACATAATTAGACTGATTGGTGCGGTAGATCCATTGAGTATTTGTTTTATTGTTGTATTCGCTGATCGCAGAATTGATTTTATTGACATTGATGGAACCCATGTTGCTGGCAATGGTATAATAAATTTTACCACTTGGCCATCTTGAATAGCTGGCACCGCCTTTATTAGCTTGGCTGCCTTCTGACAGTTGTTTGTCTGAAAGAACAATATCTCCCTGGAAAAAATTCATTCCATCTTTTCTTTCATACATTATATCCTGGCCTCCCAATTTTCCCTTTTTAAGATTATCTGCGTTGAAGGCATTGGTTTGTGCTTCGGAGGTAATTTCTTCATTGTTTTTGCTGCAGGATATTAATGTTGCAGCGATAAGAAAACTCATAAAGACAGTTTTTCCTGTCAGGATCTGCCGGTAAAGCAGACTGTTTGATTGTTTGTTCATATTAAAGTTTTTAAGATTTGGTATACGAATATAATAAATATTTCTCTTTTTATTGAATTATTAATGTTAAAGTATGCTTTTATGAGATAAATGCTTTTTAGAATTTTAAACTAAAACATCACATAAATAAAATCAAGTGAACAAAAATTTTATTCCAATAGTTTTTCCCTGAACTGATCAATTGTTTTTATTAATTACAAAAAGTAACTAATGCGGTTTTTATGTTTTAAATTTGTTTGGTTCTTTAAGAGCCGAATTTAGAATTATGAAATTGTCGAAGGAGATTTTTTATCACCTTTCGAAAAAATTAACGATCTCAATATGAAAAATTTTGAAATTTCTGTTTTAGATCTTGCACCGGTAAAGCAAGGCAAAAGCATTCATGATACTTTTCAGGATAGCTTATCATTAGCCAATCATGCTGAAAATTTAAACTATAAAAGATTCTGGCTGGCCGAGCATCACAATATGGAAAGTATTGCAAGCTCAGCAACTTCTGTTTTAATAGGTTTCATTGCCAATGGAACGAAAAAAATCAGAGTAGGTTCAGGGGGAATTATGCTTCCCAACCACAGTTCTCTGGTTATTGCAGAGCAGTTCGGAACATTGGAGTCTTTATTTCCCGGAAGAATCGATCTCGGATTAGGAAGAGCACCAGGAACAGATGGGTTGACAGCTCAGGCTTTAGGAAGAAATCCAGCCATTATCAATGAGCAGTTTCCAAGACAAATTCTTGAACTTCAAAGATATTTCTCAAAAGAAAATTCAGATGCGATGGTTCGTGCGATTCCCGGAGAAGGTTTGGATGTTCCACTTTATATTCTGGGATCAAGTACAGATAGTGCATGGCTGGCTGCAGAACTAGGTTTACCCTATGCATTTGCAGGACACTTCGCTCCGGAGCAGATGGAAATGGCTTTTAAAATATACAGAGAGCATTTCGAACCTTCAAAATATGCAGACAAACCTTATATTATTGCTTGTGTAAATGGGGTAGCAGCTGAAACTTCCGAAGAAGCTCATAAAATTTCGACTACTTTATTTCAGGCATTTATCAATATCGTAAGAAATGACAGAAAGCCTTTTGCTCCACCAGTAGATGATATGGATGAAATCTGGTCACCTATGGAAAAATCTATGGTTTTGCAGAAGCTGAGATATACTTTTATCGGAGATCAGGCTGAGGTTCAGGAAAAGCTTAAAGATTTTCAGGAAAGATTCCAGGTTGATGAGCTGATGATCAATTCACATATTTACGATCATCAGAAAAGATTGAGATCTTATGAGATTTTCAGAGAGGCAGCGAACTCTATCCAAAGCGTAATAAACCATTCATAATTAGTTGGCAGATGCTTATTTTTATGAGTATCTTTGCAAAAATAAAAATTAAAAATGTCCGATATTAAATTAAATACTATTCCAGAGGCTATTGAAGACCTTAAAAATGGTAAAATAATCATAGTAGTAGATGATGAAGATAGAGAAAATGAAGGTGATTTTCTTTGTGCTGCAGAACTGACAACGCCGGAAATTATCAATTTTATGGCACTTCACGGAAGAGGGCTGATCTGTATGCCGCTTCCTGAAAAAAGATGTGATGAGCTTGGACTTGAGGTGATGGTAAGCAGAAGCAGCGATCCTAAAGAAACTGCTTTCACTGTATCGGTTGACCTTTTAGGTAACGGAACATCTACCGGAATTTCTGCAGGAGACAGAGCAAAAACAATTTTAGCTTTAATGGATGAAAAATCCAAGCCTACAGACTTTATGAGACCTGGCCATATTTTCCCGCTTCGTGCAAGAAAAGGGGGTGTATTGAAAAGAGCCGGACACACTGAAGCTGCTATTGATCTTACCCATTTAGCAGGTTTGAAAGAAGGAGGCGTAATCTGTGAGATCATGAATGAAGACGGTACAATGTCTCGTCTACCTGAGCTTCACGCTTTCGCTCAAAAACATGATATGAAGATTGTTTCTATTGAAGATCTGATCCATTATCAGCTTAAAAAAGGAAACCTGGTAGAAAGACTTGAAGAGAAAAAAGTAAAAACACATTACGGTGAGTTTGATTTTTATGCTTTCAGAGAAACTTCTAATGATCAGATCCACTTTGCTTTAACAAAAGGAGCATGGACAGTAGATGAGCCAGTTTTAGTAAGAGTGCAGTCTTCAGATTCTTATTTCGATGTATTGACAAGACTAAACAACGGTGAGAAACCATTGTTGGAAAAAGTAACAGGTATGGTAAATGAAGCTGGGAAAGGAGCGATCATTTTCATTAATAACGTTTCTAATTCCGAAAATACATTGAGAAAACTTCAGCAGTTCCTGAATTATCAGGATGGTCAGGAGCAACATCCTACGTTGGCGTACAATTACAGAGACTATGGAATTGGAACGCAGATCTTAAAGAATTTAGGAATCAATAAGTTTAAAGTAATCACTCAAAACCCTAATATCAAACCTCAGGTTGGAGGATATGATGTAGAAGTTACTGAGATGGTACAATTATAATCAATGAATAGTCAGGGATAATCTTGACTGTCTACAAAATAAAAAAGGTTTAGAATTTTCTAAACCTTTTTTATTTATTTAAGATGATGTAATATCATTTTCTAGTGTAATGAGATTTCGTCAAAATTTCTGAAACCATTCAGGAAATCTTTCACAGTCATTCTTTTTTTACCTTCCAATTGAAGCTCCAGCGGGTAGTATATTCCGTCCTGCGTATAGATTTTAAATTCATTCTTTGAAATATTTAAAGTTCCTGCAGGTTTCCCGTGATCAGAAAGTTCAAATTTACCTCCGAATATTTTTAATCCTTTTTCTTCGTTTTCAATCTTTAAAGTGGTGAAAGCAGCAGGATAAGGAGACATTCCCAGAATAAACTGATGAACAGTTTTTGAAGGCTGATCCCACTTGATTCTCGTATCTTCCTTGAAAATTTTATAAGCATTTTTAGGGTGTTCCACGTGTGGCTGAGGTTTTTCTTCAATAGCATTTTCTGCAAGTCCATCCAATGTTTTAACAACCAGTCCTGAACCCATTTCCATTAATCTATCGTGAAGGCTTCCTGCATTTTCATCAGGTAAAATTTCCATTTCCTGCTGAAGAAGAATATTTCCTTCATCTATTTTTTCATTAATAAAGAAAGTAGTGGCTCCGGATTTTTCTTCCCCGTTGATCACTGCATAATTGATAGGCGCTGCTCCTCTGTAATCCGGAAGTAGAGAGGCATGAAGATTGAAAGTACCCATTTTAGGCATTTCAAAAAGAACTTTAGGCATCATTCTGAAAGCTACCACTACAAAAACATCAGCATCCAGTTTTCTCAGTTCTTCCAGAAATTCAGGATTTCTTAGTTTTTCCGGCTGAAAAACAGGAATATTGTTTTCTTCTGCATAGATTTTTACTGGTGATTGGTGAATCTTTTGTCCACGTCCGCTTGCTTTATCAGCTACAGTTACAACACCTACCACCTGATGGTGAGATTGATGGATTGCCTCCAAAGAAGTTTTTGCAAACTCAGGAGTCCCTAAAAAAACGACTTTCAATGATTTCATAATACAAAGATAAGTTTTTGATCTGAGAGTCGGAGAGTATTAGGATTTGAGGGTGGGAGAGTTTGATAGATAGGATGGGTGTATTTATCTTTTATCTAAAAAAAATCTATGTTTATTATTACTTATTACTCATTAATTATTGCTAATGATTGAGCTCATACGTTCTGAAATTCAGCATTCTTACCTTTCCGGAATCTAAAAGGAAAATAAGGTTTTCCAGGATATTTTCTTTAGAATGATAACTCAGCTGTATAGAAAGTTCTTCAATCGTTGCTGGTTTTTTAGCCAGTAAATTGACGATCTGTTGAGAAATATTCTTACCAAAAATAGATTGTTTATTTTGTTCACAAACAGAACATTGTCCACAATTTTTTGAATTTTTTTCACCAAAGTAGGCTAAGATCATTTTCATTTTACAGTAGTCGTTATTTTCTACGTAAAATTTCATTTCTTCCCATTTTTGGATTTTGTTTCTCTGAATATGTTCAAATAATTTCCAATAAGCACTATTCACTGCCCTTTCATCGCGGGGTCTCAGGAATTTAATACTGGAAAGTGCACCATCAATATATTCAAGATAATTCTTTTGCTGCAGTTCCTTCAGACGTTCTTTGATTAGAGGTACGCTGATATTGATTTTATGGCTTACCTGCTGTTCACTGAACATCACTTTGTGAGTTGTAATTCCGGATATGCTGCGGAAAAGAAGCTCTATGAAATGAGCGTCTTTTTGTGGCAGCTGATCTATCTCGTCAGCCTTGATAAAAAGTTCAAGAGAAGAGAGGCTTTTATTTTCGTTATAGTAAATAATTTCCTGATTATGCAGAAAATTAAGAATATTATTGATTTTTGCTTTCGACAGTTTTGTGAAATTCTGTATGCCTAAAGTATTCAGCTGAAATGTTTTTTCGGGAAGTTCAAATTCTGCCACCTGAAAAATCGAGTAGAGGTAGCTGATGATTTTTAAAAACTCTGCTTTGTTGGGCGTCTGGTTCTTTAAAATCTGATCAAAATTCAGGAGTTCCTGCTTATTCCAAAGCATGAAGGCAAAACTGTCTTTTCCGTCTCTTCCTGCTCTTCCAATTTCCTGATAATAGTTTTCCAGGGATGCAGCCGGAGAGTAGTGGATCACAAATCGTACATTGTCTTTGTCAATACCCATTCCAAAGGCATTGGTAGAAATTAGGACATGATTGTCACTGCTGTTCCAAAGATTTTGTTTTGCATTTTTTTCTTTTGTTGTTAAGCCTGCATGAAAATAATCTACATTTTTCAGTTGATTTTTTTTCAGGAATTCTGCCAGCAACTCAGCTTCTTTTCTGGTTCTTACATACACGATCCCTGAGTCGTTGCTGTATTTTAAAATATCAAAAACGCGCTGGAATTTATCAGATACTTCATCCGTAAATATTTTGATATTCTCTCTTTTGAAACTTTTTTGGAAAACAAACGGATTTTTAAGTTCCAGTTTATTTTTAATTTCTTCCAGAACTTTAGGAGTTGCAGTAGCAGTAAGGGCAAGGCAGGGGATCTCAGGGTTGTTACTTCTGAATGCTTTAATATTCTGGTAGCTAGGTCTGAAATCCTGACCCCATTCTGAAATACAATGCGCTTCATCAACAGCAATAAAGGATAACTGAATTTCCTCCATATTCTGAATAAACTGTTTATTGGTAAGTCTTTCCGGAGAAACATAGAGTAGTTTGGTAAGTCCTTCCTTACAGCGGTCATAGATTGTTTCAGCGTCATATTCATCCAGTTCCGATGAAAGGTATTCTGCCTCTATGCCTCGAGATTTAAGCTGATTTACCTGGTCTTTCATCAATGCAAGCAAAGGAGAAACGACAAGGCAGGTTCCTTCTTTGAGCAAAGCTGGTAATTGATAACATAAAGATTTTCCTGCTCCTGTGGGTAACAGAACCAGGGTGTCTTTTTCATTGATAACAGCATTGATAATTTCTTCCTGAGAATCTCTGAAGTCGGTATAACCCCAGAAATACTTTAGAGTATCATATTTTAGCTTTTGAAAATCCTGCGGCGAAATCATGTTGTAAAAATAAGGAAAGAATGATGACAAAAAAAGTCACGCCTGGCGTGACTTTTATATAATATATCTATAAGTTTATTATTTAGCTTCGAAGTATACTCTTCTGTTGGCTCTGTTTTTCCATTCAGGGCACTTCGTTGCTGGTTCACATTCAGGGTATTTAAGGTCTTTTTCACCTTTTCCTACTGCCTGTAGTTTACCTGTTTGAACACCGTTTTTGATCAGATAGTTCTTAACGTTGTTTGCTCTTCTTTCAGATAGTTTTTGGTTGTAAGCGTCAGTACCTCTTGTATCAGTAGCTCCGATTACACTGTAAGAACCATTTGAAGAATTGATATAGTTTACAGCATTATTTAGGATAGGAGTGTTTGAAGGTAAAATTCTGTCAGAATTTAAGTCAAATTCGATTCCTTCCAATTTAGTTTCTGTTTCTACTACAGGTCCTGTTGTTGCTACCGGGCATCCGTTGTTTTCAACAGGTCCAGGAACCGTTACACACTTATCGTAAAGGTCAATTACTCCATCTAAGTCTGTATCAAGAGCAACTCCGGCACCATCCACTCTTGCACCTGCAGGAGTATCAAGTTGTCTGTCCCAATCGTCGCATACTCCATCATTATCAGCATCTCCTTTTTTACATACTTCGATATCCTGATTTTTATTAGCCAGTACATCAAGTTTGTAATAGATTTCCTGAAGTGGATCATGCCACATTACATGAGATTCGTGTTTTCCAAGTTTTAAGGAAACCCCTAGAGTAGCATTGAAGAAGTTGTCAGAAACCTGCTCAGATTTTCTGTTGATAGCACT
>Ga0157370_10008905_pt1 | contig 10783 bp, 11 predicted proteins | sample C35metaG_FD_113463 | JGI IMG/M metagenome (GOLD analysis project Ga0157370, IMG submission 113463) | Corn rhizosphere microbial communities from Kellogg Biological Station, Michigan, USA - C3-5 metaG | ecosystem: Host-associated > Plants > Roots > Rhizosphere > Soil | place: USA: Michigan... | reverse complement strand
CCTGCGGCATGATCAAGCTGGACACCACCGCGCAGACGGTGACGGTGGAGGGCAAGCTGGTCGACCTCACCAGCTACGAATACAAGATGCTGGAATACCTGATGCTGCATGCCGGCGAGCTGGTCTCCAAAGCCGACCTCACCGAGCACATCTACCAGCAGGATTTCGACCGCGATTCCAACGTGCTCGAAGTATTCATCGGCCGGTTGCGGCGCAAGCTCGATCCGGAAGGCACCCTCAAACCCATCGAGACGGTACGTGGACGCGGATACCGCTTTGCCATCCCGCGCACCGACGGCGACGACGAGTAACGAATCCGCTTCGCCGGCGCGCCGCCCGCTGTCCCTGGCGGCGCGCGCGGCGATCGCGACCGGCTTCGTGCTGGCGGGGTTTCTCGGGCTGGTCGGGCTCACCTTGTCGCAGGCGAACAAGCAGCGCGCGCTGAGCGCGCTGCACGATCGCCTGCAGAATTTCGCGCTTGCGTACATCACGCACACCGACGTCAACCGCTACGGCAAACTGCTGCCGCCGATCGACACCTTGCCGGACCCGAATTTCTCGGGGCCGGGCTCCGGGTTGTACGCGGTGGCGATCGGCGATCGCGGTTTTCGCTGGGAGTCTTCGTCGGCGATCGGGCGCGATTTCAGTTTCCTGAAGCCGCTGGAACCAGGCCAAAGCCAGTTCGTCGGCCCGATCGATACGCGCATGGGCCGGCTGTACTACTACAGCTACGGCGTGGCGCTGGACATGGAGACCGGCAAGTCGGTGCGCCTCACCATGACGGTGGCGCAATCGGAGGACCAGCTCGAAGGCGAGAACGCGGTGTTCCGGCACACGCTGGTGATCTGGTTGTCGATCCTGGGCGTGATGCTGATCGTGCTGCAGCTGCTCCTGTTGCGCTGGAGCCTGACGCCGCTGCGCAAGGTGGCCAGCGACATGAGCCGGGTCGAGCGCGGCGACAGCGAGCAGCTCGACAGCCAGTATCCGATGGAGCTGACTGGCCTGACCGAGCGCATCAACGTCTTCATCAACAACGAACGTGAACAGCGCACGCGCTACCGTCACACGCTGGCCGACCTGGCGCACAGCCTGAAGACGCCGCTGGCGGTGATCCGTTCGCAGCTCGAATCGCCCGGCCCGGACGATCCGGCGCGCCGCAACAGCGTGCTCGATCAGGTGCGGCGGATGAACGAGCTGGTCGCCTACCAGCTGTCGCGCGCGGCCACCTCCGGACGACAGACGTTTGCCAGCGCGATACCGATCGCCGGACACGCCGAAGACCTGGTGAAAAGCCTCGAGAAGGTCTACGCGAGCAAGAACGTCCTATGCGAATTCGACATCGCCGAGGGCGCGGTGTTCTACGGCGAACAGGGCGACCTGCTCGAGCTGCTCGGCAACCTGCTGGAGAACGCCTTCAAGTGGGCCGGGCATCGCGTGCTGCTGATGGTGAAGATGCAGCCGCAAGCCGGCCGGCAGCGTCCGGGCCTGCTGCTGTGCGTGGAAGACGACGGCCCCGGCATTGCAGAGGACAAGATCGAAAAGGTGCTGCAGCGTGGCGTACGCGGCGACGAGCGCGTGCAGGGCCACGGCATCGGCTTGTCGATCGTGCAGGACATCGTGCATGCCTACCAGGGCGAACTGATCGTCGACCGTTCAACGGAATTCGGTGGCGCGCGCTTCTGCGTGAAGCTGTCGGCAAGCTGAGCGATCGGACATCGCGCCGGCATCCTCCCAAGTTCGTGGGGGCGGACGGAAAGCCGGGTTTACCGGCCTCTGACGCATCTTTGCTGATGGGTCGAATGCCCGGCGGATGTTGCTGCGAGCAATGAAGTCTGGTGCCGGCACCCGGATTCGAACTGGGGACCTACTGATTACAAAAGCGTACTTCAGTGTATTCGGCATGATTCAAGGTAGTACATCCGTCCGCAGCTAGATGGCGCCGCGCAGCCGTTTGTGGACGATTGATAGCAACTGAGGCAACATGGGAATAACTGGCTTGACGCACGGACCGGGCGGCTACCGTGCAGATACAGCCACATCATGATGCACCTCGGGAAACGTCGGCGCTGTCTCCCAGCCGGGCACCTCTTTCGCGAGCACTTCCTGACATATCCTGATGCGCTCCCACATGCTCAGGTCTCGCACCGGCCGGTCGGTGACCGCGATGCCGTACCAGCCGCGGCGATGCGCCAGCGCGCCGGTCACGCCCTCGAGCGTGACCGTGCCGTGGTAGGTCCACCCGCGCACGTTGCGCGGTGAACTTTGCGGGCCATCGCCGCAGGTTAGCGGCGGCGAGTCTCATTGCGCGAAACGCGGCCGCGCCACGATCTCTTTTGGAGATTTATTCGAGCCTCAAACGCCCTGTGTATAAACTGTGCATAACTGTGTGCATAAGTCTGGGGATGCGTTGTTAGTCACCGCGTATTTTATCCGATGGGATATACCCCTTATGTAATTTGCCGTTAAATCGCGGTTCCGTGGCTCCCAATGCTGTCACGGGCACTTTACTTCCCGCGTATGTACGGTTAACTTTGATTTCGATCCTTCATTGCAACATACGCGACATCTTGTGTTGGAGATCTCTTAACTAAACAAGATGTAGTTATTTTTTGCATAAAAAAGGGCTGGAGAGTGGTCGAAACACTTCCAGCCCTTGGAGGAATGGCAGATCCGCTGAGGGCTGCCATGCACGTAAGGACGCCCCGTAAAGGTCTTTCCCGTAATGCACTGCCCAAGCTACAGGCGTCAACTCCAGTTGACAAGGGTTAGAGGTATAGACGAAACGTGTTCACGACTTCGGCGTTAAGAAGAAGTGACTATGAACGTAAACGCTGAAACGCCGCCCCCGCCGGGGCATAGTCCGGACCTGGGCCACTACATCTACCGGCCTTACCGTACCGATAAAAAGACGGGCGCAGTGCTTTGGGCCAAAAACTACGGGCTCAAAGCCTGGCGAATTTGGGTCCCGAACGATCGACCCGCCGCCAATGATCCGAACAAGGATCCGATCGCGGCCAACGATCCCCCCAAAGAGTAAGGAACGACAAGCTGGCGCCTTCGCGGCGCCAGCTTCTTCTTGGAGTCGAGCGCCGTTGTTGCCTGACTGTTGCCTCAACGCCAAAGAAAAAGGCTTGCAGCAAATGCAAGCCTTTGTTTTTACTGGTGCCGGCACCCGGATTCGAACTGGGGACCTACTGATTACAAATCAGTTGCTCTACCAACTGAGCTATGCCGGCGAAGGTGGGGGATTCTAGCAGGGCTGCCGCGGCTGTTGCTCAAAAGCAGCCGGTGCTGTGCGAGCCGATGCCGCTGGCCGCGATGCGGCTGCGCCAGTCGAAGCGGCCACGGTCGGCAACCACCAGATCGAGCCAGTATTCCGGAACGCTCTCGCTGCGCTCGCTCATGCGGGCGGGGAAACCTGCGGCGACCACTTCGTCGCGGCGCTTGCGCGCGTTCGCCGGATCCTTGAACAAGCCCAGCGAGATCGTGTTGGGCTGGTCGCCGGAGCTGACCACGAAGTAATCGCCGATATGGCGGATGTCCAATTGCCTGGCCTGTTCTAGCGCCTGCGCGCGGCTTGCGGCGGCCGGCAGATAAACCCACCAGCCGCTGGCCTGGTTGGCCTGCTCCTGGCGCGAGCGCATGCGCGTAGCTTGCGACGCCAGCGCCTGTCGGGCGTTGCGCAGATCCTGTGGCGTGGCGAACGGCCCGAGCGCGACGCAGCTGTAGCTGGGTTCGGGTTGCAAGGCGGTGGTTGCAGGGAGGCTGGCGGCGACAGCCGGAGCGCCGACGGTCGATTCTGGCATTTCAGACAGCAGCCGCAGTTCCGGCACGCCCGGATCGGTGGGGTTGCCGCCGCGGGCATACGGCTGGCCCAGCAACAGCCAGGCACCTACCGCGATATTGAGCGCGCTCAACAGAACGAACAGCAGACGCAGAAACATCCCACCCCCAATCAAACCGCAACTGCCGCCATTCTAGTCGGCCGGCGCAGCCGCCGGTTGCGTGCTTGCCCACACCGCGAGGCCGCGCAGCACGCTGTCTTCGCTCAGTTGTACGGGGATGGACAACAGTGGCGCCAGCCGGGCGCCGTCGCCACCGCCGAGGATAAGCATCGGCCGGCGGTCGAAGCGCGCGGTCGCGCTGTCCATGAAACGTTCGATCAATGCAGCCGCAGCCAGCCAGCAGCCCGACGCCACCGCGTCGGCCGTGTTGTCGGCCAGCTCCACGATCTCGCCGGAACGCTCCGGCCGGACGCGCGCCGTCGCGCCCAGCAGCGACTGCTGCATCAGCAGCGGGCCCGGTGCGATCAGGCCGCCGAGGTGGCGGCCGTCGGCGGCCAGGGCATCCAGCGTGAGCGCCGTGCCCGCGCTCGCCAGTACGCATGGTGCGTGGCCATCGGCCAGGGCCGTCACCATCGCCAGAAAGCGGTCCACGCCCAGCCTTTGCGGCTCGGCATAGGCGTTGCGCACGCCGGCGGCGCTGGCGGGCGTGCGCAGCCAGTGGGGCGAGTGGGCGAACAACTGTTCGGTCACGCGGACCACCTCGGCTTCGCGCGCGCCGTCGACCACCGAGGCGGCGAGGACGGCGTCCGGACGTGGCAGCTCGGCCCAGGCCGAGACCAACTGCGCCGGCACGTCCGCTTCGTTCCAGTCGACCGCGCCGCGCGCGAACCAGGCGTCCGGTTGCGCCTGCAGCGCCCACTTCAGGCGCGAGTTGCCCATGTCCAGCAGCAGCCTCATGCGCGGCGTACCGTGATGTCCGCGCTGTCGACGCGGCGCACGCTGCCGTCGGCCAGGCGCACCTGCAATGCGCCGTGGGCGTCCACGCCGGCGCCCACGCCTTCGAACGCGCCCAGCGCGCCGCTCAGTTGCAGGTGCTGATCGCGCAGCAGGTCGTGCCGCGCATAGTCGGCCAGAAAACCGGCGAAACCTTCGCGCTCGAATTGCCGCAAACCTTCCACCAGCGACGCGATCAATGCCGCCGCCACGCGATTGCGGTCCGGTGGCGTGCCACCGGCCAGCGCAGCCAGATCGCTGGCCGGCTGGCCCGCTTGCGCGTGCAGCACCGGCGTCAGCCGCAGGTTGAGGCCGATCCCGATGATCGCCGCGCACGGCCCCTGGTATTCGCCGCTGAGCTCGACCAGGATGCCGCCCAGCTTGCCGCCTGGCTGGCCGTCGATCATGACAAGCACGTCGTTCGGCCACTTCAGGGCGGCGCCGGCGATGCCGAGCTGCTCCAGCGCACGCAACACGATCACCCCGATCGCCAGCGACAGCCCGCTCAGCGCGGCGAAGCCCGCATCGAAGCGCTTGAGGCACGACAAATACAGATTGAGCCCCGGCGGCGACAGCCATGGACGGCCCCGGCGACCGCGCCCGGCCGTCTGCGTTTCCGCCAGCACGATGCTGAGATCGCTGGCCGCCGCGCCTCGGCGCTGCAGTTCGCTGGAAGTGGAATCCAGCTCCCAATGCACCTCCAGCGCGCCCAGTGACCGCGCCAGCGTCGCCGGCAGCGCCGCCCGGATCAGGCCGGCGTCGATCATCTGCAGCGGCCACGGCAGTCGATAGCCGGCGGACCCGCGCGCCTCGATCGGCACCCCGCGGCCACGCAGTGCTTCGACCTGTTTCCAGATCGCCGCACGGGTCACGCCGGCCTGTTCGGCGAGGGCTGCGCCGGAAAGCGGCTCGCCCGTCGCGAGCAAGGCCAGCAACTGCGCCGGCTGCATCAGCAAATGCCTGCTGGTGCGGGGCAGGCCGGCCGCCTGCAATTGGCGGAAGGGGAATACGGAATGGGCATCGGCAGATTTTAGCCCGGTGCGCCGGCCGCGCGGCGCTTGGCGCACGCCGCGCGGGCAGCACTGGCACAGCCCTCGGGTTTCTGAGACGATCCGGGGTCTTCGCTTGCATGTCCGGGAGTTCGATCGCCATGCGTGCCACTCATTGGCTTATCGGTTGCGCCCTGTGCATCGCCGGGATCGGCAGTGCGGCAGCGACGAGCCTGGACACCCAGGATCAGGACGGCGCCCCTCATGCCGCGGCCGACAACACCAGCGCGCGCGGCGGCAACGCACTCGGGCTGACCCGCGACTGCCCGCCAGCCAGCACGAGCGAGACCTCCGGCACCACCTCAGGCAACGGCAGCGACCACTCCGGTGGGGCCTCGTCGGCACCGACGCAAACCCACCGGCTGCACCTGGGCTGGCAATCGCTGCTGCCTGGCTCCATCCAGTAAGCGCTCGGCGTCATGCCGGGGCACTGGTGGCACTCACTACGAACGCGATTTGAACCGGCGCAGGTGCCCGATCCGCTGTGGCGGCGGGCGCTCGCCAGCTGTCCGCTGGCGCGCCGGCTCGATCCCGAAAGACAGCTGCAATTGCGTCGATTGGCCGCGCTGTTCCTGGCCCGCAAACGCTTCCATGCCCTGGCCGGAGCCGTGCTGGACGACTACTGGCGCCTGCTGATCGCCATGCAGGCTTGCCTGCCGGCGCTTCAGCAAGGCGCCGCCAGCCTGCGCGGCTGGCGCGAGGTGCTGATCTATCCCGGCGAGTTCAAGGTGCGCCGCAGCCACCACGACGATCACACCGGTGTGGTCACCGAGGGCGACGAGGTGCTTGCCGGCGAGGCATGGGAGCACGGCCCGCTGGTGTTGTCGCTGGCCGACGTGCAGCTGGATCTGGAGCAGCCGTGGGATGGCTACAACGTGGTCGTGCACGAGATGGCGCACAAGCTCGACATGCTCGACGGTCCGCCTGACGGTGTGCCGCCGCTGATCGAGATTCCGCGGCGACGCTGGATCGTCCAATTCCAGCAGGCGTACGACCGCCTGGTCGGCATGCCGGCGGACAGCCACGACAGCCCGATCGACCATTACGCCACGGAAAGTGCCAGCGAATATTTCGCGGTGGTCAGCGAGCTGCACTATTCGCAGCCGGCCCTGTTGCGCCAGGCGGAGCCGGACGTCGCCGAGCTGCTGGAGGCGTTTTACGGGCCTTCTCCGGCCGAGGGTTGCGAACCGCCTGGCTATTGCCGATCGCGGTGACAGACGGCCCATCGCGCAGCGGGCGCCAGACGGCGGGATCGTGTCGCGTAAAAAAGCCCGCCGAAGCGGGCTTGTCCATCTGCGCCGGGGGAAGGCCTGGGAATGACGCCTCACGGCGGAAACTACAGGGGTGATACAAGTCACATTTACGCATGTCTGGCGGCCACGATCCGTGATGCGCATCACGAATGGGCGGAGTTCTCGCCGGTAAACGCCCAGTGCCGGCGCACCAAGCTGTACCGGGGTTCAGCTTCCACGGATGTTTAACGCGCAGATCGCGAGCCATCCACGACCGGCATCGGAACCTGCCCAAGACGACGCGCGAGGACGATCCATGGGCATGCTTTACGTGGTGCAGACCTTTCATGAGGCGGGCGACCACGTCGTCGCCGACAAACCGATCCTTCACGGGATGGAAAAACTCGCCTTGACGCGCGCCGCAATGCTGGCCGCCGAACGGGACGGAGTACTGGTCTACGCACAGGCCGCCGACGTCGACCGCGGCGAATATTCGCAACCGGTCATTCTTGCGACTTACGGCCACGTTCCCCATCCCGAACGGCAAGACCTGCGCCAGCCCGGATAAGCGCATCCGCGCCGTTCCCGTCGTCCGAACATTCCCATAGGAATCCATGTGCACGTGGCGTGAAAGCTTGCTACGATGACCGCGCGGCTGCACAGGGGCAGCTCGGGAAATCGAAATGCAAACGCTTCTTGCACATTCCGCCTTTTGGCGTGGAGTGTCGCTGTTTGCAGGGATGCTGGTGGGAAAGCTCAGCCGGGACACGGCATGCCGTGACGTGCCCGCTCGCGACGAGCTGGTGTCGTGGTGCGAAGGTGCGCGCTCGCGTCGCGAGGATGAGCTGGCGCGAAGTCGCCAGATCACATCGCACTGACGATCAGCGATCGTTCCCGGGCGATCGCGCCGGTCGGGGCAAAACGCCCCTGAACCAGTCGTTGTCCGCAAGGTTCATTCGCCGACCCGGCAAGGCGTGCCGGGCCGGCGCCGCCGCGTGCCGGGCGTCATCAGGACCGTTCCGGTAAACTCGTCGCAGACGATGAACTCCTGTCGCGAAGCCGTCACCGCGACGCCGCGGCTGCTGCGTGCGTTGTGTGCCGATGCGGGTTTGCGCCGCACGGCCGCGGCCCCGGCGATCGGGCAACCAAGGTAAATCATGAGCAAACAGACTATCTCACTGATCGGCGTGCCGACCGATATCGGCGCTGGCCATCGCGGCGCCGCGATGGGTCCGGAGGCGCTGCGCGTGGCCAACCTGGCCGCGCGGCTGGAGCGTCGGGGACTGCAGGTGATGGATCGCGGCAACCTGCAGGGGCCGCTCAATCCGTGGCTCCCGCCCGAGCAGGGCTATCGCCACCTGAAGGAAGTGGTGGAATGGAATACGGCCGTCTATACGGCTGTTCGCCAGGAGCTCGAGGCGGGTTGCCTGCCGATCACGCTGGGTGGCGACCACTGCCTGGCCATCGGGTCGATTTCGGCGGTGGCACGTCATTGCCAGGATCGCGGCAAGACGCTGCGCGTGCTCTGGCTGGATGCGCATACCGATTTCAATACTGCGCAGGCCACGCCTTCGGGCAACATTCATGGCATGCCGGTGGCCTGCCTGTGCGGCAACGGCCCGGATGGGCTCACCCGCATCGGTGGTCCGTCGCCGGCCACGACGCCCGACGTGTTCCGCTACATCGGCATCCGTTCGGTCGACGAAGGCGAGAAGCGGCTGGTGCGTGGCGCGAACATGCAGGTGCACGACATGCGCCATATCGACGAAGTCGGCATGAAGCGCGTGATGGAAGAAGCGCTTGCCGGCATCGACGACACCACCCACCTGCACGTGAGTTTCGATGTCGATTTTCTCGATCCCAGCATTGCGCCGGGTGTCGGCACCACCGTGCGCGGTGGTCCGAACTATCGCGAGGCGCAGCTGTGCATGGAGATGATCGCCGACACCGGCCGGATGGCGTCGCTGGACATCGTCGAGCTGAACCCCGCCTTCGACAAGCGCAACCAGACCGCGAAGCTGGCGGTGGATCTGGTCGAGTCGCTGTTCGGCAAATCCACGCTGATCCGTTGATCGCCCCACCCGCAGCAGCACAAGCGAACACCATGCAGACTCGTGTACTCACCGGCATCACCACGACCGGCACCCCGCACCTCGGCAACTATGTGGGCGCGATCCGTCCCGCGGTCGAGGCCAGCCGGCGCGCCGATGTGGATGCGTTCTATTTCATGGCCGACTATCACGCGCTGATCAAGAGCGACGATGCGGCGCGGATCGAACGCTCGCGGCTGGAAATCGCCGCCAGCTGGCTGGCGGCCGGCCTCGATCCTGCGCGCGTCACTTTCTATCGCCAGTCGGACATTCCGGAAATTCCCGAGCTGACCTGGTTCCTCACCTGCGTGGCCTCCAAGGGCATGCTCAATCGCGCGCATGCGTACAAGGCGGCGGTGGACCGCAACACGGAAGCGGGCGAGGATGCCGACGCCGGCGTGACCGCGGGCCTGTACATGTATCCGGTGCTGATGGCGGCGGACATCCTCGCGTTCGACGCGCACCAGGTGCCGGTGGGGCGCGACCAGATCCAGCACATCGAGATGGCGCGCGATCTCGGCCAGCGCTTCAACCATATCCACGGCCGCGAGTTCTTCGTGCTGCCCGAGGCGCTGATCGAGGAGCAGGTGGCCACGCTGCCCGGCCTCGATGGTCGCAAGATGTCGAAGAGCTACGACAACACGATTCCGCTGTTTGCCGGCGGCACGAAGGCGCTGCGCGAGGCGATCATGCGTATCGTCACCGATTCCCGCCTGCCGGGCGAACCGAAGGATCCCGACAACTGCGCGTTGTTCACCATCTTCCGTGCCTTCGCCAGCGAGACCGAGACGGCGGCGTTCCGCCAGGCCTTGCTCGAGGGCATCGGCTGGGGCGAGGCGAAGCAGCTGCTGTACGAGCGGATCGAGTCCGACGTCGCCCCGATGCGCGAACGCTATGAGGGCTTCATGGCCGACCCGGCGGCGATCGAGGCGATCCTGCAGCAAGGCGCGCAAAAAGCCCGCGCCATCGCCACGCCGAAGATCGCCGCACTGCGCGAAGCGCTGGGGCTGCGTTCGGCCGGCGCCGCCGCGGCGACGGTCGGCCGGTCCGGCGAAGCAACGCCAAGGCAGGGCAAAATGCCGCGCTTCGCCAGTTTCCGCGACGCCGATGGTAACTTCCGTTTCCGCCTGTTCTCCGCGTTGGGCGAGGAGCTGCTGCTGTCGATGCCGTTCACCGATCCCAAGGCGGCCGGAGCCTTGCAGAAGCGCCTGCGGACGCTGGGCGCGACCGCCGCCGTCCTGCAGCTTCAGCCGCGGGGCATGACGCTCGAACTCGACGGCGCGGCGGTGGCCACCACGCCGGACTACGCCGACGAGCCGGCGCGCGACAATGCCCTCGCGCAGCTGCACGAGGCCCTGGACCAACTCGCCGCGCAGGATTGACGCGGCAGCTGCCGCTGACGGAGTGCCACTGATGCGTTTCCTCGCCGTTCTGCTGCTGGCACCGTGGCTGCTGATCCTGTGCTGGGCCTATTGGGCTTATCCGAAGAGCCTGCCGCGCACGACGATCCTGCGCATGTTCGACGCGGCCGTTCTGCTGCTGGCGGTGATCGCCACGATCTATGGCGCGGCCATCGGTTTCGACCGCGTCGTGCCGCCCACGGTCGACGGTTTCGGCCGGGCGAGCGGCGCCAT
>Ga0157370_10008903_pt1 | contig 10784 bp, 8 predicted proteins | sample C35metaG_FD_113463 | JGI IMG/M metagenome (GOLD analysis project Ga0157370, IMG submission 113463) | Corn rhizosphere microbial communities from Kellogg Biological Station, Michigan, USA - C3-5 metaG | ecosystem: Host-associated > Plants > Roots > Rhizosphere > Soil | place: USA: Michigan... | reverse complement strand
CTTGTTGCCGGAAAGATCGACGATATCGGCGCCGACGCCGAGCGCCGGTCGCGAGAACGAGGCGGGATTCATTGGATGATTCGGCGTGCCGAGGAAGATGCAGCCGCCGACTTCGGTGCCGCCGGAAATGTTGATGATCGGCAGCCGTCCCTTGCAGACATGCTCGAAGAACCACAGCCAGGGCGCCGCGGTCCAGGCTTCGCCGCCGGAGGCGGTCATCCGCAGGCTGGAAAGATCGTGCGACTCGACCTCGAGCCCGTACCGCATCAGGCTGCGCACGATGGTCGGCGATACGCCGAGATAGGTCACGCCATGTTCGGCGATCAGGCGCCAGAACCGTCCCGTATCCGGATAATCGGGCGTGCCTTCGGCAATCAGCAGGCTGCCGCCGGCGAAGCTCGGGATGCAGGCGCACATCGCGCCGACCATCCAGCCCATGTCGCTGAAAAAGAAGAAGCGGTCCGACGATTTGAAGTCGCCGCAGATGATCATGTCGCGGGTCACCATCGAGCCGATGAAGCCGATATGGGTCCAGACGCATCCCTTCGGCTCGCCGGTCGTGCCTGATGTGTAGAGCAGGATCGCCGGATCTTCGGCCTGCATTTCGGCGGTTTCGATCACGGCGTCCTTGCCGGCGACGGCATCTTCCCACCAGAGATCGCGGCCCTTCTGCATCGGTGTGTCGATCGCAAGCCCGTCGCGAGGGGTGACGATCACATGTTTCACGGTCGGCGCCGCTTCCAGGGCCACGTCGAGCACCGATTTGAGCGGCGCCGGCGCGCCGCGCCGCCATGTGCCGTTGGCGGTGATGACGGCCTTTGCCTCGCCATGGTTCAGGCGGGTCTGAATCGGCGCATGGCCGAAACCCGAGAACAGCGGCATCACGATCGCGCCGAGCTTCAGGATGGCAAAGAACGCGACGAACGTCTCCGGCAGGTTCGGCATGTAGATCGCGACCACATCGCCCCGACCGATGCCGATGCCGCGCAGCCCCTGCGCCAGCTGGGCAACATCGCGGTCGAATTCGCGGTAACTTAGCGAGCGGCGTTCATGCTTGTCCTCGCCTTCCCAGACCAGGAAAGTCTGGTCCCACACCGCCGTGTCGCGATGTTTGTCGAGGCAATTCAGCACGATGTTGGTGGTGCCGCCGACGCACCAGCGCGCCCACGGCTGGCCGCGGGAAACATCCAGCATCTGGTCGTAACCACGATAAAATCGGACATTGCAGAACTTGAACACTTCCTGCATCAGCCAGGCCGGATCGGCTTCGGCTTTCGACGCCAGGTCGTCGTAATCCTTTTGACCTGTGACGCGCAGAAATGCCGTCAGATTGCTCACCGCCACCAGTTCCGATGGCGGCGTCCAGAGATATGGCGGGGCGGCGTTCATGAACGATCTTGTGCACTATCCAGATGGTCGCGCGAAAGCTAACGCTCCGGCGCATATCGCGTCAATGGCGCTTTCCTTTGATTCTAACGTTTGTTAGAAACGCGGTGTAAACCTGGAAAAGGCGAAAAGACATGAATTCCAGCGCTTCCGCGTTTCTCGCGCCGACGGAATTTGTCGATTGTAACTCACCCGAGGTTCGCGAATTCGCTTCGCGCAGTCTCGATGGCGCCCGCGACCTGTCCGAGACCGGCAAGGCGGTCCGCCTGTTCGACGCCGTGCGCGACGGGATCAGGTACAATCCGTTCGACGTCGGCACCGCCGCGAAGGATTACCGCGCCAGCCAGATCGCCGGAAAAGCTTCCAACTATTGCGTGCCGAAGGCGATTCTGCTGACTGCCGCCCTGCGCGCGGCCGGCATTCCCGCAGCCGTCGGATTTGCCGATGTCCGCAACCATCTGAATTCGCCCAAGCTGGCGGAGCTGATGGGAACCGACCTCTTTATCTACCACGGCTATGTCGCGCTTTGGCTCGGGGGTCGGCAGTTCAAGGTAACGCCGGCGTTCAACACCGAAATGTGCGAACGGTTCGGCGTCCGGCAATTGATCTTCGACGGGAAAAGCGACGCGCTGTTTCACGAATTCGACACCAACAGCCACCGGCATATGGAGTATGTGAATGATCGGGGCTGGTTCGCCGATCCTCCGATCGAGCAATTGCTGCAGGAGTTTCGCGCCACCTATCCGAAATTGTGGCAGTCCAGCATCGATCGGGTGGCGGTTCACGACGCCGCCTTTGACGCGGGCGGTGACTGAGCGTCTATTTCGAGGTCGTCTTGTTGGAAATCGTCTTGTTGGGGGTCGTCTTGGCCCCCTCAAGCCGCCTGGCATACTGCACCGCGACCCGTCCGACCTTCTCGCGGGCAATGACCAGCTTCTGGATCTGCGCGGTGCCGTCGCCGATCTGAAGACCCATGACGTCGATGTAGCGCTGATGGAACGGCAGATCCGTCGTGTAGCCGTAGTGGCCGTGGGTGAGCAGGCACTGGTGGATGATCTCGCAGGTTACCTTCGGCACGTACCATTTGCACATCGCGGCCTCCGCGGTGTGGGCCAGCCGCCGGTCGCGCAGCGATAGCGTGTAGAAGCAGAGCTGCCGCATCATGGTGAGCTGTGTTTCGGCCTCCGCGAGCGGGAAACTCACGCCCTGATATTGCGCGATCGGCCGCTCGAACGCGACTCGTTCGGTGCTGTACTGCCAGGCTTCGTCGACCGACGCCTGCGCCGGGCCGATGCATTCGAGTCCGATCAGGGCGCGGCTATAGTCGAAACCGGACATGATCTTGGAAAAGCCCTTGTTCTCCTCGGCCATCAGGCATTCCGCGGGGACGAAGACGTCGTCGAAGAAGACCGAACCCCGGCCGACCGGCTTGGTGCCGATGTCGTCGAAATGGGTGCGGGTGATGCCGGGCTGATTGAGATCGACAAAGAAGGCGCTGACGCCGCGGGCGCCGTCCTCGATGCTTCCCGTGCGCGCAAAGATGACGGCGGCGTCGCACTGATCCGAAAAGCTCATCGAGGTCTTTTCGCCGTTCAGCCGGTAACCGTTGCCGGATTTTTCGGCCCGCAAGATCAGGTTGGCGGCATCCGAACCGCCGCGCGGCTCGGTCAGGCCGAGGCCGATGATGGCGTCGCCGCCGGTGACGCGCGGCAGCCACTGCTGGGCGATTTCCGGCGAAGCGTGCTGCGCGATCATGCCGCCCATCAAGGACGCCAGCAATTGAACATAACTGGCATTGAAGTCGCCATAGGCGATCTGCTCGATGACGATCCCGGCAGTGGCGCTGCTCTCGCCGAGGCCGCCATATTGCTCCGGCAGATCGACGCCGATCAGGCCGAGGCCGCCCATCTCCTTCAGCATGGCGCGGTCGATGCGGTCCTGTTTGGCGCGCTTCTGGTAATGAGGGGCAAGCTTCTGTCGGGCAAATCGTTGCGCGGTCTCGCGAAACGCCTGCTGCTGCTCGCTGAGCGCGTAGTCCATGACGGTTCTCCGTTTCCTGGGGGACGTCGGCCGGGGTGGCGAACCGCGCGCTGGCCGATACTCTACTTCTTGAGGACGGCAGGCTCGCGTTTGGAGAACTTGATCGCGTCGATCATCTGGCGCGCGTCGTGGGCCAGATGCAGCGTTTCGCCGCCATCGATGTACCATTCCTCGCCGGTGACGAATTTTCCAAGCGAAGAACTGAGGAAAATGATGGCGGCCGAAATATCCCCGACGTCGCCCATGTGGCCCATCACATTGCGGTTCAGCTTCAGCCATTGCTCGGGATCGATCGGGTAATGATCCATGCCTTCGGTTTTGACGGTTCCGGGGGCGACGCAATTGAGGCGGATGCCGAATTCGGCCCATTCGAACGCCAGCGTTTTCATCATCGCCAGGACGCCGCCGCGCGCTGCCGCCGTATGCACGAAGCCGCTCAGGCCGGAACGGACACAGGCCGTCACGAACACGATCGAGCCGCCATGTTCCAGCATGAAGTGATCGGCGACGGCCTTGGTCATCTGCCAGGAGCCGATGAGATTATTGCGAATCACGGTCTCAAAACCCTTGTTGTTGAGCTCGCGCGCCGGCGTCACGAATTGGCCGCCGGCGTTGTTGACGAGGATATCGAGCCGGCCGAATTCGTCCTTGATGCGCAGCATGGCGCTATCGATCTGGTCGGGCAGGCGAATGTCGGTGGAGATCGCGACGGCCTTGCGGCCGAGTTCGCGGATGACTTTGGCGCAGTCATCGATCGGTTCGGCGCGGCGGCCCAGCACCACGACGTCGGCTCCGCACCGGGCCATTTCGATCGCGGTGGCGCGGCCCATCCCGGTTCCGCCCCCGGTCACGAGCGCGACCTGGCCGTTCAAAAGATCCGAGGCGAAACGCATGTTGGGCATTGGCTGCATGGTGGTCCCGACGGTTGAATACCGGTTGTATTCGAGTGGTTCGGCAGTATTCTAACAGATGTTAGAAACCTACGGAAGAGAAGACGATGTCCGAAAGCGAACCCGTCCGCTATGCGCTAGACCATGGTGTCGTGACCGTGACGATCGACCGGCCGGAGCGCAAGAACGCCCTGTCGGTGGAGGCGATGAATGGCTTGACCGACGCGTGGGAGCGTGTCGAGAGGGAATCGCAGGCGAGGGCGGTGATCCTCACCTCGACCGATTGCGGTGTGTTTTCCGCCGGGCTCGATTTGAAGCAGGCTGCCGAGATCAGGGCGCGCGATGGCGTCGATATTCTGAGGTTGATGCGCGACCCGATGCAGACCGCGATGCGCAGGGTTTCGAAGCCGGTCATTGCGGCGATGACGGGATCGCTGATGGCGGGCGGCATGCTGTTGGCGATCCAGTCCGATTTGCGGGTCGGCCTTCGCGGGACACGTGCAGGAATTACCGAGGTCAAGATGGGGCGCGGTTCGCCATGGGCGGTACCGATGCTGTGGATGCTGCCGCAGCCGTTGCTGATGGAACTGGTCCTCACCGGCGAGACCGTGCCGATCGAGCAGCTCGCCGGCTACGGCTTCCTGAATTATCTGGAAGACACGCCCGATGCGGTCCGTGCGCGGGCGCGGCAACTGGCGCGCAAGATCGTCGAAGGCGCGCCGCTGTCGGTGAAAGCGGCCAAGGCCGCCGTGTTGGCGGCGATGGACCTCGGTTGCGCCGATGGACTGGTCGAGGCTAACCGGCTGCATGTCGAAACCTATGCTAGTCTCGACGCCATCGAAGGCCCCAGGGCGTTTGCCGAACGGCGCAAGCCGGTCTGGCAGGGCAAATAGACAATCGGCTAGAGAAGGCGAATCGGAATGAATGCCCCTGTTTCCCATGGCCATGCGGCCTCGGCCTACCTTGGCGAGGAGCATGAACTGCTGCGTGCCCAGATCCGCCGTTTCGTCGATGAGGAGATCAAGCCGCACGCGGCGGCCTGGGAAGAGGAAGGCATGGTGCCGCGCGTGGTGCTGCGCCGGATGGGGGAACTCGGCTTTTTCGGTATCCGTTATCCGGCGGAATATGGCGGTTCCGATCTGAACACGCTGGCGACCGTGGTGTTCGCCGAAGAACTGGGGCGGTCCACCTTCTCGGGCGTGGCTATCACGGCGCTGGTTCACACCGACATGGCGTCGGTGCATCTGTTCAACGGTGGTTCGCAGACACTGAAGGATCGTTTCATGCCGGATGTCGTCGCCGGCGAGAAAATCGTCGCGGTCGGCGTCACCGAGCCGGGAGCGGGTTCGGACGTGAAGGGCATTCGGACCACCGCGCGCCGGGACGGCGACGGCTATGTCATCAACGGCGCCAAGATGTTCATCACCAACGGTGTCCACGCCAATCTCTATTGCGTTGCAGCCGTTACCAATCCGGAGGCGCGGCCGTCGCAGCGGCTGTCGATGCTGCTGGTCGAAAAGGGCACGCCGGGCTTTCGCGTCAGCCGCGCACTCGACAAGCATGGCTGGCGTTCGTCCGACACTGCGGAACTCTTGTTCGAGGACTGCCGCGTGCCGGCCGAGAACCTGCTCGGCGAGGAGGGGCAAGGCTTTTACGCGATCATGCGCAATTTCCAGAACGAGCGGATCGTGATCGGTGCGATGGCGATAGGAGAAGCCGAGGCCGCGATCGAGATCACGCTGGACTGGGTGACGCAGCGGCAGGCCTTCGGCGCACCGTTATGGTCGAAGCAGGCCATTCGTCAGCGCCTGGCGATGCTGGCGGCCAAGGTCGAGGCGGGCCGGCAACTGGTCTATCATTCGGCTTGGCTGGTCACCCAGGGGATCGACGCGGCCAAGGAAGTGTCGATGGTCAAGGCCTATTGCGGCGAACTGGTCAATGAGGTGATGTACGACTGCCTGCAGTTTCACGGTGGCATGGGTTACATGCGCGAGAGCGCGATCGAACGAATGGTGCGCGATGCCCGGGTACAATCGATCGGCGGTGGCACCACGGAGATCATGCTGGAGGAGGTCGCCAAGCGGATGCGCTGACGCGATTTCGGCAGGGGATTATGCTTTCTTGACCCCATCGAAGATCAGCAGCTCGGTTCGCCGGGCCAGTTGCAGGACCGCGTTCTTGCTGTCGAGGCTGAACCATTCGATGGTCCAGTTCAGCGCGCCCAGCACGAAGATCCGCAACGGAACGATCTCGATATCGGCACGAATTTCTCCGGCGCGGCGGGCATCGAGAAAGAGGCGGTCCCAGTATTTCGCGTAAGCTCTGCGCAGCGGGCGATGCGGTTTCTTGAGCGTTTCGGGCAACTGACCGTAGATGCGAATATTGGCGGACGTGAAGTCGCTGGCTTCGAGTAGCGCCACCAGATGCGCCTCGATTGCGAGCCCGATGCGGCGGCGGTGCGAGACCATGCCTGCATCCGTCACGGCTTTCTTGACCGCTTCGAATACGCTCAGCAGCCCAAGATGCAGAACTTCGTCAAGGATTTGCTCCTTGGAATCGAAATAGTAATAGATGCTGCCCGCCTTGATTTTGGCCATTGCCGCGATCTGACGTAGCGTGGTGGCGGAGTAGCCCTGGCGGCGAAACAGCTTGGCCGCGGCTTCCAGAATCGAATCGCGAGACTTTTCCGACTTCGAAGTCTGGACGATGCCGATCACCAGTTTATCCGGCGTTGCCTTGCGCTTCGATATCGTCGACGAACGAGGATTGACGCTGCGCTTGGGCCTGGAGAGACGCTTCTGAGCTTTGGAAACCAACAAAGACCGCCGTGTCGGATGCATGTTCAAAGCGCCTTCTGCGCGCGATTATTGGCGCAGCCAGAAGGCTTCGTCAACCGCCGCGCAACGATAGAGGCAGTCTCGATTGCGACAAGGCCAATGTTGACGCGGTCCCGGTGAACCGAAACAATCGACCGACCATCGGATTCAGGCTCAATAACAGAACAAGAAGACAGGGAGGTTGATATGCGCGGACTCAATGGCCGACGGACGATTTTGACTGGCGGAGCCAGCGGGATCGGGCGGGCGACGACGCTTCGGCTTGCCGAGGAGGGCTGCGTCGTCGGCGTGTTCGACCAGAATCTGGCAGGGGCGGAGGAGACAGCGCGTCTTTGCGCCGGCAAGCCCGGCCGCGTGCTGGCTTTTCAGGTGGATATCACCGACCGCGATGCGGTCGCTGCCGCCACCGACAAGTTTGAAGCTGCTGCCGGGCCGGTCGAACTGCTGGCCAATGTGGCCGGATGGGACATCCCGATCGCCTTTCTGGATACCGATCGCGCGTTCTGGGACAAGGTTATCGGGATCAACCTTTACGGTCCGCTCAATCTGCATCACGTCGTGGTCAAGCGCATGGTCGAACGCAGTTTTGGACGCGTCGTGAACGTGGCGTCCGATGCGGGCCGGGTTGGCTCTTCCGGAGAGGCGGTCTATTCGGCATGCAAGGGCGGCCTGATATCGTTCACCAAAACGGTGGCTCGCGAGTTGGCACGAAAGAATATCATCTTGAATGTGGTGTGCCCGGGCCCAACGGATACGCCGCTGTTCGAAGCCTTTACGAAGAGTTCGCCTTCCGGCGGCAAGATTGCCGAAGGCCTCGCCCGCGCGATTCCGTTGCGGCGTCTTGGACAGCCGGATGACTATCCCGGCATGATCGCATTCCTGCTCAGTGATGATGCAGCTTATATCACGGGACAAACGATCAGCGTGTCCGGTGGCTTGACCATGCACGGGTGACGAGAGGGACCGAGGGACCAGGGAAGCTCGAACCAAAACCAGCGCCGGAACTGAACGCCCTGCGGTGCATTCGGCCAGGAGTCCGCGAGCCTTTGCGTCAGCATTCGACCCGAAACCAGCGAAGGCGTCTCGAGTGCCGACGGAGCGGCCAGAAATTTTCGCTTCGGGATCGTTTTTGCGACCCCGGAGCGGCGCCGGGTCTTTCTCGAGCCGATCTTCGTCTTCGGAATTGTATCGCCGCAGACTCCATTTTGTGGAGAGGGCTCAAGTTTGTGGAGAGGGCTCAAGGCTATCCGCGACCGCGCGCGCCCTTGGCAACGAAGCACTCAGACAACCACAAAATTATCTTAGGGCCACATGTAGAAATACGGCAGTTGGCGTATTTCGCATCAAGATCATCTGCCAAATGGCTTTATGGGTCCAAATCCTTGATTGGAGTTGATTGATATCCTAATACCGTTGTCGGCCGGGGCGATACATGTGTGAACTCGTGCGAACGATCATTGCTGACGATCACGCCTTCATTCGGGAGGGCTTGAAACAGCTTCTGTCGACCGTAGACGCGCTTACGGTCAGTGGAGAAGCGGCCGACGGTGAAACCGTTCACCGGCTACTGAACGAAAGCTCCGCCGATCTTCTCATACTCGATCTCGGCATGCCGGGCGTCAGCGGATTTCAGTTCATCGCTGACCTGAGAACCCAATGGCCGGAGCTGCGCGTTCTGGTCCTCACCGCCAACGTTGAGCCACGGTCGGTCCGGGCAGCTTTTTCCGCAGGCGCAAACGGCTATTTGACTAAGGGCGGCGATCCATCCGAACTCATCGCTGCCATCGATGCCATAAGAAAAGGCGCCGCCTATGTCGCGGAGGAGGTTCGCTTTGCGGTGGACCAGCATGACGGCCCGAACGAGACTCCGGAGCCCACGGCGGCGATAATGTCTCCGGTCACGCTCACAAGGCGTGAGCGGCAAATCCTGGGGATGATCCCCCACGGAGCCACCAGCCGCGACATCGCCAGCCGTCTCGGCATCAGCCCGCTTACCGCTCGGAAGCATCGTGAGAACCTGATGCGGAAGCTTGATCTGCACAGCAGTGCTGAATTGACAGCCTACGCCATTCGGCTCGGCCTTCCGGCGGGCTAGCGCAACCGCTACTCGCGAACGAAGCCGCCGCACCTGCCGGCGCGCGGAGAGGTTTCGATGCAAGAAGACAAGATACGCGCGGCGCTCGTCGAGCTCTTGTACCGCAATTCCTATGGGGTGGTGGCCTCCAACGTCCTGATCTCCCTGGCGGCGTCGTACGTCCTGAGGAACACCGTACCGGCGAGCTGGTTGGTCGGATGGCTCGGTGCGCTGTATCTGCTCACTGCCATACGCGTCCTGGCGGCGCGCCGGTTCTTCAGCCGGAATCGAGAACCGGCGTCTGTGTTGCGATGGGCGTGGCTGGCGGCTTCTTTTTCCTGCGTGTCGGGCCTGCTGTGGGGAATGCTCGGCTGGGTTGGGTTCGTTCCTGAACAGCCCGTTCCTTTTTTATTCACCGTTGTTGCCTTGACCGGTCTGGTCTGCGGCACGGTTCCGTCGCTCTCGGCCTTTCCACCGGCTCTGGTCGGCTCGATCATCGCAACGGTGCTGCCGGTCATGGCGCGCTCCTTTATCAATGGAGGTGATACCTCCGGCGCATATCTCTCCCTGCTTACGGGGCTTGTGGCCATCAATTTTTACTACTGCCGCACGACGCACCGCATGCTGCGTGAGACCATGAGGTTGCGCCTGGAAAATGTCGAACTGGTCGGCCACCTGCAGGAAGAACGCGACCGCGCGCAGGCGGCCGATCGTGCGAAAACGCGTTTCCTTGCGGCCGCCAGTCATGACCTGCGCCAACCGATCCATGCCTTGAGTCTGCTGATCGCCACGCTCGCGGCACTGGGTCACCGCGGCGCTGTCCAGTCCGGCGATGCCCGCGATCTGGCGGGCAAGGCAAAATCCATCGTCGGCAACCTCAGCGCCCTTCTGAATGGACTGCTCGACATCTCCCGGCTTGATGCCGGCGTCGTCACGGTTGCGAAGGAGACGGTGAATCTGTCTCAACTTTTCGACCATCTCCGCAGCGAATTCACTGCAGCGGCGAAGGACCGCGGCCTTGATTGGCGTGTTGTCGAAAGCCGTCTGCTGGTGGATAGCGATCCCATGATGCTGAAACGGGTGTTGGACAATCTGCTGTCGAATGCCTTTCGATACACGAGATCCGGCGGCGTCCTGCTCGGCTGCCGCAGGCGCGGCGCTTCGGTGGAAATCCAGATATGGGATACCGGCCCAGGCATCCCCGCAGATCAGCAAACAATCGTGTTCGAGGAATTCGTGCAATTGCAGAACCCGGCGAGGGATCGCGCGCTTGGTCTTGGCCTCGGCCTCGCCATCGTTCGCCGCACCACCGCACTGCTGCAACATCCGCTGAAGCTGGTCTCGGTCACCGGGCGCGGCTCGATGTTTTCCGTTACGGTTCCGAGAGCCAGTGCGGTGGAAACTCCCGCGACCGATAACCGGGCATCGCCAGCCGGCATCGCCGTCAGCATTATGGTCGTGGAGGACGAGGGGGATGTTCTCGATGTCATGGTGCAGCTGCTCACGCTGCAGGGGCATCGAGTGTATGCCGGCCGGTCTGCCGCCGAGGTGCAACAG
>Ga0157370_10008901_pt1 | contig 10786 bp, 9 predicted proteins | sample C35metaG_FD_113463 | JGI IMG/M metagenome (GOLD analysis project Ga0157370, IMG submission 113463) | Corn rhizosphere microbial communities from Kellogg Biological Station, Michigan, USA - C3-5 metaG | ecosystem: Host-associated > Plants > Roots > Rhizosphere > Soil | place: USA: Michigan... | reverse complement strand
CAGGCTATTTGCGCCAACTGCAGCGGACCGCAGGCAACGGGCCGTTATCCTACCACGCCGGGCGCATGGTCCCCGAACAACGGGGCCGGCAATGGCGGCTGTAACGAGGCTGCGATCAAGATCGCCTTCAACTTCGCAGGGGTCGCGGCGGGTCTCCGGGCATCGGTCAACGGCCGTTTGGGGGACACGGCCGGATGTATTCCCATGGACACGCAACTGCAGGATACGATACGCAACGCCAAATCCTATATCTGGAATTTCGGCGATGGGAGCCCGGACACGGCAACCACGACCTATATCGTAAGTCATACCTATCCGAATCCGGGTGTCTACACGGTCATGATGGTGGCCATCGACTCGAACACCTGTAATGTCGCCGATACGGCTTACCGGCATGTCATTGCCAGGACGGACAGGGCGCAGGTCGATTTCACGTTTATAAAAGACACGGGGACGCCTTGTACCTCCCTGGACTATGATTTTACCAATACCTCGGTGCCGCCGCCGGGTAAGCCGTTCGGAACGAACTCGTTCACCTGGGATTTCGGCGACAATACGGCGCAGGTCAGGGACGGGACCAGCCCGGTGAGCCATTCCTTTGCCAGCCCGGGGACGTATGTCATCAATTTGATACTGAACGATACGGCCTATTGCAATTTCCCTGATACGGCCATTCATACCCTGCGGGTGTCGCCGCTGGCGAAGGCGCAATTCATTACCCCGCCCACCGGTTGCGCCCCTTATTCGGCCGTCTTCAACAATATCTCGATGGGCGGCGTGACATTCAGCTGGGATTTCGGGGATCCGGCCAGCGGGGCGGCGAATTCTTCCACGGATGTCAACCCGGTGCATGTTTACCAGAACCCAGGCACCTATACCGTCACACTGCAGGAGCAGGATCCCAGCACCTGTAACAAGGTCAGCGACACCAGCTTCACCATCACGGTGAGCATCAAGCCTTCCGCGGCCTTTACATATAGCCCGTCGCCGCCGGTAGCGAATGTACCCATCGTATTTACCAACGGATCGGAGGGCGGGTCCAGCTATAAATGGTTGTTTGGGGACGGCGATTCCACTGTCACCAGCTCGCCGGATACCGTAAAACATCTCTATAACTCGACCGATACTTTCCCTGCCTGCCTGCTGACGACGAATCAGTATGGGTGTACCGATACGGCCTGCCAGCCAGTGGCGGCGCTGACCAACCCGCTGCTGGATGTGCCCAATGCCTTCACGCCCGGCAGGTTTGGCACGAATTCGGTCCTGAAAGTGGTGGGATTCGGTATATTACGTATGGATTTCCGGATCTACAACCGCTGGGGAAAGATGATCTTCGAATCGGATAATCCCAATGTGGGATGGGATGGCAATTACCTGGGAACCCCGCAGCCGATGGACGTTTATGCCTATACCCTGGAAGCAGAATTTTCGAATGGAGTGCATATAACTAAAAAAGGAGATATAACTTTGGTAAGATAGTTGCGGGGAGACAACCAAAATCGTCGACCCATCGTTACTACAAAGAATGAGGGGATTGAAAAATATATTGTGGCTGAGTGGATATTTGATCCTGATGACCCATGTGAATGGGCAGGATTTGCATTTTTCCCAATGGTTCAATGCCCCCTTGCTAACAAACCCCGCCAATACGGGGTTCATTCCCGATGCAGACTACCGTCTGGGAGCCAACTACCGCAACCAGTGGTCGGCGATCATGGCGCAGCCTTATCGCACGATGAGCATCTGGGGCGATGCACAGGTCTTCCGCAACCGGATCGAGAACGGCTGGATGGGACTGGGCGGAATAATCCTGCGGGATGATGCGGGAACCAGTACGCTGACGTCGACATCGATCTATGGATCGGTGGCCTATCATCAGATGGTCGGCTATGCGAGCCTGATCACGGTAGGCTTCAATACCGGATGGGTGAACAAGCGGATCAATACGGCGAACCTTAAATTTCCCGATCAGTTCGACGGAAAGTTCTTCGACAATACGCTGCCGACGAGTGTCGTCATCGACCATCCGTCGGATAATTTTTTCGATATGCAGCTCGGTCTGAACTATGCGTATTTCCCAACGAACAAGATGTATCTGAATGCGGGTTTTTCGGTGCAGCACATCAACTCCCCGCGCGAGACCTTTTTCAATACGGACCCGGTAGGGTATGATGACCGGATTGCACGCCGGTATATCGGGTTCTTCAATGCCTCCATCAAGGCGAACGACCAGGTGATCATCAACCCGATGGCGTATTTTACTACCATGGCGGGCGCGCAGGAGCTGTCGGTGGGACTGAGTGCGCAATACAACCTGCAGGACGAGGGTGATCAGCAGGTGGTCGGGGGATTGTTCTACCGGATGGGGGATGCGGTCATCCCGATGATCGGGTTCGTTTACAAGAATATCAGGCTAACCTTCACTTACGATATTACCACATCGGCGCTGAAAAATTATGACGGCGGATACGGGGCGTATGAGTTTTCCGTTATCAACCAGGGATTTTACAGTCAGTACAATGGTGACAAACGCCAGTCATTGTGTCCGTCCTTCAAACAATAAGAGGTTGATGGTATTTTCCCTATTTTGCGCAACAAAAATCAACTAAAATAATGACTAAAAAGCTCGTATTGACGTGCTGCATTTGGATGATCGCATTGGTGTCCATGGCCCAGGATCATATGCCCCAGGTGAATACCTATACCGACGAAGCCCCGGCAACGGGTTTCAGGAAGGAGAATCTTTTTATTGGCGGAAGTCTGGGGCTTGGTTTCGGTTCCTACGATTTCAATGTCGGGGTGAACCCCGAGGTCGGGTATTCGCTGAATCGCTGGCTCGATGTCGGCGCGGTGGTGAATTTCAGCTATAGTTCCGTTCGCGCGGACCCGAACTTCATATATAATGCCAACACAAGCTCGAAGGAATTCATTTACGGCGGCGGGGTATTCGGGAGGGCCTGGTTCCTGCCTTTTTTGTTCGTGACCGTTCAGCCGGAATACAACTGGACAAGCATCAGGGAACAGGACAAGACCTATGGAGGCACGTATAACCTGAATGTCACGGCGCCGAGCGTGCTGGCGGGCGTCGGCTACGGCAGTCATAACCCGGGACAGGGCTCCTTCTATATTGCGCTGATGGTCGATTTCATCCGGAATTCGAACTCGCCCTATAACGATGTTTACGGACATCCGATACCGGTGCTGCGGGCGGGGTTCGATGTGTTCCTGCATCGTCAGAAATAGGCGGCGAGCGCTCCCGGATCCGCGCAGACGGTGATGCGGTCTTCGAGGCGGTCGTACAGAAAGCCTTCTTTTTCGAGACGGCGGAGATGTTCGAGCAAATGGTCGTAAAAACCGCCGGAGTTGAGGATGAAAATGCGTTTGCTGTGTATTTTCAGCTGGTTCCAGGTCAGCATCTCGAACAACTCATCCAGCGTGCCGAAACCGCCGGGGAGGATGATGGCGGCATCGCAATTTTCGTACATCATCTTCTTTCGGACATGCATATCGGTGACCGTGCGCAGCTCAGTGATACCTTTGTGATATTGTTCCCATTCCATCAGCAACTCGGGGATGATACCCAGGACCGGCGAGCCGCCTTCGAGAGCGGTGTCTGCCAGGAGGCCCATGAGACCTGCGCTGCCCCCTCCATAAACGACCTTAATGCGGCGGGCGGCGATGAGGCGGCCCAATTCGGCGGTATGACGGGCGAAAAGCGGATCTTTTCCGGTTCGTGAGCCGCAGAAGACGGCGATACAGTTGATTACCATAACGGGGATAAAATTAGAATAAATCCTTATCTTGGCGCATGTCTTCTTCTCTGCTGTTTGCCTTCGTCACCGGCTATTTTTTGTTGCTGTTGGGAATAGCCTGGCGCACATCGCGGAATTCCAACAATGATTCTTTTTTTATCGGCAACCGCAGTTCCAGCTGGATGCTGGTGGCTTTCGGCATGATCGGCACCACGCTGTCGGGAGTAACGTTCGTGAGCGTGCCGGGTACGGTGGGCGTGCTGGCCGGCGGCGCACCGAAAGGCTTCGGCTACCTGCAAGTGATCATCGGCAACTGGATCGGGTGCATGGTGATCGCTTTCGTATTGCTCCCCTTGTATTATCGGCTGAACTTAACCTCGATCTACCGGTATCTGCAGACTCGGTTCGGGCCCGTAGCTTACAAGACCGGCGCGCTGTTCTTCCTGATCTCGCGGACGGTGGGCGCCACCGCGCGGCTATACCTCGTGATCGATGTCCTTTATGTTTCGATCCTTCGGGATGTGGGCATTTCCTTTTGGGTGGCCACGCTGGTGATCCTGGTGATGATCTTGTTGTATACCTTCGAGGGCGGCGTGAGGACCATCGTCTATACCGACACGCTGCAGACCTCCTTCATGCTGCTGGGCCTGGTGGTCTGTATCGTATTCATCCTGCAACATTCCGGAACATCGGTAGCGGGCGCCTGGCAAGGACTGCGCAGCGGCGGATACACCAGGGTATTCGACATGAATTGGCGCGGCGACGGGTTTTTTCTCAAACAGATCATCGGCGGCATGTTCATCATGATCGCCATGACGGGGTTGGACCAGGAGATGATGCAAAAGAACATCAGCGTCCGGAACCTGCGGGATTCCCAGAAGAATTTTGTTACGTTCAGCTTTATCATGGTCCTGGTGGCCTTTCTTTTCCTGCTGCTGGGCGGGCTTTTGTATCAGTATGGGATTCAGCAGGGCGCCGTCTACAAGGGCCCGACGCTGGCGCTGAAGGGGCATTCGATAGCGGGCGACGACCTGTTCCCGGCGTTGGCCTTGCATTACATGCCTCAATATGTGTCGATCATATTCATCATAGGGCTGATCTCTGCGTTGTTCCCCAGCGCCGATGGAGCGTTGACGGCATTGACCAGCAGCTTTTGCATCGACCTGCTCGATCTGAAGAACCGGCCGGGGTACGATGAAAAACGCCTGCGGCGGACCAGGATGACCGTTCACCTTTCGTTTGCAATGCTTTTTTTGTTGTGTATCATGGTATTCAAACTGGTGAATAAGTCATCCATCATATATACCATCTTAGGTTTGGCCGGCTATACGTATGGGCCCTTGCTCGGTCTTTTCGCTTTCGGCATTTTCACCAAACGGGAATTGCCGAACACGGGGAAGATCACCATCGTGTGTTTGCTCGCGCCGGTCATCTGCTATTTTCTCGCCGAATATTCCGCGCGATGGCTGGGCGGGTTCCGGATCGGTCTCGAGCTGCTGTTGATCAACGGCATCCTGACCTTTTTGGGTTTATGGGCGTTGTCCCGGCGGCAACCATCCGTTTGACTTATCTTTGGGCATGGAAATGATCGATCCAAAAGCCCAGGCCTATGCGGAGAAATATTCTTCGCCGTCCGATGCATTACTACAGGAGATAGAGGCTTATACCAAAGCGCATCACCCCGAGGCGCAAATGCTCAGCGGGCCGCTGCAGGGGCGGCTGCTGCAGCTGGTGAGCACGCTCCTCCAACCCCAGCGGATACTGGAGATCGGGACTTTTATGGGATACAGCGCGCTCTGTCTGGCGGCAGGTCTTGCCCCGGGCGGGAGGCTGCACACGATCGAGCTCAGGGACGAAGATGCCGACCGGGCCATGGGGTATTTCCGGAAGGCAAAATGGGAGGACCGGATAATATTGCACCGGGGAAATGCGTTAGCCATCCTTCCCACCCTGGAGGAGATATGGGATATTGTTTTCATAGATGCGGATAAGGTGGGTTATACCGACTATTACAGAGAGGTGTTTCCAAAATTGCGGACCGGCGGACTGATCATCGCGGACAATGTGTTGTTCCATGGACAGGTGCTTGGGGCCGTCGCGATCGAGGGGAAGAATGCAAAGGCGATACAGGCATTCAATGAAATGGTCCGGGCGGACGATCGGGTGGAAAAAGTCATGCTGACGGTCAGGGACGGATTATTTTTTATCAGAAAGAAATAGGTTTGATGCGAATGAAAGGGATGGTGATCGGGATCGTACTTCTGTCGGTGATGCAGCGTCTCCCGGCGCAGATCAGCGCCGCCGGCGTACTCTATGTCAACACCTATAAGTCGCTGGCGATATCGGAGGAACAGCGGTCGGGCATACCCGCCGCCATTATCCTCGCCCAGGGCCTGCATGAATCACAGGCAGGCACCAGCGAGCTGTGCAAAGCATCGAACAATCATTTCGGGATCAAATGCCGGGACGATTGGAAAGGACCGGTGGTTCATCATGACGACGATGCGCGACAGGAGTGCTTCCGCAGCTATGCAACCGCGGCGGATTCCTACCGTGATCATACGGAGTTCCTGCTTCACGGCGCCCGGTATGCCTTTCTTTTCAATCTCGACCCCTCGGATTACCAGGGTTGGGCCTATGGATTGAAAAAGGCCGGCTATGCGACGAATATCCGGTATTCGCAGATATTGATCAAATTGATCAGGGACTACAACCTTCAGCAATATACGCTGATTGCCCTGGGGAAGATGCGGCCGGAAGATGAAGTGGTGCTGAATATCCCTGGCGCGCCCTTGGGCGCGCCGGTCGTGGTCACGCCACCGGCGGTGGCGCCCGCGGTAGATTCAGCGGTGGCAGCAGTGCAGCAAACCGGCGTCGAAGCAACGTATCCCGCCGGCGAGTTCACGATCAACAAGACGAAGGTCATCTTCGTGAAGGCGGGCGTTTCGCTGCTTGCAATCGCCGATCAATACGATATCCCCCTGCCGCGTCTGTTGGAATTCAACGATATGCAGGAAGAGGATGTGCTGGTAAAAGGGCAGTTGATCTTTTTGCAGCGGAAGCGCAGGACGGGGGCGAACGAATACCACGTAATGCGGGAAGGCGAGAGTCTTTATGACGTGAGTCAGGCGGAGGGGATCCGGATGGAGGATATGCTGGAGATGAACCAGCTGGCGCCCGATCAACGTCCCGCCCCGGGCGAGCGGATCTACCTGCAGGGCTCGGCGCCCTCGAGACCGAGATTATTGACGAATTTATGATATGTCTGTTTTAAAGGTACACGATAAAGAATTCAAGCCCTACCTGGGCGCCGAACTGATCGATGAAAAGATCGCGGCGATAGCATCGCGGATCGATCAGGATTATGCGAATAAGCGGCCGCTATTCATCTCCATATTGAATGGCGCATTCATGTTCGCCTCCGATCTGTTCAAGAAGATAACCATCGAATCCGAGATCAGCTTTATCAAGCTGGCATCCTATAAAGGCACGAAATCATCCGGGCAGGTGATCACGGCCATCGGGCTGGATACCGATCTGCATGGGCGGCATGTCGTGATCGTGGAGGATATCGTCGACACGGGCAAGACCCTGAGTGAATTCCTGCCACAGCTGGAACACCAGCAACCGGCTTCGCTTCGGATAGCTGCCTTGCTGCAGAAGCCGGAGGCAACGGTCTACCCGATAAAGGTGGACTACCTGGGGTTTTCGGTCCCCAACAAATTACTCCTTGGTTATGGCCTTGATTATGACGGGCTTGGGAGAAACCTCCCGGCCATTTACCAGTTGGTGGAAGGGGATTGAGCCTGTTCTTGCCGGGCCAGCGCGCAAGGGCAAGCAGAATGATTGTTAAGGCGCTTGACAAAGAGCGGAGAACGTATTAATTTTAAATAAAATATCCGATTGAAACCCGCATTACTGCTGTTAGTGGGTTCTCTTTTATTTTATTCTTCGCGTGCCCAGTTCTATCTGCGTGGAGAGGTGAAAGACGAGAACAACAGTCTCTTGCCGGACGTAAGGATCCTGCTTCATTCCAGCGGCTATCTTTATCATTCGGGTAGCTCGGGGGCTTTCGGGATACCTGTGTCTTCCTCCGTAGACACGCTGACGCTTTCGGCCGACGGCTTCCAGACGCTGATCCTTCCGGTGGACGCCAACCGGTATCAGAATATCAAACTGCGGTCGATCGTGGCGCCTTCCCAGTCCTCGCCGGTGAGGAAGGGTTTGTTATCGCTGACGAGGGATGTCAGGGCCTGCGACCGGAAGGATTGGACCGTTGGAAGCGAAACGTACAGCTCGCTGGCCGAGAACAATTTCATCCCTGCGAATCGTTTTCCCGAAACCGGTTTTGCCGTAACGATCGACAAGGCCTCGTATAGTAACGTGCGGCGTTTCCTGAACATGGGCAGTACCATCCCTCCCGACGCGGTGCGGATCGAGGAATTGCTCAACTATTTCAACTTCGGCTATACCGATCCCCCGGCGGACAGCTGTTTCGCCTTGTGGTCGGGATTGTCGAAATGTCCGTGGAATCCATCCAACCAATTGTTGTTTTTGCAGGTGTGCGCCCGGAAGCTGGACCCTTCGCGGATACCCCCGGCGAACCTGGTATTATTGATCGACGTATCCGGTTCAATGGACCTGCCGAATAAGTTGCCCCTATTGAAATCCGCATTCGGTTTGCTGATCAACAACCTGCGGGCCATAGACACGGTATCGATCGTGACCTACGGAAGTTCGGTATCGGTAGCGCTGCAACCGACATCGGGCGAGAACAAAAAAAAGATACTCGAGGCTATAGACGACCTGGAACCGGGTGGGGCTACCCCTGGTGAAGCGGGTATCCGGGCTGCGTACAGAGTCGCCAAAGCCCAGTTCATCAAAGGCGGTAACAACCGGGTGATCCTGGCCACCGACGGGGATTTCAATGAAGGCGAGACGTCGGAGGAGGAATTGCAAAAGCTGGTCATGCAGTACAAGAGCTGGGGCGTATACCTGACCTGTCTTGGGGTAGGGATGGGTAATTATAAGGACTCCAAGCTGGAGGCGCTTGCCAAGAAAGGGAATGGGAATTTTGCTTACCTGGATGAAGAGCAGGAGGCCGAGAAGGTTTTGGTGCGGGAATTCACGCAGACGGTGTATGCGGTTGCCGATGATGCCTATCTGAACATTCAATTCAACCCGACCCTTGTAAAGGAATACCGGCTGATCGGATTCGATAACAAGGTGAAAGCGTTGTCGGATACTTCAAGTGAACTGCAGGGAGGAGAAGTAGGTTCCGGGCATTCCCTGCTGGCCCTGTTCGAGATCGTGCCGCGTGATCCCGATAGCATGGCCGTGAGCGATCCCGGCCGGCTGGCCGAGGTGTTGTTGAATTACCGGCTACCGCGTGAAACCGCAACACGGACGAGCTCGTTCGACTGCAGCAGCAGGCTGATACCCTTCCACGATCTGCAACCTTGTTACCGCTTTGCTTCCTCGATCGCGTTGTTCGGCGGGCTGCTCAAGAAATCGCCTTTCACTCGTCAGGCGGACTGGAAAGACGCGATCGAGATGGCTGAACATTCGGTCGATCCGGGGGACCCGATGCAGGAGGAATTCATCACGCTGATCGAAAAGGCGAGAAAGATTTATGGGCGTAACAAGCGCCGCCATAAGGACGAGTATTGATGTCCGCGGCCGCTTCAGCGGCCCTGCCGGATCGCCGGCAGGCGATCATCACGAAAACATTTCCCTTACTTTATCGAAGAAGCTGCGTTCGTTCTTGTCCGGTTTGGGCTGGAAATTGGGCGAATCATTCAATTTCTCGAGCATAGATTTTTCCTCGGGGGTGATGTGCTGCGGCGTCCAGACATTGACATGGATCAGCTGGTCGCCCCGCTCGTAGGAGTTTACGCCCGGGAATCCCTTTCCTTTCAGCCGGAAGATCTTGCCGCTATGTGTACCGGGCGGTATCTTGATCTTGGCTTTGCCGTCGATGGTGGGTACTTCCGCCTGGAGACCGAATACGGCATCCGCAAACGAGATATGGAGCTCGTAGGCGACGTTCAGACCATCCCGGTGGAGTTCGGGGTGCTGTTCCTCCTCGATGAGAATGATCAGATCGCCCGGCGCACCGCCCCGTTCTCCGGCGTTGCCTCTGCCGCCAACGCTCAGCTGCATGCCTTCCTGTACGCCCGCCGGAATTTCGATGGTGACGGTCTCTTCTCCGTAGACGCGGCCGTCGCCCTTGCAGACACTGCATTTGGCGGTGACGATAGAGCCTTCGCCATTACAGGTAGGACAGGTGGTGACGGTTTGCATCTGCCCTAAAAAAGTACTGGTTACCCGTCTGACCTGGCCGCTGCCGCCGCAGGTGGAGCAGGTCTGTACGCTGTTCCGGTCTTTGGCGCCGGTGCCGCTGCAGGCGCCGCAGGCGACATATTTCTTGACCTTGATATTCTTGGAGACGCCCCTGGCGATCTCTTCGTAGTTGAGCTTGATCTTTACCCGCAGATTGCTGCCCCTGACGCCACGGGTTCGCGAGCCGCCCCCGCCGCCGCCCCTGCGACCGCCGAAGAAGCTGCCGAAAATGTCATCGCCGAAAATGTCTCCAAACTGGCTGAAGATATCATCCATGTTCATCCCGCCGCCGCCAAAACCGCGGCCATTGCCCGAGAGACCGGCATGTCCATAGCGGTCGTACTGGGCCCGTTTATCCGCATCGCTGAGCACCTCGTAGGCTTCCGCGGCCTCTTTGAATTTTTCTTCGGCCGCCTTGTCGCCGGGATTACGGTCGGGGTGGAACTGCATGGCCACCTTGCGATAGGCCTTCTTGATCTCATCGGCAGAAGCGCCTTTCGCCACGCCCAGTACTTCGTAATAATCTCTTTTTGACATAGACTCTTAACAGGATGTTGGGGTTTATTTGCCTACTACCACTTTGGCAAAACGAATGATCTTATCATTGAGGTAGTAGCCTTTCTTTACTTCGTCGATCACTTTGCCTTTCAGGGCAGGATCCTGAACCGGGATCTCGGTGATGGCCTCGTGTT
>Ga0157370_10008899_pt1 | contig 10786 bp, 8 predicted proteins | sample C35metaG_FD_113463 | JGI IMG/M metagenome (GOLD analysis project Ga0157370, IMG submission 113463) | Corn rhizosphere microbial communities from Kellogg Biological Station, Michigan, USA - C3-5 metaG | ecosystem: Host-associated > Plants > Roots > Rhizosphere > Soil | place: USA: Michigan... | reverse complement strand
GTTACACTTGCTGCTGCGGTTCTTGTATCAGCATTTGTATCGTTAACCATTACTCCTGTTCTTAATGTGGTATTGCATCGCAAAAAAGCGGGCCATGGATGGTTTTATGTAAAGACAGAACCTTTCTTTCGCGGTATGGAAAATGGCTACCATCGCATATTGACAGCATTTATGAAAGTGAGATGGATGGCATGGATCATCCTTGCAGCCTGTGGTGCTATTATATGGTTGATGATGGTTACTTTAAAAAGTGAACTGGCACCGCTCGAAGATAGAAGCACCGTAAGATTTTATGTGACGGCTCCTGAAGGAACAAGTTATAGCGCTATGGCCAACATGACAGATAGCATTGCAGACTTTTTATATGATTCTGTTCCGGAACGTGAATTTGTTTTTGCAAGAACACCAGCCGGAGCTACTATCAACACAGCGCAACCGCGCATTGGCCTTATTCCTCCGCAAGATCGTATACGGTCGCAACAGCAAATTGCCAATTACCTGCAAATAAAAATGAGAAAATTTAACCAGGCAAATGTTTTTGCAGCGCAGGATCAAACTATTGCTGTGGGCGGTGCAAGAGGCGGAGTGCCCATTCAATTCATTATCCAAAATCAGAACCTTGATAAATTAAGAACTATTATTCCGAAATTTTTGGAAGAAGTAAGAAAAGATAAAACATTTTCAAACGTAGATGTAAATCTCAAATTCAATACACCGGAGTTGCAGATTTCTGTTGACCGGATGAAAATAAAAGATCTTGGATTGTCCACGCAGGATGTTATTTCCACCATGCAGGCGGCATTCAGTGGTGGAAGGCTTGCATATTTTATACAAAACGGATTTCAATATTCAGTGATAGCACAATTGGAAAGAGGTGATCGTAATAAACCGAAAGACATTACCAATCTTTATGTGCGAAATAATGCGGGGCAAAATATTCCATTATCTTCTGTAGTGAGCATGAAGGAAAGTGCCGACCCTGCTGTATTGTATCACTTCAACCGGTATAAAGCGGCAACCATTTCTGCTTCGCTTGCGGATGGCTATACCATTGGCGATGGAATAAAAGCCATGCAGGCCATTGCCAACCGGCTACTGGATCAATCTTATTCCACTGCATTAAGCGGCCCTTCGCGCGATTATGCGGAAAGCTCTTCCAATATTATGTTTGCATTTATACTTGCGCTTATTTTAATTTATTTAATTCTCTCTGCCCAGTTTGAAAGTTTCTTCGATCCGCTTACCATTATGTTCACCGTACCTCTTGCATTGGCCGGTGCATTGCTGAGTTTATGGGTGTTTAATCAAACCTTAAATATATTCAGCGAAATAGGAATGATCATGTTAATCGGGTTGGTTACCAAAAACGGAATATTGATTGTAGAGTTTGCCAACCAGCGAAGAGCGCATGGCTTACCAAAAAGAGAAGCCGTAATAGATGCGGCCACACACCGGTTGCGTCCTATCTTAATGACAAGCCTTGCCACTTCTTTAGGTGCATTGCCTATTGCGCTCAATCTTGGTGCGTCAGCGGGAAGCCGCATCTCTTTAGGTGTGGTGGTGGTTTGTGGCATTATCTTTTCATTGATATTTACTTTGTTTGTGATACCGGCGATGTACACGTATATTTCCGGAAAACATAAAACTGCGGAAGAAATAGATAATGAGTTCAAAGGAATTAAAAGAGATATTGAAGGATTGGCCGAATAAATATTTCGTGAAAACTTATTAATGAAAAATGAAAAAAATATTTCTGATACCATTCTTATTTTTTGCACATAATGCATTTGCACAGTCGCTCACCTTGCAGGATGCTATCAACATTGCATTGAAGAACAGCCTTGACCTGCAACTGCAAAAAAATAATGTAGCCATTAATACTATTAATAATAACATTGGCATAGCCGGTGGTTTGCCTGTGGTGAGTGCAACTGTTTCCGATAATGAACAATCCACCAATGTGCATCAGAAACTCAGTTCCGGTGTTGAAATAAAAAGGAGCGGTGCACCCGGAAACACGCTCACATCGGGCGTTACAGCAGGTATGCTGTTGTATAATGGATCCAGGGTGATGGCTACAAAAGAACAACTGGCAAAGCTGCAATCGCAAAGTGAACAGGTGCTCAATTCAGAGATTCAAAACACCATGGCATCGGTAATGACAGAATATTATGACATCGTGCGGCAACAGTCGTATTTAAAATCTATTGACAAATCAATTGATGTAGCGCAGCACCAACTTAGTATTGTGCAGACACAACAAAGTGTGGGCATGGCAAATGATGCGGATCTTTTTCAATCGCAGATAAACCTCAACAACCTGGTGCAGCAGCGGCAGGCACAGCTTTTGGTGATTGACCAGGCCAAAACAGGATTATTATTGCTGCTGAATTTACGCCCGGATTCTTCTATCACCATTACCGATACGACCATCGAAGTAGATAAGAATATTGTGTTGGGAAATATTTTAGATGATCTTAATAAAAATGCAGATATCATTGCAGCAGATGAGCAGGTAAAAATTAATCAGTTGATTGTAAAAGAAACTGCAGCGCAGCGCTATCCATCGCTTCGTGCATCGCTTGGATATAATTACAACAGGAGTAAAATCAGTGCAGGAAATTTTTTGCTCAATGAAAATAATGGCCCTTATGGCGGATTGTCGCTAGGTATTCCTATTTACAATGGCTCTGTTTTTAAAAGGCAGCAAAAGGTAGCAGCCATCAATGTGCAAAATGCCGAACTGCAGAAAGATATTTTAATAAGAAATTATAAAGCGCAGGCGGTGCAGGCATACCAGGCATACACTTCCGCCATTCAGCAACTCGATTCACAAAGGATAAACCTGCAGCTTGCGCAAAAATTAATTGACCTTACCTTATTCAGGTTTCAGTTGCGGCAGGCAACGATAGTAGAGCTAACGCAGGCGCAGCAAAGCTTTCAGCAGGCAGCATACACCTATACCAATATCAGCTTTGCAGCTAAATCATCCGAAATAGAATTAAAAAGACTGGTGAACAAAATTCCATTTTAGGATTTCGCATAGCCGTTACCGTTATATCAACATTTCACTTTTAGCATATTCCGGATAAGATTTGCTTTATAAGTAAGATCCTGCGTACTGTTGCTGATAACAGTTACATGGCCCATTTTTCTTCCGGGCCTTGTTTCCTTTTTTCCATACAGGTGCACAAATACATTGTCAATTTTTAATATTTCTTCGAGGCCTTCATAAATTACTTTTCCTGAAAAATTTTCTTCACCCACCAGGTTAATCATTGCAGAGGGAAGAATCACATTTGTATTGCCCAAAGGATAATTTAAAATAATCCGCCACAGCATATCAAACTGCGAACAATAATTTGCTTCAATGGTATGATGCCCGCTGTTATGCACACGGGGCGCTGTTTCATTTACCCAAACATTATCATCAATATCCACAAACATTTCTACTGCAAAAAGTCCGGCACTGTTGAAATTCTTTGCAACCGTTAATGCAATCGCTTCTGCTTTCCACAAAGTTTTTTGATGCAGGGTTGCCGGGCAAAGCTGGTACTGCAATAAGTTGAAATCTTTATTAAAAATCATTTCAACAGGCGGGTACAAAGCAGTTTCTCCTTTATGATTAATGGCCGCTGTTATCGCAATTTCTTTTTTGATCTGCACCATTTTTTCCAACACAGCAGGTATATCAAACGCTGTGCTGATGTGTGTTTCATCTTTGAGGATGATAACGCCGCGGCCATCATAACCACCCGTGGCCACCTTGTGCACCGCAGGCAAAAGATGTGCACTGCTCTTTACATCACTGATGTTTTGCGTAATAATAAATTCGGGCGAGGGTACATTTATGGAAGTATAAAATTGTTTCTGTAAAATTTTATTTTTTATGGTTGAAAGCGTAGATGGATTGGGGAAAACTTTTACCCCTTCATCCTGTAACTTTTGTAATGCATCTGTATTTACCGATTCTATTTCAATAGTAACCGCATCACAATTTTTTCCAAAGTTGTAAACGTCATCAAAGTTTTTTATATCACCTTTTGTAAAACTATTGCAGAGATGTGCAGCAGGACATTCATCATCATTTTCCAATACAGAAGTTTCTACCGTGTAATTGGCAGCCGCCTGCAATAACATTCTTCCCAACTGGCCACCACCTAATATGCCAACTTTCATCTATGATTTTTGGCGCAAGATAAATGCTTTAATAAGGAAAATGAAATAATGACGTGCTTTATAAAAATTAGAAACTACTTCACTCCTTTATTATCATCCCACCAGCCTTTCATTTTTCTTATATAAATTATTTGCCCGATGTGGTAAGCATTGTGTGTACCTATATGTGCAATGGTTGAATACCACGAGGCCAGCTTTGCATCATCAGCGGCTTCAATAACGTTTTCCCATTCGGTTAAAACGTCGTCAAGTTTTTTAACGGTTGCTGCCCAGGTATCTTTATTCACCGGTGAAAATGTTTCTTTGTTATTCCCATCGAATGCGGCGGGTGTTTCTTCCTTAAACTTTGCGAGCGATTGTTCGTTCCAGAAAATAAGATGCGTGGTTAACTGCGCAATGGAATGATTTTCGTTGCTGTCTTTCCAGTTGGCCTGCTCTGCTGTTAACCCTTCAATGGCAATGTTTGCCGGCACAAACCATTCTTCCGATGTGTGCGTGCTTTTCAACTGTTCCAGTAAAATAGATTTCAATGTAGGGGTTTTATTAGTTTGTGCTTTGGCTGCAAATGCAGCAGCTAACATAAGTAGTAAGAAAATTTTTTTCATAAAAAGTTTTTTGGTTGTTGAAATAAAATTAAGGAAAGCGATAGAAAAAATGTAACCGCTCATAATATTACTGCTGAATTTGGAAATAAATTCAGCGATGGAGAGGTTTTTATCAATTGAAGAGTAAAACAGAATAATCTATAAACTTTAATTTTGTATAAATAAATTATTATGAATACATCAGCGATTGTGCCATCTAAGAGTGGAAAACAAACCGGTGATTTTCTTCCATTGCTGGGTACTGATTATGTGGAATTTTATGTGGGTAATGCCAAACAGGCTGCCCATTATTATAAAGCCGCATTCGGCTTTCAATCGCTTGCTTATGCCGGCCCTGAAACGGGTGTGAAGGATAAAGCAAGTTATGCAGTAAGGCAGCATAAACTCACGTTCGTATTTACTACTGCATTAAAAAAAGATAATGATATAGCCAATCATGTTGCACTGCATGGCGACGGGGTAAAAGCTTTGGCTTTGAAAGTGGAAGATGCCACCAGCGCATGGAATGAAACGACCCGCCGCGGCGGAAAAAGTTATATGAAACCAACTACATTGAAAGATGATAGTGGCGAACTGGTGATGAGCGGCATTCATACCTATGGCGATACTGTCCATTTATTTATCGAAAGGAAAAATTATAACGGAGCTTTTATGCCGGGATATAGAAAATGGCAAAGCGACTACAACCCGCCGGAGACGGGACTTTTATATGTAGATCATTGCGTGGGAAACGTGGGCTGGAACCAGATGAATAAGTGGGTAAGTTTTTATGAAGAGGTAATGGGTTTTAAAAATATTCTGAGTTTTGATGATAAAGATATTTCTACGGAATATTCCGCTTTAATGAGCAAAGTAATGTCTAACGGTAACGGCTATGTGAAATTTCCGATTAATGAACCGGCCGAAGGTAAAAAGAAAAGCCAGGTGGAAGAGTACCTCGAATTTTATAATGGCGAAGGTTGCCAGCATGTAGCCATTGCCACCAATAATATTATTGATACCGTAACAAAGTTGCAGCAGCGTGGTGTAGAGTTTTTAAAAGTTCCTTCCAGTTATTATGCAACGTTGCTGGAAAGAGTGGGGCATATTGATGAAGATTTAAAACCATTGAGTGAATTGGGTATATTGGTTGACCGCGATGATGAAGGATACTTGTTGCAGATATTCAGTAAACCTGTAGAAGACAGGCCTACCTTGTTTTTCGAGATTATACAGCGCAAGGGCGCAAAGAGTTTTGGTAAAGGAAATTTTAAAGCACTCTTTGAAGCAATTGAAAGAGAACAGGCTCAAAGAGGAAATCTATAAACATATCAAAGCACCTTTTTTACCAATATTTTTTAAATAAAAAAATTATTTTTACGTTCCTTAATAAAGATATCCTTCAATAACCATGATGCGTAAGTTTCCGGAATTATTACTTTCACTAATGGCATTTATGCTTGCTGTTTTTACGTCTGCACAAAATTCGGTGCATACCCGCAGCCTATCTATGAAAAGCCTGAGAATTTTTCCTAACGTGGATGATACTTTACAAAAAGAATTTGCAGCCAAGGGGTTGCAATGGCCGGCAAAATTTGTATTCATTCGCAGTTTTAAATACGATGCTCAGTTGGAAGTGTGGGTAAAAAATTCTGAGAAAGAAAAATATAAACTTTTTAAAACATACAAAGTATGTATGCAAAGCGGCACGATGGGGCCAAAGCGCATCCAGGGCGATTACCAGGTGCCCGAAGGGTTTTATTATATTGATGAATTTAATCCGCACAGCGCTTATCATTTATCGCTTCATTTGAATTACCCGAATGTGTCAGATGCAATATTGAGCGATTCATTGCATCCCGGAAATGGAATTTATATTCATGGCAGTTGCGTATCGGTTGGCTGCATTCCGGTTACAGATAATGATATTGAGGAAATTTATACCATTGCCAATTATGCAAAATTAAATGGAGAGGATTTTATCCCGGTGCATGTGTTTCCTTTCAGGTATAATTCGCGAAGGTCTCTGCAATATTTTAAAGAGGTAATTAAAAACAACCCATCCCTCGAAAAGTTTGCCATGAACCTGAAGAATGCTTATGACAAGTTTGAAGAAACCCATCAATTGCCGGTAATATTGATTGATCGCAAAGGCGATTACGTAATTGATTGATCACTCATCAAGGTTTGAACCGTATCCGGAGTTTTTTGCTGTAATACAATTATCTTATTTTTTGTTAGCTGTCCCAAATATTCATCGGTATAATGACGAATGGTAAGTAAAGTAAGTTCTCTTTCGAGTTGTACCTCAAAAATGGAAGATGCTTTCATGGCCACTTTTTCAATTTTTTCCGGAATATCATCCATGCAAACAGATAAACTGATCGCGCCATTTTGAGTGAGATTAGGTTTAATCCTTGATTCATTTAATATTTCGTATAGCTTATTCACCGGCTCTCCTTCTGCAAAAGAAAAATCTTTCGATTCAAAAGTCATTAATGCCTGGTTGCGTTTATACACAATGATGGGCGGCAAATGATGAGGAAGTTTCGCGGATATAACGGTGCCGCCTATATGAAGATCGAGAAAACATTTTACGTACAGCGGAATATTTTTATTCTGCAATGGCTTGATGGTTTTTGGATGAATGACCTGTGCACCATAATAGGCCATCTCTATCACTTCTTTATAACTTAAATCATGAATATTTACTGCGGCAGGAAAATCTTTTGGGTCAGCATTCATCACGCCATCCACATCTTTCCATATTGTTACACTTTCCGCATTCAGGATGTTTGCAAAAACGGCTGCGGTATAATCGCTGCCCTCGCGGCCAAGCGTGGTGCTTTCGTTTTCATCGGTGCTGCCGATAAACCCCTGCGTAAGGATAAAATTATTTTTTTCAAAAAGAGGAATAACCGTGTCTTCAATTTGTTTGGTGGTTACCTTCCAGTCAATAGCTGCATCGCGAAAATTATCATCGGTGCGAAGCAGGTCTCTTACATCTATCCATTTATTAGGAATTTTTTCTTCCTGTAAAAAATAACTCATGATGGTGGTGGATAATAGTTCACCAACACACACTATTTGATCGTAATAATAATTATAATCCTTTACAGGTTTGTCGTGCAGCAACCATTCTGCTTCGGTAAAAAAATTATTTAAATCATTAGTGGCCGCTTCCCATTGCTGCGTGATGGTATATTTTAATAAATTAAGATGGTCTTGTTTTATTTTACCAAAAAGTTGCAATGCCAATTCCTTATTTCCATTATAAAAAGATTCCGTTACTTTTTCCAGTGCATTGGTCGTTTTGCCCATTGCAGAAATTACAATGAGGGTTTTTTCATTTTTATAATGCTGCAAAATTTTTGCAAGGTTCTTTACCCGATCAATATTATTAATACTGGCTCCGCCGAATTTAAACACCTTCATGAAATTTTTTTTTATAATGCAACATAATGCTACATAATGGAACAAAGTAAAATGAAAAATGTAAAATGAAAAAAGTAAAATGGAAAATTAAAGTTATAATGGCTGTTGCTATTGGCAAAACAAATACCATTGTCAAACCATGATTTGCGCTATTTTTGCCCGCAACAAAATGCTGATATGGTAAACAGGCAGGTACTCACGCTGGATGAGTTTACAATTCGCGAAATGCGCGCTTTTCCGCAGGCAACGGGCGAGCTCGCCGGGTTGCTGCGCGATATAGGACTTGCTGCTAAGCGCATCAATGTGGAAGTAAACAAAGCAGGCCTCGTGGATATTTTAGGCGACACCGGAAATGTAAATGTGCAGGGAGAAGAAGTGAAAAAGTTAGATGTGTATGCCAATGATCAGCTCACAAAAGTTTTGCAACATGGTATTAGTTGCGCCGGCATTGCCAGCGAAGAATTGGATGATGTAGTGATGTTCGACAACCAGGTAAGCATGAATTCAAAATATGTGTGCATGTTTGATCCTTTGGATGGCAGCACAAACATAGATGTGAATGTATCTATCGGCACCATATTCAGCATTTACAGAAGAGTGTCGGAAGCAGGTACGCCATTAACTATAAAAGATTTTTTACAACCGGGTATGAGACAGGTGGCAGCAGGATATGTTATTTATGGATCGTCCACCATTCTTGTGTATGCTACCAAAAGAGGGGTGAATGGTTTCACGCTTGATCCCTCCACCGGAGATTTTTGTTTAAGTCATCCGGGGATAAAATGTCCGCCTGCCGGTAAAATGTATTCAGTAAATCATGGAAGTTTTTTTCAATATAGTGATGGAATAAAAAAATATATTGAAATCTGTCAGCAAAAAAATAAAACTAACGGTGGCCCCTATACGCAGCGGTATATTGGTAGCATGGTAGCAGATGTGCATCGCAACCTGGTAAGAGGAGGAATTTTTATGTACCCAGGCACTGCGGATAGACCAAACGGTAAACTACGGCTCTTATATGAATGTAATCCACTTGCATATATTGTGGAGGTGGCTGGTGGTAAAGCTACCGATGGAAATATGCGGATTCTGGAAAAGCAACCAAGGGAGTTGCATGAGCGGACCCCGTTATTTATTGGCAGTGCATCCATGATGGCAGAATTAGAGGAATGTTTGAAGGCGTGAATGGCTGATTGTTGAATTGTTGATTGTTGAAATGTCAATTTTTACTTTTTACTTTTTCATTTTGCATTTTTAATTAATAAGATGAATAAAATCATTTCGGTAATTGACCTGAAAAAAAAATATTGCAAGTTTGAAGCAGTGAAGGGAATTTCTTTCGATGTGTATGAAGGAGAAATATTTGGTTTGCTTGGGCCAAACGGCGCTGGTAAATCAACCACGCTTGAAATCATAGAAACGCTTCGCGAAAAAACTTCAGGCAAAATAATGGTGGATGGCCTTGACCTTGATAAAGATCCGGGTAAGATTAAAAAAATTATTGGCGTGCAATTGCAGACGTCCGGTTTTTATCCTGGCTTAAACCTGCTTGAGCTGATTGATTTATTTAGTGGCTTGTACAATACCAAAGTGCATGCAATGGATTTATTGGAGATGGTGAACCTGAAAGATAAAGCGAAGAATAAATATAAAAACATGAGTGGCGGCCAGAAGCAACGTTTTTCTATTGCCACTACTTTGATTAACCAGCCGAAAATAATTTTTTTGGATGAACCCACTACCGGCCTTGATCCGCAGGCACGGCGCAATTTGTGGGACCTGATAAAAGAAATACGGCAAAAAGGCACCACGGTTATTATTACTACGCATTATATGGATGAAGCCGAACAACTTTGCGACCGCGTAGCAATAATGGATGAAGGAAAAATCATTGCCCTGCAATCGCCCGACAGGTTGATTGATGATTTGGTGGCTTCCGGCTTTGAACGGCCCAAAGTAACCAAAGCCGCCAACCTCGAAGATGTGTTTATTCATTTAACCGGTAAAGACTTCAGGGAAGATTAACATCATTTTTAATTGTATAAATATTCATTCACTTAAATAAATACTCATGAAGACAATCCCCTTGATTTTATTAGTATTAATAATATCTAACGGTTATGCACAAACGAAGAGGCCGGTAAAAAAACTAGCCGCTACAAAAACCGTTGTGAAACCCATGACACCTCTTGACAGCCTGAGCTATGCGATGGGTGTGCAAACTGCGCAGTATTTTAAAATGGATGGCGTGGATAAGATAAACAGCGATATGATAAAAAAAGCTTACGAAGATGTATATAACAATAAACCTCTGCTCATGCAAGATGAACAATGCAGCATGATCATCCAAACTAAACTGCAGCAACTGATGATGGATAAAATAAAAGATGAAAAAGAGGTTAGTAATAAATTTTTAGAAGAGAATAAAAAAAGACCCGGCGTAATAACGCTGCCCAGCGGTTTGGAATACGAAATAATTACCAAAGGCACCGGCCCGATACCTACCGCTGCCGATACCATAAAAGCAAATTATGTAGGAACCACCATGGACGGAAAAGAATTTGATAATTCTTACAAACGCGGAAGCC
>Ga0157370_10008896_pt1 | contig 10790 bp, 7 predicted proteins | sample C35metaG_FD_113463 | JGI IMG/M metagenome (GOLD analysis project Ga0157370, IMG submission 113463) | Corn rhizosphere microbial communities from Kellogg Biological Station, Michigan, USA - C3-5 metaG | ecosystem: Host-associated > Plants > Roots > Rhizosphere > Soil | place: USA: Michigan... | reverse complement strand
GTGCAGCCGCCCGAGACTTCGATGACGGCGCCGTTGATGTAGGACGCTTCGTCGGAGGCAAGCCAGGCGTAGGTGTTGGCGATTTCCTCGGGCTTGCCGAGACGGCCCATCGGCACCTTGTCCTCCATCAACTTGATCACCTTGTCGGGGATCGACGAGAGGATCGGCGTCTCGATGAAGCCGGGGCAGATTGCGTTGGCACGGATGCCCTTGCGACCGAGTTCGCGTGCCCAGGTCTTGACCATGCCGATGACGCCGAACTTGGTCGCCGCGTAATTGGTCTGGCCGAAGTTGCCGTAGAGGCCGACGATCGACGACGCGTTGAGGATCACGCCCGAGTTCTGCTCGAGCATGATCTCTACCACCGCCTTCGTGCAGTGGTAGACGCCTTTCAGGTTGACGTCGATGACGCGCTCGAACTGCTCGTCGGTCATCTTCTTGAACTGTGCGTCCTGGACGATGCCTGCATTGTTGACCAGGGTATCGATGCGCCCCCACTTCGCCATCACCGCCGCAACCATCCTGGCGATGCTCTCCTTGTCGGTCACATCGACGGTGAAGCCTGCGGCCGCGCCCCCATCGTCCAGGATCGTGCGCACCGTATCCTCGATCGCCGCGGAGTTGATGTCGCACAAGGCCACCTTGGCTCCCTCGGCGGCGAACTTGAGGGCCGTCGCGCGACCGATCCCCTGACCCGCACCGGTGATGATCGAGACTTTATCCGCAAGACGCATGGGTGGTTTCCTTCGGGCGGTGTGCCGGTCGGCTGGCGTTGGTTCAGCGAGGGGGAAGAGGACGGGAAGCGTGGCGCGGGGCGGCAAAAATGCGCATGTAATCTAGCGCAATATATTGCGTCGCACAAGGAATATGCCACTTCTGGCCGTCCGTTGTTGCATCGCCGCCACTTTTTAGATTTTCGTTGGCTAGCTATTGTTTTTAAACGTATTACATAGTGAGCTTGATGTATTGCGGTGCAGAAATAGCCATGGAGTAGCGCCGCAAGAGATCGGATTGGCGGCACTTCTATGCCGCATGGCAATCGAGAATCACGAGCTGGACACGGGTGGAACCGTTCCAGCGGTTGAGTTCCGGTCGATAGACGGCTCGGATCCGCGGCGGAAGCGGCAACGGCTGCCGGAAGGCGATCGCTTCGCAGCGCTCGCCGCCCCGGCCGAGCTCGAGCTTCGCGTGCCCGGCGCCAACGCTGCGCTGGGCAAGCACGTCGAACACGCCGTCGAATGCCGGCGGAGGAAACGAGCGCCCCCAGACGTCGTCGCGCAGCGCCACGCACAGCTCGGGCGTGATCTCGCCCGGGGCGAGCTCGCCATCGCTGTCGAGCTGGCGCTGCAAGCCTGACGACTCCAGGAGCTCGCGCGCGACGGTCTCGAACGCGGCCGCGAACGCTGCGAAGGCCTCGGGAACGATCGAAAGACCGGCCGCAAACGCGTGTCCGCCGAAGCGCAGCACGGTTCCCGGCGCGCGCTTCGCGACGAGGTCGATCGCGTCGCGCAGGTGGAAGCCATCGATCGAACGTCCGGAGCCGCGCAACTCGCCGTTCTGCCCCTGCGCGAAGATCAGCGTCGGACGGTGGTAGCGGTCCTTCAGGCGTGACGCGACGATGCCGATCACCCCCTGATGCCACCGCGGCTGGTGCAGGCAGAGCGACCACGCATGGTCGGCGATCGGCCCCATCGCGGCGACGAGCGCCTCGGCGTCCTCCTGCATCGATGCCTCGACGTCGCGACGCTCGCGATTGAGACGGTCGAGCTCTGTGGCAAGTGCGCGCGCTTCGCCGGCGTCGTCGGCGAGGAGGCAGCGGATGCCGAGCGACATGTCGGCGAGGCGGCCCGCAGCATTGAGCCGCGGTCCCACCGCATAGCCGAGGTCGGCAACGCAGGCGTCGCGAATGTCGCGCCCGGCTGCGTCGAAAACCGCCGCGACGCCTGCGCTCGCATTTCCCGCGCGCATCCGATCGAGCCCCTGCCGGACGAGGATGCGGTTCACGTGGTCGAGCGGCACCACGTCGGCGATGGTGCCGAGTGCGACCAGATCGAGCAGCACGGCGAGACTGGGTCCGCCTCGCGCGGGCAGCGCGCCCGACGCGCGCAGCCGCGCACGCAGCGCGCACAGCACATAGAACATGACGCCGACGCCGGCGATGTTCTTCGACGCGAACGTGCAGCCGGGCTGATTGGGGTTGACGATGATCGCCGGGATAGGCAGCGCCGCTCCGGGCAGGTGATGGTCGGTGACGAGCACGTCGATGCCGAGCGCGGCGGCCGCGGCAACGCCATCGAGGCTCGCGATGCCGTTGTCGACGGTGATCAGCAAAGCGGGGCGCTTCTGCGCTGCGACGGCGACGATCTCGGGCGTCAGTCCGTAGCCGAACTCGAAGCGATTCGGCACCAGGAAATCGACATCGGCGCCGAGCGCGCGCAGCCCGCGGACGCCGACCGCGCAGGCGGTCGCGCCGTCGGCATCGTAATCGGCGACGATCACGATGCGCTCGGCGCGTGCAATGGCAGATGCAAGCCGCTCGGCCGCGCGATCGATACCGAGGAGGCCGGTGAAGTCGGGGAGCGCGCGAAGCGCGAGGTCGAGCAGCGCGGGCGAAGCGATGCCCCGGGAGGCGTAGAGACGCGCGAGTACCGGCGGCACACCGGCGGACTCGAGTGTCGCCGCCGCAGCGCCCGGAGTGCGGCGGACGACGTTCACCGACGCATGAAGCGCGTCTCGCGCAAGTGCATGCCGAGGCGACGCAAGAGGCTGGGCGGACGAGCCCGCCACGTTGCTGCATGGCCCGCTCCGTCGGCGATGACAACGAGCTCCTCGATCCGATGTTCGTCGAGGGCGGATAGCGCCGCGCCGAGGACATCCCGGCAGAATGCCGCGAGGTCGGTATCGTTGCGCAAGGGGTTGGCGACGGTCACTGCAGTGTGGCGTCCGTCGTGCCGGTCGCACGCGACGATCGCGAGCCCTCGCGCGAGGTCCCCGGCGCGGCCGGGGCACGCATCGACCGCGAGCGGACCGATCGCGTTCGTCCCGAACGCGAGCCGCCCACCGCCCCAGAGCCAGAGGTCGTCCGCCGAATCAGCGCCGCGCTCGCTGCGTGCGCGGTTGATCGGGTGATCGTGAAGCAGCATCTCGATCTCGCCGCGCATCCGCGCGAGCGGGCGCGCGCCTTCGCCGCGACTGAGCTCATTCAGGAGCCCGCGCCCGATCATCGCGTCGACGCAGACGGTTTCGCTGGCGACATCGTCCGTCGACAGCGCGAACCAGCGGTCGGGACGCTTGGGCTCGAGGCGCAGCCCTTCGCGCCCGATCAATTCGCCGATGTCGGCGGCGAGTGCGCGTGCCTCGTCGGCATCGAGATCGTCGACACGGCCGCGGACGAGCACATCGGACGCGCCGACATCGACGTGCAGCAGGTCGGCGTGCACGACCCAGGCGCCGGCCGGATCGATTCCCGCACCGAGCGCCGTCAGCGGCGCAGGCGCGTCGCGCCATCCGACCGCCGTACTCGTCGCGGCGTCGATTCCCGCTGGATCCACCGATGGATCGGGGGACAGCGCGGCAAGACGCACGAGGGCGGCCGATCGGGCGAGCACGGCATCGGGCAGCGTGAGCAGTCCCGGTGCGACCACCACGAGCGTCCGTTCGGCAACACGGGAGCGAGGATTGGACACGATCGAGCGCAATCCGTGAACCGGGCGGACGGCCGGTGCGTGGCGCCGTCCGCGCCGATGCGCGGGTAGCCTGCATTCTCGCAGAATGCGGATGTACGGCAGGCGCGAAAGACGCATGCGATAATCGCCGCGCTTCGCCACCATCACGTGTCGCCCTACGAACTGGCCGTCGGCCTCCGCTACACGCGCGCTCGCAAGGGCTCGGGCCGCAACACGTTCATCTCGTTCATCGCGCTGATCTCGATCGCGGGCATCGCGCTCGGTGTCGCCGCGCTGATTGTCGTGCTGTCGGTGATGAACGGCTTTCAGCAGGAGCTTCGCGACCGGATCCTGTCGGTGGCGGCGCACGTCGAGATCCGCGGCTTCCCCGACCTCACCGACGCACCGGCCATCGCGGCGGCCGCCCGCCGCAATCCTCACGTCGTCGCGACGGCGCCCTACGTCACCGGCGAGGCGATGCTCTCCGACGGCGACGTGAATCGCGGTGCGCTGCTGCGCGGCGTCGATCCGGCACAGGAAGATCGCGTCGAGGACATCGCCACCCACATGCGGCGCGGGACGCTCGCGTCGCTCACTCCCGGCAGCTTCAATATCGTGCTCGGCGCGGAGCTCGCGCGCGCGCTCGGCGTCGACGTCGGCGATAGCGTCGTCGCCATTACACCGCAGGGATCCGTCACCCCGGCGGGAACGCTGCCGCGTCTCAAGACGTTCAAGGTGAGCGGGATCTTCGAGATCGGCATGTACGAGTTCGACAGCGGCCTCGCGCTGATCAACATCGAGGATGCCGAACGGCTCTACCGACAGCCGGGTGCGACGGGCGTGCGGCTAAAACTCGACGACATGTTCCTCGCGCCCGAGGTTTCGCGCGCGCTGCAGGCGAGCCTGCCCGGCGATGTCGAGGTGCGCGACTGGACGCAGAACCACGCCAACTTCTTCCGTGCGGTGGCGATCGAGAAGCGCGTGATGTTCATCATCCTCACATTGATCGTTGCGGTCGCCGCCTTCAACATCGTGTCGGCACAGGTCATGGTCGTCACGGACAAGCGCCCCGACATCGCCATCCTGCGCACGCTCGGCGCGGCGCCGTCGTCGGTGATGGCGATCTTCGTCATCCAGGGCGCGCTGATCGGGCTCATCGGCACGCTGAGCGGCGTCATCGGCGGTGTCGCGCTCGCGCTCAACATCGAGACGGTCGTGCCGTGGATCGAGCGCACGTTCCATATCCAGTTCCTCGACAAGAGCGTCTACTACATCAGTGACTTGCCGTCGCATCTCGAGCGCGGCGACGTGATCACGATCGCGGTGATCGCGCTGGTACTCGCGCTGATCGCGACCCTCTACCCGAGTTTTCGCGCGGCTCGCGTGAACCCTGCCGAAGCGCTGCGCTATGAGTGAAGCTTCCGCCGCCTCGGTGGCGGCGGGCGTGGCCGCGTCGGCGGCTCCATCCGCGATCGTCGCCTGTCATGGCCTGCGCAAGACCTACGCCAATGGTCCGCTCGACGTGGCGGTGCTGCTGGGGGTCGATCTCGCTGTCGCTCCCGGCGAGCGCGTCGCGATCGTCGGTGCCTCGGGCTCGGGGAAGAGCACGCTGCTGCACCTGCTCGGAGGACTCGACGCACCGAGCGGCGGCAGGGTCACCGTCGACGGCTGCGCCTTCGCGTCGCTGTCCGAGGCGGCGCGAGGGCGGCTGCGCAATCGCGTACTCGGCTTCATCTACCAGTTTCATCATCTGCTGCCGGAATTCACCGCCCTCGAAAACGTCGCGATGCCGCTCGTGATCCGCAGGCTCGCGCGGGCCCAGGCGAACGAGCGCGCGCGGGCGATGCTGGAACGCGTCGGCCTCGCGCAGCGTGCTCGCCACCTGCCGGGAGAGCTTTCGGGTGGCGAGCGGCAGCGCGTTGCATTGGCGCGCGCGCTGGTCACCGAGCCGCGATGCGTGCTCGCCGACGAGCCTACGGGAAACCTCGACCGCGGGAACGCGGAAGCGGTGTTCGAGCTGATGCTCGAGTTAAATCCCGAGCACGGCACGGCGCTCGTGATCGTGACCCACGACGCCGATCTCGCTGCACGTACCGACCGCACGCTGCATCTCCTCGATGGCGTGCTGCGCTGATCGCGCGCCGCACTTCGGCGCGACGTCGCTCAGTGCGACGCGGCTCGCTGCGCCACCCCCGACGGCCGTCGCGCGCACTCGCCCCGCAACGCCCGCCGCCGCCGATCCTGCGTACTCAGTACTCCACCGGCACCGGGTCGAGCGAGCGCCACAGATACCACGTCGCGACGCTGCGGTAGGGCTGCCACCGTTCACCGAGTGCGCGGAGCGCGTCCTTCGAAGGTCGCTCGCCATCGAAGTAGTGCACTGCGACGGCCTTCTGCAGTCCGAGGTCGTCGACCGGCAGGATGTTCGGGCGCAGCTCGTGAAACATCATGAACATCTCGGCGGTCCAGCGTCCAATTCCCTTCACCTCGATCAGTGCCTCGATCAGCGCCTCGTCGTCGAGCGCGGGCCAGGCTGCGGGGTCGAGCCGCGCGGTCGCGAAGTGGCGGGCGAGGTCGCGGATGTAGCTCGCCTTGCTCGCCGAGAGGCCGCAGCGGCGCAGCGAGTCGAGGCGCTTGCGCTGCACGCGCTGTGGATCGAGGTGGAGCGAGTCGACGCGCGTTGTGCTGCGCTCGGTACAAGCGCTGACGACGCGTTCCCACACCGACTGCGCGGCCTTGACGGAGATTTGCTGGCCGACGATCGATCGCGCGAGCGTCGTGAACGGATCGCCGCGACGTGTGAGATGGATCTCGGGAAACTCGGCGATCAGTCCGGCGAGCACACGGTCGCGCGCCGCGAGGTGGCGGGTCGCGTCGTCCCAGAATTTCGGCTTGGTCATCGCGAATGCATCGACCCGGCAGTTGGAGCGCGGAGCCGCGATCGTATCCCAACTGAAGTACGCTGGCGCCGCCTGCGCGCTTGCCCCACTCCCGACGCGTGCCCTATTCTGCGGCCCATGCACCTGACCGCGACGCGTCGAGGCTCCGGACGGAATGCGCGGTGGGCCATCGCGGTGGCGCTCGCTGCTGTCGCGGTGTCGTCGATGCCGGCACTTCCCGCACGTGCCGCCGATCCCGCGAAGGTGCTGCACCTCATGTTCCCGGTCGCCGAAACCGGCTTCGATCCGGCGCGCGTTTCGGACAACTACTCGGCGACCGTCGACGAGGCAATCTTCGACCGCCTCTACACCTACGACTATCTCGCGCGGCCCGCGAAGATCGTGCCGATGACGGCCGAGTCGATGCCGGAGATCTCCGATCACGGGCGCATCTACGTCATCCACCTGAAGCACGGCATCACCTTCACGCCCGATCCGGCGTTCGGCGGCAAGCCGCGCGAGCTCACCGCCGAGGACTACGTGTACACGTTCGAGCGCTTCGCCGACCCGGCGAACCATTCGCCGTGGGCCTTCCTCGTGCAGGATCGCTTCGTCGGGCTCGACGGCGAGATCGCCGCGGCGAGGAAGAGCGGGAAGTTCGACTACGACGCGAAGATCCCGGGCATCCGGGCGGTCGACCGCTACACGCTGCGCTTCGAGCTGAAGCGCCCCGACTACCTGCTGCTCTACACGCTCGCGCACACGTCGTTCGGTGCGGTCGCGCGCGAGGTGGTCGAGAAGTACGGCAGCGACATCGAAGCGCATCCGGTCGGCACCGGACCGTACATGCTCGCGCAGTGGCGGCGTGCGGCGAAAATCGTGCTCGAAGCCAATCCGCACTACCGAAAGGAGGTCTGGAACTTCCAGCCGAGCGGCGAGGCGTGGGACACGGCGGTGATCGCGGCGATGAAGGGCAAGACGATCCCGCAGATCGGCAAGGTCGAGATCTCGATCATCGAGGAGAGCCAGTCGGCGTGGCTCGCCTTCCAGCGCGGCGAGCTCGACCTGCTCGCGGTGCCGGCGACGTTCCGCGCGCAGGCGCTCGATGCCGAAAGTCGCCTGCTTCCACAGTGGACGGCGAAGGGTGTTGCGCTCTACCGGATGGTGCTGCCGTCGATCACCTACGTCGCGCTCGATTTCCGCGATTCGCTGCTCGGCGGCTTCTCGAAGGAGAAGATTGCTCTCCGGCGCGCGATCATCATGGGCTACGACATTCCCGACGACATCCGCGTGCTGCGCAAGGGCCAGGCCGTGCAGGCGCAGATGCCGATCCCGCAGGGTGTCGTCGGGTACGACCCTGCCTGGCGCAACGTCAACCAGTACGATCCCGAGCTCGCCAACGAGCTCCTCGACTATTTCGGCTATCGCAAGGGCTCCGACGGTTACCGGACGCTTCCCGACGGCAAGCCGCTGACGCTGCGGATGGCGACCGGCACGTCGGCGATCGATCGTGAAAGCGACGAGCTCTGGAAGAGGTCGATGGACGCGATCGGGCTGCGCATCGTGTTCGAGCAAGGCAAGTTTTCCGACCAGCTCAGGGCCGCCCGCGCGTGCCAGCTGATGATGTGGGGTCAGGCCTGGTCAGCCGACTATCCCGACGGCGACGATTTCATGCAGCTTCTGTATGGGCCGAATACCGGACAGAGCAACAACGCCTGCTACCAGTCGAAGTCGTTCGATGCGATGTACGAGAAGTCTCGCGAGCTGCCGCCCGACTCGGCCGAGCGCGAGCGCCTCTATCTCGACATGACGCGCCAGGCCGAGGTCGACGGCGCGTGGAGCCTCGAGGTCTCGCCGATCAGCAACGTGATGATCCGGCCCTGGGTGCTGGGCTACAAGCGCCACCCGATCCTGAACGCGTCGTTCGTCTACATGGACGTTCTGCCGAACCACTGAGACGCGGGGCGCGGCCCGCCGGGCGGCTCAGCGACGCGCACCCGAGGTGGTACAGTACGGCCCGATTTTCGGACGACGGAGGACGCCGGAGTGTCGATGCGCGGTGCGCGGGCGAAGTCGTGGGTGGGTGTCGCCGTCGCGGCGCTGGCGATCGTCGTTGCCGTTCCCACGGCGAAGGCGGCAGATCCGTCGAAGGTCCTGCGCATTGCGTTTCCGGTGGCCGAAACCGGCTTCGATCCGGCGAAGGTCTCCGATCTTTACTCCAGCACGGTGATCGAGGCGATTTTCGAGCGCCTCTATACGTACGACTACCTCGCGCGCCCGGTGAAGATCGTTCCGCTCACCGCGGACGGCATGCCCGAGATCTCCGACGGCGGACGCACCTGGACCATTCACCTGAAGCACGGCATCTTCTTCGCCGCCGACCCGGCGTTCGGCGGCAAGCCGCGTGAACTGACCGCGCAGGACTATGTGTACAGCTTCGAGCGCCACGCCGATCCGGCTAACCGCTCGCCGTGGGCGTTTCTCGTGCAGGATCGCTTCGAAGGCCTCGACGCGCTGGCCGAGTCCGCGGCGAAGCGCGGGAAATTCGATTACGACACGGCGATTCCCGGGATCGCCGCCGTCGGCCGTTACACGCTGCGCTTCAGGCTGAAGCGCCCCGACTACCTGCTGCCGTACACGCTCGCGCACACGCCGTTCGGCGCCGTCGCGCGCGAGGTGATCGAGAAGTACGCGAGCGATACAAACGCGCATCCGGTCGGCACCGGGCCTTACATGCTCGGCGACTGGCGTCGCGGCGCGAAGATCACGCTCGTCGCCAACCCCGATTACCGCAAGGTCATCTGGGATTTCCACGCCGGCGATGACCCGTGGGACCAGGCAGTCGTCACGCAGATGAAGGGCAAAACGATTCCGCAGATCGGCCGCGTCGAAATCTCGATCATCGAGGAGTCGCAATCGCGATGGCTCGCGTTCAACGGGCGCGAGCTCGATTACCTCGGCCTCCCGGCGACGTTCAAGGGGCAGGCGTTGGACGACGCCAACCGCCTGCTGCCAAAGCTCGCCGCGCGAGGTGTGAAGCTGGACCGCACCGTCGACCCCAGCATCAGCTACGCGTTCTTCAACTTCCGCGATCCGCTGGTCGGCGGCTTCTCGAAGGAAAAGATCGCACTTCGCCGCGCGATCATCATGGGCTACAACCTGCCGCAGGAGATCGCCGTCGTCGAAAAAGGGCAGGCGGTGCAGGCGCAAATGCCCATTCCCGACGGCATCGTCGGCTTCGAGCCCGGCTACCGCAGCATCAACCAGTACGACCCCGAGCTTGCCAACGAGCTTCTCGACTACTTCGGATACCGCAAGGGTCCCGACGGATATCGTTCGCTCCCCGACGGCAAGCCGCTGACGCTGCGCCTCTCGCTCGGCACGGCGGCCATCGACCGCGAGCGAAGCGAACTGTGGCAGAAATCGATGAACGCGATCGGCATTCGCATGGCGTTCGACCAGGGCAAGTTCGCCGATCACCTGAAGGCTGCCAAGGTCTGCCAGCTGATGATGTGGGATGCGGCGTGGATCGCCGACTACCCCGACGGAGACGACTTCCTGCAGCTCCTCTACGGTCCCAACACCGGCCAGAGCAACAACGGCTGCTATCAGTCGAAGGCCTACGATGCGCTGTACGAGAAGTCGCGCACGCTGCCGACCGATTCGGTCGAGCGGCAGCACCTCTTCCTCGACATGACGCGACAGATGGAGGTCGACGGCGCGTGGGTACTCGAAAGCTCGCCGGTGCGCAACGAATTGATCCAGCCGTGGGTTCAGGGCTACAAGAAGCACCCGATCCTGAACGCCGATTTCGTGTATCTTGACCTCGCCGCGCGGCAGTGAGGCGACGCCAATGACGACGCGACGCACGTAGACGAAGGAGGACGGCGATGGGTGGATATATCGTCCGGCGCTTGTGGCAGATGATCCCGACGATGCTCGGGGTGGTGCTGCTGGTGTTCGTCCTGTTCAACTGGGTCGGCGGCGATCCCGCCTACGTGCTCGCCGGCAAGATCAGCAGCCAGGAGCAGATCGACAACATCCGCCGGCAGCTCGGCATCGACCAGCCGTACTACGTTCAGCTCGGCATCTTCGTCAAGCAGATCGTCACCGCCAACTTCGGCTCGAGCTGGAGCACCAACGAGAAGGTCTCGCACATCCTGCTGACGCGCCTCGGGCCGTCGCTCACCGTGCTGGTGCCGCTCCTGATCCTCGGCACGCTGATCTCGATCGGACTGGCGCTCGC
>Ga0157370_10008893_pt1 | contig 10791 bp, 7 predicted proteins | sample C35metaG_FD_113463 | JGI IMG/M metagenome (GOLD analysis project Ga0157370, IMG submission 113463) | Corn rhizosphere microbial communities from Kellogg Biological Station, Michigan, USA - C3-5 metaG | ecosystem: Host-associated > Plants > Roots > Rhizosphere > Soil | place: USA: Michigan... | reverse complement strand
CCATCATGTCCTCCGGCGACAACGAGCTCTAGCGAGGTTCCCTAGCGGCGGGGTGCGAGGCGTTTTCGGACGCGAGCATGGCCCGCGCCGCAGAATGGCGGTCTTCGATGAACTGTTCAAACTTGGCCTCGTCCACGCGCCACTGCCCCCGCCCGCCGATCTGGAACGCCGGGAGCTCGCCGCTGTGGACCAGCTGGTAGCACGCCGCTGCAGAGATTTGAAGTTGTTCGGCCACGTCGGCCAGGGTCAGGAATCTAGGCATGGCTCCAGTATCCTCCCTTTTGCCACGGTTTGCACTGGTTATCCACTGTTTGCTCTCGTCAAGCACCAAAACGCAATTCCCGGTTTATCCACAGAATTACGCCATTTGGTGTTTGGGGCTATCCCGGGGGACGGATTGACGGTAAGAATGAAGCACTGCGGTCCACTCCGCGTCGGGGCAAGCGCCTTGCCGCTGACATGCGCCTGGGGGCGTTGTTGCAGGTGGGCCCTTGTTGCTGGGAGGGGGCCATGGGCATGGATGGACAGGCGGAGGCGCCGCGGCTGGGCAGGCCGTCGTGGAAGGATCCACGGCTGTTGGTGGGGGTGCTGCTGGTGTTGGCGTCCGTGGCCTCCGTCGTGGCCCTGGTGGGTGGGGCGGACAAGACAGTGCCCATGTTTGTGGCGCGGGACTCGCTCGTGGTGGGGCAAAGCGTGGGACCGGAATCCTTTGGCGTGGTCCAGGTCAGGCTGGGCGACGTGGATGCAAAATACCTCAACCCGGAAAACCAGCTCCCGTCCCACGCCGTGGCCGTCCGCCTGGTCCCGAAGGGGGAGCTGGTGCCCGTTTCCAGCATTGGCGGCACTGATGCCCTTGACCGCAAGCCAGCCTCCCTGACGGTGGCCGAGCCCTTGCCAAAGGAAGTGGGCGTGGGTTCGCACGTGGACGTTTGGGTGGCCCTGCCCGACGAGCACAACGGTTACCACGAGCCGGTGCTGATGCTGCCGGGGACTGAGGTGGCGGCCCTGAACACGGCCTCCGGCGGCCTGGGTTCCGGGAAGACCACGCAGCTGCTGGTGCTGGTCAGTGACGCACAGATGCCGCGGATACTGGGCGCTGTGGCCAACAAGGCCAAGGTGGCCGTTGTGTGGAACCCGGGAGCCGGGAAATGAACGCCGTGCCTGTCGTGACGGTGGGGGACACCGGCGGGCACGCCATAGACGCCTTGGAGGGCCAGCGCGGTGCCGTCGCCGTGGTGCGCCGCTGCCCCGAATTGGCCGGCCTGCTGGCGGCCTGTCAGAGCGGGATGGCCAAGGTGGCAGTGGTTGCGGAGGGCTCCGAGGGACTCACGGCAACCTTGGTGGACCGCCTGACGGCAGTGGGGGTGGGAGTGGTTGCCGTAGCGGGCACGCCTGAAGAGGCCGGCCGGCTCCGCGGAATTGGCGCCTCGCCAGTCACGGGGGATGTGACGGCCCATGCCGTGGTCGACGCCGTGCTGGCAGCAGTCAGGGCGCGCAGTTATCCACGGTCGGCCGCCTTCAGCGTTCCCCTCGCTGCAGACGCCGACGCGCCTGCGTTGGCCGCCAGGCCGCCCGGCAATGGTGGGAGTTCCACCGGGTACGACGCCGGCTCCCGGGGCGGCGCTGTCCCGTCCGGGCGTGCTGGTGGTTCAGAAGCAGGTGCCTCCGCCGTGGGTGCCGACCAGGGCCCGACATCGCAGGGAATCTCCGGCCGGCGGGCGTTCACGGGGAAGGAACTTCCGGTTGCGGGGGAGGGCGAATCGGCCGCCGTCGTGCCTGGCCGGAAGCGGACCAAGGGCTTCGCCGTGCTCCGGGGGATGGCACGGCCCGGAAGTGGTCCGTCCCGGCTGAACAAGCTGGCGCGACACCCTCGCGGACAGGACCGCCCGCCCAAACCAGGCCACTCCCCGGGACAGGGAGCGCCGGGACGAAAAGTGGCTGCCGAGGACCCTGCCGGACTCGGGGTGCCGGCCCGGCCCGAGGCCATTGCCGTTTGGGGGCCCATTGGCTCACCGGGCCGAACCACCTTGGCTCTCAACCTGGCTGCGGAACTCGCGGCCCAGGGGCGCCGCGTACTGGTGGTGGATGCCGACAGCTACGGTGCCTCCGTGGCCGGCAGCCTGGGCCTGTTGGACGAGTCCGCCTCCTTTGCGCAGGCCTGCCGCGTTGCCGACCAGGGGGTGCTGACCCCTGCGAGCCTGTCCAAGATTTGCACCGAGGTGGTCTTCGCCGGAGGCACGTTTTTGCTGCTGACAGGCCTTACCCGGGCCGACAGGTGGCCGGAGCTGAGGGCTGCCGCCGTCGAACGGGTGCTGCTCAATGCACTTGAGGTGGTGGACGCGGTGGTGGTCGACTGCGGGTTTTGCCTCGAGACCGATGAGGAACTGAGCTACGACACGGTTGCTCCCCGCCGCAATGCGGCCACCTTGGCAGTTCTGGCCCGGGCGGACACCATTTATGCCGTGGGCAGTGGCGACGCCATTGGCATTCCCCGGTTGATCCGGGCACTTGCGGAGCTGGCCGAAGGCCCCGGTGGACCACCGGGCGCCAATGTCCACGTCGTCCTGAACAAGGTGCGGCGCAAGGCCGTGGGCGGTTCCCCTGCCAAGGCCCTGGAACAGGCCTGGGAGCGGTTTGGCCCGCAGCAGCCCATCGGCCACTTCCTGCCCTGGGATGCCGAGACCACTGACAAGGCGTTGCTGGAGGGGCGGCTGCTGCTGGAGGTGTCCCCGGACTCGCCGCTGCGGCGGGCCATCCAAAAGCTCTCTTGTGCACACGTCCAACAGATTCGCAAAGCACTGTAACAATCGCCACAGCGGGGCCCGGAAATCCGGGCTAGGCTCTGTGTGAGGCCGCAAAGAAGCGGCCTTTTCTTCTTTGACGGAGGCGTTTTTTATGTCGTCTAACTCACCCACGACCGAGTCTTTACAAGACCCTTCCCGGTTGAGCCCCGGTGACCGGCAGTTCATCACCGATTACTATGTGCAATTGTCCGATGAGGACACCGCTGCCTACGATCCTGCCGTCCTTGACGCCCGGGCCTTGACGCACCGCGAGCTTGCCCAGGGGCGCGCCCCTGGAACCGTCAAAGTTGAGGTGCTGGACGAGCGCGACGCCAGCATGGTGTACATCGTTACAGACGACATGCCGTTCCTGGTTGACTCCGTCAACGCCGAACTGGTGCACCTGAACCACGCCATCCGCCTGGTGACCCACCCCATGTTCGTGGTCTCGCGGAACAAGAAGGACCACTCCCTGGCCGGGGTCAGCAAGGTGCCGTCCCACGCAGGCGTGGCCAGCGGGGACACGTCCACGCTCCCCAGCATCGCGCACCTGATTGCCGAAGGTGACAACGCCGCCCACCTCGAGTCCTGGATCGCCGTCGAGATTGCCAAGGCCGGCGACGCCGAAAAGGCCGCCCTGGTGGCAGGGCTGGAAAAGGTCCTGGCCAACGTCCGCGCCGCCGTCGAAGACTGGCCCGTCATGCGCGAAAAGGCGCTGAGCCGGGCCGAAGTGCTGGCCACCGAGCTGGCAGGGGAGTCGCTGAACGACATCCGCGAGGCCGAGGACCTGTTGCACTGGATGGACGCCGACAACTTCACATTCCTCGGCTACCGGGAATACGACCTGGTCAAGCAGGACGGCGAAGACGTGCTGGTCAACCGCGAAGGCAGCGGCCTGGGCTTGCTGCGCGACGGCTCCAGCCACCCGACCATGCAGCACCTGACCACCACCGGCCAGCGCAAGGCGCGCGAAAAGCGCGTCCTGGTCATCACCAAGGCCAACTCCCGTTCCACGGTGCACCGCGCCGCCTACCTGGACTACATCGGCATCAAGTCCTTCGACTCCCAAGGCAACGTCAACGGCGAGCAGCGCTTCATCGGCCTGTTCTCCTCGGCCGTGTACACCGGATCGGTGCGCAACATTCCCGTGGTGCGTGAAAAGGTCGACGCCGTCCTGCGCCACTTTGGCTTCCCCCCGGACTCCCACTCCGGCAAGGACCTGTTCGCCGTGCTGGAAACCTATCCCCGCGACGAACTGTTCCAGATTGAGGTCCAGGACCTTATTGAAACCGCCAACGGAATCCTGCGCCTGGCAGAACGCCGCCGCACCCGCCTTTTCCTGCGTCCGGACATTTACGGCCGCTTCATGTCGGCCCTGATCTACATCCCCCGCGACCGCTACACCACGGCCGTCCGCCGCCGCATTGAGGATGAACTCACCCGCACCTTCAACGCCGTCTCCATCGACTTTGAAGCCCGCATGAGCGAGTCGGCGCTGGCCCGCCTGTTCTTCCGTATCCGGCTGCCCAAGGACTACTTTGTCCCGGAGGACCTCCAGACCGCAGAGCTGGAGCAGCGCCTTGTCATGGCCGCCCGGTCCTGGCCTGAGGGCATTGCCCAGGTGCTTCGGGACACCTATCCACTGGATGCTGCCGAGCCGCTGGCCGCCAAGTGGGCCGACGCCTTCCCGGCCAGCTACCGCGTGGACTTTGAGGTGGAGGACGCCCTCGAGGACATTGCACGCTTTGAGGACTTTGACAGCAACTACAAGTTGGTGGTCGAGGCCGGGACCGGCCCGGACAAGTGCGCGCCCGGCATGCACGTCTACGTGCCTGCCACCTCCCAGGACGGACGCGACGGCGACGCCCGCGTCAAGCTGTACATGGCGCACCCACAGAGCCTGAGCAACATCCTGCCGTTCTTCCACAACCTCGGCATTGAAGTCATTGACGAACGCCCGTTTGAGATCGAGACGGCGGACAAGCGCGACTTCTTCCTCTACGACCTGGGCCTGAAGTACCCGGCCGGCGTGGACCCGCTCGCCACGGCCAGCCTGCTGACTGACGCGTTCGGGGCAGCCACGACGGGAGCCAGCGAATCCGACCTCTTTGACCGGCTGGTCCTGACCGAGGGCATGGACTGGCGCCAGATCGTGATTCTTCGCGCCTACGCCAAGTACCTGCGCCAGATGGGAAACACCAACTCGTTCGGCTTCATTGCCGACACCCTGCTCCACAACGTCGCCGTCACGCGGGCGCTGGTGGAATTGTTTGAGACCCGCTTCAACCCGGCGGTTCCGGAAGAGACCCGCGTCGATCGTCTCGACGAGGTCCGCGGACGCCTCCTGGACGCCCTGGAAAAGGTGCCCACGCTGGATGCCGACCGTGTCCTGCGCACCATCGCCAACCTGCTTGAATCGACACTGCGCACCAACTACTACCGCGGCCGTGACTTCCTCAGCCTCAAACTTGACCCCGCGGGGATCGACGGTTTGCCGTTCCCACGCCCCATGTTTGAAATCTGGGTATATTCCCCGCGCGTTGAAGGCGTCCACCTTCGCTTTGGCAAGGTGGCCCGAGGCGGCCTGCGCTGGTCGGACCGCCGCGAGGATTTCCGCACCGAGGTCCTGGGCCTGGTCAAGGCCCAGACCGTCAAGAACGCCGTCATCGTTCCGACGGGCGCAAAGGGCGGCTTCTTCCCCAAGCAGCTGCCCAACCCGGCCGTTGACAGGGGCGCCTGGATCACTGAAGGCAAGGAAAGCTACAAGACCTTCATCCGCGGCCTCCTCGACGTCACCGACAACCTCGTGGCCACGGCCGACGGCGAAGTGGTGGTGCCGCCGGAGAACGTGGTCCGGCATGACTCGGACGACACGTACCTGGTGGTGGCCGCGGACAAGGGGACGGCGTCGTTCTCCGACACGGCCAACGCCATTTCGGCAGAGTACGGCTTCTGGCTGGGCGATGCTTTCGCCTCCGGCGGCTCCGTCGGCTACGACCACAAGGAGATGGGCATCACGGCCCGAGGTGCCTGGGAATCCGTCAAGCGCCACTTCAGCGAGTTCGACGTCGACACCCAGGCCGAGGAGTTCACGGCAGTGGGGATTGGCGACATGTCGGGCGACGTTTTTGGCAACGGCCTGCTGCGGACCCGCCACGTTCACCTTGTGGCCGCCTTTGACCACCGGGACATCTTCCTGGACCCGAACCCGGAACCGGGCGCTGCCTTTGACGAGCGCCAGCGCCTTTATGACCTGCCGCGGTCATCATGGCAGGACTACAACAAGGAACTGATCAGTGAAGGCGGCGGCGTCTACTCCCGCACGCTCAAGTCGATTCCCGTCTCCGAACAGGTCAGGGTGGTGCTGGGGCTGCCCGAGGGAACCGTCAAGCTGAGCCCGCCGGAACTGCTGCGGGCCGTGCTGCTGGCCCCCACCGACCTGCTTTACAACGGCGGAATCGGCACGTACATCAAGGCCAGCACGGAAAGCAACGCCGAAGTCGGCGACAAGGCCAATGACGCCATCCGTGTGGACGGCCGGGACCTGCGGGTCAAGGTGGTGGGTGAAGGCGGAAACCTGGGCATGACCCAGCACGGCCGCGTGGAGGCCGCCCTGCACGGGGTGATCCTGAACACCGACGCCATTGACAACTCAGCGGGTGTTGACTGTTCCGACCATGAGGTGAACATCAAGATCTTCGTGGACCGCATGGTGGCGGCCGGCAAGCTTGACACCAACGAGCGCGCAGCCTTCCTGATGTCCATGACCGAGGAAATCGGGCACCTGGTGCTTGAGGACAACATCGACCAGAACGTGCTGCTGCTCAACGACCGCCAGCGGGTGGTGGAGTGGAGCCCCAGCTACGAACGCTTCATGGACTGGCTGGAAAAGCACGGCGAGCTCGACAGGGGCATCGAGGCGCTGCCCACCAACGAGGAGCTTCACGAGCGCCTCCTGGGCGGCCAGGGACTCACCTCGCCGGAGCTGGCAGTGCTGGCCGCCTACGCCAAGATGGAACTGGCCACGGCGCTCAGCGACAGCGACCTGGCAGATGACCCTTGGTTCAAGTCGACGCTGCGCCGGTACTTCCCGGCCCAGGTTGCCGAACGGTTTGACGCCGAACTGGACACCCACCCCCTGCGACGGGAAATCATTGCCACCGTGGTGGCCAATGACATGGTGAACCTGGGCGGGATTACGTTTGCCTTCCGCGCCATGGAGGAGTCCTCCGCCGACGAAGTGGCAATTGCCAAGGCGTTCGTGGCCCTGCACGAAATCTACGACTTCGACGCGATGACTGCGGCGCTGCGCGAACTGCCGCCGTCGTTCCCCACGGAGCAGTGGTGCACGGTGCAGCTGGACATGCGCCGGCTGCTGGACCGTGCACTGCGGTGGCTGGTCAACGAGAGCACGGGACAGCGCACCATCGCCGAGGTGATTGGCCAGTTCAAGCCTGTTGTCTCCTCGCTGGGGGCCCGCATGGGCGACTTCTTCCAGGGCGTGGACGTGGACCGCGTGCAGTTGTGGCGCGACCGTGCCAAGTCGTTCAACATGCCCGACGCCCTGGGGCTGCAGTGGGCGGAACTGTTCGAAACGTTCCCCCTGCTGGACGTGGCCAAGGTCAGTGCCAGCGTGGACGAACCGGTGGAGGACGTGGCCAGCGTTTACTACGCGCTGTACAACCGCTACGGCGTGGACGCCCTGCTGGAGCGGATCACGGCACTGCCACGCAATGACCGCTGGCAGGCACTGGCCCGCGCCGCCCTGCGTGATGACCTCTACGCCACCACGGCGGACATGGCCAGCAACGTCCTGCACAGCACCGAAAACGGGACGGGCACCATGGCACGCATTGAAGGCTGGGAGGCGCAGAACAAGGAACAGCTCACGCGTGCCACCAAGATGTTTGCCGAGGTGAATGAGCTTGAGCAGGACGACATGGCCTCCTTGTCGGTAGCATTGAGGCTCTTGCGTTCGATCGTTCGGCGCTAGCAACTACACGGCCGGTGCCCGCGCCCCACTAGGGGTGCGGGCACCGGCAACCAATACAGGAGGAGCCGCAGGTGGCCATCTTTGCCGACATGATCAGGGAGGGTGCTGATTTTGGGCCGGGGGATGCCGAATGGCTGCACCTTCTGGTGGGGGACTGGCAGCTCATTGCCGATCTTGCCTTTGCCGACCTGGCCCTCTGGTTCCCACACCCCCAGAAGGGGTATGTGGCGCTGGCGCACGTGCGCCCGTCCACCAGCCACACCATGTTCCACGCCGACTTTGTGGGCGAAAGCATCCGCCCGGAACTGGAGCCCCTGGTCAATTCCGCCTGGCGGAGCCAAAACATAGAGCGGTCCACCGAGACCGGCATCTGGAATGCCGACATGGCCATGCGGGTGGAGGCCATCCCCATGGTCCGCAACGGCCGCACCCTGGCCGTGATCACCACGCACATGGACCTCTCCAGCTCGCGGATGCCCTCCCGCCTGGAGCTGACCTACCGTCAGTGCGCCTATGACCTGCTGAAGATGGCCACGCTGGGGCTGTGGCCCGACTTTGCCTCGCCCACCGGGTCCCGCCGCGGTGCGCCGCGTGTGGGCGACGGCGTGCTGCGGCTGGATGTGGACGGAATCGTCCAGTATGCCAGCCCCAACGGGGTATCGGCCTTCCGGCGCCTGGGGGACGGGGAATCCCTGGAGGGCCGCTCCCTGGCGGAAGTCACCACCGGGCTGCTCAAGGACCGGCGGATGGTGGACGAGACGCTGCCGCTGGTGGTAACGGGGCGCATGCCGTGGCGGACGGAAATCGAATCGCGCGGCGTGAGCCTGTCACTGCGGGCCATCCCGTTGCGTGATGCCACCGAGCGGTTTGGCGCCCTGGTGCTCTGCCGCGACGTGTCCGAGTTGCGGCGCCGGGAACAGGAGCTGGTGACCAAGGATGCCACCATCCGTGAGATCCACCACCGTGTAAAAAACAACTTGCAGACCGTCGCGGCCCTCTTGCGCATGCAGTCACGGCGCATGCACAGCGAGGAAGGCCGGCAGGGGCTGGAGCAGGCCATGCGCCGTGTCTCCACGATCGCCCTGGTGCATGAGACCCTGTCCCAGGGACTGGCCCAAAATGTCGACTTTGATGAGTTGATCGACCGCCAGTTCCGGCTCTCCGCCGAGGTGGCGTCACCATCCCAGAAGGTGCACACCGAGCGTGAAGGAATTTTCGGCGAGCTGCCCAGCGACTTTGCCACCCCGCTGGCACTGGTGATCAACGAACTGGTGACAAACGCCGTCGAACATGGCCTGCAGGACCGGGAAGGCACGGTCCGGATGACGGCCAGGAGATACAAGAACAGCGCCGGCGACGACGCCCTGGCCGTCACGATCGAGGACGATGGCGTGGGTTTGCCCGCCGGCCACATCGCCGAGGGGCTTGGCCTGCAGATTGTGCGCACCTTGGTCACCAGCGAACTGGGCGGCACCATTGAGTGGACGCCGCGTGAAGGCGGCGGCACCACCGTGTTCCTGGAAATGGCGCTGATACGCCGGCATTAGCAGGCGCTATTAAAGCAAACGGCCCGCAGCTGCGATTGAAACGCGCCAATTTCCTGGCGTGAGGTTCAACCGCTGCTGCGGGCCGGCCGCGAGTGGCTAGCTGGCGCGGCGGGCGCGGGCGGCGCGGCGCTTCATGGCGCGGCGTTCGTCCTCGCTCAGGCCACCCCAAACGCCGGCGTCCTGGCCGGACTCAATGGCCCACTTCAAGCAGGTGTCGATGACTGGGCAACGACGGCATACGCTCTTTGCTTCCTCGATCTGCAACAAAGCGGGCCCGGTGTTTCCTACGGGGAAAAACAATTCCGGGTCCTTGTCGAGGCAGGCTGCGCGACTACGCCAGTCCATGCTGATCACTCACTCCTTATTAGAACGGGAGGCTGTTTGTGAAATATTTCACGTTTGGCCACATAAGAAAAGGGCCTCTGCGGCCCCTTTAGGTCATTGAGTTAAGCGTGTCATGTTAACTCTTTGTAAACAAGGGGTATTGATGCATAATTTGCACTCCACACGTGAGCGATGCGTCACAAACGCCAAGGCGCCCATGGCTGTTCCCCGACTATGTCCGGTAGGGTGCACTTGTGTCAAGACCTCCCCGGAACCCGCAGAACCAGCCAGCCCCCGAGCCGCAGGAACCTGTGCCGTCCAAGGGAGCCGTCCCATCCAAGGGCGCCGTGCCCCCCACAGAATCGGGCTTGCGGCCGCCCCGGCCGCTTGGCGTTGTGGTCATAGCGGCTGTCGTGGCGCTTGAGGCGCTTGAGCTGGCCGCAGCCGCCCTCTGGCTCGGCATTGGGTCGTTTTCCCAGCCGCCGCAGTCCCTTGCCAGCTCTGTGTTCCTGGTGGTGTTGACACTGGCCCTGGCAACCGGGCTGGCCGCCGTTTCCGTCAACGCCTACAGGGGTTTTCGCTGGACGAGGTCAGCTGCGTTCGTGTGGCAACTGCTCATGGTGGCGCTGGCCATGCCTGCGTTATTTGGCGGTGCGGTTCCTGTTGGCGTGCTTTTGCTGCTGCCGGCGTTGGCTGGCATCTACTATTTGTTCACGCCCAGGGTGGTGGCATTCTCGTTGCGGACCGGCGGCGAACACCCCGTGCTGTAGTTGTACACGGTCATCTCACTCCCCGGCCCGGCCAATGTCGGCGAAGGGGAACTGAAACCACTCCACGCTGCCGCGAACCACAAGGACTGCGCGTCCGGAGGGTTCTGAACCAGCGGTGTCAAGGCGCACGCCCAGCAATTCTCCGTCCTGGGCCCTCTTCGGACCGAGGATGATGCCGTGCTCCATGTTCCTCAGCCCCCATTCCAGGGGCAGGCGGGACAGGGACGGCAGATGGTTGGGAAGGGCAACCACGGCCACTGACCCCTGGTCCAGCTGGCGGCCCAGCTCGGCAAGGGGTACAGGGTCCAGGGCGATGGCGTCGTCCACCCACAGAACGGGCGGCCCCGGCTGCGCGGGCAGCCCGGCGTTCAGTT
>Ga0157370_10008892_pt1 | contig 10791 bp, 11 predicted proteins | sample C35metaG_FD_113463 | JGI IMG/M metagenome (GOLD analysis project Ga0157370, IMG submission 113463) | Corn rhizosphere microbial communities from Kellogg Biological Station, Michigan, USA - C3-5 metaG | ecosystem: Host-associated > Plants > Roots > Rhizosphere > Soil | place: USA: Michigan... | reverse complement strand
GGCTGGGTCGCCGTCAACGGCGCCGCCGTGGACGTAAAAACGCTGCATGCGAAGATCGGCCAGTTGACGCTGGAGGATGATTTTTTGTCTGGAGCGCTCGGCAAGGCCGGACTGCTAAGCGTAAAGCGACGATCGACCGTGCGCATGCGCTGCCGGTTTCACGGCAGACGAAACTGCTCGGCATCGCGAGATCGAGCACGTATTACCTGACTCAACCGGTCAGCCACGCCGACCAACTGCTGATGCGCCGCATCGACGAACTGCACATGGAGTTTCTATCTGCCGAGGCACGGATGCGGGCGCGCCCGCTGCGTCGGGACACCGATCACGGAAGCCAGTTCACGGAAGGCGCATTCATCGAGACCGTGCTGGGCCGTCGCGTGCGGCTGTCGACGGACGGCACGAGTGCCTGGCGTGCCAACGTATTCGTGGAGCGGGTCTGGCGCAACATCAAATATGAGGAAGCCTACGTAAAAGCATACGAGTCGGTCAGCCATGCCCGACGCTCCATCAGCGACTACATTGAGTTGTATAACCGGAAACGGCCCCATTCAAACGTGGCTAATCGCAAGGCAGATGAGGCATATTTCGCGACGCTGCCTGCGATCAAACCGGCAACATGATCCTCGGACGTTTCACTTAAAAATCTCAGAATACTGTCCGAACGAGCGAGGCCATCTCTCCCTGGGGGCTGGCAATCAAACTACACGCCAAAACGCGACATCTGAACCTGTGATCTACACACGTCGGTCATATCGATACGAGGTCATGGATGGACCGATTTGCCTTTAATTTGATCGCAGCGCTAGCCGAGTTCGAGGGCACCTCGATATTCGAACGCCCAAGAGCAGACGTGGCCATCGCCAGACGGCAAGGTCACTTACTGGAACGTCTGCGGGCACTCAACCATGCCCAAACCATACAAGCACGCGTGCTATTGCAGACCAGATCGTTTGCCACAGTTGCCCGCTTGCTCAACTTCAGCGTTCGACACTGCGTCGGCATCTACGGCAACTCGATCACACATGATTGGACAGAAAGTAGATGATTGCGTTGCTCTCCGTTATCGAAGCGATGGCATGCTGCGACGCCGAGCATCTCTGACGGTAACAACATAAGCGGGCACCCTCTCATCATCCGAACGCCACCTCAATGGCGTTCCGCTGCGATCGCGAATCGCTCCCTTCGCTTTCCCTTGATCCACGAAGGCTCACGACCGCGGCCGGACCAAGTCGCCCCAGTCTTGGGATCCCGATATTTAGGCGCGACGGCATCGCCCAAACGTCGCCCCTGCGCGCGCCGCTTGCGCCCAAAAATCTGCTCCGCGGTCAAACCGTATTCGGCCACACGTGCGCGCACCTCTGCCAACACCGTTTCGAGTTCAGCCTCGCGCGCTGCTTCGGCTTGACGAAGCAGATCCTCGGCCTTCGCTTTCAATTCTTGATACGTTGCCATACTTATCCTCCTAAAAATTGCATAGTATACCGAAGTCTAGAGTCTTCGCAATTTATAAGACACTCCGAAGTAACGCAATATGAAATATTAATTTTTCGATGCAAGCAATTTCTCGCCCCCCGCCACACAAATTTTAACCACATTAAATTTTAAATAGAAATCATTGCTCAGAGACTTATCGGAAAGCGATTTCCATGATTCACAAAAATAATCTCAAATATTTAAATTTCAACAAATAACTTTAAAAGATATGATTCTTAGATAGAATTTTCTCAACCCCAACACAGCACCAAGAAACCACCAATATCACATTCACGAAAGCGGCAGCGGCAGCGGCAGCGGCAGCGATTTAATTGCCGAAGACGGATGCCAAAATATCCAGCGCATCAATCGCATCCCAGCATTGCATTCTTGCAAGTGCACACTCGCCCCCAACACACCGAAAGTCGACGGCATGCTATCACCGTCAATTCGACTCAACCAATAATTTAACTCCCGCACCTCCGCGTCAATCTGCCATATCGCAGCGGCATCCAACGTACCGATAACAGACGCATCGACCTCCCAAGTATAATTACCCAATAGATCATTTAATCGCTCAAAATATTCCTCTCGATTCGCCGCTCGATCGCTTTTTAATTTAACAAGTTTGAAATCACGAAGATCTTGAGCGATAGCAATGAGCCTACCAATCTCTTGCTTTACACGACGCTCCCCATCAACTTCTCGCCAATTCCCCCATCGCCCGTCCAGCTCTGCAAGCGCGATTTCGTAAGGACATCGCTCCCCGATTTTTCGCCCACTTGAACCACAAATTCGCCACGAAATCCGGCCATTAGCTGAAGTCACGCCAACCCATTTACAACGACATATCTCGTGCTCATTTCGTAATTTTCTTACCGCATCCCTATACCGTACAACAAACATCGGCGGGGTCGGCGACAACACCTGCGTCCTTACATAAAAATCGAATAATATTGACAACACCGTTCTTGTATAATCTTTCGAGCATTTAAAAAACAATGGGTTCGAAAGCATCGTATATTCCCTACTCCACTCGCCCTCCACATTCTTCATATACGCTTTTACTGCAACCGAGGGCGGGCTAATTTCACAGAGTTGCCCTAGTCGCCTCAAAAATGATGAACGATTGTAGGACGCGTTATAATTAAAAACAAAAAAGTCCATTTCAGAAAATCTCCGCCCCGCTGCATTTGTGCACTCGGCCCAGTCCAGAATGGATTCGGCGATATTGTCATTTCCGAGATCAATCGGTCCAGCCGTAACAAGCGGCCAATTTGCACAGTGTGCTCGCATAACGCGCCGTATCACCGAAATTCTCATATCTAGAATTCGACCATAGTCAATAGGCGGGGCAACTTGCAATGGCATGGCATGAAATGGGCACATCTCCAGCCATGCGGCTTCATGAAAAATGCTATGGTAGCCACACCGTGCACACTCAGGACAAAAACGAATAACTGTCTCGAATTCCTCTTTCAAATTAGAAGTTAGACTGTAGCCTCCGGCGCAACCCAAATTGAGACATGGAAGAAACATTGTGCGAACAACAGAAATTGGCTCATCCAATACACCAGCCAGGCGCTCCGCCTCTTCGTCCGGCGATCGATACGGCTGATGCGGGCGAATCGGCAAAATGCCTTCAGCACGCTTAACGCTTATGCGGTTGAGCTCGCAAAACCGCAGAAACACACTGAGCGAAGACTCGTAGCGTCTCACGCATCCACGCCACCAGTTGAATGTGGGGTACTCCATATCACGATGGCGGGCAAATGATGCGCATGTGATCTGAGAAATTTGTTCTGGCCAGGCGCTTCAACCAGTTTTCGTACGTCGTCACTTCATTCCAGTCTCCGCCTCGCGCCAGCTCAAATAGTGTTGCCTCTACCGTTCTGGCCACATGCTGCATAGGAAACTCGCAAAATCGGCGAACATTAGCGGGCGAGAGTTCTTCTAGCGCCCTCCAGAGATCGGCGTCGCAGTCGGCCAGTCGCTTGCCGTGTGCAAACCACTCCGGGGCAAAGTATTCGAGGAATGAAACATCGCTGTCCTCCGGCCATCGTGAGTCGATATCGTAGCCGTTCAAAACATAGTTCAACTCATCTATCGTCCTCAAGCCGTGACATTGTTCGTGTGCAGCCATGAATCTGGCAGACACATGCGCATTCCCTGTGTTGGCAAAGTAGTCGAATTTGTAGTTCAGTTGATGAGAACCGATGGAAAAGACGCTCAGCAGATAGCCCATTTCATCGAGATCATTCTGCAATCCCATCAGCCACTGCCATTCGAGTAGCGTCATGCTCTGCGCTTCATCAATCAGCAAGATCACATAATTTCGTCCCGCCCACTCGGCGATCGCAACAAATCGCTGCAAACACAAATACCGCCCGATGTCCCGCTTCACAGACTTCATCGGATCGACTAAGGCAAATCGTGAAGCATGCAATAGCTTCTGCCAAAAGCCCGCTTCGCTGACGTGACTGTTCGCCGGGCGGATCCATACAATCAGAGGAAGGTCGATTTCGAATCGCTCGCGCAACACGCGAGCAAGGAAGTATCTGACGCATCGCGTCTTTCCCAGCCGGGAAGCGCCCCAGAGGTAGCCGCCTGGTCGCTGCTGGTCGATCCAGTCACCGATATGGGCAATCATCTCGCTCATCGGTGGCGTATAAACCGCGTACTGCTGCGTCACGACGCAGTGTCGTGGATCAATGCGCTTGGGGAGCGAAAACGTCATCACGACCTCGTGGAGGCAATTCTGCGTGGTGGGAGCGGCATGGAGGAGCGGGGTGGCTTCGTGTCGTTCGGTTTGGCGGCGGCTCGACCTTTATATTGATGCGAATCACCTGGCGGATCGACAACTTCGCTTGCATGGACAAGGGCCGTTTCCAGCATCGCGTCACCGACTGATTGCGCCGCGGCCGCTGTCAGGATTCGGCGAGCGGCCAGATAGGCGGGATGAACAGGGAGCTTTTTATCCGCTTGCGATTCGGAATAGTGCACCGGCGCTTCGACCGGATCCGCCCCCGGAGGAATCTGGAATTTTCCAATCCTGTTGGCCTGACAAATGGCCGTGCGAACGGCCACGCTATGCGGCAATCCATTCCACGGCGGAGCCGCCCTCAGGACGCCCAATGGCGCACCGCCCATCGTGACGCCCATTGCAGTCCTGGCATCATCTTCATGGTGGGCGATGACCCAAATTTTCGATCCGACGAGGTCGTGCCGTACGCCGAGCGTTTCGTTTGAATAGGTCGCGTTGAAAAATGCGACATAAGGTCGGCGCCCGGAACTGGCGCCGCCTCTGACGGTACATAGTTTCCGGACACTGAACATGGAATCGACCATCGTGGAGTCGACATGCCGAAGTGCCGACGCCGTATGGCGATACAGGAATTTCGCATACTCGAGCGGCGTGCGGTTGCCGATGCCGCTGTGGGGCTGAACGTTGTAGTTTGCGATCAGAGCATCGAGCAGTTCTTCCGCATATTCGTACTGAAAGCGACTCGTCAACGCTACGGCCTCGGGATCCCTGCCCTTGCGCCCCTCGGGCTTCGAGCCAGTCGTGTTGGATAGCCGCTGGAAACCCTTTCCGCCCAAATTCCGAAAGAAGGTCTCAATAAAGGGCCTGTCGTCCTTGCTGCGCCGCTTCGAGAATGAGTTCGTCGGCTCAAGAAGCTTCGCACCCACGACATCTTGGAGCGCACCTCGAACCTGGAGGCATGTCCCGGCAAGTGCGCCATCCACACTGGTTTCATCCCAGCACAGACCGATATATTCAGGGCCCAATGATGACAAAAGCCCGGCACCAGGCAGGTACGCTTCGTCGCAAAACGTCACCGGCTTCGGCTCCCAGGGAGTCAGCGCGCACTTAATTGCCCGCAATACGTCTTCCTTGGATACTTCTCGTGCAAGACTCACGTAGTAGCCGATCACTGCTCGAGAAACCACCTCCAGCAACACGACGACCCAGAGCCGGTGAACGATCTTCTCCAGAAAGCCACCGCCAATCTGCGGAAGCAATACACAAAACCGGCCATCGGTCTTGTGTGCGTCCATCTCCACACGCTGCATAAACCGTGAAACCGGACGGTTGGTCCCATCACCGGTCGCCAGTTTCTTGACCAGGTCCGGACCGCCGGCTTCGTGCGCCATGACCTTGGGATTCGCCAACAATACCTTCTCGACGTACCGTCTGATCGAGAAATACCCGCGGCTAACTGTATTGAAAGGCCATTCCTCTCGCACTTCATAGCCGAGAACGCGAAGCTGGTCGAGAAACCAGCTTTGATGGCGTGTTCTCGCACGCTTGATTTCGGTGAGCTGGCCGGCGCGCGGAATCGTCAGAATTCGGGCATCGAACGCCGCCCTGAGCTCTGGATGCGCATCGAGAAGAGTCTGCATCGCCCCAACTGCGCCCCCACCATAATTGTCTACCCGAATCCGATGGATCCGGCGGTACGGTTTCATTCGCTCGTAGGGAATCAAACCTCGCCAACCGAACTCGCGCCCATCCTCATGTGTCTCCAGGCAACGCTCGCTGATCAGGCGATACGCTTGCTTGGCGCTCAGCGCTGTCGCTTGCTTGATCGACTCTGACGAAGCGTTGGACAGATACATCTCTACTGCTCGCTGTCTTGCGAAGTAGAGTGCTCGACGCGAGTCCGTCATCGCACCGACATCAGGCGTTGCCCATTGAGACACATCAATCGACCGTCCTCGCACGATGCGCTCTGAAAACAGCGGGTGCTCAGCTGATTCCTCATCTGCCATTTTTCTCTCCAGTCTGTCGAGGTAACGATGTATTCGGTGGACCGGCGACCATCGTTGTCACATCTATTGCAAGACTAATTGATCGTAGGAGGAAGGGGATAATTTTTCAAAAATTTCAAACCCGAAATCGTGTCGATACCAAATAATCCAGAATAACGCTGAATTTCGATATACGACCTTTTCGGTCGATTCGACCAATAACGGTCGATCGACACAAATCCGCATGAACTCGCGCGTGACCGCTATCACATCAACTTGATGTTGATAAAGACCACCTCTCTTCTTCAAAAATATTAATTTTATTGAATATAAAGCTCCGCACTTTCTCCGGGTCATTTTATGAAATCGATGCCGAATGGCATCGCTATCACCCGTCGATTGGAGTCTCTCGATCTATGTCGCCGACATCGAAGCCGATCGCCATTTCGTCCGCTCTTGCCGCCCAAATTAGACAAGCAACGTCTCGCTGAATACGGTTACCCGTTCGAGGACAACAGGATCGGAGCATACAAGTCGGGAATAGTTACAAAATTGCCAAGATTGCGTGGAAAAAGCACAATTTCTTGCAAAACCTCCTTCTGCGAATTTGTTCTCAAAATCCCGGAATCGCCCTATTGGCGGGGCAGCGGTAAGAACAAATTTATGCAACCCAACGTCGGGCGACGATTGCCCGCGGCCAGCGAGCCACGTACAGTATTTGCCTGCCTCCATTCCGGAACCCTCATGCCGATCGCATTTCAGAAGATGAACGCGAATGGCGATGACTTCGTCATCGTCGACCTGCGCGGTCACGAACACGATCGCGCGCATCCCGTCGACGGCGACCTCGTGCGGCGCATGGGCGATCGGCATCGCGGCATCGGCTTCAACCAGCTCGCGGTGATCTCGGACGGCGACGACGCAGTCGCGCGCGTCGCGTTCTGGAACCCCGACGGCTCGGCGCTCGATACGTGCGGCAGCGCGACGCGCGGCGTCGCATGGAAGCTGATGCGGGAAACCGGTGCGACGTCGGTCGTGCTGCGCACGAATCGCGGGCGCCTGCACTGTTCGCAGGATGCGGACGGGCTGATCAAGGTCGACATGGGCGCGCCGCGGCTCGGCTGGCAGGACGTGCCGGTCTCGGAGGCCGTCGACACGCTCGCGCTGCCGCTGCCCGGTGCGCCGGCCGCGTGCAGCATGGGCAATCCGCACTGCACGTTCTTCGTCGATGATCTCCGCGCGATCGACGTCGCGACGCTCGGCCCGACCATCGAAACGCATCCGCTGTTTCCGCTGAAGACCAACGTGCATTTCGTTCAGGTCATCGATCGCATGCATATCCGTCTACGTATCTGGGAACGCGGCGGCGGCGTGCCGCTCGGCTCCGGCTCGTGTTCGTGCGGCGCGGCGGTCAACGGCATCCGGCGCGGGCTGCTCGACGATACCGTGCGGGTGACCTGCGACGGCGGCGACGTCACCGTTCAATGGGACGGCGCCGGCAGCGTGTTCCTGAGCGGACCCGTGACGTTCGGGTTCAGCGGGGTGTGGCTGTGACGCCCGACGACGCACGAACCTTCGACGCGCTGCGCCCGCGCCTGCAGAAGATCGCATACCGGATGCTCGGCTCCGTCGCGGATGCCGAGGACATCGTGCAGGACGTGTGGCTGCGCTGGCACGACGCGGCGCGCGAGCGCATCGAGAACGCCGAGGCGTGGCTCGTCGCGGTCACGACGCGCACGTCGATCGATCGCCTGCGCGCGGCGAAGCTCCGGCGCGAGCACTACACGGGTATCTGGCTGCCCGAGCCGGAACTCGGCGAATCGCCCGCGACGCCCGAGGAAATGACGGAGCGCGCGAACGACGTATCGGTCGCGTACCTGCTGTTGCTCGAACGGCTGACGCCGGAAGCGCGCGCGGCCTTCCTGCTGCATGAAATCTTCGAATTCGACTACGACCGGATCGCCGACGCGATCGGCAAGAGCGAAGCCGCGTGCCGCCAGCTCGTCAGCCGGGCCCGGGCGCGGCTGCGCGACGATACGCAGCCGCGGCACGCGGTGCCGCACGAAACGCATCGCCGGCTGCTGCAGACGTTCACGCATGCGCTCGCGCACGGCGACTTCCCGTCGATCCAGGCGCTGCTCGCCGAAGACGCGATGCTGATCGGCGACGGCGGCGGCCATGTCCAGAGCTTCCCGAAACCGATGGTCGGCGGCCGGCGGATTGCGCAACTGTTCTATGCGACGTGGTTGCGCTGCGGCAGCGGTGTCGAGATGCGGCCGGTCGTGCTGAACGGCCAGTGGGCGATGCTGCGCTTCATCGACGGGCAACTCGAAGCGGCGATGTCGTTCGAGACCGACGGCACGCGCATCGGCCGGATTCTCGTGCAGCGCAACCCCGACAAGCTCGCGCGGATCGCGGCCGCCTGCACCGCCGGCTGACGCATGCGGCGCGCGCGCCGGAGCCGGCCGCGCCCGTCGCCGAGCGCCGATTGGTGCAGCGCGCGCAACACGATGCGTCCCCGTGCGTGGCTACCGCGCACCGGCACACCCTCCTAAGATGATTTCGCGCGGCGCCCTGCCGCCCACGACACCCGCGCAGCGCGGGCCAGCCTCTTCGTCGCCAGGAGAAATCATGACGCAGCGTATCAACTACATTCAACAGTCGCCCGAGTTGTTCAGGAAATTCCTCGAGCTCAGCAACCTGCTGCGCAGCAGCGCGATCGAGGAATCGATCCGGGATCTCGTGTCCCTCCGGGCATCCCAGATCAACGGCTGCGCGTTCTGCGTCGACATGCACGTGAAGGAAGCGCGCATCCACGGCGAGCGGGAGCTGCGTCTGCATCATCTCGCGACGTGGCGCGAATCGACGCTCTTCTCGCCGCGCGAGCGGGCCGCGCTCGCGTGGACCGAAGCGCTGACGGCGCTGCCCGCGCACGGCGTGCCGGACGACGTCTACGACCGCGTGCGCGGCCAGCTCTCCGAGAAGGAATTGTCGGACCTGACGTTCGAAGTGATGGCGATCAACGGCTGGAACCGCGCGAATGTCGCGTTCCGCACCGTGCCGGGCTCGTCCGACAAGGCGTTCGGCCTCGACAAGGCCAATCTCGCCTGACGGCCGGCCACCGCCCTCTCTCGCTGCCGGCCGTTGGCCGGCAGCTCACCGGAAGCCACCACCATGATTCGCATGAAACACGTGATCGCGTCCGCGCTCGTCGTCGCGGGCGCCGCGACCGGCGCCGTTCGCGCGGCGCCCGCGGCCATCGTCACGCCGCTGATGACGAAGCCGCTCGACGCGTACCCCGGCAAGGAAGCGCAGATGATCTCCGTCGAGTATCCGCCCGGCGCGGTCGACCCGGTGCACCGCCACCACGCCGACGCGTTCGTCTATGTCGTCGAAGGGTCGATCGTGATGCAGGTGAAGGGCGGCGCGCCCGTCACGCTGACACCGGGCCAGACCTTCTACGAGGGCCCGAACGACCTGCACACGGTCGGACGCAACGCGAGCCGCACCCGGCCCGCGAAGTTCATCGTGCTGCTGTTGAAGGACCAGGGCGCACCCGTGCTCGTGCCGGAAAAATAGCCGGCTCGTACGCCGCCGCACCCTTTTTGAAAAAAATGCGGCGGGCGGTGTCACAGGCGGCAGCGCTGAAACGTCTAGTCGCATACGGACACCACGATTCCAGCGCCTCCATGCCCGACACTTCCATCCGCCGCCCCGACGCCGACGACCCGTTCGCGCGCAGCTTCTCGACCTGCTATGCCGGCGTGGTCACGTTCCTCGCCGTCGTCACCGAAGGCAGCTTCGCGCGCGCCGCCGATCGCCTCGGCGTCGGCCGCTCGTCGGTCAGCCGCCACGTGCAACGGCTGGAGGACCGGCTCGACGCACGCCTGTTCCAGCGCACCACGCGCAGCATGTCGCTGACGCGCGAAGGCGAGCTGTTCTACGAAAACTGCCGGCCCGGCATCGAGCATCTGGCGCAGGCGCTCGAGGACATGCGCGAGCTGCGCAGCGGGCCGCCGAGCGGACACCTGCGCGTCGGCTCGACCCCGGGCTTCGGCCGCAAGGTCATCGCGCCGCTGCTGCGCGATTTCCATGCGCAGTATCCGGACATCACGCTCGACCTGCTGCTGAACGACCGCCCGGCCGATTTCTCCGCCGACCGCATCGACGTCGCGTTTCGCGACGGCCGCATGGAGGACAGCGCGATCGTCGCGCGCCGGCTGATTCCGATGCAGATGATCGTCTGCGCGTCGCCGTCGTACGCACACCGGCACGGCTTGCCGCGCCACGTCGACGACCTCGCGCGGCATCGCTGCATCAACCTGTGCACCGCGTCGGGCCGCGTGACGGAATGGGAATTCAGGATCGACGGGGTGACGCAGCAGCGCCAGCTCACCGCGCATCACACGTTCAACGACATCGATCTCGTCGTGAGGGCGGCGCTCGACGGGCTCGGCATCGCGCAACTGCCCGCGTACCAGGTGTGCGACCTGCTCGCCGACGGCCGGCTGGTGAGCTGTCTCGGCCAGCACGCGCCGGACGACGGCGGCCACTATCTCTGCT
>Ga0157370_10008888_pt1 | contig 10796 bp, 11 predicted proteins | sample C35metaG_FD_113463 | JGI IMG/M metagenome (GOLD analysis project Ga0157370, IMG submission 113463) | Corn rhizosphere microbial communities from Kellogg Biological Station, Michigan, USA - C3-5 metaG | ecosystem: Host-associated > Plants > Roots > Rhizosphere > Soil | place: USA: Michigan... | reverse complement strand
GGAGGAATGTGATATGCCTCGGCGATGTCCTTGGCGCTATGCGCAGTGCCGTTCGTCTGCTCCGCCAGATACTTCAGAGCCATCAGGCCGTAGTCCGCTTTTTTGGTCAGACGTAGCATCTCAGCCTTAAAAATCCAAAAGCCAAATACCGACAATTCCAGTCCTAGATAGTTTACGTCGATAAAGAGGCCTTTGCAAACCTGCTTTACCAGACCAAATTACCAGTTCATGCCACAATTTTACCCTTGGCCCAAACTCCCCAAAACCTGTTGACAACCCCCCGGGAGACGGGCAAAATCCATAGAATCCACAACGCCTTTCCCATGACCGCCACCTGCAAACATCCCATCGTAAAGATCGTAGCCCGCGAAGAAGACGTAGAATTCGTCGAGTGTCAGACCTGCGGCGAAGTATTCGATTCGGCGGAGTTTAGCGATATCGCCATCGAAGAGAACGAAGACCTCGATGGCGACGCCGAAGACCGAGGGCGAAAGACGAAAGGCTAGACCGCCGTTTGCTCTGGCGCATTCATCCGCTGAAAGACAAGCCATGCATACTGCGCCGCCGAAAGCGGCGCCAGCACGGCAATCGTCCGCACCAACCCCACCCGAAGCAGCGTCCAATGCGTTGAGATGAATACTTTCTCACAAAATACTGCAATCAAAGCCATTATCTGCACCAGCGTATTGAGCTTGCCGAATATGCTGGGCCGGAAATCCCGCAAAGTCCCGGTCGCAAATAGCAGCGTAGCAATCAGCAAAATCCCCAGATCGCGGCTGAAGACCAGGACAGTCACATACCGCGGCATGAGCCCAACATGTGTAAGCACCACAAATAAAGTACTTAGCAGCAATTTGTCCGCGATCGGATCCAGATATTGCCCGAGCGTCGTCCGCTGCTTGAGCAGCCTTGCGAGTAGACCATCCAGGGCGTCGCTTGTCCCGGCAAGTAAAAACAGCGCAAATGCAGCAACATAGTGCCCGTCAAGGATCGCAATCACCAGGAAAGGAATGATGAAGAGCCTCATCAGCGTCAGCAAATTGGGCGCGGCACGGAATTGATTCAAAAAAGGCATGTTCCTCAGGTCAATCAATCTTAACCTAAGTTCGGCCACATGTTGCCTCGCGTATCACTTCCGATTTAGACTGAGAAAACGCACACAGGCGCGTAGCTCAGTTGGTTAGAGCGCTACCTTGACACGGTAGAGGTCAGCGGTTCGAATCCGCTCGTGCCTACCATATCCTTCAACAACTTACGGTTGAGCATCAAAAAACGCGATACGTTTTTGATACGTTGGTTCTTCATGCCGCTGCACCTTTTGTAGCGGCTTCAGACTCCCGTGTGCGATCCAATAGAACATCCACTACTCGGCTTTGAGCCTGCCGCTTGGCTGGCGTTAGTGCTCGCGTGTAGATGTTCATTGTCGTCGTAATGTTTGCGTGGCGCATCAACTCCTGCACCACTTTGACATCCTCACTATTCGCCTTGAGCAGTGTCGAATAGGTGTGCCGGAAGGTGTGGAATCCAACCCACTGGGTGATTCCTGCCCGCTTTGCAGCCGGTTGAAGGAAGCGATCGAGCAGTGTGTCCGCCCATGGTGGCATCCTGCCGTTGGTTTTTTCGCTGGCGAAGACCCAGTCGTCCGGCTGAGCGTAGCAAGTAGTCGTTTTCCAATCAGCCAAATTATCTGCCGTGAACTGGTCGATAGGTACCGGACGGCGTGAAGTCTCGGTCTTGCACTTCCCCACGATTCCATCCACTACTGAGCGGATGACCGAGCGTGGGCGAAAGCTGATCAACCGGTGTCGGCGACTTCAGCCCGGACCAGAAGACCTACGCGCACCTCGTGAAACCTCGGGAGGTGGAGCATGACACGCAAATCTATTCTGCCTACCGCAAGGAGGCCGCTCGTATTGAACGTGACGGCGGAAGGCCCACCCGGATCGAGCTCGACTTTGAGCTGAAGGCGAATGTGCAGCGTGCGATGTACGCGGAACGCAAGGCGCAGCCGGACCGGAACATGGATGAAATCAGGCAACAGGTAGCAGCGCAGTTTCAACTGCCAATCGTGGACGGACATCTGGAGATTCCCGACGCCCGGGTCCACTATGAAACCTCTCAAGGCGGCCAGACATTCTTCTCCGACATCGAGGTGGTCACAGCGGCCTACCGGCCTGGCCATCTGCGCGGCAAAACCCGCGCCGGATTCCGGCTCTATGTCTCCGGTCGGGACGCAGGCAAACTCGGGGCCAGAATCGAAGACGAACATCACCTCCTGGACCACATCTTCGATCTATGACTCAAGATCCCATCCCGGCAATCGAACGGCTCGGCTATACCTTGCGCGAGGCATCGTTCCTCTATCTCGTTACCATCCATTCCGGCTACTTCATGCGGCGGCACTTTGCCCGCTTCCTGGACCGCGTGGACGGAGCCATATGTACCAACTTCCTGAAGAAGGCTATTGCCCGCCGGCATGTGCGCCCTCTGAACTTCAGCCAGAACCGGTATGTCTACCATTTGCAGGCAAAGACGATCTATCAGCTCTGTAGGGTGTGGACTCGCAGAATCGCCGCATCAAGGGAGAAGCGGGGCTCAAACATCGCCTGATGACGCTGGACTATGTGCTGGATGACCCGGAGGAGCAGTTCCTTCCGAGCGCGGAGAAGAAGGTTGAATTCTTCGTCCAGAGTCTTGGCATACCCAGAGATGTTCTTCCTCAAAGTTCCCTTGGCAATTCAGACAGGGGGCGGTTCTTCATGGACCCAACTCCTATCTCCATTGAGTCGCATGAGCAGCACAACTGGCTTGTCCGCCTTGCCTATATCGATGAAGGGGCACAGACCATCAAGCCGTTCATCCGGTTTCTCGCCCGGTATGAGGCGTTGCTTCGGAAACTGCCAGCCTTCGAGCTCGTCTACGTTGCAGATGTTGATCTGAACTTTCCGCTCGCCACAGAAGAGTTCCTGCGCAGGTTTCCTCCGGCAGGTGCGTCCGTCTTGTTCCCTCATGGTGTGGATCATTTTCTCGAATTTGCCAGAGCACGCCTGGGTTGGGAGCGAAGTGGCGGGCGAGTGGACCTCGCCGAACTCGAAACTCTTCGAGAAGGGCAGAAACTCTACCGTGCTGCAGAGCACAACCCTCTTTACGAGCGGCTTGTGGATGGCTCCCTGACAGAGCAGAAACTTCGCGGAAATTCCCGCGCGGGCTACGTCCTCAGGTTTCCTTTACGATGAAGGAGAATCCTGTTTTTGATGTTGTTTTTTACCTGAGGGGGTATGAGGAAGTCTTGAAAGGGTGTTCTAAAAGGCACGAAAGGGCCAATTGAACTGTTGAAGGATATCCTATTTCCATACTGATATATCATAATTGAATTCCGCTGAGGATAATCGGAAGTGAAATTTGAGTTACGTTTCGCCGACCTGCTGAGCGGGAACAACTACGGAACCCATAAAAGCCGGAAGGTGAAGGCATGGCTGGCCAAGAATCCCCCGTTTTCAACTCCACTTCATCCCGGCCAGTTCTTCGTGGCTGAATCTGGTGACCGAAAAGCGTATTCGTCGCGGTAGCCTCTATAGCGTAAAAGAACTCGTAGACATGGAGCGCTGGTTCCGCGAACCGTCATCGACGAATAAATGCAACAGAACCGCTTGATCAAAAAAAATAGGGTTTACCTGTAGTTGGAAATGGGCAATAATTTCGATCGCCAGAAGAGTAGTCATTAGCTTGCGCGGTTGCGAGCACCGCAGACTCTTCCGCCCGTTTAGCGCCAGTCCAAACTCTTCGTTTACTCCAGCCCGGTACCGCCCTCGCTAACAACGCCCGGCGCCTACGTCGTGCCTCGGATGCGCATCCGTGGCCCGCGGCTCCAACGCCCCCTGACTTGCTCGTCGTTCCCTGAACCCTGTGCCAACGTATATGGCGCGATGCGAGCTTTTTCTCAATGCGAGTACCAACGCGCGCAGATCCTATGGAATAGAACTTGACAGTGCGTCAGCAATTGATATATCAAGAATCTCTCGACGAAATCTGCAGCAACCGAGTGACAGGCCGTGCGATTACTCATGGAGCCCTGAAATTCGAAGCTTCAGCGAACGGGAAATGAGCGCAGCTACACAAAACACTCAATGATTAATGAAGCCGTTGGTATCAATCTGTTCGCGCACACCGGTCACAACCCGCGTGTCCTGGACAACTGAGCAGCCCTCGAATTGACTGGGGAATCAAGATGAATCGGAGAGAGTTTCTAAGTTCCACGACAGCGAGTTTTGGTATCGGCCTTGCCAGCCGGCTGCTCGGCGAACCGCCTCTGGGGTATGCTTCGCTCACTGATGGTGAAACATCCGGCGCGGTTTCAGAAGGAGTCGCGGAGGCTGTCTTAACTGGAACAGCGCCGTTAACCATGGAAGGCGATCTGGCCGCGCAAATGGTGGACGGCATCCATCAATTCCTACTCAACCGGACGGCAGAGATGCCCAAGGAGCGGACAAAGCTCTGGAAGCGCGATTACAACTCGTTGGATGCCTATGCCCGCTCTGTTTCCGGCAATAGGGAAGATTTGCAACGGATCATCGGAGCGGTCGACGCGCGAGTGGAAGCGCAGGCGCCAGAATCGGCTCGCGCGGTGCTCGATGCCCCGCCAGAAGTGGGCCAGGGGAGCGGATACAAGGTCTATGCGGTGCGTTGGGCGGTCTTGGGGGCGGTCGCCGCCGACTCTGATGGCTTGATTGCGGAGGGCTTGTTGCTCCAGCCCGAGGGGACACCTGTGGCGCGCGTGGTGGCAATTCCCGATGCGGATTGGACGCCGGAGATGCTCGTGGGGATGGCTCCAGGGGTATCTGGCGAGGCGCAGTTTGGGCGGAGGCTGGCGGAGAACGGATGCCAGGTAATGATTCCGACGCTGATTAGCCGAGCAGATACGCTGTCGGGGATTCCCGGAATTGGCTACACCAACGAGCCGGAACGGGAATGGATATATCGGATGGCGTTTGAAGTGGGCCGGCATGTGATTGGGTTTGAGGTCCAGAAGGTACTGGCGGCGGTGGATTGGTTTGAAAGGGAAAACAAGAGCCATCCGCTTCCCATCGGTGTTACGGGCTATGGCGAAGGAGGGCTGCTGGCGTTTTATTGCGGGGCTTTGGATAGCAGGATCCAGGCGACGGCGGTGAGCGGATATTTCCAGGAGCGCGAAGGCCTGTGGCAGGAACCGATCTACCGGGACGTGTGGGGACTGGTGCGGGAGTTCGGAGATGCAGACATAGCAAGCTTGGTGGCTCCGCGGTCGCTGGTGGTGGAAGCATGCCGAGGCCCGCAAGTGGACGGCCCGCCGCCGGCGACTGAGACGCATAAGGCATGCGCCTGCCCCAACGGAAAGTTGGTTACCCCCCCGCTCGATTCGGTGCAAAAGGAAGTGGAGCGCGCGCGCGGGTATTATGCGGCGCTCAAAGCGCAAGACAAATTGCGCTTGGTCGTTGACGATGAGGGTCACGGAGAGCCGGGGTCAGCCAAGGCGCTGAGCGCGTTCTTGCAGGCATTGAACGGAAGCCGAGACCTGCGCGGAGAGGGAGCGCCCCCAGTGGATCATCGCGCAAATTGCGATCCTCAGCCTCGGTTACAGCGGCAGTTCAACAACATGGTCAGTTACACGCAGGCGCTGATTCGCAAGTCGCCGGACCGGCGCGAAGAGTTCTGGGCGAAAGCCAACTCCACTTGGCCGGGCAAGCCGCTGCCGCCAATTAAACGCGCGCAAGACGTAGAGATGCTGCCGTCGGAGGCGCTGGAGTCTCAGTGGGCAAATTCCGCCAGGCAATGGACGGAAGCGACGAATTGGTACCGGAACTACGTTTGGGAGGAAGTTATCGGCCGGCTCCCCTCGCCTAACCTGCCGGCCAATCCACGGACCAGACTGGTTTACGATGAGCCGAAATATAAAGGCTATGAAGTTGTCCTCGACGTGTGGCCGGAGGTATTCGCCTACGGAATTTTGCTGGTACCGAAGGGTATTGCAGAAGGGGAGCGCAGGCCAGTGGTGGTATGCCAGCACGGCTTAGAGGGCCGGCCGGCAGATGTTGCGGACCCAAAGATCAATTCCCGCTTCTACCACAACTTTGCGGACCGCTTGGCTGAGGAGGGATTTGTTGTTTACGCTCCTCAAAACCCCTACATAGGTGGAGATAACTTCCGCATCATTCAGCGCATGGGGCATCCCCTGAAGCTGGCCCTGTTTTCGTTCATCATCGGTCAACACGACCGTACGCTGGAATGGCTGGCGCAGCAGCCTTTTGTCGACCCGGAACGCATCGGTTTATACGGCCTTTCTTACGGGGGCAAGACGGCGGTTCGCGTGCCGCCTTTCGTGGACAGGTACGCTCTCTCCATTTGCTCGGGGGATTTCAACCAATGGGTATGGAAAACGACCAGCGTCGAAGACCATTTCACTTATCTTCTGACGGAAGAATATGACATGTACGAGTTTAACTTGGCTAATACAGCTAACTATGCGGAACTTGCCAACCTCATAGCTCCACGGCCTTTTATGGTGGAGCGCGGACACTATGACTCAGTGAGTGTGGACCAAAAAGTGGCTTTCGAATATGCGAAAGTGCGGTGGTTCTATGCCTATATGGGAATCCCTGACAAAACCAGGATCGAGTACTTAAGTGGACCCCACATGGTTTATATGCGGGGAACATTCGAGTTTCTCCGGCAGCACTTGCGCTGGAAGCCGGGACGATGGGGTCCACTATTAGGCTGATCTCCAATCAACTTGCACCTCCGGCTAAGAACAGACGGCAGGCGCTTGGCAAAGAACGCGAAATTCAGAAATTCGCGCGGGATGCGGTAATCAAGGAAGGGAAAGTAAGTGAAGAGACGTGCATTTCTAAAGACATCTGCAGTCGGGATTGGGACTCTAGCCGGGATGTATGATGGAGTCTTGAAGTTAGGCTGGGGCCAGGAATCCGCTACGGCCGAAGGTTCCGATGGCCATGGAGTTGTGGGGTCACGACTCAAGTGGGGAGTCAACGCGGCAGTTCTCAAATCGCCGTGGACGGCGCTGCCATCCGCCGATGAAATGCTTGCCGACCGCGAGCACACTCTGACACTGAACCGGTTTTACCGGGTCTGGGGTGAAGATCGTCCGGCGACCCCGACCGAATGCCGCCTCGCTTACAACAGCAATGCGCTCTTTGTCGTTTTCCATTGCTCGGAAAGCGACATGTCCTTCCCTTATGCAAATCTGAATCCAGATAGGTGGCGAGAGGCGAATTGGAGTTCGCTGCATGGTTTGCCCTCAGCAAGTAACAACTGGCCTCCTTACCCGGATGAAGTAGACTTTTTGATCCAGCCCGACACGGGCGCTACCTCCTATTACCAATTTGCGGCGACGCCACAGGGCCTGAAATTTGGATGCCAACGTCTGTTGCATGTCAGTGCGGATGTGGCTCCTGATGCCGCTGCTGTCGATCGCAGTTCTTCAGAGGCCGAGGTCGTTAGCAATGTGGAAAATTTCGAAGCGACGGTGATCAAGAGAGCCGACGGATGGCTGGTCTTCTTCCAGATACCGTGGCAAACACTGGGCGGAAAGCCGAAATCCCATTTTGGTTTTCTGCCCATGCGCACTCGCTGGCGCGATGGCGAGTTCAGCAGCCCGGTGGCGATTGATATCAATGAAGCGATGCCGGTTGACCTGCTCATCGAAACCCACTTTTCGGGCGACGTCCAAGTTCAGGAAGCCGAAAGCAGCCTGTGCCGATTGCCTTCCGGCATCATGCGCTGGCAAAGGCCCGCGGTGCTGACCTATCCCGGTGTCGACACGTGCAGGCAAATTTGGCAGATGGAATCGTCATTAACCACGCCAACAGATGTGAATAATCTGGCGCAGCGGCTCTATCTTACGCAACGCTGGGCCGACCTGGTGACCCTGGAAGGGCTCGTGCTGTATCCCAAGGCGTGGGGCGTTATGGAGTATGACCTTACGCTGGCGCTCATCCGGCAAAAAGTGAACGACGCACTACAGAAAAATGAACCGGGGCAGGCGTGCGAAATGCTGGACACATACCTGAGCCACCTCGACAAGATATCGAGGTGGTGGTATGCCGATGGCTCTCCGGGCAACATTCTGACGGACGTATGGACGCCGGTCACTAGCGCGGAAAGCCTGGAAGTGCAAGGCAATGCGCTGCTGATGCGGTGCATGGCCGGCAGCCACGAAGTTGAGCTGCGTCTCGTGCTGCCAGCGACGGGAGGGGTAAGAATTTACGGCAGCGAGGAAGGGTACTGGAGGCCGAACAGTTTGTTGCCGCTAAAAGCGACTCAAACTTCGAACTCCTGTTCCATCGAAACTGCCGATGGCAAGGTTGTGATCAATCAAAAGCCGTTTTCGGCTTCTTTCTATGACGCCGCGGGAAATCAAGTTACCCAAATTGAAGCTGGTAAACTGGCTTTCCGGTTTGGCCCGGACGGCAAGATATTGGCGATAGATTTCAGAAATCGTCTTTCTCAAGACGAGGTCATTTATGGGTTTGGAGAAAAGTATAACCACTTCAATGAAAACGGGCAGGTGCTGACGCTTTGGGGGACAGATGACTGGGTTGGCAACGGGGAGGGCTTGGCGAATACGACCTACAAAGCTCTGCCTATCTTTCACAGCTCCAAAGGTTACATGGTTTTTGACAATTCGTCCTATCGTTTACGGGCGGACGTTGGGAAGACGCAACCAAACCAGTTGCGTATTACGCAACACGGGCCGATATTCGACTATTACTTCTTGATAGGCGCTCCCGAGAAGACACTGCCATCCTATACGGCCCTGACCGGCAGGGTTCCGCTGCCGCCTAAGTGGGTGTTCGAGCCGTGGATGGGCCGCGGCGGCGGGGCTTGGGCAGAGGGTCATTGGGAAGACGTCATGTTCTCGGTGTCGGAGGAAGAAAGAGTCACCCTCCGTTACGCGGAGTTGGACATTCCGCATTCGGCCATCTATGCGGAGGGCCCTTCTGCTCTTTCGCCAGAATTACACCATTTCATGGCGGACCGAGGGATCAGGATATTGGGCTATTTTTATCCCGTGATTCCCCTCGCAGAGCAGCGCCGGCTCATGCCGGAACTGAAGCCCGATAAACTCCCCATTTTACGCAACGCAAGCGGCGCCATCGTGCCGGACATCGAGGAGGACAATTACGTAGATTTTACCAATCCTAAGGCCATGGAATTGTGCCGGCGTTCGTTGAGGCAAGCTTTGGACCTTGGCCAAGCCGGAAGCATGGTAGATTTTGGCGATTTGACTCCCGACGATGCGATCTTTTACGACGGCCAGCGCGGAGCCCAGATGCACAATTGTTACTACTACGACTATCAACGCACGGTCAGCGAGATCTATCAGGAAAAACGCGGCAATGATTTCATCTTATATGCGAGAGGAGCCGCGCCCGGAACACAACACTGGGTCGGCCAATTTGCCGGCGACCACCCGGCTAACTTCAGCGGGCTTAAGCACGTTGTAACCGGAGCGATGAACTTATGCGCCTGCGGTTATTCGCTCTGGGGCAGCGACATAGGCGGGTATTTCGGTTATCCGCAGCCTTCGGTGTATATGCGCTGGTTTCAATTCGGCTGCTTCAGCCCTTTGATGCGCCCGCACGGCACCGCGCCGCGCGATCCATGGTATTTCAGCGACGCTGCGGTGACGAACTATAAGTTCCTGGCTTGGACGCGGGAAAACATATTGGACTACACATATAATTCCGCCGCCATAGCGCATGAAACGGGCATTCCTATCATGCGTTCCATGCCGGTGTCGTTTCCCGATGAAAAGCAGTTGGCCGCCGTGGGGGAGCAATACATGTTCGGCCCGGATTTACTGGTCGCGCCGGTTGTCAATGAAGACACATTTAAGACGATTTCGTTTCCCTCCGGCGTTTGGACGAGCTTATGGGATGGCAAAACTGTCTCCGGTCCGGTGGAGCGCAAGGTGAGCGCGCCTTTGGATACGATTCCGGTCTATTTGAAGCCTGGGGCCGTCGTGCCTGTGCAACTAAGCCCAGAGTTGCAATTTGGTCGAAGCATGACCAACGGCCGAGTTAAGGCGCTGGTGGTTACTCCTTTAAATGGGAATAAGTCCGTAACTTTGGTCCCTGCGCCGGGAGAGATTGCAAAAGTGACTTTGCAATCCAAGTCGGGCGGCTTTCGCTGGCAACTCGAAAACCTTCCCGAAACGAGCTATTTTCTGGTCTATGGTACAACCGCCGCCTCCACGATCCGAGTGAATGGAGAGGTCTTGCCGAAAGTGACGACGAACGAGTATGGCTCGATGCCAATTGGCTGGGTAGCCGATCTTGCCGGCAACCGCCTCGTTATTCACTTGGAGACGCGCCAAGTCGAACAAGGCACGCCGACAACAGTGATTGAAGTAGAGTTCAACCGAGCCAGGGATTAAGTTCAGTTGAGTGAACTGAAGATTCTATTTGTACGGGGCAGAAACTACGGCCGGCTGAAGGCCCCAAGTTGCCAGAGCCGGTTTGACCAGCCTCGATAAGACTGTGCTCTGTTGCAAGGGAGAGAGCTTACCATTAAGCCTGCCAGAATCCGCATTCGGGAGTCAGTTACATTGCTCCCTGAATTCATACGAAATGCTGCTCTTTAGGAGTCAAACTCATGAACAGGAGACACAGACCGAAGCTCTCTAGAGCAAGCAAAAATCTGACGCGTCGCCGATTCATCCAGGCTTCCACCGTAGCTCTGGCCGGCGCGACAATGTTTCCGCCGTTGGCACTGGCTGACTCGCAGTCTGCAGATGCCGT
>Ga0157370_10008887_pt1 | contig 10796 bp, 12 predicted proteins | sample C35metaG_FD_113463 | JGI IMG/M metagenome (GOLD analysis project Ga0157370, IMG submission 113463) | Corn rhizosphere microbial communities from Kellogg Biological Station, Michigan, USA - C3-5 metaG | ecosystem: Host-associated > Plants > Roots > Rhizosphere > Soil | place: USA: Michigan... | reverse complement strand
TCGGCTTCGAGCTTCTCATTGTGGATACCGGCAGCGTCACGGGCGACGTCGGGGTGCTGCTCCGCGGCATCCTGAGCGATCGTCAACTGGATTCACTCCGCATATTGGCGTTGGGTCTGGACAACGCGCCCGATGCGCGCGTGGTGCTGGCACCGGCGCGCGCGGACGACGCAGCCTTGCGCCTAGGCGTGCGCAGCGCATTCGGCGTCGCTCCGCAGGCGCGCGCGCAACCGGTGTTGAGCGCGCCCCTCGTACCCATCGCCAGCACGAGCAACCAGCCGCTTACCGGCAAGGTGTTGTTGGTCGAAGATCACCCCGTCAACCAGAAGGTCGCACAGAAATTGCTGGAACGCCTGGGCCTCACCGTGGACGTCGCCGAAAACGGCGAAGTGGCACTCGACAAGTTGCGCGAACAGCCCTACGCGATGGTGCTGATGGACTGCCAGATGCCGGTGCTGGACGGTTACAGCGCCACCCGTCGCCTGCGCGAAATCGAGACCGGACAGGGCAAGCAGCGCACGCCGGTCATCGCGATGACCGCGCATGCGATGTCCGGCGATCGCGAGCGTTGCCTGCAGGCCGGGATGGACGATTATCTTTCCAAGCCGCTCGATCGGCAGTTGCTGGAACAGACGCTGACGCGCTGGATGCCAAAATCGGCGAACGTCGCAGCCGCTGTATCCGCCATACCCATCATCAAGCCGGAGACCACGCCACCCGCCATGCCGAATCCGCCGCCTCCCGATACCCTGGACACCACGACGCTGGTCGATCTCGAAGACATCATGGGCGACGAACTGGTCACCCTGGTGGACGCCTATCTGCGCGACGGTGAAACGCGGATCCGCAACATGCGCGAAGCCGCCGACCGTGGCGACAGCACCGAAGTGGGCAAGCTTGCGCACTCGCTGAAATCGTCCAGCGCGAACCTTGGCGCGATTCCGCTGGCGAATCGTGCGCGCCAGGTGGAAGAAGCCGCGCGCAACGGCACGCTGGCCAATCCCTCGGACAGCGTCGCCGCGCTGGAGAAGTTGTATGCCAACGCGGCGACCGCGTTGAAGCAGCGCTATCGGCGGCCTTGACGTCGCAATACGCGCCGTCGCGTATGGCCCAAAGAAACGATTCGCTCCTGTGTGATCAAGTGCGATAGGTTGGGCTGAGCAACGTGAAGCCCAACGAGGCGTTGCCGTTGGGCTTCCTTCGTTCAGCCCAACCTACGCGCTCCCGCCCTACGCGCTGCCGGTCGCGTTTGCAATCGCAAACGCAGTCCGCAGCTATGCGGCTGCGTCCCGCCTTCTGACTGGATCACCGCTTCTCCTCCATCAGGCCAACCAAGTTTCCGTCTGGATCTCTCAGGAACCCAGTCCATAATTCGTGATCCGGCATTTTGGCTGCGAGTGCGGGCGCGCGCTCATCTTTGGCGCCACGCGCAACAAGAGCAGCATGCGTTGCGACGATGTCCGAAACCGCGAAATAGAGAATGGAATTGTGGCCGATGGAGCCTGCACCTTGGGGTGTACTGAGCATCAGACGAATACCACCGGCATCCAAGAACGCCAACTCGGGACCAGCGCTGAACAGGAAAGGGATGCCCAGGATGTCACGGTAAAATCGCGTAGCCGTATCGACGTTACTGACGGCGACTGCGATCTGACGAATCGATGACAGCTTTGGATCGGTGCTCACAGTCTTCCTCTTGGTTTGTTTTGCACCTAACTGCGAATATGCGTCTGCAGATAGCGCTCCAGTCCCACCTGCCCGATCAGGCCGAGCTGGGTTTCCAGCCAGTCGATGTGTTCTTCTTCCGAGTGCATGATGTCGGCGAACAGGCCGCGGCTGACGTAATCGCCAACTTTTTCACAGTGCGAAATCGCGGTCTGCAGGTCGGGTAGCGCCTGGCGTTCCAGCTTGAGGTCGCACTCGATGCATTCCTTCGGCGTCTGGCCGACCAGCAGCTTGCCGAGTTTCTGCAGGTTGGGCAGGCCTTCCAGGAACAGGATGCGTTCGATCAGGCGGTCGGCGTGCTTCATCTCGTCGATCGACTCGGCGCGCTCGTGTTCGGCCAGTTCCTTGTAGCCCCAGTTGTCGTACATCCGGTAATGCACGAAGTACTGGTTGATCGCGATCAGCTCGTTGCCCAGCACCTTGTTGAGGTGCTCGATGACCTTGGAATCGCCTTTCATGTTGGCTCCTGGCGCGACGAAGCGCGAAACACGCGCGACGACCGCGACTATACCGCCAACACCCATTCGAAGCGGCCGTCGTGAGAGGTCAGCCCACGGAAGCGCGTTCCGATCCGGTTTGCCGAAGAACCGGGAAGGCTGTAGATGGATCCGGGGATGCCGCGATCAGGAACGATCAAAAATTTCAGGCGGCGGCGGGCAGGGCGGCCGCGCAGCGCTCCGATTCGAGCGTGTCTTCCAGCAGTTCGCGCGCTTCGCCTTCGCAGCAGCCGCAGCAGGTGGTGCAGCCGGTATGCGTCTGTACGTCCTCGAACGTGCGCGCACCGCGCGCGACCGCGCGGCGGATGTCCTGATCGGAAACGGCTTGGCAGACGCAGACGTACATGACGGACCCTCGAGGGTCGTCATTTGAACGCGAATGCGAATGATTGTCAAGTAGCTTCAAAAGGGGCAGATGCCCTCATTCGCAGCAGCTTTTTCGAAAAATCAGGCAATGGATGGCCGTTCTGGTGTTCGCCAGTACAACGCCTCGCACGCGACCGGATGGCCGAAAAGCACCGCGATCAGGGACGATCGCACGAGGTAAAGCCGATCTCGATCGAACAGGCAGCCTCGACCAGCGGCGCGAAGTAGCGCAGGGCGCGACGATAGACCTCGCGCTTGAAATCGACCACGTGCTCGGCTGGATACCAGAAGTCCACCCAGCGCCACACATCGAATTCCGGCGTGCCATGCGCGTCCAGCCGGAACGCCGAATCTTCGCCCAGCATCCGCAGCAGAAACCACACCTGCTTCTGGCCGATGCAGGTCGGATGCCGGCCCCGCCGCACATAGCGGGGCGGCAGCCGGTAGCGCAACCAGCCGTGGGTGGAACCCAGCACCTCGACCTGGTCCGCGCGCAGGCCTGTTTCTTCCTCCAGCTCGCGGTACATCGCTTCGTCGGGCGTCTCGTCCGTGTTCATGCCGCCCTGTGGAAACTGCCAGCCGTCGCGCTGCACCCGCCGCGCCCAGAACACCTGGCCGTGCGTGTTCAGCAACACGATGCCCACGTTCAGTCGGTAGCCATCCACGTCGATCATGGGCCGATTCAAGCACAGCCCGAGAACGCGAGGCAAGTTTGCGCGGTCACAGCTTGTGGACCCCGCGAGAACGTCGATATGCGGCGATCCATCCGCCGGGTTGCACCCGGCGCGTAGGCTGGTTATAAGCGGCGGACCGTTTTTTTTGCAGACAGGCATGGCTTCGACCATCTTCCACCACTGGCTGGATCAATACCGCGCGCTGCCACCACGACGGCAGCGCTGGATTCGTGGCGGCCTGTGGGTGCTCGGCGCGGCGGCGGTTTTCGCGTTGGGAATCGCGTTCGGCCGCGGACTGGGATTGCCGAACGGCCTCGAGGCGCGCGCGCGCCGGCTGGCGGCGCAAAATGCCACGCTGCAGGGCCAAATACAGGGTCTGCAGCAACAACAACAAACCACCTCGACCGCACTCGCTGCGCTGAAGGACTCCCTGTCCGCCCGCGACAGCGAGCTGCAGAAGCTCAGGCAGGAACAGGCGTTTTACGCCAAGCTGATCGGCATCGACAGCGATCGTTCGGGGCTCGGCGTACACGGCATCACCGTGACCCAGGTTGCCGGCACCGACGCCTGGAATTTCGTGACGACGCTGGTCAACACCGCCGAAAACGCGGATGCGGCGCGCGGCACCCTCACACTCGCGGTGGAAGGCGTGCGCGGCGGCAAGCTCACGACGCTGAACTGGTCGGATCTGACGGGACCGAATGCGAAAGACGGCGTGCCGTTTGCGTTCAAGTTCTTCCAGCAGGTGCGCGGCTCGTTCGTCCTGCCCAAGGGCTTCGTGCCCAACCGCGTGGTCATCACCCTGAAACCGAAGGGCGGCGCGGCCGTCACGCGCAAGCTCGATTGGAGCGAGGCGCTTGCCGGTCCACGCGGCAACGATACGCCTTGATCGCCCCGCAACGCGCCTCCATGATGGTGGTAGAGGTGTTGCCCATGAATACCGCTTCCACCGTTATGCCGGAACCCGCGCTCAATATTTCCGACGCCGCGCTCGCACGCGTGCGCGAACTGATCGCCGAGGAAGGCAAGCCCGCGCTCAAGCTGCGCGTGTTCATCGAGGGCGGCGGCTGCTCGGGTTTCCAGTACGGTTTCAGTTTCGACGAACAGCGCGCGGATGACGATTTCGTCCTCGACCGCGGCGGCATCGAACTGCTGGTCGATCCTTTGAGCATGCAATATCTCGAAGGCGCGGAAGTGGATTACGTCGAGGAACTCTCCGGCGCGCAATTCGTGATCCACAACCCCAACGCCAAGACGACCTGTGGGTGCGGCAGTTCGTTCACGGCGTGAGCTCGGCCGAACGCACACACCTCAATACTTTCGCGGCCTTGCCGCTGGATCGCTGCGGGGAACACCGTGCCGATGCGGAATGGATGGCTGCGCGATGCAGCGCGGCGACTGCACGCTGGCTGGTATTCGACAGCGAAGGCCACACGCCGGTGCAGGACAACCGGTTGCACATGGTGAACGCAGACAAAATCGCTACCGGTGCACCCGCCAACTTTCTGGGCTGTCTCGAAGGCATGCCCGTTTACGCTCTGCGAGAACCGGTGGCGCACACGACGTTTCCGGATGCGCGGTGGCTGGATTTGCGCACCGCCGCCGCCGAACTCGGGCGCGACGATGCAGGGCTGTTTGCCTACGCACGCGGCCTTGCCAACTGGCAGGACGCCACGCGTCATTGCAGCTATTGCGGCGCGCCGCTAACGCTGGTCGATGGCGGGCATCGCGCGACATGCGCGGGATGTGGGCGCTTGCACTTTCCGCGTACCGATGCAGCGGTCATCGTGATCGTCGAACACGACGACGCCTGCCTGCTCGGGCGCCAGGCCGTATGGCGGCCGCTTCAGTACTCCACGCTCGCGGGTTTCGTCGAGCCCGGCGAATCGCTGGCCGACGCGGTGCGGCGCGAGGTACGCGAGGAAACCGGCATCGAGGTGATCGATTGCGATTTCCATTCCTCGCAACCATGGCCGTTTCCCGCATCGCTGATGCTCGGTTTCACCGCGACCGCCGCCGGGCGCGACATCCGGCTCGCCGACGGCGAACTGGAAGACGCGCGCTGGTTCACCGCGCACGACATCGTGGCCGGCTTGCGCGACGGATCGTTGCACGTGTCAACGCCGCTTTCGATTTCCTATCGGTTGATCGAGCACTGGCTTCGTGTTCGCGCGGGCCTGGAGCTGGGCGAATTGACGGGCATGGGTGTGTCGTCCCGCAAGTAATCTTGCGAATTCGCCGCGTCCCGGATCAAGTCCGGGGCAGGCTTTTTCGCGCCTGGCGTTGTTGCGGCTCCTCACCATAGTCCCTGCTATGCCTCTTCGCTGCGCCTAGCCAGTCTCAAAAATCCGCTGGCGACTTCATCAAGTTATTTACGGGTCGGCACACGAGTTAAATCGCGCCGGTACAATCGCCGCGGCAATCCACTGACTTCCAGGTTGCATGGCCGTCGAACTCGTCGCTGCGCTGATCGTGTTGCTGGTGCTGTTGCTGTGGCCCGGCAACGTTGCGGGTTTGCGCCAGTTCGGCTGGTACCGCGCGTGGCTGGATGCGCTGGATTTCGCCGAGGGCGGCGGTCGCGTTGCCTTGGCGCTGGTGCTGCCCGTGATCGCATGCGCGTTGATCGCGCATTTCATCCAGCATTGGATCTTTGCACTCGCCGCGCTGGCGTTCGCCGTGCTGATCCTGTTCTACACCTTTGGCCCGCGTGAACTCGAAAGCGACTTCGAGGCGGTGCTGAAGGAAGACGACCCCGCCGCACGCGTGGCCGCCGCAGCCAACCTGCGCAGCCTGCCGGACGGCGCGCCGCGCGCATTCACCGCCGCGGAACTGGTCGAGGCCGCGGTAACCGCATCGTTGCGGCGCCGCTTCGGCGTGCTGTTCTGGTTTTTCCTGCTGGGTCCGGCCGGCGCGCTCGGCTATCGACTGGCCTGGGTGACCGCGGACGGCGACGCGGAACGCGTCGATCCGCGCACCCGTCATGCAGCGCGTCGCTTCGCCCTCGCACTGGACTGGATTCCCGCACACCTGATGGCCTTGGCGATGGCGCTGGTTTCGAATTTCGACGCGGTGATCGGCGCCTGGCGCGCGTGGCATGCGCAGCCGAGCCGCTCGATGTGGGAACTCGATCCGGACTTCCTGGCGGCGGTCGCGCGCTCCGGCGTGAACGCCGACATCGAGGCCGGCGACGGCCTGACGCTGGACATGCGCGATCCCATCGCCGAACTCGCCGATGCACGCAGTCTGATGTTGCGCGTGTTGATCGTTTGGCTCGCGGTCGTCGCGCTGATCGTGCTGGCGGGGTGGGTCACCTGACGACGCGCGGTTTCACACGCTTCGCGCAGGAAAACGCGGGGACGTCACACCTGCTGCATTCAACCGCCGCGCAAAAGCTTGCGCACCGCCGCGAGATTGCGGCGGCTGACTTCGGGCGTGGCGTCGCTGCCGGCGATCAGCGCGCGCACGGTGCCGTCGGCTTCGCGACGCAGGCCCAGCAAGCGTTCGACCGGAATCAGGCACGCGCGGTGCACGCGTACGAAACGCTCGGGCATCGCTTCCTCGATCGCCTTCAATGATTGTTCGATCAACACGTCGCCGCCTGCGCGATGCGCGCTGACGTACTTGTCGTCGGCGGTCAGATACAGGACTTCGGTCAGTGGGATCCGGACCGGCGCACCGTGTACTTGCGCCAGCAACGTCGGGGATGTCGCCGACGCGCGGCGCCGCAGCGCCTCGGCGCGTGCCAGCGCTTCGCGCAGGCGTTCGATGCGCACCGGCTTCAGCAGGTAGTCGGCCGCGCGCAATTCGTATGCTTCCAGCGCGTGCTGCTCGTACGCCGTGCAGAATACCATTTGCGGCGGATCTGGCAGCGCTGCCAACCGGCGCGCCACGCCCACACCATCGAGCCCCGGCATCGCGATGTCCAGCAGCAGGAGGTCGGGACGCAGTTGCGCGCAAGCCGTCAATGCAGCTTCGCCGTCGCCTACGCTGGCGACGACTTCGGCTCCGTCGCAATCGCGCAACAACGCCGCCAGGCGCGTGCGAGCCAGTGGTTCATCGTCGGCGATCAGGACGCGCACGGCAACCTCACACGCACGTGGAACACGCCGTCGTCGCTGTGCGTTTCCAGGCCGCCGCGTTCGCCGAAGTGATAGGCGATGCGGCGTCGCACATTGTCCAGTCCATGGCCGCTGCGGGGCGTGGCCGCCGTGTCCGGCAGCGGATTCGCGATTTCGACTTCGATGGCGCCGCCGACGCGATGACCCGCGATCCGCAGCGTGCCGCCTTCCCGGCGCGGCTGGATACCGTGGTACACGGCATTCTCGACCAGCGGCTGCAGCAACAGCGCCGGCATTTCCAGCGCGGCGGGCAGATCGTCCAAATCGCGTTCCACCTTCAGGCGTTCGCCCAATCGAAGTTGCTCGATCGCGAGATAGCGATCGATCAATCCGAGCTCCGCGCCCAGCGTGCTGGGCTTGTCGCCGGCGCCCAGCGATGCGCGGAACAATTCGCTCAAATCCTCCACCGTGCGCTCGGCGGCGTCGGGATCGACCCGCACCAGCGCCGCGACCGTGTTCATGCTGTTGTAGAGAAAGTGCGGACGGATGCGCGCCTGCAGCGCATCGAACTGCGCGCGCGCCACCGCGGCGAGCCGCGCGCGCCATTCCGCCAGCACGTAGAAATAGCGCAGCAACGCGGCGCCCAGCAGCGCGGCCAGCACTGTATTGCCCAGGACGAAACGCACGCCGGATGCGGGCGTCAGGTTGGTTCCGAGTGCGCGATCCAGCCACGCGATGACCACGCTCGCGATGGCGACCAGCGCGACCAGCGCGCACCACGCCAGCGGCCACGCGACCTTGCGCGGCCAGCGAACCAGCAACGGCGTCAGGCGACACAGCAACAACGAGGCCAGCAACGCCAGCCACACCACGAATACCGTCGCCGTCGAAAACCCGCGCCAGTGCATGCGCGCGTCCGGCGCCAGCGCGTCGATGACCACCACCAATTCCGCCACGACAACCAGCGTGAACACCGAACCCGCGCTGCAGAAGTTCGGCAGCGCGGCGGCGTCGCGTTTGCTGGGCTCCGGGGTGTCCGCCATGCGCGCAAGTATGACGCCTCGGCGTGCTCTCGCGCACCGCTCCGGTCATCAAGGGCTGCTCCTCTCCACCATCCTTGGCCAACCGCCGCTGCCCGAAGCGGAGGGTGATATGTCCGCTGGAGGCTCGGCCGCAGAGGCCTGTCGGCTGCCCAGGTTCCGGACGTCCGGATCGTGTCCGGACTGGCGTCTAGGGATGGCCTGCGCGCAACTTGCTCAAGGTCTGGCGCGTCACGACGAACGACCCTTCTTGGTGCGGGTCAGGTTGAACGCCGTAGCCCTTCTTCAAGGTGAGCGACCAGCCCTTCCCGGCCAGTTGCATACCCGCAGGCGTCTTGTCCAGCGGAACCGTCACGCTGCCGAAATTCGAGGGGATGAGCGCCATCCCGTCACCGCGAACATCCAACTTGCCCCATGCATCACCGAGCGTAAGGGTCTGATACACACTGCCGTGGCCGGGCAGACTGTAGACCTGCCGCGGATCGAAGGAAATGGAAAACTTTCCGAGTGGCAACGTCAGGGTCGGGCCATCGACGAGCGCCCGTGCGAAACGCGCGTTGCGGGAGGCGGTCGCCTTGGCGCGAGCGTCTTCCTGCGCGATGATGCGTTTGCCGCCGTACTTCTCGACGGCAGCCAGCGCCAAGCTCTTTTCAGGCTTCGGCATGGCAAGATGATAGGCACCGGCAGCGGCCTTGTCGAAGGCGAACCCCGGCGTCACTTTGCGGCGCCAATCCGGTTGAACGGCGTCGAGCAGTTCCGCGTAAGCCGGCCCGGTCGCGTAGGCAAACGAACGTACGAAACTGCGTTCCTTCTCCACGTTATCGATGTCGTGGATCGCGGCGTCAATGCGGGCACCGAGGCTGTGCTGCGACACATCGATGCCGGTGGACTCGGCCAGCCCCTCGTTGAGTTCCAGGCTGCGTTCATCTGCCGCCGCGTGCGGCCACAGGCTCATGCGATAGACGCGAAACAGCAACGCGTCGGTGAGAGCCCGCTTGCGCGGCTGGCCGGAAGTCAGCAAGGCGGCACGCAGGGCCGCCAGTTCGGCGCGCATCCAGATCCGGCCCTCGCGCGAATCCAGTTCGGCATTTTTTCCGAGCCCGCCGTTGCCCTGCAGCCCCAACGCAGGTTGGATGCTATGGTAAGACTCGTGCATGAGCAGGATGCCCCGCCACGCTGCATTTTCCGGCAGCGGCCACATCACCATGCTCCAACGCTTTCCCTGAAATTCGAGGGACGTGTTGGCGATGCCGATGTCAGGCGGCAGCGCAAGGCGGTATATCGTGCCGTCCTTCACGGCACCCCGGGCCGTCTGATTCAGCACTGCTTGCCGGGTTGCAGCATCGACGAACATCATGGGCACACACAGGGAGTTGCCCCAAAGCTTGCCGCCGTCCGCGGTACACAGGGCGTGCGCCTCTGCGAACGCTGCCTCTGCCTTGTCGGAGGGGATCGAGTGCATGCGCGCGGGCAGTGGCGGATTCGCTGCCAAAGTCAGCCGCGCCATGGCCACCAAACCCGTCGTGCACAAAAAGACAAAAGAGGCAAATTTCATCGCCTTTTCTCCGCTGCGCGATTGCTGCTTGCGATCATCTCACCAATCGACAAAGACGCGCCGAAATCGCGAGCAGGAAAAGCGGTCGGCATAGGCTCAACCCATGCAACGTGTCGTCAGAAAGTCGGCGAGGTCGGCGATCTCCTGCGCGCAGACCTGATGCGCCATCGGATAACTGTGCCACTCCACGACGCAACCCCACGCACGCAACTGGTCGCGCGAACGCTCGCCCAGCACTTGCGGCACCACCGGATCGAACGCGCCGTGGCCCATGAAGATCGGCGTCGCCGCATTGGCCGCATGGCGTTCCGCCGTGGTGCGATCGGCGATGGGAAGATACGTGGACAACGCAACGATCGCCGCGAATTTTTGTGCGTGCCGCAGACCGGACGCCAGCGCGATGGCGCCGCCCTGCGAAAAGCCGGCCGGCACGAGGTTCGACACCGATACGCCGCGTTCGACCTCCCGTGCGATCAGTTTTTCGACGGCGGCGATCGACACGCGGATGCCGGGTTCGTCCTGCTTTTGCGCCAGGTCGAAACCGGCGATGTCGTACCACGCCCGCATCGGCAGGCCGCCGTTGAGCGTGATCGGCTTGACCGGAGCGTGCGGAAACACGAAGCGCAATGCCGGCCACTCCGGCCGCACCAGTTGCGGCACGATCGGCTCGAAGTCATGTCCGTTGGCGCCGAGGCCATGCAGCCAGATCACAGCATGGCGCGGGTCCGGTGCGGTCTGGATCTCCACGCATTCCAATGTCACTTGGCGCGCTCCCCACCGAGCGCCAGCTCCTGCGCGAAGAACGCCATCGCCGCCGCGGCGTTGCCGACGCGTTGGCTGAAGGATGCGGTAACGCCGTGGCCTTCGTTCATGCGCGTCAG
>Ga0157370_10008886_pt1 | contig 10797 bp, 5 predicted proteins | sample C35metaG_FD_113463 | JGI IMG/M metagenome (GOLD analysis project Ga0157370, IMG submission 113463) | Corn rhizosphere microbial communities from Kellogg Biological Station, Michigan, USA - C3-5 metaG | ecosystem: Host-associated > Plants > Roots > Rhizosphere > Soil | place: USA: Michigan... | reverse complement strand
TTGGCCGCCGTGCGCGAGACGCAAGCCCTGCAAGCCGCCAAGCTGCAGGCGGCGCAGGCCGACGTGGTGCTGGCACAGCGCCACCTGGACGCGGCGAAGGCCGCCGGCGTGCTCAGCTTCGCCGTACGCGAGCAGCGCATCGCGACCGACAACCTGAGCGCGGCACAACTGCGGCAATCCGCGGCGATGAATGAGCTGGCCATGCTGGGGCGCCAGCAGGCCGGCGTGCAGGCCACGCTGGCGACCGCCGCTGCGGCGCAGGTTGCCGCGCAGACGCGCGTGGCGACTGCCATGTCGTTCACCGGCCTGGCCATGTCCGGCGTGCAGAAGATCGGCAGCTCGCTGCTGGCGCTGATGGGCGGCTGGCCGGGCGTGGTGCTGGCCGCGGCCGCGGCCGTGGTGTACCTGGCCACGCGGCAAACCGAGGCCGAGGCAGCGGCCAGCAAACTGATCGACACTTCGAACCAGCTGGCCGATGCCCACGGTCGCGTGACGCAGGCTGCGCTCGACGAGGCCAAGGCGCAGCTGGAGGCGCAGCGCGCCGCGCTGGCCACCGCGCAGGCGCACATGAAGTCCCTGGAGGCCGGGCACGCCGCGATGACCGGCGCGCAGAACTTCGACACGATGGCCGTCGCCGCCGCCAACGCCGCCCACGATGTAGAGGTATTGCGCGACGCCACCGGCCGGCTCAGCGACCAGATCAACCAGAGCATTGTCGCCAAGGCGTTCCAGGAGAATCTGGATTCCCTCGCCCAGGGCGCGCGCGACGAAGCTGCCGGCTTCGATCAGCTGCGCGGTGCCCTCAAGGAGCAGAACGCCGAGCTCGAAAAGCAGGTAGCCACCTACGGCAAGGGCAAGGCGGCACAGCTGGAGTACGCGAAGTCGCTGGCGATCGCGGCCGAACAGGCCAAGGGCGACAACAACGTCAGCAAGGCGCGCATCGCCACGCTCGAAACGTTGTATGCGCCGCTGATCCAGAACGCGAAGCTCCTGGACGATCTGACCGCCGCCAGCAAGCGCCACACCGGTACGACGAAGGCGGAGACCGCGGCTCGCCGCGAGGCGGCCGACGCCGCGCGAGACCTGGCGCGTGCGAATGCGGACATCGCGCAGAGCCAGCGCACGCTCGACGAACAGAACACGCAGCTGCAAGAGAAGCTGGCCGGCCTCACCACGCAGCAGATCGAATACAACAGCGGCGTGCGCGACGCCGTGCAGGCGTATCAGGAATGGATTCGCGCCGGCGTGCCGCTCGACCAGGCGCAACAGGATCTGCAGCAGCGTTACGACCAGCTCAACGAACGCCTGCGGCTGAAGAACCAGCTCGATGCCGAAGACGTCAAGAACACGCCGAACAAGGTCCAGAGCTACGAAACCCAGACCAGCGCGGCCGAACGCTATTACCAGGTGATCGAGCAGGGCGCGAAGACCGCGGCCGATGCGATCGGCAATTACTTCGTGCGCAATGTGCACTCGATCGGCGACCTGTGGCACGGCCTGGTGGATTCCGCCAAGTCGGTGGTGGCGCAGATCATCAGTACGTGGCTGCAGCTGCGCGTGCTGCAACCGTTGTTGGCTGGCGTGTTCGGCGGCGGCGGCTGGCTTGGCATGGCCGGTTCACTGTTCGGCTCGCTGGGCGGTGGCAGTTCGGGCGGCTACATCGGCCGCACTGACGACTTGCCTGCCGGCGGAACCGCCGGTGGTGCGTCCAACAGCTACTCCGGCATGCTGTCGAACATCAGCTCGGCGAAGAGCCTGTACAGCTACGTCATGGGCGGCGGTTCGTATGGCACCGGCGCCGGCAATATCACCAGCGTGGGCGTCGATGCATCGGGTCGGGCCACGGCATTCAACCCCTTTTCCAGCCCGAGTGCCGGCAGCTACTACGGCGGCACGTACGGCATCGGCGGCTACTCCGCCCCGATCGCCAGCTATGGCGGTGCGCTGGCCGGCGCCTACTACGGCGCGCACCAGGGCGACGGCAGCTTCGGCACCGTGGGCAGCACCGTGGCCTATGGCGCGCTGGGCGCGGGGCTTGCCGGCACGGCGTCGGGCCTTGCTGGCGGCATGTCGCTCGGCGCGGCCGCAGGCGGTGCGTTCGGCGGCGCTGCCGCGGGTACGGGTACGGCGGTCGGTGCGAGCGGTGCCGCTACGGCGGCGGCGAGCACGAGCTGGATCCCGATCGTCGGCTGGATCGCTGCGCTCGCCGCCCTGGTCGACCACTTCTCGGGCGGCAAGGTGTTCGGCACGAAGTACCGCACCGACGCCAGCGACGTGTCGCTGAACCTCGGCCCGGATGGGGCGAGCGCCGACGCCAGCGTGCATCAATGGAAATACCGCAGCCAGCTCAGCCAGGCGTTCGGTCGCGCGCTGGTGGGCGGCATGCTGCTGCCCAGCGACTGGGGCGACAAGGACAAGAAGTTCAAGGATGTCGCCGTGACGCCGGAGATGACGGCGGCCGCGAAGGCGCTATACGACAACATCGAAAAGGTCATGGTCACCGGCGCGCAGAAGTTGGGCGTCGATGTGCCGGCGATGCTGGAAGCCTCCCTGTCAGCCCAGTCCACGTACGACAAAAAGGGCAAGCTCAAGTCCACCGACTACGTGGTGGACTATCTGGGCCGGACGTGGAAAGAGGCCACGGCCGACGCCGCCGCGCAGCGCATCGGCGCCGAGGCGCTGGTGAAGGTTGTCGAGGCATCGGCCGGCAGTGTGGCGCAGTCGATCGCCGAGCAGTTCCGCGCGTCCGCCGAAACACTGATGGATGGCGCGCAGCTGATGGTTGCCGCGCAGGCCGACATCGTGAAAGGCAACAGCCTGGTGGCTCTCGGTGCATCGGCGACGCTGAAGCAAGTGATCGCGTTCGCGCAGTCGATGCAGGCCGACGGCGAGAAGCTGGCCGACACCTACAACCGCCTGGTGCAGGCCAGCGCCGCGTACCTGCAGTTCGTCGGCCAGTTCGCGCCGGTGTCGACCGGCTTCGGCGCATCGCTGGGCGCCATCGCGAAACAGATGCAGGCCAACATCGACCAGGCCAACGCGCTGGCGCAGGCGGCCGGCCTGCAGCATGCACGCGAGGAAGACCTGGCGAATATCCACCAGTTCGCCGCCAAGCAGGCCGCCGACGCGATCGCGCAGCTCAGCAGCGCCGCGCAGGATCTGGCCGCCAAGCTCTACAACGTCACCGGCAACACGCTGGCCAGCGTCAACGCGCAGATCGACAAGCTGCAGTCGAAGGTGCAGACCGCCGCGCAGTTGGCCATCGGCGACAACAGCCCGCTCAACGAAAAGGAAAAGCTCGATGTCGCGTTGAAGGGCCTGCGCAGCGGCGTCACCAGCGCCGACGATGTGTTGGCACTGGGCCGCAAGCTGTACGCCAGCAGCGCGGACTACGCCGGCCTGTACGCCAAGGTGCAGGAGATCCTCGGCCTGCCCGGCGCGGGGCAGACCGGCACCGCCGGCATCAACAGCGCGCTGGACCAGTACAACCAGCTGATCGGCCAGCGCGACCAGATGCAGTCGCAGGCCGACGCGATGGCGCGCTTCACCGACGCGAAGACGCTGGCGCAGTACGTCGCTGACATCAGCACTACGCACGGCATCGGCTACGGCGAAGCGGCCAGCGGCCTGGGCTTCTCGCTGACCGACCTGGCGAAAGACCTGGGCGTGACGAACCTCATGGGCTACTTGGACAACCTGAAGCTGGCCGACATCCCCGGTACCACGATGGACGCCAGCGCCAGCATCGTCACCGCGATCCAGCAGCTCGGCCGCGACCTGATCCAGACGATCACCGGCGGCCCGATCACCTCGGCCAGCATCACGACCTCCGCGACCGCCAGCACCAGCGACCCGCAGGTGCTCGCGCTGCTGGCGTCGATCAACGAACGCCTGGCCAGCATCGAGGGCAGCAGCACCACCACCGCCACGACGAACCAGCAGATGGTCAAGCAGGGCGTCACCAGTGACCTGCGCACGGTTTCCGGCACCCGCCGCGACGCGCTGAGCAACCTATGAGCCGACGCATCATCCTGGTCGACATCGGCGCCGGCCTGACCCTGCGCGGCGTGCTGCCCAGCGTGGCGCTGTTCGCCGTGTATGCCGCCACGTTGAAAGCCAGCGGCGGCCAGGCGCCGTATACCTACACCGTCGTGGCCGGCGCCGCGGAACTGGCGGCCGCGGGCCTGTACCTCGACCCGGCCACCGGCGCCATCAATGGCACCGCCGGCGTGGCTGGCACGCTGGCGTTCACCGTGCGCGTGACGGACCTCAGCGGCGCGCACGTCGACCGGCCCTACACCATCACGGTCATCGCCGAGCCGATATTAAGCAACTACCGCGTAACGGCGACCGGCGCCTATCGCATAACCACAGCGGGAGACCGCCGAGTGAGGGCTCTTTTATGACTGACGTTAAAATAAGCGACCTACCGTTCGCGGAGTCTTTCTCGGGCGCCGATCTACTTGAAATCGAAACGTCTGGCGGTCAAAGCCGACGCGTTAGCGCGCAGACTATTTCCGGCCTCGTGACCAACAAGGTGCCGACAATCCCTTGGTTCGCACCATCATCGGTGACTGTCGTTGCACCGATAGCCGGCAAACCGGCCGGTGACCCGTTTATTGTATGGGATGACAGCGCAGGACTTTTCAGGCTGTTTTACTTCCACCTGCCGAGCGGAGTGGCCATTTACATGAAGACCGCGCCCACTCTCGAAGGCCCGTGGTCTATCGAAACCGCGGTGCCTGGCCTCACCGACTACCACAAGTTTGTGATCCTTGTGGACGTCTATGGCGTTCCGATCAAGATCGGCGGCAGCTACCACGGCTACGCTGTGTATTACGACGGCGCTAATCTCAGCAGTAAGACCATTCGCCATTTCACCGCAAACGACCTCGGTGGCGCCTGGACCATTGGTGCGAACGTGATAGCCAAGGGCGCGGCAGGCAGTTGGGATGGCTTCGCCAACGATGCCTGTTACGCCCTCTACGACAACGACACCATCTACCTCTGGTATATGGCTGAGCCGGATACGCCGCAGGTGGACTTCGGCCTTGCCTCGCGCATGATGCTTGCCACCAGCCCGGCACCCGATAGCGGCTTCATCAAGAACTACGGAACAGCAGCACTCACGCCTGGCGCGGCTGGTGCTTGGGATGATGGCTGGATCGGTGGCATGCAGGTCAGGCGGCTCCCCGGCAGCGGCCCGTACGTCATGTTCTACAACGCCGGCGATACTGTGCCAACGAGTGCTGGCGCCGAGCCCAACACCAGCCTGCTCGGCGTGGCCTACGCCGGATCGCTGACGGGCCCGTGGACCAGGTACGCCAACAACCCGATCCTGCGCTTGAGCAACATCCCGAGCACGGCGCTTGAAAAAACCGACATCTGGCGTTCCCATGTTGCTTATGACCCAGTGCTCGATCGCTGGAACCTCTTCTACAACACTGGCGCGACGACCTCTGGCGGCGAGCTGGTGACCTATGCCAGGGCAAATGTCTACGATTACCAATACTACCCTGGAGCGTCCGGCGATCTAGTTGCACTGACGACAGCCGAGCAGCAAGTCCCGAACTCTGCGGTGAATCTACAACCTGGTCTCTACCGTGTACGCACCAGGGTCAACGTTATTGCGGATTCGGCCTCCGGCACGACGCCTAAGCTCGATGTGACGAGTTGGCTGCGGCTTGGAGGTGCGACCCATCTGCAGAACGTAGTGGAGTTTGTCGGCAGCTATGCCTACGAAAACCGCGATACCGTGCTCGATGCCGTCGTCGCGATCACATCACCCACGTATATCGACGTCGGCATGAAGGTGACCAACGGTATACCTGTTGCCGGTTCGAAGGCCCGCAACCTTAGGATCAGCGTGCAAAGGCTTTCTTAGGTGGCGAGCGGTATGCTCCCCGAGCGAACCCAACATGAGAGCTCGTCAATGACCGAAGGCATCCAGGCGACAGCGCAAGGCATGGGCAACGGAAAGTGGGACCAAGTCACAAAATGGCTTGGCCCTATCGACTTGCACTATCACTTCCGATCGAAGCCTCTTCTGAAATATTTCGCACGTCAGAGCCCTGATCGAAGCATTAGGGTTCTAGAGTTCGGATGCGGCGAGGGTGCCAATCTATTCGCTATCCAGTCTCGATTGCCTGCGATGACCGGCCTGGGTGTGGATATTGATCAAACTTCGATCAACAAGGCGCGATCGATAGCGGCTCAGAAGGCGACCCATAGACTGGCGTTCCTGTGCGCCGACTCGATGAACGACTCGGACGTCAAACCGGCCAGCTTCGACTATGCGTTACTCATCGACGTTCTGGAGCATCTGAAGGATCCCGGCGCGCTCCTTTCTGACATCGATAGTCTTCTCACGCCTGACGGAACCATTTTGGTCTCGGTCCCGACGCATCGTTATCCGCGCGTGTTCGGTCGGGAGTTTCACAACGCAGTCGGCCATGTTCGTGACGGATTCACTATGGACGAGCTGGACGGACTGCTTGGGACGTCGTACGAGAGAATTCAGTCGAGCTACAACACAGGCCTCGTTGCGGGCGCTGCGTGCGCCTGCTTCTACCGCCTGATCCCTAAGATCCGGTTCCGGAAAGTGGCCATTCTAGGAATCATCGGCCTTCACCTTGCGCGGTTGGCTGATTTTTTCAACGGCGAGTCAATTTCCTGTTCTATTTGGGCTGTCTATCGACGCCGAGACCGCCGTTGACGCCCCTCTACGCCATCTTCGACGCCACCCACCTCGGCGCCTCGCTGGAGTTGGAACAGTCCGGCACGCAGCTCGCCGTGAATGCGGTCGCCGACATCAACCGCACCGCACTCGCGCTGTTCCCGCAGTCGGTCGGCCGCTGGTACGCCGAGCTGCTGGTGTACGGCCCCGGCACGCTGCTGGCCAGCGTCGGCGTGGCCACCACGGCGGCATCGCTGGCCACGTACGCCGGCGGCGACGCCAATGGCTACGGCTACAGGCTGGACCTGGGCGAGATCCACCATGCCGGCGCAGCGATCGATGGCAGCCCCGGCGCGCCGGTGGCGGCGAAGGGCGACATCATCGGCGTGCTGCTGGATCTCACCACGACGCAGCCGACGGTGACCTGGTACCGCAACGGCGTGCTGGTCTATTCCGCGAACCTGCCCAGCACCGGCCCGTGGGCACTTGCCGCCAGCCTGGGCGGCAGCGAGGCCTACGGCCTGCGTTGCTTCCTCAACGCCGGACAGCGCGCGTTCGAGTACGCGCCGCCGGGCGTCGATGGCTGGTATCAGCCGCAGGCGGTGGTGCGCGGGCTGCGGCTGGGCAGCGAGGACTGGCTGAGCGCGCCGACCGACGTGGTGCCGCACCAGCGCTACAGCGGCCTGCTAGCCGGCGACAACAGCGAGCTGCGCGCCGTGCGCTCGCTGGACTTCTGGCCCTGGCAGCGCGGCGTGCAGACCGGCGCGATGGTGCTGACCGCGTACGACGCCGACAACGTGTTCGCCGAGATCCTCGCCGGCGACGCGCGCGACCTGCCGGTGGCGATCGGCAGCATCGACGCCGGCCAGACCTACGCCGACCGCGTGAGCCTGTTCAGCGCGGTGATCGACAGCGTGAGCGCCGTCGACGACCTGACCGTGAAACTCACCTGCCGCGACCCGCTGGGCCTGCTCGCCGTGCCGCTGCAGCGCGCGCTGATCCGCCCCGACGCCGAGCCCGCCGCCGCGAACACCCCGCGCCCGATCGTGCTTGGCGCCTGCCGCAACGTGCCGGCGGTGCTGACCGATGCGGTCAACCTGGTCTATGCGGTGAGCGACGCGCCGGTGCTGGGCATCGGCTACGTGCGCGACAGCGGCTACCCGCTGGACCCCGCCGCCGCGCCGGCGGACTTCAAGCTCGATGCGCAGAAGACCTCGCTGTTGCTGAACGCGTCGCCGGTGGGCAAGGTCACCGCGGATCTGTCCAGCGTGGGCGGCGACCAGCTGCCGCAGCCGAGTGACGACATTCTGGGCGGTGCTGGCGACCCGCTGACCGGCTCCGATGGCAGCTCGCCGACCGGCATGCCGGCCGCGGATGGCGACACGATCGGCTCGACGCCGACGATGCAGGGCGGCGTGCTGCAGTTCCCGGTGATCGCGAACAGCTCGACGATCCGCGTTTCCGGCGACATCGCCACCTCGGCTTATTCCGGACCGTTCACTCCCGGCCCAGCCGGCACGCGCACCTGCGTGCGCATTTCGTGGCGCAACGCGAGCGGCGGCGAGATCGGCTACAACGAGGGCACGGCCCTGTACGGCACGAACGCCACCGCGACGTATACCGCGGAAGCCACCGCGCCGGATGGCGCCAGCTTCGGCGTGATGGAGTTCGCCGCCTACGCGCACAGCGGGGGCACCGCGACGTACAGCAACGCGAAAGCCTGGTACGTGCTACCCAGCGGCCTGGTCGCGATCCCGATCAAGAACCCCACGTTCACCGACGCCAGCGGCTGGAATGCCGAGATCAGCCCGATGGGCCAGCTGTTCGAGTTCTTCCCCGGCTACGTGGTCAAGCACCCCGATACGTCGGGCAACATGGCGCCGTCGATCAGCCGCGCGCTGCGCAACCAGTACCTGGCCAACGACGTTCCCAGCACGCAGGCGCTGGGCTGGCTGCCGCTGACCAGCGTGACGAAGTTCGGCGCAGGCAAGTCGTTCCAGGTGAAGGTGACGATCCCGACGTTGCCGGAAGGCATCGTGGCGATCGGCCTGGCCACCGGCACCACGATCGACACCATCATCCTGAAGTGGACCAAGGCCGGCACCTACACCGCGACGATCACGAACAGCGACGGCGTGGATCACGACCTTTACCTGCTCGGCGTGCCGCTGGTGCCCGGCGCGATCGCCACGCCGCCGACGGTCAGCACCATCCAGTTGATCACCTACGACGACAGCTACAACCCCGAACCGATCAGCCTGGTTCCGGCGACGCTGCAGGCCATAAAGCTGGCGGACTACCTGCACCAGATTCTCGACGTGCGCGCCGCGGACGTGGGCGCGGCATGGTCGCTGGCCGATGCGCAGGCCATCGACACGGCCACCGGCTACGCCGGCATCGGCGTGTACCTGGGCGGCGGCGAGACGATCGCGCAGACGCTGGATATGGCGCTGGCCAGCTACACCGCGTGCAAATGGTGCGACGGCGCAGGCACGATCCGCATCACCCGCATGATCGCGCCGGAATCGGTAGCCGAGGTCGACCGCGCCGGCACGATCGACATCAACGCGCTGGACGGCGACCTGGTGCCGATGATGGACGTGGCGCCGGGCCTGACGACGCAGATGGGCGTGCGGCGCAACTGCGCGTTGCCGAGCGATGGCGACCTTGTTGCCGCATCGGTGAACTTTCCGCTGTCGGTTAGGCAGTCGATGCTGCGCACGTTTCAGCAGACGGCCAGCAGCGCCCAGCCGCTGGCCGGCGCGTACCGGCATGCGCTGTATGCCGCGCCGGTGGCCAGCTGCTTCGACCAGCAGGCCGATGGCCAGGCGGAGATTGACCGGATCTGCGGGATCTATGCGCAGCCACGCTGGTTTTATGCAGGCCCGGTGTTCCTCGATGCGCTGCCGGGTCTCGACCTCGGCCAGGTGTGGACGCTGGTGTACCCGAAATGCGGGCTGGCCAGCGGCAAGCCCGTGATGATCATCGACTACCAGCCGGACCTGCTCGCCGGCACCGCCAACATCATCTGCTGGGGCTGACATGAAGATCTCCTACAACCGTCCCGCCATCGCCTGGAGCCTGATCGGCGCCGGCGCCGCATGGTTGAGCGACGACGCCGGCGCCGCCCTCACCAACGGCCGCCCGGCCGCCGTCTCGCGCCTGCAGTGGCTCAGCGGCGCGCAGACCACCGCCAGCATCCTCACCCTGCGCGGCACCTGGGCCACCGCCTTCGCGCCCGGCGTGCTGGCGCTGCTCGGCCTGACCCTGCCGGCCGGCACGCTGATCACCCTGGCATTCCGCCGCCCCGCCGACGCCGGCTACACATACCAGGCCGACGTGGCCACCCAGCGCGTGGTGCAACTGCCAGATGGCTCGCGCTGCGCCTGGTTCGTGCTGGCCGATGGCCTGGACCCGGTGATCGGCGTGGAATACCGGATCCACAACGACGTCAACGGCGCCGCCTCGATCGCGGCGGACAGCGCCGTCGACGTGGGCGAGGCGTGGGTGGGGCCGACGGTGGAGATCCCGCACGAAGCCGGCTGGGCGCGCGGCCTGGTGGATCCGACATCGATCCGCCGCTCCTACGGCAGCCAACCCTTCGGCCGTGCCCGCCGCAGCTGGCGCACGCTCAAGGTTCGCTTCGCACCCGCCGATGCGACCGAGGTCAACGGCAACGGGTTGGCAGCTGGATCGGACTGGGAGCAAGTCGAGGCTGCTCTGCTGTCAGGATCGCCCTGCGCGGTGCTGCCGCGCTGGCTTGGTCAAACCGCCGACTATCTGCAGCGCACGGCGCTGTTCGCGATCGCCACGCAGCAAGGCGACGTCCAGCACGCTGCCGGCAGCTGGTACGGCCGCGACTATACGTTCGAGGAAGTGCCGGCCGCCGCAGGCTGATCCGATCGTTTGCGCAGCGCGGCATTCTGTTTCACGCTGCGAAAATCCCAGCGTCGCTACTTATCAAGCCAATCTGCCGCGAATTATCAAGGCGCGCGTTACAAAAGAGAAGTAACTCGGCCTCCGCAGGAGGACGAAAGCTCTTCGCTCCTGCTCCAATAAAAACGGGCAACAATTTCCGGGAAGCAGAGCGCGCGGCAGTGCGACGCTCACAGCACGCCCTT
>Ga0157370_10008885_pt1 | contig 10798 bp, 10 predicted proteins | sample C35metaG_FD_113463 | JGI IMG/M metagenome (GOLD analysis project Ga0157370, IMG submission 113463) | Corn rhizosphere microbial communities from Kellogg Biological Station, Michigan, USA - C3-5 metaG | ecosystem: Host-associated > Plants > Roots > Rhizosphere > Soil | place: USA: Michigan... | reverse complement strand
TAGCGCTTATTTTTGGTTGTAATTCTTGAAATGTCATGATTTGAAAATTTTATACAAAAGTATTTAAAGCTAAACTCAAAAAATACATAAATTTGAAAAAAAAATCTGTTGAGAAAATATCTACTCCAATTCAAACCTTTTTTAATTTTTATAGGTACTTTTTTTACTGCTTATATTGCACTTACTGTTGCGTATAAATTTTATCTAAACAGTTTAAGAGCTGATGAAGTTGATGCAGTTACAAATTGGGTTGGCCGTAATGTCGAGCAATTACTTCTGTTGTTTGATTATGATATTAAGGTACAAAAAAGTTTTGCATCTCCCTGGTTAGAAGTTTGGTTCAATAACCAAAATATCATTCGTATTGTGGAGGGCTGTAATGCTGTGAGTGTTACAATTTTGTTCGTCTCTTTTGTGCTTGCTTTTTCGGGTAAATTAAAAGCCACATTACTTTATATTCTGTTTGGAATCGTCTTTATTTATATTTTAAACGTAATTCGAATTGCATTGTTAACGGTTCTGTTGTTTCATTTTCCTGAAAAATCACACTTTTTGCATGGTGTTTTGTTTCCATTAGCTATTTATGGTTCTGTATTTCTTTTATGGGTTGTTTGGGTTAATAAATTCTCAAAGTATGCTAAGTAAATTAAAAGAACAAAAAGGGAAAATTTTCATTTCAGTGCTGATTGTTTTCTGTTTTGGTTTAATAAGAGCTTTTGAAAAATCGTTGTTCTACGATCCGTTTTTAGAATATTTTGAATCTAGTGCTAAAAATTTGCCTTTGCCCAAAATTGAATCGTTTAAGCTTTTTTACAATCTGGTATTTCGTTTTGTTTTAAATACAGTTTTGTCACTCGCTTTAATTTATACGCTTTTTAGAGATAAAGGAGTCTTGAGCTTTAGTATCTTCCTATACGGTTTTTTTGCGATAATACTTTTTGCATTGTTTTTTATAATAGTTGGTTATTTTCCTGAAAACACCTGGCTTCTTTTCTACGTACGCAGATTTATAATTCAGCCCATATTTGTGCTTTTGTTTATTCCGGAATTTTATTATCAGTTTCAAAATTTAAAAAAATAACATTTTATTAGATTTTTATTCGAGACATTTTAGGTATTTTTGCCGTATGAGTAAAAAGTGCACAGTATTATTTTTAGCGTTCCTACTGTTGGTTTCCAACATTGGGTTTGCTTTTGATGTGCATTATTGCGGCGGAGAAATAGCATCTGTTTCTTTAAACACTTCTGTTTCTGCATCACCTGAAAAGAAATGCTGCGGCGATGCTAAAGAAGAAAAATCTTCTTGCTGTAAGGATAAAGTTGTTCATCTTGAAAAAAAATCAGATGATGCTACTTTTAAAATTTTCTTTTTTCAGCTTGCATTTCCGGCGGTAATTCAGGAATACACACCGATTACGTTTTTGTCAATTCCAAATTTCAAAAACAATCAAATCATTTCGTATTATTCTGATGCGAATGCGCCCCCCTTATTCAAACTATATAATCAATACATTTTTTATTCCTGATTTTAATTTTTTTAGAATCAAGCCTCCTTTGTATGGCTTGTACCTTATTGTTTGGGTTTTTTAGTTGAGAAACGTCAAACAAAAATTTTCTAAAAACATTAAAATCTTTTTTTATGCAAAAAAATATCATGCTTTTTGTGGTGTTTTTGCTTTCTGTTTCTGCGTTTTCACAAGAAAACTTAGAGGAAGTAAAAATTACAAAAAAGCAAAAAGGAATTAAAAAATCGTATACACTTACTTCAAATACCTCTTTAATTACAAGCAAAGAATTACTAAAAGCCGCTTGTTGTAATCTAGCCGAAAGCTTTGAAACGAATCCGTCAATCGATGTGAATTTTTCAGACGCATTAACGGGAACTAAGCAAATTAAAATGCTGGGATTAACAAGCCCCTATTTAATGATTACCGAAGAAAATATTCCTTCGGTGCGCGGTGCTTCTCAGGCTTATGGTTTATCTTTTACGCCTGGAACCTGGATAGAAAGCGTTCAAATTACCAAAGGTGCCGGAAGTGTTATTAATGGATACGAAAGTATTTCGGGACAAATCAATACCGAGCTTTTAAAGCCGTTAAATGACGTTCCATTTTTTCTGAATGCGTATGGTTCTACTGATTCCAGATTTGAGCTGAATACGCATTTCAACAAAAAAATATCTGATAAATGGGCGACAAGTTTGTTTGTTCACGGAAATGCGCGTGTGGCAAAAAATGACATGAACAATGACGGATTTCTGGATAATCCGCTAGGGAAACAAATTAATGTTTTAAACCGTTACCAATATTATGATCCGGAAAGCGGTTTGGTAAGTTTTATCAATTTTAGATATATGAATGATAAAAAACAAACCGGAGAAGTTGATTTTGATAAAGACCGTGACCGTGGTACAACCAATCATTGGGGATCTGAGATCAATACAGAGCGTTTTGATGTTTCTACAAAAATAGGTTATGTATTTAAAGATATGCCGTATCAGAGTATTGGGTTTCAAAATGCATTTAACAGCCACAAACAAGATTCTTATTTTGGGTTGAACTTATACGATATTAAACAGAATAGTTTTTATTCTAATTTAATTTTCAATTCGATTATCAATAACACGATGCATAAGTTTACAACTGGTTTGAACTTTTCATACGATCAATATCAGGAATTTGTGAATGCTAACGATTACAGCCGAATCGATAATTCGGTTGGGGCATTTTTTGAATATACGTATGATAACACAGATAACTTTAGTGTGATTTTAGGCGGAAGGGTTGATAATCATAATCGTTTAGGCTTTTTTGTAACGCCTCGTTTACATGTTCGATACAATCCTTGGAAAAATGGAGTAATTCGTTTTTCTGCCGGTAGAGGAAAACGTTCGGCTAATATTTTTGCAGAAAATCAACAGCTTTTTGCAAGTTCAAGAACGTTCTCAATTTTAGATAATAACGGAAAAATTTATGGTTTAAATCCGGAAATTGCCTGGAATTACGGAATCAGTTTTTCGCAGAAATTTAAAATTTTCAATAAAAATGCCGAAGCAGGATTTGATTTCTACAGAACCGATTTTCAAAATCAGGCCGTTGTTGATATCATGCAGAGTCCGCAGGATGTTTTGTTTTATAATTTGAAAGGAAGTTCTTTTGCAAACAGTTTTCAGTTTGAGTTCAATTACGAGCTGATTCATAATTTAAATTTAAGAACGGCTTATAAATATTATGACATCCAAACAGATTATTTAAGAGGAACTTTTCAGCGTCCGCTTCAGGCGAAACATCGTTTTCTTGGAAATTTAGAATACGAAACAACGATGAATAACGATAAACAATGGAAATTTGATTTTACGTTTAACTGGTCAGGAAAACAACAGTTACCTTATACGGCATCAAATCCTGCAGCAGATCAGTTTCCAGAATTCTCACCTTCTTATGCAGTTATGAATGCTCAGGTTACGAGAGTGTTTTCATCGGTTTTTGAAGTATATGTAGGAGGAGAAAATATTGGAAATTATAAGCAGCAAAAAGCAATCCTAGGTGCAAATGATCCTTTTGGACCAAACTTTGATGCATCTGTAGCTTATGCACCAATTTTTGGGCAGATGTATTATGCCGGATTGAGATTTAAAATAAAATAAGTAAACAATAATAATTTTATAACACTAAATAATAGACGAAATGAGAAATTTGATTTTAATCGCAATGATCACTTTTTTAGGATTTTCAGCTCAGGCTCAAACTAAAAAGAATAAGAATTTAAAATATACAACCGAAGTAAACGGTAATTGCGAACAATGTAAAAAACGTATCGAAAAAGCGGCATACGGCGTTCCGGGCGTAAAGACTGCAACCTGGGATATCAGCTCGCATCAACTGGCTGTAATTTTAAATGAAGAGAAATCTTCTACAGCAGATTTAAATGCTGCAGTTGCAAAAGCAGGGCATGATACCAAAGAGGTTAAAGCAACCGATGTTGCCTACGAAAACTTACATTCTTGCTGCAAGTACGAAAGAGAAAAATAATTTTTAAAGCCCGAGTTTATATTCGGGCTTTTTTAATAGTTAATTTATCTTTAAAATATGGCATTTTATTGTGGTTAAGGCAAATTATTGTTAATTTCACGAACTTATAATATAACCAAATTCATTTTATGAGTAATTTTGATTGGACCCAGTTAATAAACCCTGAATTTTATATAACTTTAAGTATCGGAGGTTTTCAGATTGGGCTGTTTATTGTTCTGTTTATTGTATTTGCAGAAACAGGACTTTTTGCAGGTTTTTTTCTACCAGGAGATAGTTTGCTTTTTTTAGCTGGTATTTATAGCCGCGATCTAATTCAGAATGTTGTTTATATCCCAAGCGATTTCATAAATGTGTTTTTGTTATCAACAGCCGTTGCCATTATGGGGGTTTTAGGTAATATGACGGGTTACTGGTTTGGAGCAAAAAGCGGTTATTACTTGTTTAAAAAAGAAGATACATTTTGGTTTAAAAAGAAATACCTTTTACAATCGAAAGATTTCTTTGAAAAATACGGAGGTAAAGCTATTATCTATGCTCGTTTCCTTCCAATCTTTAGAACTTTTGCACCTATTATTGCCGGAATAGTTTCTATGGATAAAAAGAAGTTTATGTTTTTTAACATCTTAAGTTCTTTCTTGTGGTCGTTCATTTTAATTTTTGCCGGACATTATTTGTACGGAGTTTTCCTAAAACAAGGAATCGATTTAAAACACCATATTGAATACATTATTATTATAATTGTTATTATATCTACATTCCCGGTTCTTATGAAACTTTTGAAGAAGAAACCAGTTGAAAAAATATAATTAAAGAATAAAAATTAAAAAGTCCGAAGTCTAAACTTCGGACTTTTTTTATGGCTTTATTTCAGATTAAATCTACCAAGTTCTTATCATTGTCAGTAGTTGAAACCTCTTGGAAATTATAGTAATTATATATTGTGCCCCAGCGGTTGAAACCGCTGGCAATATTTGTATTATGGATATGGATTGGGCTGGACGTTAAAAAGAAGTAATAAAGCTGTAAATCAGATTTTTAAAAATCTGATTTACAGCTTTATATTAAATAGTTTATTGTTCTATACAGAAAGGTTATTTATCTGTAAATTGGAATTTGGAATTTATATTTTGATCATTTAAGTATTACCATTCATTTACTTTATTGGCATCCATTTTTAAGAAGATAAACAGTAAAATTGTGAATCCCCAAAGTCCGGAACCTCCATAAGAAAAGAAGGGCAGAGGGACCCCAATTGTAGGGAAAATTCCAATAACCATTGCAATGTTTACAAAGAAGTGTATAAATAAAATTCCGGCGACGCAATATCCGTAAACCCGGCTGAATTTAGTTTTTTGCCTTTCGGCTAAATAAATTACCCTTAAGAATAAACCGGTAAAAAGTAAAATCACGACCAAAGAACCAGCAAATCCCCATTCTTCACCAACAGTTGTAAAAATGTAATCTGTATGTTGTTCCGGAACGAATCCTCCTTTAGTTTGAGTTCCTTCTAAGAATCCTTTTCCAATCCATCCTCCAGATCCAATAGCAATTTCTGATTGGTTGGTGTTATAACCAATACCTTTCATGTCTACTGTTTTTCCTAAAAGAATATTGAAACGGTCTCTATGGTGTTGTTTAAAAACATTGTCAAAAACATAATCTACAGATAGAACAAAGCCCGAAATCAATGCTAATAGAATAGCACTTAAAAGAAGGTTTCTATCAACAGCTCTGCCTTTAAAATGTATGATTATTAAAACGCCTAATGCGATTAAAATAACTACGTATGGCTCTAAAATAAGAGTTAAAACGAATAATAGAATCGTTATAAATCCTGTCCAAACATACCATGATGGCAGTCCTTCTCTAAATAAAACAAGAATAAAAACGCTGTAAATTAACGCACTACCAGGATCGGGCTGTGGTAAAATAAGCATTACGGGCAGAAATACAATGGCTAAAGCTTGTATTTGCCTATTGGTTTCCTTGAGGTTGATTTGGGTGTCACTTAAATATTTGGCTAGTGCCAATGATGTAGCGGCTTTTGCAAATTCAGAAGGCTGAAGCGTAAAACTTCCAATGGCATACCAGCATCGCTGACCTGCAATCGTTTTTCCGAATAGAAATAATCCGGCTAAAGACAACAGCGCAACCACAAAGATTATACTGGCGTATTTCTCGTAAAACTTTCCATCAACAAAAAGCACAACAAAAATTAAAGGAATAGTACATCCAATAAAAATTAATTGTTTTTGATAGGTTCCATCCGTTGATAATAACGAAGAGGAATAGATATTCAGCCACCCTAATGTTACTAACGCAATGTAGATAAAGACACTTATCCAGTCGATGTTATTTTTTACACTTTGATTTTTCATTTGAAATAATCTTGTTAGTTCTTTTTAGTAGTGTCTATTGTTGTTTTTTTAACTTCAGTTTTCGGTACCGTTGTAACAGGTGCTTTAGGAGTAACGATTTTAGCTCTTAAAACAGAATCTTTTGGTGTAGATTCGATTGCACTTGCTTCGTTCATTCCGCCTAGTTTAGCATACTCGCCAGCTAAGCTTTTGTTTAAAACACGAATTTCTAAATCGGTTCTTGTGATTTTCTTTCTTAAATATTTTTCGATCATCAAACTTGCGATTGGTCCTGCAACAGTTGCTCCAAAACCTCCATTTTCAATCATAACCGCGATAGCGATTTTTGGATTGTCTTTTGGTGCAAACGCAACAAATATCGAGTGATCCTTAAGCTGTGTTCTTTTACCGTTAATTTTTGCAAAGTTTTCTGCCGTACCTGTTTTTCCGCAAATATCAATTCCGTTTACTCTAAGCGAAGCAGCTGTTCCTTTGTTGTAAACATCAAATAAACCGCTGATAACCGGTGGGAAATATTTTTGATCAACTGTAGTTACGTGTTTGGTTGTAAACTTCGAGTCGATTTTTTTGCCTTCAATTTTCTTAATGATATGAGGCGTGTAATAATACCCTTGATTCGCAACGGTTGCCATCATATTGGCCAATTGAATAGGGGTCATTAAAACCTCACCCTGCCCAATAGCGTTAGATACAATTGTTGAACTTCTCCAGCCTCCGTTAGGATAAATTCTTTTATATGTTTTAGAAGTCGGGATATTTCCTTTTTTACCCGTAGGTAAATCGTAACCCATAAATTGTCCTAATCCAAAACTTTTTACGTGACCGCTCCAAACATCTACTGCTTTGCCCGGATCTTTATATTTGTTAATCGTTAACATATAGGCCTGGCCAAAGTAGGTGTTACAAGAAAGGTAAATTCCGTTATGCAATTGATGAGGTCCAAAACCGTGACATTTCATAAAACGGCCGCCACCATAACTAAATCCGTGGTGACACATAAAAGTAGTCTGCTCGTTAACAACACCTTCCTGAAGTGCCACTAAACCAGTCAGGATTTTAAATGGAGAACCAGGAGGGTACTCTGCTAAAAGTCCTCTGTCGTATAAAGGTTTTGCAATAGAATCATGATATAAAAGCGTGTAGTTTTTAGATCTTTGTCTTCCAACTAAAATACCCGGATCGTAAGATGGGGCGGTTACCAAAGCTAGGATTTCACCAGATTTTGGTTCAATTGCGACAATTCCACCTCTTTTATTAATCATTAATTCTTCGCCGTATTTTTGAAGTTCGGCATCAATAGATAAATTGATGTCTTCTCCTGCAACAGCGATTGTATCGTATCGTCCTTCTTTATAAGGGCCGATTTCTCTATTGTATTTGTCTTTTTGAATGTATTTTACACCTTTTATACCGCGTAAAATATCTTCGTAGCTTTCTTCAACACCTTGTTTTCCAATTAAATCTCCACTATTATAATATGGATTTTTTTTAATTAAGTTCTCGTTTACCTGAGTGATGAAACCAAAAATATTCGCACCATAATCTACTTCGTAATCACGAAGTGAACGTTTTTGAAAATAAAAACCTTCATACTTTCTGATTTTCTCCTGAAAAGCGGCAAATTCATTTTTATTTAACTGCGATAAGAAAACAGATGGAAGTCTAGGGCTGTAAACCTTTGCCTTTGCAATTCTTTTTTCATAATCCTCACGGGTAATGTTTAAAAGCGAGCAAAATTCATCGACATTAAGGTCTTTTCCAATTTCTCTTGGAATAACCATGATGTCGTATGATGCCTGATTAGCAACTAATAATTTACCATTTCGGTCATAAATATATCCACGTTCCGGATAGTCATAGACTTTTTTTATCGCATTATTTTCTGATTTCAATTTAAACGAATCATCAATAATCTGCAAATAAAATATCCGAGTCACTAGCAAAGATGCTGCAATAATAATTAAAGAGGGCAGCAGAACTTTTCTCATCGTTTATTGGGCTTAATAAGATAAATTATTATAATGGAAGTGATTATTGTAAAAATGGTGCTGAACAATGTTCGCAGTAAAATGTCAATTATGAACTTAAACTCAAAAGCTTCTAATGTAAATAATACAATATGATGCAATAAAACAGAAACTAATATGAACGAAAACCGCTCAGGAGTTAAAGAGTCGTTTAGTTTAATGGTTTGATATTCATAACTTAATCCAAACGAGAATTTAAAGAAATAAGGCCTGTAATAAGCTAATATTACGCAGGCTGTAGCATGAATTCCGCCAGAATTACAAAACATATCCATTACCAATCCTAATAGAAAACTAGAGATAATTAATCCGGCTCTGTTACTATTTACAGGATATAAAATAATATACAAGATATACGGAAAAGGACTTATGTATCCTAAAAAATTCATGTTGTTAAAAATAACGACCTGAACTAACAGCAACATAATAAAACGAAAAATATTTACTAACAAAGCGCTATTCATTTTTTTCCTTGCTTTTCTTTTCTAAATTAATAAGTTCTTCTCTTTCTTTACTTTTAATAATATAAACGTGGCCAAGGTTTGTCATGTCGTTAAACAATTTTACCCTTATTACGTAAAAACTTGAATTTTCTTTTTTGTATATATTTTCTACCGTACCAATGTTAATTCCTTCAGGGAAAATTACAGATTGCCCTCCGGTTACAATAGTGTCTCCTTTTCTAACAGAGGCTAATCTAGGAACATCTTCCAGTTGAACGAATCCGGTGCTTTTTCCATCCCATGTTAAAGAACCAAAGTGATTTGTTTTCTTTAATTTAGCATTGATCTGCGATTTCATATTCAAAATACTCACAACAGTAGAATATCTTGGCGAAGTATTGTCTACAACCCCAATAATTCCTAAACTGTTAATAACTCCCATATCCGGTTTAACCCCTTCGTTTTTTCCAGAGTTTAGCGTGATAAAGTTTTCGTGTGTATTGTATGAATTATGGATAACTTTTGAAACGATAATATCAGCAGGTTTTACTCCTTTGATACTATCTGGCAATGGTGCTTTTGTAGTGTCTTCCTTATTGAATAAAAGACTTTTTAACCTTGCGTTTTCAAGTACAAGTTCGTCATTTTCGGCTCTTAAATTCAAATATTCGTTTACACGATTAATTCTTTCATAAACACCTCCGCTTAAAAAATTAGCCGAACTGATTACTCTGCTTCTGTGATAGGAATGCGATTGAATTGTGAGAGTCAACGAAATACCTAAAAGCAGCAAAAACAGCAATCGATTACTGTTTCTTATAATGAAATTAAAAATTTGCTGCATTTCGTGTCTGGTTATTTTGTTTCAGGATATGCTTTAAGGTTTCAAACTTTACAAGGGTCAAATATTAAAAATCTGACCCTGATAAAAGTATATTGATTGTTATTTTTGAATCTTATTTGATTAAGATACTTTTAAATTTTGCAATGTTTTTAAGCGCCATTCCTGTACCGCGAACAACTGCTCTTAACGGATCTTCAGCAATGTAAACAGGTAAATCTGTTTTTTGAGAAATACGTTTGTCAAGACCTCTTAACATAGATCCTCCACCAGCTAAATAAATACCAGTATTATAAATATCGGCAGCTAACTCAGGAGGAGTCTGAGATAATGTTTCCATTACGGCATCCTCAATACGCTGAATAGATTTGTCTAATGCTTTTGCAATCTCACGGTAAGAAACATCAACTTGTTTTGGTTTACCTGTAAGCAAATCTCTACCTTGAACTGACATATCTTCTGGCGGTCCGTCTAAATCTTCGATAGCCGCTCCAATTTGAATTTTAATTTTTTCTGCAGTACTTTCTCCCACAAAAAGGTTGTGTTGAGTACGCATGTAGTAAACGATATCATTTGTGAAAACGTCACCTGCAATTTTTACAGATTTATCACAAACAATTCCGCCTAATGCGATAACTGCAATTTCTGTTGTACCACCTCCAATATCAACAATCATGTTTCCTTTTGGCTGTATGATATCGATACCAATACCAATTGCGGCTGCCATTGGCTCATGAATTAAGTAAACTTCTTTTCCGTTTACTCTTTCACAAGATTCTTTTACCGCTCTCATCTCCACCTCAGTAATACCAGAAGGAATACAAACTACCATGCGTAAAGCTGGAGTAAACATTCTTTTCTTTAATGCCGGAATACTTTTAATGAACATGTTGATCATTTTTTCCGAAGCATCAAAATCTGCAATTACACCATCTTTTAAAGGCCTTATGGTCTTGATGTTTTCATGCGTTTTACCTTGCATCATGTTGGCTTCCTTACCAACAGCAATGATTTTGCCTGATACTCTATCACGTGCAACGATAGACGGACTATCAATAACAACTTTATCATTATG
>Ga0157370_10008884_pt1 | contig 10799 bp, 9 predicted proteins | sample C35metaG_FD_113463 | JGI IMG/M metagenome (GOLD analysis project Ga0157370, IMG submission 113463) | Corn rhizosphere microbial communities from Kellogg Biological Station, Michigan, USA - C3-5 metaG | ecosystem: Host-associated > Plants > Roots > Rhizosphere > Soil | place: USA: Michigan... | reverse complement strand
GGAACGGTGTGGGACCCGCGTGCCGGGGCGGCCGAGCGGCGATTCGCGGCGCTCGCGGCGGCAAACGTCGCGCGGCCGGGGCAGGCGTTGATCGTCTCCGACGACCGCGCGCGCTCGTTCATCGCGCCGCTCCCGCTGCAGCTCCTGCCGCTCGAGCGGCGGCGCTACGAGGAGCTGGAAGAGCTCGGGGTCAAGACGATCGGACAGCTTGCCGGGCTTCCGGGTAGCGCAGTGGCCGAACGGTTGGGGCCGGACGGCCGGCGCGCCTGGGGCCTGGCGAGAGGAGAGGAGCAGGGGAAGGTGGCGCCACGACGGCCGGCGACTTCCATCCACGAGACACTCGAGTTCCCGGAAGCAGTCGGCAACGAGCTGACGCTACGGCGAGGGCTTGCAGTGCTGCTCGAAAAGCTCCTTTCCCGACCGGAACGCGCGGGGCGGCCGCCGAGGAAGGTCGCGCTCTGGGCGCGGCTCGTCGGCGGCGCCTCGTGGCGCCGGACGGTGACGCTCCGCGAGCCGACCGCCGACCCGGCGCGGCTCCGCGCAGCGCTCGCGCCGAAGCTCGCCGAGCTGCCGGCGCCTGCGCTCAAGCTCCGCCTCGAGGTGGTGGAGCTCGCCGAGCACACCGGCGAGCAGCTCGAGCTCATCGCCGCCGAGGGCGAGATGCTGCAAGGGCGGTTACGGGAAGGCCTGCGTCAGGTGAAGGCAGCCGTCGGCGCAGGCGGGGTCTCGACGGTCGTGGAGGTCGCTCCGTGGTCACGCATCCCGGAAGCGCGCGCACTGCTCGTGCCGCGAGACGACTGAACGCGCAGCGGTTGAACACACCCCGTCCCGCGCTCGTCGAGTCGCATGCGGACGGAACGCCGCGGCAGGTCAACCGGCAGACCGTCGGCACCGTGCGAGAGGAGTGGCGTGTCGTCGACCGCTGGTGGACCGACGAGCCGGTTCATCGCCGTTACTTCGACCTCGTGCTCGAGACGGGCGAGAACACCGTCGTCTACCACGACGACGACGCCGGCACGTGGTTCACGCAGCGCGCCTAAGACTTGGCAGACGTGCGGCGAATCCCGTCGATGAACCCTGCACCCGGCGTGTGCAGGTTCAGGACCTTCGCGCGGCCGCCTGCGCTCCTGAAGCCGTGACGCGCACCCGGCGGCGAGGAGATGAAGCCGCCCGGGCCCAGCACGACCGTCTCGTCACCGGCGGTGAACTCGACCTCGCCCTCGAGCACGAGGAACGAGTCGGTGTGGTCGTCATGGGTGTGCGGGTCGACGACGAGCGTCTCGTCGAACTCCATCTCGATCGCGCCGATCTGCTCGAGATCGGCGCGGATCAGGCGGTAGCCGTCGGCGCGGGGATGCATCTCGCCTTCACCGGGGCGGCTGACGATCGGCTCGGGCACGGCCACATCGTATGAGGTTCGGTGACGCGCGTGACGCGTTCCCCGCACGCGGTGGAGAGGGAAGCGAATCAGGTACCAGGTACCGCGCCGCGGTACCTGGTACCGGCCCTGGCGCCGCGGCCTACGTCGAGCTGCACGCGCACTCTGCGTACTCGTTCCTCGACGGAGCGTCACTGCCCGAGGAGCTCGCGGCGCGCGCCGCGGAGCTCGGGTACGACGCGCTCGCGCTCACCGACCACGACGGCGTCTACGGGTCGCTCGAGTTCGCGCATGCGGCGAAGCACTTCGGCCTGCGGCCGATCACCGGTGCCGAGGTGTCCGTCGCCCTCGGCGTAGACTCGACGGAGCCGAGCTGCGCGCACGTCACGCTCCTCTGCGAGACCCAGCACGGCTACGCGAACCTCTGCCGGATCCTCACCGACGCGCACGCGCGAACGCGCGTGCCCGGGAAGGAGCGTGACCTGTTCCCACCCGAGACGAGCCTCGACGTGCTCGAGCAGCACGCCGAAGGTCTCGTCGTGCTCTCCGGGTGCGCGCGGCAAGGCCTCGGGGTCGTCGACGCGAACGGCGCGGCGAGACTCGCACGTGCGTTCTCGGGAGCGTTCTACGTCGAGCTGCAACGCCCGTACGAACGCGGCGACATCCGGCGGAACGCTCGGCTTCAGGAGCTTGCGGAGACGTTGCGCGTCCCGACTGTCGCAACCGGGGACGTGCACGCCCACCATCTACACCGTGCGCGGCTGCAGGACGCACTGGTCGCGATCAAGAACCGCACGTCCCTCGACGGCTGCGAACGGGAGCGGCGAGGCAACCACGAGTCGGTGCTGCTCTCGCCGGCGGAGATGCTCGAACGGTTGCCGCGCGACGCGGCGCTGCGCACGCGAGAGATCGCCGACCGCTGCGTCTTCGACCTGACGCAGGAGCTCGGCTACCGCTATCCCGACTTCTCCGACGGCGTCGACCCGGCCGACGTGCAGCTGCGCGCGATCTGCGAGTCCCGGTTCACGGAGCGATATCGCACGACCAGCGCAATCGGGCGCGCTGCGCGCGTCCGATTGCGCGATGAGCTCGATCTCATAGCTCGCCTCGGACTGGCTGGGTTCTTCCTGCTCCACTGGGAGGTGCTCGAGCTCGCACGCGACTGCGCGCTCGAGGTGCGCGGCCCAGGCAGTCCGCGGCATGCACTCCCTCCGGGCCGCGGGCGCGGCTCGAGCGTCGGCTCGATCGTCTGCTACCTGACCGGGCTCTCGCATGTCGACCCTGTCGAGGCGGGGCTGTCGCTCGGGCGCTTCATCAACGACGAGATGGTCGCCGTGCCCGACATCGACCTCGACTTTCCACGCGACATCCGCGAAAAGCTGATCGTCCGCGTCACCGAGCGCTACGGGCGAGAGCGTGCCGCACTCGTCGCGACCTTCGCGACGTATCGAAGCCGTGGCGCGATCCGCGACGTCGGCAAGGCGCTCGGCCTGCCCGTGTCGGAGCTCGAGCGGCTGGCACGCGTCACCGACGGCTGGGATGCGACTCGCGTGGGGGAGGAGCTCGAAGGCGTGGCGGGCCGGCACGCGGGGCCGCGCTGGGAGGCGTTCCGCGAACTGACGAACGAGATCGCGGGACTGCCGCGGCACGTCAGCCAGCACCCGGGCGGCATGGTCATCTCGACGCGTCCGTTGATCGATCTCGTCCCGGTGCAGCCGGCGGCGATGGCCGGCCGGCAGATCTGCCAATGGGACAAGGACAGCTGCGGCGACGCCGGGTTCCTGAAGATCGACCTGCTCGGGCTCGGGATGCTCTCGGCGATCGAGGACGCGATCGACCGCATCGCACGGCTGCGCGGCGAGACGATCGACCTCTCGCGCATCCCACTCGACGACCAGGGCGTCTACGGAGAGATCCAGGCGGCCGACACCGTCGGCGTCTTCCAGATCGAGAGCCGTGCGCAGATGCAGAGCCTGCTGCAGACGCGCCCGGAGAACCTCGACGACCTGACGGTGCAGGTGGCGCTCGTCCGACCCGGCCCGATCCAGGGGAAGGCGGTGCACCCGTACGTGCGACACCGGCATGCGAAGCGCGCCGACCCGACGTTCGAGCCGCCCGTCGAGCACGAGTGCCTGCGCGAGGCACTGCGGGACACGCTCGGCGTCGTCGTCTTCCAGGACCAGGTGCTCGACGTGGCGATGGCGGCGGCGCGGTTCTCGATCGGCGAGGCCGAAGGGCTTCGTCGCGCGATGAGCCGCAAGCGGAGCGAGGAAGCGATCGAGGCTTGGCGCCCCCGCTTCATTGCGGGAGCGCTGGAGAACAACATCGATCACGAAACAGCGAACGCCATCTACGACAAGGTCGCGGGCTTTGCCGGGTTCGGGTTCCCGAAGTCGCACGCCGCGGCATTCGGGCTGCTCGCCTACCAGTCGGCGTGGCTGCGGCGGTACTACCCGGCGGAGTTCCTGTGCGCACTGATGAACGCGCAGCCGATGGGCTTCTACCCGCCGTCGTCGCTCGTCCGCGACGCGCAACGGCGAGGCGTCGAGGTGCGGCCGCCGCACGTGAATCGGTCGGTTGCCGAGTGCACGATCGAGGACGGCGCGGTACGGGTCGGCGTCGGGTACGTGAACGCGGTCGGCGAAGAGGATGCGCGGGCGATCGAGGCGGGACGGCCGTACGCCGACGTCGGAGATCTCGCACGGCGCGTCGACGTGAAGAAGGACGCGCTGGAAGCGCTCGTCGCCGCCGGCGCGTGCGACGAGTGGGGGCCCCGCCGGCAACTCCTGTGGCGACTCGGGGTGACGGCGCGCGGCGAGGCGGTCGGCGGCGGCAACCGGCAGCTCGCGCTTCCGCTCGAGCCGACGGCCGAGATCCCGTCATTGCCGAAGCAGACGCCGTGGGAGCAGATGCTCGCCGACTACAAGCACACGTCGCTCTCGGTCGGGGTGCATCCGCTCGAGCTCCTCCGTCCCCATCTGCCCGTGTCGGTGGTCACGAGCGCCGAGCTCCACGAGACGCCGAACAACACGACGATCGAGCTCGCGGGGATGGCGATCGCGCGGCAACGTCCCTCGACGGCGAACGGGATCGTCTTCATGCTGCTCGAGGACGAGCACGGCCAGGCGAACCTGATCATCCCGCCGCACGTGTACGAGCAGCATCGCGCGATCATCCGCGGGGAGCCGCTGCTGCTCGCGCGCGGCAAGCTCGAACGGCACGACCGGAACGTCAACCTCCTCGTCTCGAGCGTCGAGTCACTCGGACCGCTCGCCCGCAAGGCCGCGAGTGAGGCGGAAGTCACGAGCGCGCTGCCGCGCGCGCACCACTTCGGTCACCGCTGAAGGGCGCTGTGCTCGTCGGCCGGCGCAGGTGGCGGCTTGCCTGAGCGAGGCAACAGGACGCGCATCATCCGCGGCGCGAGCGTTGCTCGTGGGGGCTGTCGTGGTGCGAAAGGTTGTACGCGGAGTTGACGAGGCCGACGTGCGTGAACGCCTGCGGGAAGTTGCCGAGCTGCCGCTTCCCCGACGGGTCGTACTCCTCGGCGAGCAAGCCGAGGTCGTTGGAGACGCCGAGCAGCCGCTCGAACAGCGCCCGCGCTTCGTCCTCGCGCCCGAGCATCAAGAGGGCGTCGACGAGCCAGAACGAGCACGGGAGAAACACACCTTCACGGCCGACGAGGCCGTCGACTGCGTTGTGGTCGTGCGTCTTGTACCGCTCGACGAATCCGTCGCGCATCAACTCTCGCTGAACCGCGTCGATCGTCCCGACCACGCGCGGATCGTCGGGCGGCAGGAAACCGACCAGCGGGATCAGCAGCGTCGATGCGTCGAGCTCCGACGCCCCGTAGGACTGCGTGAACGAGTTCAACTCGACACTGAAGCCCTCGCGGCACACCTCCTCGTGGATCTCGGCGCGCAACTGGCGCCAGCGGTCGACCGGCCCCTCCAGCCCGAGACGCTCCACCGACTGGACGCCGCGGTCGAAGGCGACCCAGGCGAGCACCTTGGAATGCGTGAAATGCCGCCGGCCGCCGCGCACCTCCCAGATCCCTTCGTCGGGCTGGTCCCAGGCGCCCTCGAGGAAGTCGAGGAGGATCTGCTGCAGCGACCACGCATGCTGATCGGAGCCGATGTCGTGCAGGCGCGCCTGGTGCAGCGCGTCCATCACCTCGCCGTAGACGTCGAGCTGCAACTGCTCCGCCGCCGCGTTCCCGATGCGCACGGGCCGCGAGCCGGCGTACCCGGGGAGCCAGTCGAGCTCGTACTCCGGGATTCGGCGTTGCCCGCCGATGCCGTACAGGATCTGCGCATTGGCGGGATCGCCGCCGACTGCGCGGAGCAGCCAGTCACGCCAGGCCGCCGCTTCGTCGCGGAACCCGGCGTTCATCAGCGCGTAGAGCGTGAACGTGGCGTCGCGGAGCCAGCAGTACCGGTAGTCCCAGTTGCGGCCGCCGCCGATCTGCTCCGGGAGCGAGGTCGTCGGCGCTGCGACGATCCCGCCGGTCGGCCGGTACGTCAGCGCCTTCAGGACGATCAGCGAGGTGTGCACCGCGTCGCGGTAGCGGCCTTCGTACCGGCAGCTCTGGAGCCAGTCGTGCCAGTAGGACTCCGTGTCGGCGAGCGCCTGCTCCGCGTTGACCGTCTTCGGCACGTCCTCGTGCGACGGGAACCACGTGAGCACGAACGGAACGCGGTCACCGGCTCGAACCGTGAAGTCCGCGACGTGGGTCTTGTCGTCCGGATGAAGCTCGACCGGTGAGCGAAGGAGCAGGCCGTCAGGCCCGCCGACGGCGAGCAGCGACTCCACGTCGAGCCGCCTGAGCCACGGGACCACCGAGCCGTAGTCGAACCGGACGATGAGCTCGGTGCGCATGTGCACGCTGCCTTCGAGGCCTTCGACGATCCGCACGATGTCCGGCTTCGTCTCGCGCGGCGGCATAAAGTCGATCACCCGCACGCGTCCGTTGGCGACCTGCCACTCCGATTCGAGGATCAGCGTGTCCGGGCGGTAGCGTCGCTCGGTTGCCGGGCCGCCGGCGAGCGGCGCGATCGACCAGCGACCGTGCTCGCGGCTTCCGAGGAGCGCGGTGAAGCATGAGCTCGAATCGAACCGCGGGAACGTCAGCCAGTCGACCGAGCCGCTTCGTCCGACCAGCGCGGCGGTCTGGAGGTCGCTGAGGAGTGCGTAGTCCTCGATCCGTTCCGCCATCAGGAGCCCTCCGTCTCCAGGCTGAACTCACGTAGGCGCCTCGAAACCCCGCGGTTGAACGCGGCCACGTACCTGCCAGGGTCGGCAAGGGTCGCGCCGTAGTGGTCGCGCATGTCGGTGAGTATGTCGGTGCCCGTCTCGACGGCGTCGACGTAGTCGCCGTAGAGCTCCTCGGCCTCGGAGCGGTCGCTGCGGTTGTAGAGCTCGAGCCGCTGTCGCGCTTCCTCGATCACGTCGTGATGCTCGCGGATGAACAGATCGAGCTGTGCATCGACGACCTTGGCGTAGCGAGAGCGGCCGAACATCTAGCGGAGCTCGCCGTACAGGTCGAGGTGGGACCGCGCAGCGGCGTCCCACGTGAGCTCGGCGCGCGCACGCTCGGCGCCGGCACGCGCGCCGGCGAGCGCGTCGGCGTCGGCGAGGAGCTCGCGAACCGCCTCGGTCAGTCCGTCGACGTCGCCGGCGGGCACGACACGGCCGGCTCCAAAGGCGCGCACCGGCTCGGCGAGCCCCCCGACGTCGTAGACGACTGCGGGGACGCCGGCACCGAGCGCCTGGAGCAACGCGCCGGACTGGTCGAGCTCCGCGCGGTAGGGGAAGACTGCGACGGTCGCCTCGGAGAGCGCGCGGTCGAGCTCGGACTGCGGCAGGTAGCCGAGCCGCCACTCGACCCGCTCTGCGTCGCGGAGACCGTCGAGCGGCATCGCTGCGTCGCCCGCCACGAGAAGGCGTGCGTCCGGCAAGCGCGCGGTCGCAGCGATCGCGTCTGACAGCCCCTTGTAGGGACGGATGACGCCGAGCGCGAGCAGCGTCGCGCCGTCGTCGTTCCTCGACGCCGCGCTCGGGTAGACGGGATGCGGGATGACGCGCGCGTCGACACCGAGGTCGGTCAGAGTCTCGCGGCCCCGTTCGCTGTGGACCACGACCCGGTCGAACCGCGCCAGGATGCGCCGCCAGAGGTCCCGGCGGGTGGCCGTGCGCCGCGGCAAGAGATCGTGCGCAGTGAAGACCGAAGGTGCGCGAAACCGAAGGTGGACGTCGGCCTGCGGCAGGGCGAGCCATTGCAGGTGGAGCACGTCGGGGCGCGCGAGCGCCAGTGAGCGCATCACGTCGACGTGCTCGGCCGCCTTCAGCGGCAGGCGCAGCCGGGAGCGTCCGAACAGCCGCGAGGAGAGCGGGTAGAAGCGCTCACTGCGCCGGTAGCCGTCCGGCACGGGCACCTCGCCGAAGCGGAACCTCGACGTCGCAAGCTCGACGTCGGCGCCCGTCCGCGCGAGCGCCGCCGCCAGCTCGTGGTCGTACCACGGCGTGAATGCAGGCGGATCCGCGAGCAGTACGCGCACCGAAGTAGCGTAGACCTGTGCTGATCCGGACCTGGAACCTCTTTCACGGCAACGCGCTCCCGCCGCAGCGCCGAACGTTCCTCGACGAGATGATCACGCTCGCGACCGCGGACGGCCCCGACGTGCTCTGCGTCCAGGAAGTCCCGGCGTGGGCGCTCGGCCGGTTCACCGTCGGCGACGTGGCGGCGCGACCGACGATCGGCCCCTTCCCCTCGTCACCGGCGATCGGCCGGCGGCTCACGTCGTTCCACTACGGGTTGCTGCGCTCCGCGTTCTCCGGCCAGGGGAACGCGGTCGCGGTCGCGCCGCGCCTGCGCGTGCTGGCACACGAGCGGCTCGAGCTCAACCCGCGCCGTTTTCGCGCGGCGGAGGCGGCGCGGCTCGGGCTCGGCGTCGTCGGTCGAAACGCCTGGGCCAAGGAGCGCCGAGTCGTCCAGACGGTGCGGCTCGCGGCGGACGACGGCCGGACCTACCTCGTCGCGAACATGCATTGCACGAGCCTTCCGGACCGCCGCATCGCGCAGGCCGAGCTCCTGCGGGCGGCGACGTTCGCGACGTCGGAGGCGCTGCCGGACGACGTGGTCGTGCTCGCGGGCGACTTCAACCTGACCGGGGCTGCTGCCGTGATGCGCGATCTGACCGGACCGGCGTGGGGCTTCTCCGCGGCCGGTCCGGGGATCGACCACGTCCTCGTCCGCGGCGCCGACACGTCGTCGCCAAGGCGCTGGCCCACGGAACGCCGTCGCCTCCACGGTCACCTTTTGTCGGACCATGCGCCGGTGGAGGTCGAGATCACGTGACGTGGCCCGAGGCGCGCGCGCTCTTTCCGGTGCTCGACCGCTACGCGTACCTCAATGCGGGGACGTTCGGGCCGCTCTCCCGAGCGACGCTCGACGCGATGTCGACGCTGCGGACGTGGGAGGGCATCCACGGCCGCGCCGGACGGCCGTACTTCGACCAGACGCTCGAGGGTCGCGAGCGCGTGCGCGCGTTGTTCGCTGACCAGATCCAGGCTCCGGTCGACAATGTTGCGCTCACGGAGTCGACGACGCAGGGCGTGCACGTCGCCGTGATCGGTCTCGGCCTCGGCGCGGGCGACGAGATCGTTACGACCGATGCGGAGCACTTCGGCCTGACCGGACCGCTCGCCGCGAGCGGTGCCACGCTGCGTGTGGCGAAGGTGCGCGGCGCCCCTGCGTCGGACGTCTACGGCCTGATCGAGCGCGAGGTCACGTCGCGCACGCGGTTGATCGCGACCTCCGCCGTCTCGTGGATCGACGGCACCGTGTTCCCATGGCATGCGCTTCGTGACGCGACGCAGATCCCGGTGCTGGTCGACGGTGCGCAGAGCGTCGGCGCGATCCCCGTGGACGTCGCCGGAGCCGACTTCTACACCGTCAGCGGTCAGAAGTGGCTGTGCGGGCCCGACCTCACGGGCGCGCTCTTCATCGCCGACCCGGAGGCGCTGTCGCCCCGGCTCGTGGCGTACCCGAGCGCGGAGAGCTACGACATCGCCGCCGGGACCTGGGTGCCGAAGGCCGGGGCGCGGCGGTTCGACACCTCCTTCGGGCCGGCGAACTCCATCGCCGGGCTCGAGGCAGCGATGTCGAAGCTGCCGGCGGGGCGCTTCGAGCGGGCGCGCGAGCTGGTGGAGCGTTGCCGCAAGCTGCTCCTCGACAACGGCCACGACGTCGTCACCGAGCCCGGCCAGGCGACCCTGGTGTCGTGGCGTCACGACGGAGACACCGAAGCGGCTGCGCGGCAGCTGTACGAGCGGGGCGTGGTCATCCGAGAGCTTCCGGGTACCGGACTGCTCCGCGCGTCCGTCGGCTGGTGGAACGACGGCAGCGACCTGGAGCGCCTCGCGGAGGGGCTCGAAGAGCTCCGCTCGAGCGCGTAGCCGAAGGCGCATTCCGACGGCGCCCCGGATTCGGTCGTACACTGGGCGGTCGGTGTCGTTGAGCGAATTTCGCTATGACGTTGAGCTGCGAACCAGCGGCCGACCTCGAGCGTTCAGATTCGCATCGCCCGGGCGGCTGACCGGAAGCAGCCCGCAGCTCATTCGCTATCACTCGGACTGGTTCATCGCGGAGTCGATCGATCATCCTGTGTCGGAGACGGTGCTCGGAACGATCGTCGGTGTCGAAGTGGCGGATCTGATGCGGAACGACATGCGCAACGTCGTCGCCGAACGCGAAGAGTGGGACGCGGCCTCGCGCTCGCTGGCTATGGACAGGACGCGCATGATGCGGCGTCAGCTCGTGCGCTGGCTCTTGGTGCTCGACGAGCCTCCATCGCTACGAGCCGTGCGAGACGACGGTGCCGTCCTCGGAGAGGCGCGCATGGAGGCCGACGTGGAGCAACCGGTCTATCGCGCACTTCTCGAGGTCTCCGGAGCGCACGGGGCGCTCAGCAGACTCTCCTAGGCCGCTTCGCTGCGGAGACCGAGCTCGCCGGCGATCGGCTGGAGCGCGGCGATCACGTTCGAGATGTGCTCGTCCAGGTCGAGCTCGAGGAGCTCGGCGCCCTCGTAGACGTCGTCGCGCGAGACGCCGGCGGCGAAGGACGGCTGCTTCAGCTTCTTCTTGACCGACTTCGGCTCGAGCCCGTCGAGACCGGTCGGCCGGACGAGGCCGCACGCGTGCACGAAGCCGGAGAGCTCGTCACAGGCGAACAACGATCGCTTGAGCGGCGTGTCGCGGGGAACCGAGAGGTGGTTCGCGTGGGAGAGGATCGCGTCGATCACCTCTTCCGAGTAGCCCTGCTCGCGCAGGATCGGCGCCCCGTCCTGCGGGTGCTTGTCGAGGGTGGGGTGGATCTCGTAGTCGAAGTCATGGAGGAGCGCCGCGACGCGCCACACCTCCTCG
>Ga0157370_10008882_pt1 | contig 10801 bp, 9 predicted proteins | sample C35metaG_FD_113463 | JGI IMG/M metagenome (GOLD analysis project Ga0157370, IMG submission 113463) | Corn rhizosphere microbial communities from Kellogg Biological Station, Michigan, USA - C3-5 metaG | ecosystem: Host-associated > Plants > Roots > Rhizosphere > Soil | place: USA: Michigan... | reverse complement strand
CTTTTCGCTCTCGCCGTCCAGCGATTCCGCAGGCACGTCGGCCAGCACCTTAAAGCCCGCGGCCATCTGCGCGGTGCGCCAGTCGTACAGCTCGGCGTTTACTTCTGAAATCGCCGTTTTCACGGCCAGGCGCAGGCGCACCGCCGTGACCGTTCCCTCATAGCGCAGCGAATCGCGCAGCTGCTGCAGGTCAACGTCAGGCCAGAAAAACGTATTCTTTACCGGCGGCTCGGCAGCGTCTGCCGGTCGCGGGGCGGGGATAACAACCGTGTTATTCATAATCGGCCTTTGAAATAGGTGGGCGGTGGAGGACGGCGCAGGCACTGAAAGTGCGTTGCCGTCCTGCCGCCCGTGCGCGGGGTCGCGTTCGGTCAGCGGCTGGCGATGGCCTGTTTTTTCATCGCCGTTCCCAGCCGCTCAATGTCTTTTTTGACGCCGCAGCCGTCGTGCAGCTGATGCGCCCTTACAAGGTGGGTCATTGCCTCCGAAGCCCTGCCCGCATCGCGAAGCACATACCCGGTTATCTTGTGCAGCTTGGCGCGCACCTGATCGGGCATGTCTTCAGATTCCGTCATCGCAATGGTTGCCAGCAGCGGGTCAACATCGACCGGCTCTTTTGCCATCCAGGCGCGCGTCGCCGCGCTGGCGACTTCCTCGGCCAGCAGGTAAGGCAGGCTGGCGCGTTTGAAGCCGTCAGGCGAGACAAGGCCATGCGTAAGCGCGTACCGGGCAATCTCCAGCGCGCCGGGCACGTCGCCCGCATCGAGCCGCCAGATCATGACGGTCATCAGCACGGCATCCTGTGCGCCTTTGCCTTTCTCCAGCACGCCGGACACCCACGGCAGGTACTCAGGCAGCAGCTGACGCTTCATTTCCGCCTTGCGCTCGTTTGAGTGCACTTTCTTCAGGCGGCGCTTGTCGTCGTTGAGCTTGATGAGCATCTGCTCATAGCCGCTGGCATGGCGCAGCGGGTTGTCGGCGATCTGCGAGGCTTCGATAGCCTGCTGGCGCATGCGGTGACGTCGGGCAGGGCTTAACATGCGTTACGCCTCCGGGGTTTCTGCTGCCGGGGTTTCTGCAGCCGCGCTGAACTCACCGACTTCGATGTTTTCAACCAGGCAACCGGCCGCGTAATCCTCGATCACGTAGTCCTCGTTGATGGACTCATAGTTCTCGATGCGGTCGCGTTTCGGCACTTCGTCAATCAGACGGCGGTGCGTGCCTTCCTGCCAGTAAATCGACAGGTTATCTGTGCGGGTGATAAACATGGCGTCGGCCGGGAAGTACGGCACGCGCACCGCTGGCAGACCGCCGATGCGTTTCTGACTGATAATGACGTCAGCAGCCAGCTGCTCGGTATTGGCCTGCGACTGGTTGACGATCGGGAAGTATTTATCAGCCAGCAGCTGACGGCCCACGATGACAACCAGCTCCGGGTCTTCCTGATACCACGGCTCGATCAGGGTGTTGGTGGCATCCATCACCAGCGCATCGAGGTTGGCATAATCACCGTTTTTCCCGACGCGGATTTTTTCAGAAACGACGGTGCCGTTTTCGTCGGTGATTTTGCTCATCACGCGCGCCGGTGCATCGTTGCGGTACTTCTGCAGCCAGCCTACGGCCACGTCCTGCAGCATCGGATTCTTGGCGCGGTTCGAGGTTTTGGCGCGTGTAACGCCGTTGAAGCCGATCATAATGCGGTCAAGCGCCTGGCGCTTCACGATGGCGTCACGCAGACGGGCCTGAAAATCTTCATAGCGCGCCCACAGGTCGAGGGTGTTATAGCGGATATGAAAGTCGTAGTTGACCTGCACACACTCGTAACCCTGTTTATCCAGCGCGGCAAAATCAGCGGTTTCGCGCTCGTCGCCACCTGCCGTGTCGGTCACGCTGGCAATCGAGCCGGACACACCGATCCCGATTTTCTCGCCCTTCATTTCGGACACCGGCACGATGTTGATGCGGGTCAGGAAGTCGGAAGACTCCTGCACGCGGTTCATCAGGGTCTGCGTGACCGTCGGCTCAACGGTAAACTTTTTGTTCATGTCGTCGGTTTCGACGCCGTTCAGCTCGGCGAGGCGGGTCATGAACTGGTTAAACTTGAAGCGGGTATTCTTGCGCATTGGCGTTCCTGTTTATCTCTGTGTTGGGTTTTAACGTTCAGGCAACGCCTGATTAGCAGTCGGTCTGCGCGCCGGACTTCGGATCGCTGCCGGTTGCCGCCGGGCGGCGGGTAAAACTTCCGTCGGTCTGCGAAAGCTGGCCCTGTAGCGCAGCGAAAGCGGCGCGGTCTTCCCCGGCCTGCTGCTCGATAGCCTCCAGTCGTGCGCCGACGGATTGCTCCAGCGCCGACAGCTTCAGCGTCTGGCTCTCAGCATTCAGCTGCACCTGCTCAGCGACGGCTGTTACCGCCGCGCCGACGTCGGCGAACTGCTCACCATCGGTTTTCTTTTTGGCAGAGAACATCGCCGAGATGCGCGCCAGCAGGGACGGGGAAGGCTCCGCCACTTCTTCAAACTCGATCACGGTTTCTTCCGCGGCGGTAAAGAGGTTGCCTTTGTCCAGCTTGCGGGACGCCAGCGGGTTAACGGTCGCAGTGGCGCTGAAGCTCAGGATCTCAGTGCCGAGGCTTGCCGGGTCATCGGTCACGGCCAGGCCGACCAGATACGCCTCGCCCGTGTCGGCGAACTCAGGGTTAACTTCAATGGAGGTGTAAATTTTCTGGCGCGCTTTGGTCAGCCCGACCAGCTCAGGCGTCGGATCAATCCAGCCGAACAGCGCCAGCTTGCCCTTGAGCGGGCCGTCGCCGATTTCTTCAGCCTCGACGGCGGTCACGTCGCCAAAGCGGCGGAACGTGCTGTCAGCGGCATAGCCCCGGATGTGTTCCATGTTGATGCGTGCGCCGTACACTTCCGGGCTGTAGTTTTTCGCCATCTGCGAAATCCAGTCACGGGAAATGACACGGCCGTCGGTAGTTGCGCCTTCAACTGCGATACGAAAACGCTTTGCTTTGATTGCTGCCATTAATCAGGCTCCGGTCAGGTGTTGGGTCGGTTCGGGGCCAGTTTCCCCGTCGCCACACAATCCCTCAACGAATGCCAGCCCGCTGATGCATCAGCAAACAGGGACAGCAGGCGCGCCATTTTCGGCACCGGTAGCCTTGCCGGTATGAACATGACACCGACAACCATCATCAGCGATCCGAGCCGTCAGTCCGCGCTGCTTTACTGGCAGGGTTATTCCGTGCGCCAGATTGCGGAGACGCTCGGACAGAAAACGCCAACCGTGCAGAGCTGGAAGCTGCGCGACGCGTGGGACAACGTCGCGCCCATCAGTCGCGTTGAATCCAGCATGGAAGCCCGGCTGATTCAGCTCATCATGAAAGAGGTAAAGGGGAATGGTGATTACAAAGAGATAGACGCGCTCGGCCGTCAGATTGAGCGCCTTGCCCGCGTTGAGCGCTACCGCAGCAGCGGCAACGAGGCCGACTTAAACCCCAACGTGCGCAACCGCAATAAAGGCGAGCGCCAGCCGGTCGTTAAAAACGAGTTCAGCGACGAGCAGATCGACAAGCTGACCGGCGTGTTTATGGATAACTGCTTTGAGTATCAGCTCAACTGGCACCGTGCCGGTCTGACTCACCGCATCCGCAATATCCTGAAGTCCCGCCAGATTGGCGCAACGTTCTACTTTGCCCGTGAGGCGCTGATCGATGCGCTGACCACCGGGCGAAACCAGATATTTCTTTCGGCCAGCAAGGCGCAGGCCCACGTTTTTAAAAACTATATCCTCGACTTTGCCCGCCAGGCTGACGTTGACCTGAAAGGCGATCCGATTGTGCTGCCGAACGGCGCGCGCCTGATATTCCTCGGCACGAACGTGCGCACAGCGCAGAGCTATACCGGCAACCTGTATCTGGATGAATATTTCTGGATCCCGAAATTCCAGGAGCTGCGCAAAGTTGCCAGCGGCATGTCGCTGCACAAAAAATGGCGCACGACCTATTTTTCCACGCCGTCGGCCCTGTCACACAGCGCCTATCCGTTCTGGTCAGGCGAGCTGTTTAACAAGGGGCGGCGGAACAGAGATGATCGCATCGAGATAGACCTGTCGCATTCACACCTGGCGAAAGGCGCGCTGTGCGGTGACGGGCAGTGGCGGCAGATTGTGACGGTTGAGGATGCGCTCACCGGCGGCTGCAACCTGTTCGACATTGACCAGCTGCAGCTTGAATACAGCCCGGCGGAGTATCAGAACCTGCTGATGTGTGATTTTGTCGATGATGAGGCGAGCGTGTTCCCGTTTGCCGAGCTGCAGAGCTGCATGATCGACAGCCTGGAAGAGTGGGAAGATTTTAACCCGTACCTGCCGCGCCCGTTTGCATACCGGCCGGTCTGGATCGGGTATGACCCGTCGCACACCGGCGACAGCGCAGGCTGTGCGGTAATCGCGCCGCCACTCGTTGCGGGCGGTAAGTTCCGCGTGCTGGAGCGTCACCAGTGGCGGGGCATGGACTTTGCCGCGCAGGCTAAATCGATCGAGGACTTAACGAAAAAATACACCGTGGAATATATCGGCGTTGATGCGACCGGCATCGGCCAGGGTGTTTTCCAGCTGGTACGCCAGTTTTACCCGGCAGCGCGTGAAATTAAATACTCGCCGGAAGTGAAAACAACAATGGTACTGAAGGCAAAAGACACCATAAGCAGCGGGCGGCTTGAGTATGACGCCGGGGCGACGGACATCACGCAGTCGTTTATGGCTATCCGCAAAACCATGACGGCCAGCGGCAACCGCTCAACCTATGAGGCGAGCCGCAGCGAAGAGGCCAGCCATGCTGACGTCGCCTGGGCAATCATGCACGCACTGTTAAACGAACCGCTTACCGCAGCCAGCGGCGGCGCTAATCCCTCAATTCTGGAATTTTACTGATGAGCAAACGCAGAGGCCGCAAGGCTTACACCGCCACCCCACAGCCGGTACAGGCAACCGCACCGCAGCAGCACGCCGAGGCGTTTACCTTTGGCGATCCGACGCCGGTCATGGATAAGCGCGACATTCTGGATTACGCCGAGTGCATCGGTAACGGGCGCTGGTTTGAGCCGCCGGTCAGCTTTAGCGGGCTGGCTAAGAGCCTGCGCTCGGCCGTGCATCACAGCTCGCCAATTTACGTAAAGCGCAACATTCTGGCCTCAACGTTTATTCCGCACCCGATGATGAGTCAGCAGGAGTTCAGCAAGTTTGCGCTGGATTATCTGGTCTTCGGCAATGCCTTTGCCGAGCTGCGCCGCAATGGCCTGGGTAAGCCGCTGCGCCTTGAAACCACCCCGGCCAAATTCACCCGCAGGGGCGTGAAGGATGGCGTTTACTGGTTTGTGAATGACTGGAAAGAGCCGCATGAATTTTCGGCCGGCAGCGTGTTTCACCTGCTGGAGCCGGATATTAATCAGGAGCTTTACGGCCTGCCGGAATACCTCAGCGCGCTTAACTCTGCCTGGCTGAATGAGGCGGCAACGCTGTTCCGCCGCAAGTATTACCAGAACGGCGCACACGCCGGTTACATCCTGTATATGACCGACGCGGCGCAGAGCAGCAGCGACGTTGACCGGATGCGCCAGGCGATGCGCGACACGAAAGGGCTGGGTAACTTCCGCAACCTGTTTATGTACGCGCCAAACGGAAAGCCGGACGGGATCAAGATTCTGCCGCTCAGTGAGGTGGCAACGAAAGACGATTTCTTCAACATCAAGAAAGCCAGTCGCGATGACCTGCTCAGCGCGCACCGCGTGCCGCCGCAGATGATGGGGATTATCCCGGACAACTCCGGCGGGTTCGGTGATGCAGTTAAGGCTGCGCAGGTATTTGTGAGGAATGAACTGACACCATTGCAGGAAAGAATTAAGGAGATCAATGATTGGTTAGGAGTAGAAGTCGTTAATTTCACGAAGTATAGCCTTTAAGGTTCCGGCAAGTATAAATATTACTTGCCAGAATCAAAGGTCAGATATTAATCGCTAAGTCGTAAAAATGTTTAAAACTTTTTAGGTGCGATGCGCCATCGTTAGCTCGTGAAATTATTTGCTGAAGATAACTTACATCTATTAAACCGTTTGGATTGCTCTTTCTGTATCTTATGTTTTTTTGTCTTAGCATACAGCGAAGATACACCTCATGGTAATTTGCGATGGTACCTAAAAATTCGTTCGGCTTGATCATGAGTTCCGGGTCATAATCGCGAACATTATAATAAGAAAAGAATTGACTTAGCTCAGCATGTAATTGATTTATAGAGATCATGCTTCTATTTCCAAAACCCCAGGTTTCAATGCAAGGGTGCTGTACTATAACTTCAATTGAGCAGTGAGGTATGCTTATACCACTTCTGGAAATGTAATCAAAAACCAACTGCCGTCTTTGAGAAACCGGTACACCATCTGAATCAAGCACAACCCAGAAGTTCCTTATTAGCTTATTATTAGCAATATCTTTTAAAGAGTTTATTAATGTAACATCCAAAAGACGAGGAAAACCCTCACCGCTTATAAGGTAATATGAATCCCCATCCAGCTCAGACGGGGATTCTACTTTTTTTAACTGAGGGCACAGATGTGCTAACCAAGCGGGGTAAAGTTTTTTTTCTGTTTGCTTCCCCTCAACTAAAATATATAGGCTCATCGATTTGCGCCATCCGCGTAAACACTAAGGTTAATAAGTTTAGTGAATGCCTCATGATTAGAGTCATGTAGATTAAAATCTTTAGCATTATAAGATTTAACAATGCCAGCCTTGCGCGATATAATTTTCCAGTAATCGATTGGAATGTTGTTAATAATGTATGGATGATGACTTGTCATGATGAACTGAATGTCGGTTTTATAAATTGACGATGAGTTCATTAATTCATCAGTGATGTCATTAATGCAGTTGACGCCAAAGCCATTTTCAAACTCATCAATCAGAAGTACGGCACCGTCTGAGCTGAGGTGTAAATAAGCCAGTTGAGTTAAGGTTTTACTCATCCCTGATGACATAGCATTCTGCTCGATCCACGATTCAACGCCTTTCTCCTTAAATCTGGCATAAAAGATTTTGTGGGTCGTTGTTTTACCAAGCTCGGGTTGATGCATTTGAATTTTGATATCCTCAATAAACGGAAAGATATCTTTATAAGTTTCAATCATTTCATCAAAGAAATCTTTTTCATATTCCTGGCATAGATATAGCTTTGATAAAATACTGATATTACTATTCCTGATTCCTGCCAGTGTTTTAACTTCATCTGCATCAACGTCATCAATTGTAAGGCGATAGCCAGTTTGAGAATCCGGATTAATATAGTCAATCTTAGAGAATGAATTAGCTATTATTTCAATTTCCTCTTCAGCGCGCAAAAGATTAATGACGCTTTCTGTTGGGGAAAGTTTAACTGTAAGTTGTTCATTGAATAAAATGACCTCACCTCTGCGCTCAATTACTAGCTTATCGTTTTTAGTTAATTGCTCGAAAATTATTTTAGCGCGAGTTTCTTTATCATTACTAAAACCACCAAAGAAAAATGGGAACATACCTTCAGAATATGCGGAGTTTTTCTCAAACTCACCCTTCCAATTATATGTATCTCCCAGAATATCAAAATTAACGTTCCAGCTAAATCCACTTATAGCCTGGCCCGATGCGATATTCTTCAAATTCATAATACTTCTTAGAATCTGTGTTTTTCCCACGCCTGACGCGCCAACCAATAAACTAAACCGGTCAAAATTAATTTTATTAATCTTTAGATTAGTATGATTGTTACACGATTCTAAAGATAAGATTTTCATATATATTCCAAGTTTATAAACTGCCAAAAAAGCCATTATCCTGCTTCTAAATACCACAGAACTTTGCAGAAGTCAAAGTAAACAGTTTTCCCCGCCCCTCGCGCGCAATGCTATCCCCGCCACGCCTGCCCGCTTTATGGGGCGGTTTTAATGCAGTTGCATGACCACGCTGGGCAGCGCCAGCACTGGTGGTGCACGGCCTGAACGCACAAGCATGACGCATGCAAAACAATGCACCTAATGCATGCACCTCTACAAAAACATAAATTTGACACTTAGACGGATAATCTAACGAAGAATACGCTCGTTACTTCATTACTCCTATAAAAGCGGCAACCATACTTCCCAATCCACCTATAGCAGCAAACAAAGTAGCCCAAAACATACTTCGTTGGCTGCTTATATTCTCTTTATAACGTTGTTCATTTTTGTTGAAATTAGCTAAGGTATTGACCGATTTCCCGCTAGGTTTGTACCCATCCTGAACTTTTATAAGGTCACCATTTTCCACAAGTGAATCAAGGCATAGGCGAAGCTCTTTTTTTAGCCTTGACGGATCATCATGATAAATCCATAACTTACCAGCAACATCATTCATTATAAGAATCTCGCTGAATGGCCTTTCGCCTTGTTGCTCCCTATAAATCCTGACAACTGAAGTCAAAACAGTCATCGCATCAGTAATCTCTTGCTTACGTTGACGATATAGAAATTTTTCACGGCTAAATTTTTTATTTTCACTATTAGCTAAACGCTTTAGCTTCCATACATTAAAACCTCGTAACTCTTTTAGTGAATTAAATTTAAATTCATGTGCACGATAATAAAAAATACCAGAAAAAGAGTCAGCGTTAAACTGCTCTGGATTGAGATCAATATCAACATCAAAGATATTACGTTGAACATCCCATTTTTTTGCTTTTATCACCCCATCAATATATCTATCAAAGAGATATTCATTACCTTCATTATCTTTAATATAAACAGAATACATATCATAATGTATGGCATTCTCATACATTAAACTAATCCTGCCGTTGTCCGGCGTTCGCTTTCGCTCAAAAATCTCAAGATGCTTTCTTACATCAACATTATTGATACTCAGCATACCCCCCCCCTTTAAATCTAATTCAACAATAAGCAACTTAATGATTTAAATAACGCCTCGCCATGCTCGTTGTTCAACCGTGCCGCCATCAAAATCAAGATTTTGACGTCAGCGGGGTTATCAATGCGACCAGCCGTCATCTTCCCAGACGTTCTGAAGCAGTTCATTTAATCTGGCCCGATCTTCATCAGCTTTTAAGTCAGGCATCTCGATTTTGCTGTAACTGCCCTACATCGCCGTTTCTATTCAGCAGAATAAAAAATTTCGTCATCACAATCCTGACCGGTTTCTGAATGTGCCAATTCGGCAATAATGGTGAGTGCCAGTTTCAGCTCAGACGGCTTACAGTTAGCAATGAGTGAAACCTCAGCTATGAACTGCATGCACGCCATTTTTTTATGCATCTGGCTTGATTCCTGAGCCGTCATTTTCCCTCCCCAATTTTTACTGTGTATTTATACAGTATCACAGCATTTATAAGGAGAGGAAGAAAAATGTCAGGTTAAGATAGTTTTTTTATCTGGCTGATACGAAAGAACTTTCCCTGTAAGCCTAAGCATAGTGCGAAAAAAAACAGCTCATAGAATTTAGGCCATCAGCCGCCCTAATGAAAGTAAATTTTGGCTATCAGCGTTTGTTTTTTGAGCGCTGCTTTTCCGCTAAACGGTTAAATCGTTCTAATACGAAAGTCCTTTTAGGCTCCAGTATTGGGCGGGCCAGTTCTCCATTAGGCAGGCTGCGGAACATTTGACCAGCGATTTTAGTCTGCGTGCCGCCAATCAGACGCACGGCCATCCCCCGACTGATGGTTTCACCGCTCAAGTCTTTCACCTGGGCTATTACGCTGTCGCACGCAGCTTCGATTTTGTCAGACCTCCTCAGCTTCAGATGCCGCTTTTCTGGCTTCTGCGCTCTTATCCGGCTTAAAAGCAGCCGCCGTTCCTTACTGCTCATGCCGTCCAGGTCGATTTTTTCGTAACTTTCCGGCGGGTTCGAATCCTCATATCTCAAACCTCCCGTACAGTTATTGACAGAACTCCGAGAGGACGCAGGCGCGTCCTTAAACTCAAAACCCAAATCAACGGAACGTTTCGGGACAATCTTCCATTGCATCAGACGGGTTAAAATTGGCGTATCGTCGCCAACTTCAGTTGCGTAAACCCCCTTGATGCGCGCGGTTTCCTCGCCGTACTCATTCACGTCTTCGCTTGCCTGATACCAGGTGCGCACAGCCAGCTCGTCACGGCGCACGAACGGGCCACCCTGCGCGTTAACGTATCCGGCCCAGTCTCCTGCATCGGCTGCGTCATGCGCGGCCGCAAACTCAACGCTCAGGCCGTGCGCGGTTTCGCTGTCTGCCATGCGGCGCAGCTCGCGGTAAACCGTGACCGGCGCACCGCCCACAAACTGAAATTGCCGGATGTGCCAGCGTGCCGCCCAGGCAGAAACGGCGGAGGCAGTTTCTTTCAGATCTTTGCCGCTCTCGTCGTCTGTCTCGCCATCCAGCGCATAGCCGTCGATATTTTTGGAAATGTATTTAGCAACGTAACCTGTTGCGCTGCCCTTCTCCGGGTCGATAGCCTCGGCGTGAAAGCGGGCCTTACGGGCCTTGTCGGTTGTCAGCTCGCTGCCGTCTTCCTGCCAGGCGTAGTCGCGCATAATCTCGCGCACGCGCTCAGCCTGTTCCGGGCGCATAAACATCAGCATGTGCCAGTGCGGGGTCGCATCATGATGAGGCTCAGCAACGCGGATCCCGAAGATGCGAATTTCTTCGCGGTGCAGCTTAGCGCGGATTTTCTGCCATACACTGCAGAGATAACGCTGCGTGTCGGCCGGGCTGGCACCGTTCCATTTGCGGTTACGATGCCCG
>Ga0157370_10008880_pt1 | contig 10803 bp, 5 predicted proteins | sample C35metaG_FD_113463 | JGI IMG/M metagenome (GOLD analysis project Ga0157370, IMG submission 113463) | Corn rhizosphere microbial communities from Kellogg Biological Station, Michigan, USA - C3-5 metaG | ecosystem: Host-associated > Plants > Roots > Rhizosphere > Soil | place: USA: Michigan... | reverse complement strand
GCATTAAAATCAACTCAGTTCCGAAAACAGAATCTTTAAATTCTTTCTCAAACTCAGAAATGAAAAAAGTATCATTTACAGAAATCTTTCCAACTGCACCGCCCGACTTTTCGTTGATTTCGTGATAATTATTCTCTGTTTTAAAATGATTGATTTCTGCAAAATCATGATCTTCAGAAGCCATCCAATACACCGGAACAAAATTGAAATCAGGGAAATTCTGCTGTAAATGCGTACAGGTTTTTATCGTCTGAAGAATTTTGTATATAAAAAAAACAGGCCCGGAAAACAAATTTAGCTGATGCCCGGTTGTAATAGTGAATGTATTTTTATGTTTAAGATTTTCTAAATTTTCTGTCTGTTTAGAAGACAACTTAAAATCTGAAAGTTGAGATTTTATCGTTTCAGATAGAATTTCTCTTTTTTCTAATGTGAAAGAGTTTTGTTTTAAATGAATTTGCTGAGCAAAATTTTCAAGAGAAAAAGTATGTGCTTCAAATCCATTTATGTCATGATTCAGGAAATCTTTTACCAATTTTGGAATACTTTCAATTTCGCTGAATGCTATTTTATTTATTGTTTTCAACCTGATTTAATTTTAGTTGAACAAATACCATAAAATTCCGATATTCAGTCTAAAATCATAGACCGGATAATGTGGAAATGCATATGATTTGTTTGGTGAAACGACAGTTCCTATTTGCTGACCTTCGATAAAGAAAAACATTCTTTTTACCTTCATATTGACGTACAAGTCGGCAATTGGCTGTCCTCCGATTGAGAAAGAATCTGCGCTCGGCAAAATATATTCGTTAAGAATCGGGAAATATTCTCGTGTAGCAAATTTTGAGAAGTAATACACTTTTAAACCAGCCTGAATTTCTGCTGCATTTTTAAACGCTTTAGACTGAAAGAAAAAGTTGGCTCTTCCGATAAAAGATGGCATTGGCAACAACTCTTTATTGGTTAAAGCATTTTGAAACTGTACTCTTGTATTTAAATGAAACTTGCCATAACTGAATGTAGCATCACCACCGATTTGAGAAATATTTACAGAATTTGCGCTTTGTCTTGGCATCGCAGCTGCATCAAAATACGTATAATTATCTATTCTGAAATAGTTGGCAAAAAGTTGAGTTTGAAACCATTTTAAATTGACATTACCTCCAATTTCTGTTACGGATTGATTTTTTGCGTCACTAAGGAAATAATTAAAATTGTTGTATACCGAAGCGTTCGCAAGATAATTAAATGACGGATATGAACTTTGGAAATTTACTTTGGCATTTACAAAGTAATCTTTAATCGGCTCAAACTTGATATTGTTTGTTGTCTTTAAATAATTTCCGAACTGATTCCCTTTCGAAATTTCCAAAAATGAATTGACCTGAAATTTATCGAAAAGTTTGATCTGTAGATTTCCGACAGCGCCCAATCTGTTTTCTTTCATTTCAGAAGGAATTTCAAGCGTCGGCAATGTAATTTGATCTACTCCGAACTTCAGCATTTGATACCTTAATCCGGCATCTAATTTGAAACGTTCATTATCAAAAACCAAACTCAATGTATTGCTAAAATTATTTGAGTATTTTTTAGTTGCAAGAGGAAAACCATTTATAATTTCTGATTCAGAAGTATACCAATATGGTTCTAAACTACCTTGGTTGTAATAATATTTATTTCCCTGATTAAAAATAGTATGTCGAATTCTAAAAGGAAATTTTTCAGCATTAAAAGGAGTAAACTGATGACTCAGATAATATCTTCGGTAAGAGTACTGCGAACTGGATGAAGCCAAATTCACCAAAGCTCTATCACGATTTCTAAACTCGCTATCTCCTGACTGAAACAGATCATCATTGACAATTCCTCCATTCTCCTGGTTGTTTACATTCTGATGAAGGTAATGAGCAAATAATTCATAATCCCCGCTTTTGGAAGTATAATGTCCTGAAAACAAAGTATTATTATTTGCTGCCAATGAATTTCTGTAAAATCCTTGAGAACGAAGTCCCATATAATCTAAAGCAAAATTGAATCGTTTCCCTATATTTTGGGTATAAGTTGACTGCAAAGCCGCACCGTTCTTCATCGCGGTATGATAAATAAAGGTTGCCGTAGGAGTTTTGACATCGTAATATTTGATATCATTAATTCCTAAAATTCCGTACGATTTATTTGTTGGTAAAAGAGAAAGGTTTTGCTCAGCATTCACTTCATAAGATAAAGGATTGAATCCTGATCCTATATTGGCAAACTGTACTCTTCCAAAGTTATCTCTGTTATTATACTGAGAAAAAATATACGTTTTATTAAAGCTCATCGTCGTATCAAAGATTTTCTTTTCAGAAAACTGTGTCTGATACTGATAATCATTAATCGTCGGCTTAAAAATTTTAAGAGAATCTTTTGTCCCGGAATCTATTACTAAGGTATCTTTTAGTTTTTTCTCAAGCATGTTAGAGTCTGTTTTATTGACAATAACCTGAGCTTTAGTAACAGAAGCAAGGAAAAATATGATTAGAAAAAGGTATTTCATGAATATTTTTTGTACAGCAAAAATAGGAAATAAAAGGCAATAAAAAACCCCGTCTTTCGACGGGGTTTTTTATTGCCTTTTATTGAAAAGTTTAATTTTTCTCCAGTACAAATTTATTCCCACTAGAAGTACCAGCGGCACCTGCAAAAGTAAGACTAGAAATATTTATTCCGCCAGTACAAAAGTTAACTGTCCCTGTACCATTTAATGATAGAGTACCCGTTGTTCCTCCATAATTAAAAGGTTCATTAGAAGCTAATGTAACTTTACCATCATTTTGAACAGTAACAAGCATATAAGATGTAGTTGGATTACTAATATAAGGATTATTAGTTGACAATATCTTAAATTGGTTAGCAGCAGGACCTGGCTGTACAGTAATTTGATCACCTACTGAATAATCTTCCCAAGTATCAGTTACCACTTTGTATGTTCCAGTGAAACCAGACATATTAAATGGACATTCTAATGAATATTTTAACTCGTGAGTTTGATTAAATACAGCACTACCCACTGATGGAGAAGAAATTTTGAAAGTAATTATTTTTTGTGTTTCTTTAGCACCACTCTCTAATAATTGTATTCTAAATGAACCTACCTTTTGTCCTGCTGCAAGATTATCTGTTGCATTTATAATCTTAAAGTCAGTACCTTCTACTGCAGTGGATTTACTCGCATCTACAGAAATTTTCACGTCTGTATTTGCCTTAGCTTCACTTAGGGTAGTATACGATACTATAACCTCTTTAGAGGTAGATCCTTTTACTACTGTTGCTTCAGAGCTTGTTTCAGCAAAACTAACAAAGTTATCTCCTTCATAAACTGCATCATCTCGCTCTTCACAAGAAGAAAGTAATAATGCAAAAATCGGAATACTTAAATATTTTAAAATTTTCATAATTAGAATTCTTTTTAATTAATAACCAGGATTTTGTTGCACTTCAGGATTTAAGTTAACCTCCTGAATAGGAATAGGTAAGGTATATTTATGACTGTTATTCGGAAGATTAGTAACTGTAACAATATCATCTGTTTGGTTTCTATCCATAGTTACACCAGCTACAGTAGCCAATCTTTTTAAATCGATATATCTATGTCCTTCCAATGCAAGATCAACTCTTCTCTCCTTTAATATATCTGCATAAGCAGCAGTGGATGAAGCATAAACAGGAAGAGTGGCAGTTCCGCTAGTATTCCTTCTTGCTCGAACTTGCTGAATCAATGTTGCTGCACCAGTATAATTATTTGCAGCAGTTTCACATTCTGCTAATATAAAATACATTTCAGATAATCTAAATACCTTTAAATCGTTTCTTGTTGCAGCACTTGTTTTACCAGGATATTTGTCTATAACTAATTGATCAGTGGTAATAGGCGAAGCACTTGTTAAATAGTTTGGATCAACGATAGATGTTGGATCAATATAAACCGATCTTCTAACATCTCCTGGAGTAGTATTAATAATATTAAATAAATTTCTACCTAAAAACCACATTGGATTTCCTGTAATACTAGATCCGTTTGTATTCCAATTGGTTCCAATAGAACTTCCGTTACCTGTAGCTAATCTATTTAAAGCAAAAATAATTTCTCCTCTTGCTGTGTCATTCCACATCGTTGGATATGTAGCAGCAGGTGTTAATGATAAGCCAGAATTAGTTACAACGTCCTGTGCGTATTGCTTCGCCAAGGTCATATTACCTCTATAAAGATTAAACCTTGCAGAAACTGCATTTACAAATCCTTTATCGACATAATATCTAGATGGTGCTGAAGTATTATATGCTAAAACAGTTCTAGCATAGTCCAAATCTGCATTAATAAAATCATAAATCTCTTGATTTTTGCTTCTAGGAAGCTTAACATCAATTACCGGAACATCTTTAAGAAGCAAAACGCCTAATCCATTAGCATCTTTCATGTTAGGTGCAAAAAAAGTTTCTAACTGAAGGTAACAAAAAGCTCTTATTGCCCTAGCTTGAGCAATTACTGAATTATACTGTGTTTGCTCAGCAGCATTAGCAGGAGTAATCTGTGCAGCACCAGCAAGCAACCTGTTTACACGATTAATTACCAAATAATGCTGTGCCCAAATCCCTTCCGTCAATCCAGTAGTAGGATCAATAAAATAACGGTGTATTTCATACTCCTGACCGCCACTACCTGCTCCCGGCTTTACCTCATCTGTAAATACTGCAGAGAAATAAATATCACTGTTAGTATCCATGTTGGCATACACAGATCCAATTAAATAATCATTAAGATTTGAAACACTAGTAAATAGCGTGGCATCATCCAACAATCCTGGTTGTTCAACCTCAATGCTATCCTGACAACTGTTGACCGTAAAACCTAATGATAGACATACAGCTATCACTAATGCTTTTTTATATAATTTATTCATTTTTTTATTTTTTAAAAATCTACATTAACCCCTAAAGAAACTGTTTTTGGATTTGGATATACGTTAAGTGAATAAGATGTGATCGGTTCTGCATCAAAACCTTTCCATCCTGTAAACGTATATATATTTTCAGCTTGAGCAAAAACTTTGATAGAATTAACAGGTAAATTACCTAATGAATTCTTACTGAAAGTATATCCGATACTTACATTTTTCAGTCTAAGAAAATCAGACTTGTAAAGAAATCTATCAGAAGAACCTTCTAAAGTTGCATTTACTGCAGTAAGGCTTGGTACAGTAGTGTTTATATTATTTGGAGTCCATGCATTTAATAGATCAGAAGAAACATTAAGACCAGAAACAGCATAAGAAGGATTCATTACCCAAGAGTAAAGATTATCATAGATGTATCCTCCTTTCTGATAAGAAAATAAAGCATCAACGAAGAAGCCATCATGTGAGAAATTAAATCCAAATCCGCCAGTATACTTAGGCATAGGACTCTTTCCTGTTAGTCTTCTGTCGCTTGCAGTTGGTGTCTCAGTTACATTCCCATTGATATCTAAAAATAACTGCTCACCATTTGCAGGGTTTACACCTAAATAAGGGTAAAGATGCCATTGGTCAGCTGGTCCTCCTACTCCATCTACAGCATCACCATTAAGGTCATTGGTCGCCATGCTAATAATTTTATTAGAGTTGTAACCCATATTTGCAAATAAAGATAGCTTAGTTTTAGATTTTCTGATTACATTTACTCTTAATGAACCTTCTACTCCCTTATTATCCATTACCCCGTTATTTCCTCTCAAAGAACCTACACCTGTAACATACGTTACCGGGATAGAATTAAATAATCTTGAAGTTCTTTTCTGGTAATAATCAAATGTACCTTCTACTAACCCTTTGTAGTTGAAATCTAATCCTAGATCCAGTTGTTTTACCTGCTCCCACTGCAAGTTTTGGTTTCCAAGGTTTGCCAAATAATATCCAGGTAAACTTTGGTAACCAGGAGCTGTACTAGGGTTTGGACCATTGTAATCTAAATAAGAAACAGGTCCTACCGTTAGAATATTGGTGTTATTTGCAACTGCAAATAAATTTTGATTACCAGTTGTTCCAATAGAAGCTCTAAGTTTCAGTAAATTAAATCCTGAATCCTCCATGAAACTTTCTTGATCTATATTCCATCTTCCCGCTACAGACCAAAAAGTTTCCCATCTGTTTTCCTTTGGAAATCTGTATGATCCATCTCTTCTTATAACCCCAGAAACTCCATATTTTCCTTGGTAGTCGTAATCTAAAGTCCCAAAGTACGCTAAAGTACCTGCGTTAACTTTAAGTGCACTTGCAGATGGTCTATAGATATTGGGTGTAGCTGGATTAAAAGGAACATATCCCGTTCCTGCCCCAAACTCCCAAACTAAAGGATCAAGACCATTCTGTTGCTGTGTGTAGCTTTGCCAATTTACCCTGATATAATCCATATAAGCAGCCGCAGTTACAGTATGATCACCAAATGAATGGTTATAAGTAATATTAGTCGTACTGTTTACTGTTAAATCATTTACAGTATTAAACTGCTCAAATCCTCCATATTTAGCTCCCTGACCAGCAGCAACGACCAAAGACAAATAGCCGTTTGCCGCTCTAGCAAACTGTCTTTGATAATTTTTGTAATCAATTCCGGTTCTATTACCGATGCTTAAATCATCCGTAAGTTTATAATTTGCATTTACGTTAGCTGTTACACTAGTTTCAGTAAATTGATTTCTAATACCCCCCATGATATTGTCATAAAGAATATAAGCCCCATTTCCGTTAGCACTAGCCTGTCCAATTTGGTTAAAAAGTCCTAGTCCATTGCTAAATGTTGGTGCAGCTAAATAAGGAGCAGAAAGTACGGTTCCAAATAGAGGATTCTGCACTGTATTTGCCTGAATAGCAGTATTCGTTTCGTCATCTAATTGATTTCTCTTTGAAAAGCCTAATCCCAAGATTGCTCCAAAAGTTAGCCTCCCATCGTTGCTTTTTCCATTAAGATTATTTCTTAAAGTAAATCTTTTAAAGTCAGTTGCTCGGGTAGTACCTTCACTATCGACATAACCTAAGGAAATAAAATTACTGATATTTTCCCCACCTGCACTGATAGATACAGTATGCTGCTGAGTCATTGCCACTCTAGAAAACAATTTTCTCCAGTCTGTATTGGTTGTAAAATTATCAATATAGCTTTGAGATCTCGTAGCACCTTCACCACCATTAGCGTTTTTTTGAATCTGTAGCAATTGTTGCCCATTAGACATATCATAGTTCGTCTTTGGTACGGAAGCAAAAGAAGTTAATCCATCGTAAGAAATTCTAAGCTTCGCGTTGAACTTACCACCTTTTGTAGTGATTACAACAACACCATTTGCCGCTCTGTTTCCATAGATCGCTGTTGCCTGAGCATCCTTAAGTATACTGAACGTGTCAATATCATTTGGATTTAGGTTTCTGAACTGAGATCCAGAAGTAATAATACCATCAATAACGTACAAAGGATCTGTAGAACCATTGAGTGAGCTAAGCCCTCTAATGATGATATTGAATTTACCCGAACCAGGAGATCCTGATGCCGAGTTAGCCACAATACCAGGTGCTGTACCTTGTATCGAGTTAAGAACAGAAATATTCGGTCTGTTCTCTAATGTCTCTGAACCAATGGTTACTGAAGCAGCACTTGATTTAGCTTTAGTAGAGGTTTTGCTGTAACCCAAAACCACAACTTCTTCTATTTTTTCTTCGTTTAATTTTTTCGAACCAGTTGTGTCTTTTTGAGCAAATACTGCCTGCCCTGTGAAAAACAACACACCAGCTGTCAGTACACGTAATTTAACATTCATATTAACAAATTTTAATATTATTTTAGCAAAAGTGTTAAAAAAAAATATAATACGCAAGCTTTTTAACCTTTTGCTGAGTATTTTTTTTATTTTTTATTTTTCAACAACCTATAACAAAGGATATGAATATATTATTTTTAATCCAAATATTTTTACAAATGCAGCATAAAGACCGTTAAATAGTGGCAATAAAGGCAAAATAGAGATTTACTCTAACATCAAAATTTAAATTAAAAATTCAACTCTTCATTAAAATTTTTATTCTTGATACTTATTTAATTGTCAAATTAAGAAACATTTATTCTTGTAATCTAAATTCTATAACTATCGCAAATATTTATTTAAAGCTTTCACCCAACTTATTATCATAATTTAACTTAATAAACTTTGTTAAAATTTAAATTTTTTCATTTTTTTTAATAACTTTACCATAAATAATTTGTTATTTAGTAAAATATATTGAAATTAACTAACATGAAAAAAATATTATTTATATCCGCGCTTTTATCTTTTTTATTCTTTAATGCTCAACAAGCATTACATATCAGTAATGTAACAGGAAGTCAGGCAGTATTTGAAAGTACAATTTCGAAAAATGGAGGCCCTGTAAAGTATGAAGATATACAGGGCTCCCCATACCAATCAGCAGTTTTTCAAAATGCCTTTATCGGAGAAAAATATGGAAAAGTCGACGTTAGATACAATGCATATACAGATGATATAGAGTTTTTTAACAATGGTAAGATAGAAGTTTTACCAAAACAAGAAGATTTTTATCGAGTTGAAGTAATCGCTACTAAACAAGTTTTTGTTTATTTTAACAGCAATACAGAACCCAAAGGTTACTTAACTGAAGTAGCTAAAGGAAAAAATTCTATTTATAAAAAAAATAAAGTTATATTTAAGGATGCTGCTCCTGCTCCAAATACCTACCAAACGGGAAAGCCAGCTATGTTTATAACACAAGAACCAATTTATTATCTAAAAACTGCTACTGGAAGTATAAATAAAATTTCATCCTTGAAAAAAATAGCAGAATTTTTTCCCGAAAAGGAAAAAGAGTACAACAAGTACATTAAATCTGATAATTTAAAATTTAATGATTCTGATTTAGTCAAATTAATGAATTATATCAACCAATAAATAAATTAAAAATTTACAACCAAGGGTTCTCCGCACAAATATGATATTTAATCTGAGTTCGGGATAAAAATTTAAAATAAATTTGCAATAAAAAGCAACAATTTGCACATTTAGGTATCTGACATTCAAATTTTTAAACAAACTATTTCTTGTGATTTTGAAAGACCAATTACTAATATTTTTGTACAAGTTGATGATTTTTTTTAAAGAATTAGATTCCCAAATCAAACAAATAAAGTTTCAGGCGCTAGTAGACAAAAAAAGATAAGAAACAGAAGATCTATGATGTCCGATTCTGAAATCATAACGATCATTATCGATTCTCATCTGGGTGCATACAAAACCTTTAGGTATTACTACCGAGAAATAGATTGTGATTACTGGAAAGATTTGTTTCCCAAAGCTCTTTCTTACAATAGATTTATAGAACTTCAGCAAAGAAGTTTTGTGGTTTTGCATTTTTTATGACGAAAAATGTCTGGGTAAATGCACAGGAATCAGTTTAATGGACAGTACAACTTTGAAGGTGTGCAGAAACCAAAGGATACAATCACAAAGTTTTCAAAGGTTTGGTTGCACGTGGAAAGTTTTCAATGGTCTGGTTTTATCCATTTAAATTGTATTTGGTCTGTAATGAAAAAGGAGAACTTTTATCTTTTTATTGAACCTCAGTTCGTGATCAGAGATTCTGATAATACTTTTTAAATCATTAAACGCAAAGATTTGTAAATAAACTTTCTATTTTAGAAAGCAAAGACAAAAATTTGCTTCGCAAAGTTTGAGCAAAAGCTTTATAAAATCAACTTATTGATTCATCTTGCTTACTTTATTATAAAAGAATAAAATTCACATTTGCGTTAAACGTATAATAACCTTAAATTTAATATTTACAATTGTTGCTTAACCCGAACTCAGGTTAATATAATGTTTTAGGTTATAATACGCATTCGTACTATTTCTAACTTCTCTTAATTTTCCAAAATAAGCCTGTTTTGTGTAAACTCATATTCATAAAAGAAGTCATTTTAAATCATCAACATTTATACAAAAATAAAATTATTGCTTTAACCAATCTTTGGTTATTTAAAGAAGAAGGCTTAGATTATAAAATCTAAGCCTTTAATTTTCAATTTATACTATCATTTGATATCTCAAATTTACTTCAATTTCTTCTTCACAGCAACCTCCTCATACACTTCAAGAATATCATTTTGCTCAATATCATTGTAGCCTTTAAGGTTTAATCCGCATTCGTAGCCTTTCGTAACTTCTTTTACGTCGTCTTTGAAACGTTTTAAACTTTCAAGTTCGCCGTCGAATTTCACGATACCATCTCTTAGTAATCTTACTTTTGATTGTCTTGTTACTTTTCCGGTAAGAACCATACAACCTGCGATAGTTCCGACTTTAGAAATTTTGAATACCTCACGGATTTCAACATTACCAATAACCTGCTCCTGAATCTCCGGAGAAAGCATTCCCTCCATCGCTTCTTTCACTTCATCGATAGCTTTGTAGATTACAGAATAAGTTCTGATTTCGATTTCTTCACGGTCTGCAAGATCTTTAGCGTTTGCTCCGGCTCTTACATTAAATCCGATAATAATCGCATCTGAAGCTGCGGCCAGGTTGATATCAGATTCAGTAATCTGTCCTACACCTGAGTGAAGAATATTGATACTGATTTCTTCTGTTGATAATCTTTGTAACTGATCAGAAAGTGCTTCCACAGAACCATCCACGTCACCTTTAAGGATAATGTTTAATTCTTTGAAATCACCTAAAGCAATACGTCTACCCAATTCTTCAAGGGTTGTATGTTTTTTAGTTCT
>Ga0157370_10008877_pt1 | contig 10805 bp, 6 predicted proteins | sample C35metaG_FD_113463 | JGI IMG/M metagenome (GOLD analysis project Ga0157370, IMG submission 113463) | Corn rhizosphere microbial communities from Kellogg Biological Station, Michigan, USA - C3-5 metaG | ecosystem: Host-associated > Plants > Roots > Rhizosphere > Soil | place: USA: Michigan... | reverse complement strand
TTCAAACTATAAAAGCAGCCATAGCCAATCCGGTGAATAGTTTGAGAAGTGAATGATGAACGTGAATAGTGAATAGTGAATGAAAAATCAGAAATCATTAAATCATAAATCAGAAATCATCTTTTATGTTCAAAAATTATTTCAAAATCGCCTGGCGCAATTTGTATAAGAGTAAAGTGTATTCCATCATCAATGTGCTGGGACTTGCAACCGGAATGGCCGTTGCTTTGCTAATCACTTTCTGGATTTGGGATGAAGTTACGTTTGATGATTATCATACCAATCACAAAGAACTGGCGCAGGTAATGACGACCGAAATTGACAATGGCATAAAACATACAGATAAGGCAGTTGCCATGCCATTGGGAAACGAATTGCGGACAAAATATGGCAGCGATTTCAAAAATGTTTCTATGGCTTCCTGGAATTTTGGTCACATACTTTCGGTAGGTGATAAAAAAATTACCAGCCACGGCATGTGGGTGGAACAAAATTTTCCGTCCATGTTTTCTTTAAAAATGATTAAAGGAAACCGCAATGCCTTAAGCGATCCTAATTCTGTTTTATTAACCGCTTCAGTAGCCCGCACCTTATTTGGCGACGCAGATGCGATGAATCAAACCGTGAGGTTTGATAATAAATACGACTTCAAAGTAGCCGGTATTTTTGAAGATCTTCCTCATAATACAACTCTTTATGAGACAAAATTATTTTTACCATGGAACAAATATATTACAACAGAAAACTGGCTGAAATCCGCTGCCACACAGTGGAACAACCATTCGTGGCAGGCTTATGTGCAGGTAAATGACCATGCAGACATTGCCAGGATATCCGACAAGATTAAAAATGTTTCGATGGCGCATAAAAATGCCATCACAGAAGGCGTAGAGTCTTTGTTGCTTCATCCGATGGACAAATGGCGGTTATACAGTGAATTTGAAAATGGAAAAGTGGCCGGTGGAAGAGTACAGTTTGTGTGGTTGTTTGCAATCATTGGCGTCTTTGTGTTATTGCTTGCGTGTATCAATTTTATGAATCTTTCCACGGCACGCAGCGAAAAAAGAGCAAAGGAAGTAGGCATCCGCAAAACAGTTGGTTCGTTAAGACGGCAACTAATTGGACAATTTTTAATTGAATCGGTTTTAGTTGCGTTCATTTCATTTGTTTTGTCTGTTTTATTGGTTGTTTTATTAATGCCTGTGTTTAATAATCTTGCCGATAAAAAAATGCAGCTTCCATGGAATCACCCGGTATTCTGGTTGTTGACACTCCTTTTCACTTTAATGACCGGTATTATTTCAGGTAGCTATCCTGCTTTTTATCTTTCCAAATTCAAACCCATTAAAGTATTAAAAGGAAATTTTCGTGTAGGAAGATTTGCTTCGATTCCCCGAAAAATTCTTGTAGTAATTCAATTTACTTTTTCCATTGCATTGATTATCGGAACTATCGTTGTTTTTAAACAAATACAATTTGCTAAAAACAGGCCGGTAAATTATAATCGCGAAGGTTTGATTACGATACCTATGACAACTCCGGATTTATATGGACATTATGATGCGCTCCGCACCGACCTTCTGGCAACAGGCGTTGTTGATAATATGGCGGAATCTTCAAGCCCGACGACGGCGGTTTATGCCAACCAGATTGGTTTCAACTGGCAGGGAAAAGATCCGGGCACCTTGCCGGCGTTTGGCACAATCGGCGTAACTGCTGACTTTGGAAAAACCATCGGATGGAAGATAAAAGAAGGACGTGATTTTTCTAAGGATTTTGCAACCGATACTTTAGGAATGATCCTTAATGAATCAGCGGTAAAACTGGTTGGGCTTAAAAATATTGTAGGCAAACAAATTCAGTTTAATGATAAAAATTATTCGGTTGTAGGTGTGATAAAAGATATGGTTATGGAATCGCCGTATGAGCCGGTAACACCGACTATCTTTTTATACGATCCCAATTGGACAAATCTTGTTACCGTAAGGATAAAACAAGGTGCGCCTTTGCAAAGTTCACTGGATAAAATAGGAAATGTTTTTAAAAAATATAATCCCGGCGCGCCTTTCGATTATACTTTTAATGACGAGGAATATGCCAAAAAGTTTTCTGATGAACAACGTATTGGAAACCTGGCAACTTTCTTTACGATTCTTGCTATTTTCATTTCCTGTCTTGGATTGTTTGGCCTTGCTTCGTTTGTTGCAGAGCAACGTACCAAAGAAATTGGCGTACGCAAGGTGTTGGGCGCATCTGTATTTAATCTGTGGAAAATGTTGTCAAAAGAATTTGCATTCCTTGTTATTTGTTCGTGCATCATCGCTATTCCCCTGGCCTGGTATTATTTGCATCACTGGCTTCAGCATTATGAATACAGAACTTCGATATCGTGGTGGGTTGTGATTCTTGCATGCGCCGGGGCAATGGTGGTGACATTAATTACCGTGAGTTTCCAGGCAATAAAAGCGGCGTTGGCAAATCCGGTGGAGAGTTTGAGAAGTGAGTAAAATGTCCGGAGCAACATTCACCGGATTAAAAGATTAACAGGATTCAGCAATACATCAACAAAATAATTTAAAACATAAAAATCCCTGTTCAGACCATGTTCAAAAATTTTTTCACAACACTTACAAGACACCTCTGGCGTAACAGCCTCTTTACCATCTTAAACATTCTTGGCCTCAGCGTTTGCATCTGTGTTGCATGGATTATTTTTCGTATGGTGAGCTATGAATACAGCTATGATAAAAAAATCCCTGATGCCGAAAATATTTACCAGGTAGTATCCAAAACCAAAGGTGCAAATGATGCAAAGGAGCGTGGCTTTGCCGGTATTTCCAAGCCGGTTCTCAACGCTTTAAAAAATGATGTAACCGGTGTGGAAATGGTGGTGCCCATGTTTTATAAATATCAGCACCGGGCCACAATAAATGATGGAGCAGGCTCTCCTGTACGGCAATTTGAAAAAGGCGATGATGATATACAATTGATTTCTACTTTGCCTGATTATTTTAAACTTTTAAATTATCAGTGGCTTGCCGGTTATCCTGCTACAGCATTGGATGCGCCCGATAAAGTAGTGCTTACGGATACAAGGGCGCATGAATATTTTCCTTCTCTGAAACCGCAGCAAATTATCGGCAAAACCATTGTTTATGATGATACGGTATTGCGCCAGGTATCGGGAGTGGTGGCTCAACTAAAATATCCTAACAGCTTTAGTGCAGATAACAATGAGTTTATCCCCGTTGACAAAGACGACCTGGCAGATAATAATTGGGGTGGCAAGAACTCCAATGATCTCATCTTTATTAAACCTGCGAAGGAAACGAACCCGCAAAAAATAATGAAGCAGTTGAACGCAATCAATCTGAAAAATAACAAAGAAGATTTTGAAAAATACAATTACAAATCATGGTATGATGTAATGCCCTTAAAGCAAAAACATTTTCAAACCCAGTTTGGCTCACAAACCCGCACGGTCAATAAAAAAGTATTAAACGGATTGATGATTGTTGCTGCTTTTTTGCTGTTGCTCGCCTGTATCAACTATATCAACCTGAGCACGGCGCAGCTTCCCAAACGTGCAAAAGAAATTGGCATACGAAAAACATTAGGAAGTTCATCGCGTGAGCTTATTTTTCGGTTTATAGGGGAAACCTTTATTGTAACATCGCTGGCGGCGCTGCTCTCTTTTTTATTGACCGCATTCGCTGTAAAAATATTCGCTGTTTTTTTACCCGCCGGGCTTTTAGGATATATGAATTATGGAGCCATGATTGGTTTTATCCTCGCATTAATTGTCGTGGTTTCGCTGATTTCCGGCCTGTATCCGGCGTGGCTTTCTTCAAAAGTAAATACCGTAAATGTTTTAAAGGGTGTAACTGAAAAAGTGATTGGCAGAAGCGGGTTTTCGCTTCGCAAAGGATTGATCGTTTTTCAATTTCTGATAGCGCAGGTATTTATCATTGGTAGCATTATTATTCACCAGCAGCTCAGCTATGCACTGAACATGGATCCGGGCTTCAATAGAAACGGAATTGTTACCGTTACGGTTCCTTATTACATTAAGAATGATCCTAAGTATAAAGGCAGGCAATTCGTTTTAAAAAATGAGTTGGTGAGAAGTTCCGCCATCGCCGGTGTATCAATTGGCAGCCGGCCGATGGATAATTCGATGATGGGAAATATTATGAGTTATTATAAAGATACCACCGAAGTTCAGAAGCAAATAAACATGAAATTTGGTGATACAGATTATCTCCGTTTATATGGATTTCATTTGCTGGCCGGCAGAAATTTCAGGGCATCTGATACAATGAATGAACTGGTGATCAATGAAAAAGCAGTTCAGGCTTATGGTTTTCAATCTCCGCAGGATGCGATTGGTAAAGTATTGGTACGGCCCAATGATAAATCGTCTTATCCGATTGTAGGTGTTGTAAGCGATTTTAACCAGTTTGGAATACAATCAAAAATAGCCCCGGTTCTTATTACTACAAACAAAAAACAAAGTTCCATACTCAATATCAGGCTGCCGGATGATGTATTCAAATGGAAGCAGTCTATAAAAGTAATAGGACAGGAATGGAAGAAATTGTATGCAGGTGTTCCGTTTGATTACACATTTTATGATGATACGGTAAAAAAGTTTTATAAGGAAGAAGAACGCATGCAAACATTAGTGAGCGCAGCAACGGCGATAGCAATAATCATTAGCTGTCTCGGGCTGTTTGGCCTTGCAACACTTACCGCTTTCCGGCGCACTAAGGAAGTAGGTATCAGAAAAGTGTTGGGCGCATCCGTGCCGGGAATTGTAAAATTATTATCAAAAGAGTTTTTATCACTGGTGCTGGTCTCTGTAATTATTGCTACCCCAATCGCATGGTGGTTAATGAATCAATGGCTTCAGGATTATGCATACCGCGTTGAAATAAAATGGTGGATATTCATTATTGCCGCACTTGCGGCGGGTGTGATTGCCTTGATAACAGTAAGCTACCAGGCAATAAAAGCAGCAATAGCCAATCCGGTGGAGAGTTTGAGAAGTGAATAATGTGATAATGAAGAAAATTGAAATCTTAAATATTTGTTGGTTACTACTGTAAAATAACCTTCATTAAAGAAAAAATAAAATGTTCAAAAATTATTTCAAAACCGCCTGGAGAAGTTTTCTGAAAAATAAAACTTTTTCCTTCATAAACATTGCGGGATTGTCTATTGGCATTTCTGTTTGTTTTATTATTCTCCTTTATGTGCAGAATGAATTAAGCTTCGATCGCTTCAATAAGAACGCCGGCAGGATTGTGCGGGTGGTTTTCCAGGCAAATATCAATGGCGGAAAAATCAATGAAAGTAATGTAATGCCTCCTGTAGCGCAGGCAATGAAAACGGATTATCCGGAAGTGGAAGATGCTACGCGGATCCGCGTATATGGCGCACCAAAAGTTACTTATAAAGACAAGACTTTTAAAGATGATGAACTGGCTTTTGTTGATCCCGATTTTTTCAACATATTTACGCTTCCGCTTATTGAAGGCAATGCGAAAACCGCTTTGCAACAGCCGCACACATTGGTTATTTCAAAAGCACTTGCCAAAAAATATTTTGGTGATGAAGCCCCAATCGGAAAAACAGTTTCTTTTGATAACAATGCTTATAAAGTAACGGGCCTGATTGATAAAGTACCTGCAAATTCTCATTTTCATTTTGATCTTTTTGCATCCATGACAGGTTTGGATGATGCAAAATCTGATTCTTGGATGGAGTCTAATTATTTTACTTATTTGTTATTAAAGCCCGGCTATGATTATAAAAAATTAGAAGCGAAACTGCCTGCGATGGTAGAGAAATATATGGGGCCACAGATTCAAAAAGAAATGGGAATCAGCCTTGCCCAATTTCGTACCAAGGGCAATCAATTGGGCTTTGCATTGCAGCCATTGACTTCTATTCATTTGTATTCACATTCCAACTATGAGTTAGATGCGTCCGGAAATGCCATGTACGTCTATATTTTTGGAGCCATTGCTGTTTTTATGCTGCTGATAGCGTGTATTAACTTTATTAATCTCTCAACAGCAAGCGCTTCCAAACGGGCGAAAGAAGTTGGCGTCCGTAAAGTAATCGGCTCCGGAAAATCTCAATTGGTTTTTCAATTTCTAACAGAATCAGCATTGCTGGTTTTTATCGCGCTACTCATTTCGCTTGTATGGATTCAGCTTGCATTGCCGGAGTTTAATCATATTTCAGGAAAAAATTTAGTCTTTGATTTTAATGGAAAGATAATTGCTTCATTTATTTGTTTGGGATTATTGGTTAGCATTATTGCCGGATTATATCCCGCATTTTTTCTTTCTTCTTTCAAACCAATTGCTGTATTAAAAGGAAAATTTACCGCCAACAATAAGAGCTTCGGATTGCGCAGCACTTTGGTTGTATTTCAATTTTTTATTTCTGTGGGTTTAATCATCAGCACAATTGTCGTGTGGCAGCAAATGAAATTTATCCAAAATAAAAATCTGGGTTATGATAAAGAGCAAGTGCTCACCATTCCTAATTCTTATGCTTTGGGGAAAAATGAATCCGTTTATAAACAGGAATTATTGAATGATCCGCGCGTGGTAAATGCAACAGTCTCCTCTTATAAACCGGCGGGACCAAGCAGCGGTGGTAATGCGCTGGCTTATCCGCAAGGGCATGACAATCAAATTATGAAAACTGAAGAATACCATGTGGATGAGCAATACATTCCAACACTTGGAATGCACATGGCAGCAGGCAGAAATTTTTCCAAAGAATTTGCAACTGATTCTACAGGGATGATTATCAACGAAGCTGCTGCCAAAGCGTTTGGTTGGGGAACGGAAAATGCAATCGGAAAAACAATCATAAGAGAAAACAGCAACCGTGGAACCAATGTGCCTTTTCATGTGATCGGCGTAGTAAAAGATTTTAATTTTAAATCGTTGCATAATCCCGTTTCACCATTATTAATGGTTCTCGATCCGGATTATGGTTTAATATTAAAAGTAAAAACTACTGATATTAAAGGCTTGCTTGCCAGCATGAAAAAGCAGTGGGACAAGTTCAATACGGATGAGCCTTTCACTTATACTTTCATGGATGATCTGTATAACAAAACTTATTCGGCAGAACAAAAAACAGGAACCATCCTCAACATTTTCGCACTGCTGACGATATTAGTTGCATGTCTTGGATTATTTGGCCTCGCAACTTACACAGCAGAGAAACGAACCAAAGAAATCGGCATTCGCAAGGTACTTGGCGCCAGCGTTACGCAGGTAACACGAATGCTTTCCAAAGAGTTTTTAAAATTAGTTTTCATTGCGTGCATCATCGCATTTCCATTATCGTATTGGGCAATGAATAAATGGTTGCAAAGCTTTGCTTACAGGATAAATATAAGCTGGTGGATGTTTGTAGTTGCAGGTGTTGTGGCATTATTAATCGCATTGCTCACCGTAAGTTTCCAGGCGATAAAAGCAGCGGTAGCAAATCCGGTGGAGAGCTTGAGAAGTGAATAATGTACTATTTAGCTAATGTGTTAATGCAAGAATCTGAAAAAAGGAAAATGGGAATCGCGAATATTTGTCTGTTTACTGTGTAAAGTTTAGGCAGCCCTGAAAGGGACAATCTTCTATGAAAAAAAGAACACCCATTATGAATTAAAAATTATTTATAAAATCAACAGCATTTAAGATGGGAATACCACGAAATGGATTCAGAATAAGAAGGTCTTTATCACCGGTGATGATGCAGGAAGCGTTGTCAGAAACAGCTAATTCAAGGAATTTGTCATCTTTAGGGTCACGGCAGGCGGTGATTCTTTCTGATATTCCAATGAATAATGCAAGTCGTTTGAATTCAAATAAGACCTCTAACCTTGTTTCCCTGGAAATGTATTTGTCAAATTTTGAACGAAGAAATACTTCAAAGAATTCATTATATGTGGAAGAACTTGCTAATACTTTTCCTGTTTGGTTAGCTTTTCTTTCTGCTTTACGGGGTACTGAATTTCTGAAAAGGGAAGAAATTATCAGTGTATTTGTCTCAATAACAAAAAAATTATTCCTCATTCAGCAATTTATCAGGAATTTCTTCTGTAGGGCCATTCCTTGCTGTCTCATCATTTGCCTTGTCGAGAAGCGCTTCAAAATTGGCAACTTCAATTTCATACGAAACCCTTTCAGGCAGCTCCTCAATTTTCTTTTCCAGGCCTTTTTTTATTTCAGGAGGAGCTATTTGCCATTTTTTAGCAGTCTCTTCATCTACTTCAAGCACCATCCGTTCCATAATTTTTCATTTTTATTCTTCTCAAAATACAAAAAATAACTCTTTAAAATAAATACAAAATGTTGAGGAATTATTTCAAAATAACTTTCAGAAATCTTTGGAAAAACAAAGGTTACAGCTTCTTAAATATATTTGGGTTGGCAATCGGAATAGCCTGTGCTGCACTCATTTTTTTATGGGTGGAAAATGAGTTGACATGGAATCATTATTTCAGCAACCGCGATAATTTATATCTCGTAAAAGATCAGCAAACTTATGATGGCACTGTATTTACATTTGATGCAACACCGGGTCCTTTAGCTCAGGCTGTAAAGGCTGAAATTCCCGGCATTAGAAAATCTGCCAGAAGTACCTGGGGCAATTCAGAGCTATTCTCTCTTGCCGGTAAAGCAATTTATGAATCAGGCAATTATGTGGATTCTTCATTTTTGAAAATGTTTCAGTTGCAATTTATAGAAGGCAATGCAGGCAATGCTTTCAACCAATTATACTCGTTGGTTATTTCAGAAAAAATGGCGAAGAAATTTTTTCAATCAACGGATGTAATTGGCAAAACATTGAAGATGAACAACCGGCGCGATTATGTAATAACAGGTGTTATAAAAGATTTGCCACAAAATGTTTCTTTCAAATTTGACTGGCTGGCTCCATTCAAAATTTATCTCGACCAGAACGATTGGTTGCAAAAATGGGGAAATAATGGCATCGTAACTTATGTGGAAACAGAGCCGGATGCAAACATTTCTGCCATCAATAAAAAGCTGTATGGATATGTGCAAACGAAACAAAAAGAGACCAATGCAAAATTGTCCATTTATCCAATGAACCGTTGGAGAATGTATAACAGTTTTGACATAAACGGAAAAGAGAGAGAAGGTCAATTGAAATATGTAAACCTTTTTAGTTTAATCGCCTGGATCATTCTAATTATCGCGTGTATTAATTTAATGAATCTCTCTAATGCCAGGTCAGAGGAGCGTGCAAGAAAAGTAGGTGTTAGAAAAGTGTTGGGTGCGGGGAAAAATAAACTTATTTCCCGGTTTATCGGCGAAGCATTATTTATGTCGTTGTTATCAACGCTGCTTGCGGTATTGATTATTTATCTTTCGTTACCCGCCTTCAATACCCTCGTAGAGAAACAATTGTCTTTGGATATTTTTAATCCGCTGCATTTTGCCGGCTTGTTCCTAATCGCATTATTATGTGGTTTAATCGCGGGTAGTTATCCTGCTTTTTATCTTTCTTCTTTCAAACCTGTAAAAGTTTTAAAAGGATTAAAATTTCAATCGGGAGGCAGCGCCGGCTTTATCAGAAAAGGTTTGGTGGTTCTCCAATTTGCCGTATCCATCATTCTCATCATCAGCACGATTATTATTTACAGGCAGATCCAACATGTAAAAGAAAGAGATCCCGGTTACAACAGAAACGGCCTTATTTACACAACCCTTACCGGAAAGATGAAAGAAAATTTTGGGGTAATTAAAAATGATTTGATGCAAACCGGCCTGGTACAAAATGCAACTTTAAGTTCACAATCTGTACTTCAATTAGGAAGCAACACCGGCGATTTTACATGGCCCGGAAAAGACCCAACCAAAGAATTACTCATAAGTGTAGATAATGTAAGCCCTGAATTTATTTCTGCTACCGGAATGCAATTAAATGCGGGAAGGGATTTTTATCCGGATATCAAAACAGATAGCAATAATGTAATCATAAATGAATCACTTGCAAAATCAATTGGTGCTAAAAATATTATTGGCAGTATAATCCAGCGGCATAATGAGAATGGTGAATTATATAACATGACAATAGTTGGGGTAATAAAAGATTTTATTTACAACGACATGTATGCGCCTGCTGCTCCGCTTATTTTATTCTCTGATACTTCTTATGTAAATTATTTAACGATCAGATTAAAACAAACTGCTGCCATCAGGCCTGTGTTGGCAAAAATAGAATCGATCGTTAAAAAGGATAATCCCGGCTATCCCGTCGAATTCAATTTTGTTGATACAGATTTCAACCAGCTGTTCAAAACGGAAACCCTTATTGGTAAACTGGCAAGCGTTTTTGCAATACTTGCCATATTCATTTCATGCCTGGGATTGTTTGGTTTGGCGGCTTACACTGCCGAAAGAAGAACCAAAGAAATCGGTATCAGAAAAGTGTTGGGCGCTTCCGCACAAGGCCTTGCTGCCCTGCTGTCCAAAGATTTCCTGAAGCTGGTTGCCATCTCATGCATTATTGCGTTTCCACTTGCATGGTGGATGATGTATAACTGGTTAAAGACTTTTGCATACAGAACAAAAATTGATTGGATAATATTTTTAGTTGCAGGAATACTGGCATTAGCGATTGCATTATTGACGGTAAGTTTCCAGGCAGTGAAAGCTGGAATGTCAAATCCGGTGAAGAGCTTGAGAAGTGAGTAATTGCTGATGTGCTGATTAGCTAATGTGCTAATGAAGGAATATGAAAATTGGTAA
>Ga0157370_10008874_pt1 | contig 10806 bp, 11 predicted proteins | sample C35metaG_FD_113463 | JGI IMG/M metagenome (GOLD analysis project Ga0157370, IMG submission 113463) | Corn rhizosphere microbial communities from Kellogg Biological Station, Michigan, USA - C3-5 metaG | ecosystem: Host-associated > Plants > Roots > Rhizosphere > Soil | place: USA: Michigan... | reverse complement strand
CGCGCATCTTGAAGAAGGGGCCGCCGAACTCAGGCGGCCCGCCGAACCCAGAGCCTTCGTGGCCCGGGTTCATGTAGTAGATCCGATCTCTCTTGTGCATATCGAGATATGTATCCGATATATCGCCGACTGTCAAGGGGTCTGACCCTGGACAGGGCCGAAAGGGTCATAGGCTGTTCGGGAACCGCCCCTTGTTGAACGCGACGTTCCAGCGGCCGCGGCCGCCGCGCATGTCCCGCCACGGCCCGAAGTTGTCGAGCGTGGTGTTCACGAGCCAGACGGCCAGCGTCGCGCCGGCGAGCGTCCAGAAGCCGTGGATGTCGAAGCCCCGGAGGATCCCGTCGGTCAGGTGGAGCATCAGCATCGCCACGCCGAACCACGCGACGCCGAGCGTGACGATCGCGAGCGGCAGCGTGATCAGGAGCAGGAGGGGCTTCAGCACGGTGTTGAGGACGCCGAAGATCGCGCCCGCGATCACCAGTCGCCCGAAGCCGTCGTAGGTGACGCCGCTGAAGATCCAGGCGACGAACCAGAGCGAGATCACATTGGCAAGCCAGGAGAGAGCGATGAAGCGCATGTGTGCAACCTATCCTTGTCCGGGTGAAGGTCATTCTTCCGGACCAGAAGGAGCTCGAGTTGCCCGACGGCGCGACCGGGCTGGACGCCGCGCGCGCGATCGGCCCGAAGCTCGCCGAGCAGGCGGTGCTGATCCGCGCCAACGGCCAGGTACAGGATTTGCGCCTGCCGCTCGCCGACGGCTCGCCGATCCAGATCCTGACGATCCGCGACAAGAACGACCCGGACGCGCTCTACGTGCTCCGTCACTCGAGCGCGCATCTGCTCGCCGAAGCGGTGCGCCGGCTGTATCCCGGCGTGAAGGTTGCGATCGGCCCGCCGATCGAGAACGGCTTCTACTACGACTTCGAGTTTCCGCAGCCGATCACCGAGGCGGACCTCGAGCAGATCGAGGCCGAGGTCGCGCGGGAGCTCGAGGAGGGCCGCACGTGGATGCGTTCGGTGGTCTCGCGCGACGAGGCGAAGGCGCGGTTCGTGGCCGAGGAGGAGCCGTACAAGGTCGAGCTCGTCGACACGGCCGAGGGCGACATCTCTCTGTACACCCAGGGCGACTTCACCGACCTCTGCCGCGGCCCGCACCTCCAGGATTCCAAGCCGATCAAGGCGTTCAAGCTGACCTCGCTCGCTGGCGCGTACTGGCGCGGCGACGAGCACAACAAGCAGTTGACGCGGATCTACGGCACGGCGTTCTACAACCAGGCCGACCTCGACGCGTATCTCGTGCGCCTCGATGAAGCGCGCAAGCGCGACCACCGCAAGCTCGGCGTGCAGCTCGATCTCTTCCACCTCGACGAGATCTCGCCCGGCTCGCCGTTCTGGCACCCGAAGGGGATGGTGATCTTCAACTCGCTCGAAGACCTGCGACGCCGCGAAAACGCCGCACGCGGCTACGTCGAGGTGCGCACACCGCTGATCTACGACAAAGAGCTCTTCGTGAAGTCAGGCCACTGGGAGAAGTTCCGCGAGCACATGTTCATCATCCCGGGCGAGGACCACACCTTTGCGATCAAGCCGATGAACTGCCCGGGGCACATGTGGCTCTTCGCGTCGGCGCTACGCAGCTACCGCGAGTTGCCCCTGCGTTATGCAGAGGCGGCACCGCTTCATCGCAACGAGCTGATGGGCGCGCTGCACGGGTTGACGCGCGTACGGCACATCACGATGGACGACGCCCACATCTTCTGCGCGCGCGAGCAGATCGAGGACGAGGTCTTCGGCTGTCTCGACTACGCGAAGTGCCTTTACGATCTGTTCGAGCTCGAGGCGCGCTTCGAGCTTTCGACGCGGCCGGAGAACAAGCTTGGCTCCGATGAGGAGTGGGACTTCACCGAGGGAGCGCTCCGCGCCGCGCTCGAACGGCGCGGGCTCGACTACCAGGTCAATGAAGGCGACGGCGCCTTCTACGGGCCGAAGATCGACCTGCACATGACCGACTCGCTCGGCCGCTCGTGGCAAATGGGGACCACCCAGCTCGACGCGCAGATGCCCGCGCGGCTCGGCTGCCGCTACATGGGCGCCGACAACGCCGAGCACACGCCGTATGTGATTCATCGTGCGCTCTTCGGCTCGCTCGAGCGCTTCATCGGCATCCTCACCGAGCACTACGCGGGCGCGTTCCCGTTCTGGATCTCCCCGGTGCAGGTGCGCGTGATCCCGGTCGGGGAGGCCCATCGCGAGGCGGCGCAGTCGCTGGCCGGGCGGCTTCCCTACCGGGTCGACGTGGACGACTCGGACGAGACCGTCGGCAAGAAGATCCGCAACGCCGAGCTGGAGAAGATCCCATTTACGGTCGTCTACGGGGATGCCGAAAGCGACGCGTCCCTGGCGGTCCGGGCGCACGGGGGAGACCAATCGACCCAGTCGCTTGCGGAATTCCTCGAATCCCTTGCTAAGCTGAGTCCCTGGCAAGTAGGGGCGTGATCGTCTCCTCACCTCCCGGCCGCAAGGCCTCGGGGGTTCAACCGAGAGGTTGGTGGAAATGACGCGCCGCTGCATGTCAGCGGTTTTTCCATTTCCAAAGGAGGACAGTACGAGCTTGGTGACACCAATTTGAGGCCGCGGCGAGGCCCGTTCGAGCCGCCGCGTCGCCCCGAGCCGCAGGCGCGGATCAACGATGCGATTCGCGTACCGCGCGTCCGTCTGATCGACGGGCCGACGGATCTCGGGATCAAGACGACGGACGAAGCGCGCAAATATGCGTACGACAAGGGTCTGGATCTCGTCGAGGTGGCTGCGACCGCCGATCCGCCCGTGGCGAAGGTCATGGACTACGGCAAGTTCCGCTATCTCGAAGAGCAGAAGCACAAGCAGGCCCGCAAGAACCAGACCCAAATCCAGATCAAGGAGATCAAGCTCAGACCGAAGATCGGCATCCACGACTACGAGACCAAGAAAGGCCATGTCGTCCGCTTCCTCAACTCGCGGGCGAAGGTCAAGGTCACGATCATGTTCCGGGGCCGTGAGCGCGAGCATCCGGATCGCGGTCGCGATCTGCTGATGCGGCTCGCCGACGACGTCAAAGAGCTCGGCGTGATCGAGCTCCAGCCGTTGCTCGAGGGTCGGAACATGACGATGGTGCTGGCTCCAACGAAAAACGCAGGGGTGAAACGAGATGCCGAAGGTGAAGACAAACTCGGGAGCGAAGAAGAAGTTCAAAGTGACGGGGACGGGGAAACTCCTCCGCCGCGTGGCAAATCAAAGCCACAACTTCGAACACAAGTCCCCGAAGCTGAAGCAGGAGTTCAATAAGGACCTGCCGGTCGATCCGGCGAACACCAAGACGGTCAAGCGACTCCTGGGGCTGCGGTAGATGGCTCGCGTCAAGCGTGCGGTCCACGCGCAGAAGAAGCGCCGCAAGGTGCTGGAGGAGGCCAAGGGTTACTGGGGCCTCAAGAACAGCAACTACAAGTACGCGAAGGAGCAGGTCGAGCGCTCGCTTGCGTACGCCTACCGCGACCGCAAAGTCAAGAAGCGCCATTTCCGGCGGCTGTGGATCATCCGGATCAACGCCGGCGCGCGGGCGCATGGGCTCTCGTACAACCAGTTCATCGCCGGGCTGAAGGCCGCGAACGTCGAGCTCGACCGGAAGGTGCTCGCCGACCTCGCGATCAGCGACCCGACCGCGTTCGGCAAGCTCGCCGAGCAGGCCAAGTCCGCGCTCGCCGCCTGAGCCCCGAGCGGCAAGCGGAGATCTTCCGCCTCCAGGCGGAATACTGCGATTCGCGATCGCCGTTGTATGCCGCGTTGTGCCGGCGGTTCGCCGTGGATCCGCGCGTCGCGGCGATCGCGTCGGACCTGCGGTGGGACTTCCCGCTGCGATTGCTCGGCGGGATGCATTTTCTGGTGCTCGGCGGTGAGGGCTCGTGGGATGCGGTTGACCAGATGTTGGAGGAGCACGCGGATTTCCTTGCGCGCTTCGTGGCCGAGCAGCCCGTGCAGACGAACGAGGTCGGCCGAGCGCGGACGCTCGTACGCGGCCTCGAGGCGGTCGGCCGCGAGCGCATCGACCTGCTCGAGCTCGGGACGTCCGCGGGTCTGCTGCTCTACCCCGATCGCTATTACGACGTGCCGTTCAAGATCGTGCGCCGTCGCGGGATCGACACGCACCCAATCGACGTGACGACTGACGAGGGCGCCCGTCTGCTCGAGGCGTTCGTCTGGCCCGATCAGACCGAGCGGATCGAGCGACTCCGCGCTGCGATCGCGATCGTGCGCGAGGATCCGCCCGAGTTGATCACCGGCGACTACGTCGATCTCGTCTCCGAGCTGGTCGACAAGGACACGGTCGTGATGACGTGCGTGACGACGGTGTACCTCGAGGACGAGCGGTACGCCGAGCTGGTTGAGAAGCTTCGGGGAGTGACCTGGCTTTCACTCGAAATGCCACGCGACGCGGCCGGCTATGACGGCATGCGCTTGACGCTCGACGGCCGGGTGCTCGCCGAGCATGTCGACTTCCACGCGTGATCACCTCGCGCGACAACGAGAAGTTGAAGCTGGTGCGCAAGCTGCACGAGCGGCGCTGGCGCGACAAGCTCGGGCTCTTCTTCGTGGAGGGCGAGGATGCGGTCGCAGCGGCGACGGCCGAACCGGTCGAGCTGCTCGTCGCCGGCGAAAACGTGGGGGCGGAGCTGCTCGCGGAGGTCGGGACGGCAGCGCACCCGGCGCGCGTGATCGCCGTCTATCGGCGCGAGGATCTGCCGGCGGCGGACGCGAGACCGGTGATGCTTGCGCTCTTCGGCGTGGCCGACCCTGGGAACGTCGGGACGCTCGTGCGCGCCGCCGACGGCTTTGGCGCCGCAGTGGCGTTGTCGGCCGGATGCGCCGATCCGACCGGGCCGAAGGCGCTGCGAGCCTCCGCGGGCTCGATCTGGCGCGTTCCCCTGATACCTCTGCTACCAGGTGACCATGTTAACGTGTTAACACGTGAGCATGGTAACCGGGTGGCGCTCGTCGCGCACGGTGGCGAGCCGCTGGCCGAGGTCGACCTGAAGGGAGAGGTCGTCTTCCTGCTCGGGGCCGAGCGCACCGGTCTGCCGGCCGAGGTCGAGCGCGACGTCGAGGCACGGATTCCGATCGAAGGCGCCGAGTCGCTGAACGTCGCCACGGCCGGTTCGATCGCGCTGTACGAGTGGCGTCGGCAGAATCCCCCGCAATGAAGATCGCGCGTATCAACGTCACGCCGGTGAAGGGGCTCGGCCTGCACCATCCGGACGAGGTCGAGCTGACCGTGCGTGGCGTGGAGACGAACCGGCGCTTCTATCTGATCTCGGGCTGGCGCCTGTTCAACGGGAAGGATCATGGGCCGCTCGTGCGGATCGCGCCGTCGGTCGACAACGGACGGCTGCGGCTCGACTTCCCCGATGGACGCGTGCTCGACGGCGAGGTGGAGCTCGGCGAGCCGGTGTCGACGAACTTCTGGGGCCGGCAAGTGGCCGGGCGGCTCGTGATCGGACCGTGGGCGGACGCACTGTCGGACTACGCGGGCGCGTCCGTGCAGCTCGTGCGCACCGACGAGCCCGGGACCGGAACAGACGTGCACGTCGGCACGATCGTCTCCCGTGCGTCCTGCGAACGGCTGGGCCACGAGCTCGCCGCCGAAGTCGACGCGCGCCGCTTCCGGATGCTGTTCGACCTCGACGGCGGCGACGCGCACGAGGAAGACACGTTGGATCGGGTGCGGATCGGCGAGGCGGTCGTGCGCATAGCCGGGCCGGTGCCGCGCTGCGCGGTGACGACGCAGCATCCGATCACCGGCGTGCCGTCGCTCGACACGCTCGGCGGGATCAAGGCCTACCGCGGCCTGCGCGGCGAAGAGAAGAAGATCGACTTCGGCGTCTATTTCGACGTCGAGCAGCCGGGGCGCGTTCGCGTCGGCGACGCCGTCGAGCAGCTCTCTTGACCGAACAGTTTCTTAACCGAACGTCGTCCCGAACGACGTACCGTTAACAAACGGTAAGCGGACACGGCCGATTCAGCCGCGTCTCCGGCAGACCCAGATCGAGTCTTCGTGCGCGGCGTACGGCGTGCGGTCGAACCAGCCGTACAACTCCTCGACGACGAAGCCTTCCTCTTCGAGCAGCGTGCGCCACTGCTCGATCGGCAGCCAGGCGAGTGAGAGCTCCGCTTCGGCGCCGCCGCCCATCACGCGCAAGACGAGTGTGTGTCGCTCTTCGTCCCATTCGGCGAGCTCGTAGATGCCCGGCTCGCGCTCGAGCCAGCGCCCGTGCGTTTCGACGATGTCGTCGTGTCCCGGAGTGAAGACGTCGAACACGAACCGACCGCCTTCCGCGAGGCGTTCGCGAACGGCTCGGAGTGCGGCGCGGCGGTCATCGTCGGTCTGCATGTGCAGCAGCGAGCGGAACGGGATCGTCACGAGCGCAAAGAGCTCGTCGACCGGTGGCTTCCGCAGGTCGCCGAAGCGAAGGTCGAGCTCGACGCCCGCTCGCGCGGCCGCCTCGCGCGCTACCTCGAGCATCCCTTCCGAGGAGTCGACGCCGACCACACGCAGCCCCGCGAGCGCGGTTGGCACCGCGATCCGCCCCGTCCCGACCCCGAGCTCGAGCACCGGCCCGCCCGAGCGCACCGCCTCGGCGACGTAGAAGTCCACGTCTTCGACGACGCTCACCGACCAGGGGTCGTAGAGCCGCGCGATCTTGTCGTAGACCGACACGCGGGTATGTTGCCTCCCACGATGGACTGGCAGGAATACGAAGCGCAAGCGACCAGCGCGATCGGCGATGCGGCGACGATCGCGGCGCTCGAGGACGTGCGGGTCGAGTACCTCGGCCGGAAGAGCGCGCTTGCGCTCGCGCTGCGCGAGGTACGCGACCGCGAGACCGGGATCCTCCTGAACGGGATCCGCCAGCGTCTCGAGGGCGCCGCCGAGGGGCGCGAGCGCGCGCTCAGCGACGAGGAGCTCGACCGGCGTCTGCGCGACGAGGTAATCGACGTCACCCTCCCGGGCGAGGAGCTCGCCGTCGGCCATCTGCACCCGATCACGCAGGTGCGCCGGATGGTCGAGGACGCATTCCTCGGGCTCGGCTACGAGGTGCGCGACGACCGCGAGGTCGAGACGGTCGAATACAACTTCGACAAGCTCGCGTTTCTGCCGACCCATTCGGCGCGCTCGCCGCGTGACACGTTCTTCTTCGACGAGTCGCGCGTATTGCGAACCGAGACGAGCCCGTCGCAGATCCACATCATGGAGGAGAAGGCGCCGCCGATCTACATGGTCTCGCTCGGCCGCGTGTACCGGCGCGATGCGATCACCGCGACGCGCTACCCGATCTTCCACCAGTTCGAAGGGCTCGCAGTCGACAAGGGTCTGACCCTCGCCGATCTGAAGGGAACGCTGCTGCACGTGATGCGCCAGCTCTACGGCCCCGATCGGCGCGTGCGTTTCCGGACGCATTACTTCCCGTTCACGGAACCGTCGATCGAGCCGGACGTGTCGTGCGGGATCTGCGGCGGCGCCGGCTGCCGCACGTGCAAGTTCTCGGGGTGGATCGAGATGGGCGGCGCCGGCATGGTCGATCCACAGGTGTTCGCAAATGTCGGCCTCGATCCAGAGGAGTGGAGCGGATTCGCATTCGGCTGTGGACTCGAGCGCACCGCGCAGCTTCGCCACTTCATCCCCGACATCCGCGCACTGTGGGAAGGCGATCTGCGCGTGTTGAGGCAGTTTTGAGAGTCCCGGTTTCGTGGCTGCGCGAGTACGTGCCGATCGAGATGCCGCTCGAGGAGCTTGCGACGCGGCTGTCGGTCGCATCAGCGGAGATCGAGGGGGTCGAGCACCGAGGTGTCGCCGATCCCGCGCCGTTCGTGGTCGGGCGCGTGCTCGAGGCCGCCAAGCACCCGAACGCGGACCGGTTGCAGCTGACGAAGGTGGACGTCGGTGAGAAGGGGCCGCGGTCGATCGTCTGCGGCGCGTGGAACTTCGGCGTCGGCGCGACGGTCGGCGTTGCGCTGCCGGGCGCGGTGCTCCCGGACGGGCTCACGCTCGAGCGGCGCGAGGTGCGCGGCGAGATTTCGGACGGGATGATCCTCGCCGAGGACGAGGTCGGCCTGGGGTCGGATCACTCCGGGATCATGGTGCTGCCCGAAACCGTCCCCGGTACCCCGCTCGCCGATGTGCTGCCGCTCGTCGACTCGGTGCTGCTCGTCGAAGCCACCGGCAATCGCGCCGATCTGCAGTCCGTTTACGGCATCGCCCGAGAGATCGCGGCCCTTTACGACCTGCCGCTCAAACAACTTCTTAACAGTACGTCGTCCCGGACGACGTACGCGGCACCAAACGGACATGTCCAAATCGACATCGAGGACTACGAGGGCTGCCCGCGGTACATCGGCCGCCTGTTCGAAGGCGTGGCGATCGGGCCCTCGCCGGTTTGGTTGCGCGCGCGGCTGCACGCGGCCGGGATGCGCCCGATCTCGAACGTCGTCGACGTGACGAACTACGTGATGCTCGCGCTCGGCAGCCCGTTGCACGCGTTCGACTCGACGACCCTGCACGAGGGGCGCATCGTCGTCCGCCGCGCAAGGCCCGGCGAGAAGCTGCGCACGCTCGACGGCGTCGATCGCGGGCTTTCGACCGATGACCTGCTGATCGCCGACGCCGACCGCGCGATCGCGCTTGCGGGGATCATGGGCGGGGAGGAGACCGAGATCGGCGATGCGACGAGCACCGTCCTCCTCGAGGCCGCGAACTTCGACCCGTTCACGATTTTCCGCAGCTCCGAGCGCCACCGCCTGCGTAGCGAAGCGTCCGGCCGCTGGGAGAAGGGCGTCGACCCGTACGCCGCCGAGGCGGCCGCCGACCTCGCGACCGCATTGATCCTCGAGCTCGCCGGCGGCGAGTGGACGGCCGACACCGATGCGCACGACAAGCTTCCTGAGCGGCCGGTGATCACCTACCGCCCCGAGCGCGCCGACGCCGTAATCGGGATCGAAACGCCCCCGAACGATCAGCACGCGCTGCTTGCCCGTCTCGGCTTCGAGCACAAGAAGAGCGACGTGATCGTTCCGACCTGGCGCGCGCGCGACGTCATGCGCGAGATCGATGTGGTCGAGGAGGTCGCGCGCTTTCGGCTCGAAGACGTGCCGTTCACGCTTCCTTCGCGGCGCGCGATGTTCGGCATGCTCACGCGCGAGCAGCAGCTGCGCCGGCGCGTCGAGGACGCGCTCGTCGGCCTCGGGTTCGCCGAGACCTACACGCCGAGTCTCGTGCCTGACGACGACACGACCTGGAAGCTCCCCGAACCGATCTCGGTCGAGCTGACAGCGCTCCGGACGACACTCCTGCCGAGCATCGTCGAAGCCGCCCGTCGCAACGTCGACGCCGGCGCCGGCAAGATCGCGCTCTTCGAGATCGCGCGCGTCTACCTCCCGAACGGCGATCTCCCCAACGAGCGACTGCGCGTTGCCGGCGTCGCCGAAGGCGGCTTTCTGCATGTGAAGGGCGTTGTCGAGGCGCTCTACGCCGCGCTCAAAGCCGAGCCCGACTTCGAGCGCACGACCGACCCGCTGCTCCATCCGGGCAAGGCCGCACGCACCTCCGCGGGCGTGCTCGGCGAGCTGCATCCGCGGCAGCTCGACGGAGAGTGGGGCGCGTTCGAGCTCGACCTCGACCAACTGTTCGCCGCGTCGCACGAGCCCGTCACCTACGCGGACTTCATCACCTTCCCCGCGACCCGCCAGGACATCGCCGTCTCGGTGCCGGAGGAAGTGACCGCCGGCGAGCTCGTCACCGCCGCGCGTGAAGCCGCCGGGGCGGAGCTGCGCGAGATCCGCGTCTTCGATGTCTACCGCGGCGATCAAGTGGGGGCCGGTCGCAAGTCCGTTGCGTTCTCGGTCGTCTACCAGGCCGACGACCGGACGCTCACCGAAGAGGACGCGACGCGCCTTCGCGGTGCGATCGTTGCGGAGCTCGGCCGCCGGTTCGGCGCCGAGCTCCGCTGATCGATCGTCTGCTGAACTAGGCCTGCGTGCGGCCGAAGCGCCGAAGGCCGAAGCCCACGCCCAGAAGCCCGAGTGATGCAAGCGCCGGGAACCAGAGCGGGAGGCCCGTAAAGGGCAACGTGCCGCGCTTGGTCGTGGTTCCGAGGACGCCCTTGGCCGCTGTTGTGGGAGACGTGGCCTTCGCCGGGCTCGTTGCCTTCGCAGGACTCGTGGCCTTGGACGGCGACGATGAATGCGTCGCGCCCTTCACGCCACCCGTCGTGCTCGGGGAGGTCGCGCCCGTCGTGCTCGACGGCGTGTTCGTGACCGACGCGTTGTTCGTCGTCGACGCGTTGTTGGTCACCGCCGCGTTGTTCGTGGCCGTCGTGTTGTTCGTCACGGACGAGTTGTTCGTGACCGACGCGTTGTTCGTGACTGACGTGTTGTTGCTCGTCGTTGCCGAGGTGTTCGAGTTCTCCGACGCCGAGCTCGACGCGCAACCCGTCGTTGAATAACTCTTGACGGCATGCACGTCCTTGTAGTGAACCTTGCCGTTCTTGGGGCAGGTTGCAACCTTGTGCGGCTGGCTGTTACCCGGCCCGTAGATCATCGTGCTCGAGGACGCACCATGACTGATGGCGATCTGGCCGGCTGTCTTGCCGTTGCCGTACTCCTTCGTGTCGGCAGAGCCGGCAGTTGCGCACGTCCACTTCTTCGTGTCGTTGCTCGGCTTCACGCCGGTGCCGTCCGACTGAGCCGAGGAGCCTGTGCAGCCGTCGAACTTGCTGCTGG
>Ga0157370_10008872_pt1 | contig 10807 bp, 9 predicted proteins | sample C35metaG_FD_113463 | JGI IMG/M metagenome (GOLD analysis project Ga0157370, IMG submission 113463) | Corn rhizosphere microbial communities from Kellogg Biological Station, Michigan, USA - C3-5 metaG | ecosystem: Host-associated > Plants > Roots > Rhizosphere > Soil | place: USA: Michigan... | reverse complement strand
TCTTGAGCAGCCCGATTCCAATAGCAAATCTCGCCTGACTCTCGAACCACAAAGACACCGTCAGAGGCTCCTGCAAGGAAAGCGAATAATTCGGCTTCAAGCATCTAAAGTACCCCCGCGGGGGAAAGTTTTCCCCCTTAGCTGAGAATCGCCTTTGCCCCTTCACCACGGCAGTGACTTTTGTCCCACGGTAATCGCAATCTTATTCCAAATCAACAAATAGGCAATCGGATCGTACTTCCACAATGATATATCGAGTCCGATTAAGGGTGAGTGGGGCACTTCGCCGCCAGCACCGGATATCCTCACATATCGTCGTGTACTTCGGAATCAGCGACCATGTGCAGATTTACGGTTCTCAATGTTGAACTGCCTTCGTAACTTGTGCTTCTTGGGGCAGGTGGGAAGCCGGATCGCTCAATACCTGGTGGAGGTTCTCGACGTAGTGGATAAACTCGACGTAGGCCGCAACAAATTGGCGGCCGGCCTCCACGCTGTCATTAGCGTGCTTGCTGGTTTCTTGGGCACGCGTAAACCGCTGTCTTATGCCTTGGGCCGCATCGGATTTAACCTGGTCTATCAATGCATCCACCGATCCCATATCCAGTGAGTTGTCTGCTAGTGCAATGCCCGGTTCGATCTCGATTCCGCGCGGTTTCAACCCGGCGTACGCCTCCCCTTCACCAGCCCGGTGCACTCTTACCAGCGTCTCGAAGAAGTAATTGTCTGCGAACTCCCGTGCTTCCGGGCTGAGCACACGCACATTCAGCGTTTGCTCGAACGCAGCCCGGATCTGTTCTTCAGCAGCAAGAGGAACCCATCTCAGTGTACTGGAGTGACATCGCTGGTTTTGAGGGCCAATTTCGCGGCATTTACCACCGGTCCATCCATGCTGTCGCAGTGCGCCGCCGCAAACCGAGGCAGCAGCAATATTGCTGACATTACGATTACGACCGGAACGGCTCTGAAGGTTACTGCTGTCATGGGAATAGACTCCTTTCAGCACTTCATTTCTTGTTCAAAGCAAATGTCCCTTGCCGTAAATGACAGTTTCTTTCCCGCCAAGCATCTGTTGCGTTCTGCGGTTCAGAGAGAGAGAACCTCGAAATTCGGTTTCATAACCCGTCGCCTAGTTATCCAAAGTGCGTTCAAATGCGGCGGCGATTTTCTCGACAGACAAAATGCAAAAGCGTTCCAATTCTGCTGCCGCAGGAAGAAGCGGGACATCGGGCGCGGTGACTCGCAGAATGGGAGCATCCAGGCAGTCGAACGCCTGTTCGGCAATGATGGCCGACACTTCGGCGCCGATTCCGAGGGTGCGGTTATCCTCATGCACGACCACAGCACGATTGGTCTTCGCGACCGATTCAAGAAAGGTATCGGTATCGAGCGGGGAGAGGGTTCGCAGATCGATGACCTCAACTTCGGCCCCATGCTTCTTTTTCATCTGCTCGGCCGCCTGCAATGTCAGCTGCAGCGTGTACCCATAGGTGATCGCGGTGAGATCCGTTCCCTTGCGGCGGACCGCGGCTTTCAGAAGGGGTACGGTGTAGTCTTCCGGCGGCACTTCTTCCTTGATCGACCGATAAAGCTTCTTGTGCTCAAAGAACATGACTGGGTCGTCATTGCGGATCGCTGCTTTGAGCATCCCTTTCGCATCGTAGGGAGTCGATGGAGCCACGACGACGAGCCCCGGACAATGGATGAACCAGCTCGTGTTGCTCTGCGAGTGATAAAGTCCTCCTCCGACGCCGCCGCCGTAGCAGACACGCACGGTCATGGGACAGGTCTGTGTTCCGGCGCTGCGATAGCGCAACTTCGCCGCCTGCTGTGTAAGTGCATCCATTCCCGGGGTAATAAAATCCACAAACTGGATTTCCGGCACCGGCCTCAGTCCCGCCATTGCCGCGCCGATCGAGGAGCTGATAATGGCGCCTTCCGCGAGCGGCGAATCGATGACCCTCTCGCTGCCGAATTTATCCAGTAATCCTTTGGTTGCTTTGAAGGCGCCGCCCATCCTTCCTACATCTTCGCCAATGATGAACACGTTGGGATCGCGCTCCATCTCTTCGTGAAGGGCCGAGTTGATCGCATCAATGTATGTCATTATCGCCATGACGCCCCCATTTGAGACCGTGGGCTCCATACCTTACGCTTCAGCTCACGCTCCCGGATGCTGAAGGAGTAGACATGATCGAGCGCCTCATCCTCTTGAGGTTTAGGTGAACTCTCCGCAAACTTGATGGCCTCGTCGACTTCGCGATTGATCTCTGCTGTCAATTCCTGCTTCCACTGATCGGACCAGAGATTCCGCGATGCGAGGTTACGCTCCATCGCGGGAATTGGATCGCGCGATTTCCAGTACTCGACCTCGGCGGGATCACGATACTTGGCGGGATCTATCTCCGAGTGGCCGTACCAACGGTAGGTCTTGCATTCGAGCAGTGTCGCGCCAGCGCCCGAGCGCGCTCGAGAGATGGCCTCGCGCATCGCAGTGTACACGGCCACAACATCGTTTCCGTCCACCGTAACGCCGGGGATGCCATAGCCGGCTGCCTTGATGCTGATGTCTTCCACCGCCGTTTGCAACGACACTGGAACCGACTCTGCATAGCCGTTATTCTCGACCACGAAGATGATCGGCAGCTTGTGTACTGCGGCAAAGTTAACCGCTTCGTGCCAGAAGCCGAGGCTGGTGGCGCCCTCACCGGTGAGCGCTACGACTACGTTCGGTTTCCGCTGCATCTTGTAGGCAAGTGCGATTCCCGTGCCGATATTCTGCTGCGCGGCAATCGTCGATGACGGCGTAATGATGTTCAAGGGAGCATACCCGCAGTGGGCCGGGGCCGAGCGCCCCTGGTCAGGACTCGTCGCCCTTCCATAAATATGCGCAAACAACAACGTTAACGGGGTTCCCTTCATAATGTTGGTGACGAAGTTACGGTGCGAGCCTGCGACCGTGTCCTCGGGCTGCAAATCGAGCGTAGTGCCGACTTCAGTCGCCTCCTGGCCCACGGCAGCAAAGTAGTTGCCGGCAAATCTTCCCTGGCGATAGAGGACCCGGATGCGTTCCTCAACGATCCGGCATTTCAGCATGTAACTGTAAAGACGACGAAGTAACTCGGGATCAGGCTGTTGGGAGCCTTCGCGGTGAAGAACTTCCGTAATTGGGCTGGCAGTCGTCATTTTCTACTCCAGAGGGCATAAGGGGCCTACAGCGTTAGATGCCCTCTACATTTTCATGTTTGCTCTGCGGGGGCTGCCAAACAATGAATCATCCGTACTCGGTACCGCGACAGAAATACCATACGTCCCTAAGCGTCTGATGAGTCACAATGCTATGGTGCCGCGCCGACGCGAACCCTTGACAAATGCAGGCGGTTGAATCCGATAGGATTTAATGTGTGCAATAGCATCAGACTTCCGTTGCTGCCGGAACTACCCGGCCTCCGGAGCTGATCCAACGCGAACCCAAAGCGTTCCGAATTCCCGATTTGCTATGAGGATGTTCTATGCCGACTGAAGTTACGATGCCACAGATGGGTGAGTCGATTTTTGAAGGCACGATCACGCGCTGGCTCAAAAAAGTTGGAGATCCCATTGAAAAGGACGAGCCGCTGTTTGAGATCTCGACCGACAAAGTGGACGCTGAGATTCCTTCTCCTGTCTCCGGTATCGTTCGCGAGACTCGGTTTCCTGAAGGCGCTACTATCCAGGTGAATACGGTGGTTGCAGTGATCGCAGATGCAGCGCAAGCCGCTGACGCTCCGGTTGCTGCTCAGCCAGCTGCCAAGCCTGAGCAAGCAGCCGAGCTTCAACCCGGCGCCGAGAGCGCAGCTCGCGCGCCCGTAGCCGAAGAAGCTCCTGCACAAGCCGAGGACGCGGGCGCGCGCCCTGCGCGCTACTCTCCTTTAGCCCGCCGAATGGCCAAAGATAACAACATCGATCTGGATCAGATCGAGGGCACAGGCTCTGAGGGACGTGTCACCAAAGAGGACGTACTTCGCTACCTCGAACAGCGGGAGAGCGCGAGCGCTCTATCAACTGCTTCGCCAGTTCCGGAAACGCCCACTCCTGCCGCTGAAACCAAAGTTCCGGCTGCGAAAGGAATCAGTGTTCCTGCCGCTCCGCCGCAAGCGAGCGCTGCTCCTCCTGCACCTCTTCCCGGCGAGCTGGTGCCGCTTACAAAAATGCGCGCGATCATTGCTCAGCGCATGGCCGCAAGCGCGCAGACTGCTCCGCATGTGCACACCGTCTTCAGGGTAGACATGACCCGCATCGTTCAGTTGCGTGAACACGAGAAGGTAAAGTTCGAGCAGCGCAATGGCGTCAAGCTCACTTACATGCCGTTCGTTGCCGTCGCTGCGGTCCTGACATTGCGGAAGTTCCCCATCGTCAACGCATCGCTCGAGGGAGAATCTATTCGGTATCACCAGAACATTAATCTCGGTATCGCGGTGGCGCTCGAGTGGGGATTGATCGTGCCCGTGATCAAACAAGCTGAAGAACGCAATTTTCTTGGCATAGCCAGGTCTATCGCCGACCTGGCCGAACGGGCCCGTGGAAAGCGGCTTAAGCCCGATGAAATTTCAGGATCCACCTTCACACTCACCAATTCCGGCATCTTCGGCGAGGAGTTTGGAACTCCCATCATTAACCAGCCCGATTCGGCCATCCTGGCGATTGGCGGGCTCAGGAAGGATCCGGTTGTCCTCACCGATGAGCACGGCAATGACTCGATTGCCATTCGCTCGATTCAGCACTTCTGCCTTGGCTTCGACCATCGCATTATCGATGGCGCCGATGCGGGCAGGTTTATGAATGAGTTCAAGAAAACGCTGGAAAACTGGAATCAGGAGATCGATTGATTGCAGTCTCTGGTGCGCAGGCGAGCTCGATTCTTTGAGGTCGCAAGACGATACCACACGCGGGGAATTGAACATCCATGGCAGACAAATCAGTTCAGGTCAAAATCAAGCGGCAGAACAATCCTGAGTCGCAGCCTTACTGGGAAGAATTTGAGCTGAGCTGGCGACCAGGTATGAATGTCATCATCGCTCTCATGGACATCGCCCGCAATCCAGTCAATCTCCAGGGCAAACAAATTGCTCCAATTGTCTACGATTCGAATTGTTTGGAAGAAGCTTGTGGCTCCTGTGCGATGCTCATCAACGGTCAAGCGGCAATGGCATGCTCGTCGCTCATTGACAAACTGGACCAGCCAATTCGGCTTGAGCCGCTGTCAAGGTTCCCAGTCGTGCGGGACCTATCCGTCGACCGCAGTATCTTGTTTGAAAATCTGAAGCGTGTGTACCCGTGGGTCCCGATCGACGGAACCTACCCACTTGGCCCGGGTCCTCGCATCGATCCAGCCACACAGGAGCTGGCATATCCGCTATCCCGCTGTATGTCTTGCTGCCTGTGCATGGAAGTCTGCCCGCAATTTAACGAGTCAACTCACTTCGCAGGTGCCGCAATCATCAACCAGGTGCGACTCTTCAATATGCATCCAACGGGAGCTCATCTGCGGCATCAGCGCCTCGATACAATGATGGGCGAGGGCGGAATTCATGAGTGCAGCTACGCAGGAAACTGCGTCCAGATTTGCCCCAAAAACATCCCGTTGACAACGTCGATCTCGATCGTCAACGGTCAGGTAATAAGCCAGGCAATTGGAGATCTGTTGCAGAAGCCTGAAGTCACGAGTGCGAACAAGAAGCCGGGACATCGCTGAGAGACGGTCATGTCCCCTTTAGAGATCGCATATACACGGCTTCAATGGCCTGTGCATGCTGTACCCTGGTTTGGCTCAGCTTGCCATTGCCGTCTCCGGCCACGCAATCGTAAGTAAAAATGCACTCTCTTCGAGCGCTTCCACGTCATGCTCGAGACAACGCTCCAGCGTCAGAAGATCGCCCTGCTTGAGATCCTCCATGCAATCTTCGGGAAGATGCACTCGGACGTTGCCTTGCAGCAACTGGATCGAAATCGGCCCTTCCGCGCGGTGATGGCTCATGTAGCTTCCCCGCTTCATCCGCACCAGCACGATACGGAACTCCTCATACTTGACGAGGGTTTCGGAGCTTCGACCGGATTCGCGCTGCCAGGACGGGGCTTTCTTCAGCTTTTCAAGTTCATCGCTGAAGTTACGCCGGATCACTTGATCTGCGAGTTCCGGAAGGCGGGTCATGCTTGCTTGATTGCTCCTCATATGTACTCCTTTTGTTTCTGGCCCATTCCTCATTACCATGCCGTGCGCAATAGCCGTTTTAGAGCATATGCCATTCTTCGGAAGGGGAAAGGGTCCGGATGTCATGCGTACGGCGACACTTGTGGCGGTTGGCTGATATCGTGGCATGCCTCACTACTGCAAGCAGAGACACGATGCCGGCTCCTTGGGATTGAGTGAGCGCTCAAGAAACTCCTTCAACGCCACCGCGTTGTTGTGCTCTTTGTCATGGGCGCTGTAGAGCAGCGTCACCGTGCCCTTGTGTGCGGCCTCCAGGATCGGAGATAAGACATCTTTATGGTGCTTCAGCTCCGCAAAGTAGCGCCTGCGGAATTCATTCCAGCGTTGTGGCTCGTGATGAAACCATTCACGCAGTTCCGGGCTTGGCGCAACCTCTCCAATCCATGCTGTATCCGCAAATGCGGATTTGGCCACGCCTCGCGGCCACAGCCGTTCCACAAAGAAACGGTTTCCATCCTGTTCGTTCGCGTGATCGTAGACGCGTTTCAATTGCACCTTGTTCGCCATCCCTTTCTTCCTCCCCTCTATTGCCCATTTTGATCGTGTTTCCGAATTCCTGCTGCCGGCGTCATCTCACCTCGTGACTTTCAATCCATCGGCGCATGTCTACTAGTTACGTTTGCATCGACCCTCCGAACAATGAGTCATCCATACCGGCGGACATGACAAATGTTGTTTCCTCGCTTGGGGTTAGGACACTCGGGTTGCGCAAATCGCCGTGCTGTGACTTAAGTCCCTGAGACCTGAATTGGACCTCGTCTACCTTGAATATCGAAGGAGATCTTTATGACCACAACAACACAGACGGTTCGCGACATTGCGACCGAGAATCCCGCCGCAGTTCGCGTATTTGAGAAGTATGGCATTGACTATTGCTGCGGAGGCCGAGTGCCTCTGTCTGAAGCCTGTGCAACCAAGGGTCTGGATATCGATAACGTGATCGCATCCCTTGAAGCCGCTACTGCACCTTCAGCTTCCGGTGAAAAAGACTGGGGCAAAGAATCGTTGGCCAATCTGGCGAGACATATCGTGGTTACCCACCACGCGTATGTAACCCGCGAAGTACCTCGCTTGAATGAACTTGCAGGTAAAGTTGTGAGTCGCCACGGCGACACCCGCGAGGAGCTCCCGCGAATCCAGGCAAAATTGGCGGAACTCGGCGAGGAGTTGATCGACCATCAGGGCAAGGAAGAGGTTGTGCTGTTCCCGTACATCGGTAAGCTCGAACGTTTCGCATCCGGAGATGGGGCAAAGCCGCGCAGTTGCTTCGGGACCATCGATCATCCGATAAAGATGATGACCCAGGACCACGATTACGCCGGAAGTTTGATGGCAGAGATTCGCGGACTGAGTAAGGACTATACGCCCCCAGCCGGCGCGTGCCCCACTTACCTCGCGTTCTATACCGGCCTACGCGAGTTCGAGCAGGATCTGCACCAGCACATTCATCTCGAGAACAATATTTTGTTCCCCCATGCCATCGCTCTGGAAGCTTCCGCTGCTTAGCAGGAAGACTCTCAACCTTCGTGACCTCATCTGGCAGTGATTTGCGCACCCAATAAATGGCTGCCAGTGGGGGTCGGGTTATCGTATTCCCTCCCGCCGGCATTGTTAACCATCTATAAAGACCCTTCCACGTGAGGAATCTCGGCCAGCGGCTGACCGCCACCGATACTGATCTCAACCTTTGATTTCGGTAGAACCTCCGAATCAAGAGTGAAAGTAACGAGGTGGCTTTCTCCGGCGCGCAGGTGGACCCTCTGGAAGCCCCGGAGATTACGCACCTCTTGTCCAGCGGGATCGGTTACGTAAAGCTGGACGACTTCATCGCCGTCATGGCTTGAAGTATTTTTCACGCTCGCCTGAACGGCGGCTCCTCTTGATGTCCGCTTGGCCTTCAGCCCTGAGTATTGAAAGCTCGAATAACTCAAGCCATAACCGAAGCTGTAGAGCGGATTTCCCTTGAAGTACCTGTAGGTATGACCTTTCATGGAGTAATCCGTAAATTCAGGTAATTGATCGGTACCTTTGTAGAAAGTGACCGGCAGGCGACCGGCAGGATTATTTGCACCTGCGAGAGTCTCCGCGATGGCAGTACCGGCTTCTTCGCCACCGTACCATGCTTCAACGATTGCGGCCGCGTGCTCTGCCGCATAATTTACGCTGATTGCAGATCCTCCCGTCAGTACGACAACGGTCGGTTTGCCGGAAGCAACTGCTGCCTCGACGAGCTTCTCCTGCGGTTCAGGCAGTTCGATACTCTTACGATCAGTGTTCTCGCCTTCCAACTGCGAGTTGAGCCCGACAAAGACAAGGGCGACCTCGGAATCATTCACAACCTTTACTGCTTCAGTAAGCGACGCACCGAGTGGCGGAACCCAGGAGAATTCCGCACTCCCTCCGGGGCCGTTCTGAACGTACTCGATTCTGATGTTGTACTTTTTCCCAGCTTCAAGCTGGAGCTTCACTTGAGGATTCCGCCACCATGACGGCGGCACCGCACCGGCTTCAAGCGGCGGCCGAGTTGCATTCCCACCTGCAGCCGGTGCATTTTGCGGACGGAATGCAGGTCGCGATGGAGGAGTCAATTCCTTATCATCAATAAACAATCGAGCCTTGCCATCTCGATTCCAGGTGCCGGTTTTGGCGATAAAGCCGTATTCGCCCCCTGACTGAACGGTTAGAGTTCCGGACCAGCGGATTGAATATTTCCCGTCCTTTACCGCAGCAACAATGGCTGGGTCATCGGCAGCTCTTTCGAAGTAAACGCGCGGTTCGGTTCTGCGCAGAGACGGTTCTCCCCGGAAATCAACATTGTCAAAGTACTCTGCCTGTAATCCCTTGCTCTGTCCATCGGGCGTGGTCAGAACTGTTGAAGGGACTAGCGCCAGAGCATCAGGCGTATAGGTTGCTCCCAGGGCATATGTGACAGTCGCATTCGGAAACTGCTGCCTGATGCCATCGAGTGGCGTAACCTGCTTCGACGGAATGCCTGCATAATTAAGGTTTCCGCGGAGGGCGACCGGATCATCCGCGGAGGGCCCAATTACCGCGATCTTGCGTAGGGGTGATTTCAATGGCAGTACACCGTTCACGTTCTTCAACAGCACCATCGATTCTCGCGCGGCTTGCAACGCAAGCTGCCGGTGCTTGCTGGAGTCGTTTTCCGTGAACGGGATTTTTGAAAATGGCACACGTTCCGGAGGATCAAACATGCCGAGGCGGATGCGCGCTTCGAAGAGCCGTTCGAGAGAGCGATCGAGATCCGCTTCGGTGATAGAGCCAGCCTTAATCTGATCGATGAGGGTCTTATATTCCTCGCCGCAGGTGAGGTCAGTTCCCGCTTTGACGGCGGCTGCCGATGCGGCGCCAAGGGACGTTGTGTAGTTGTGCGGCCTGTAGATATCCTGCACGGCACCACAGTCGCTGACCACATAACCTGCGAAACCCCATTGCTGCCGCAGACGCTTTTCCAGAAGATCGGAATTTGCGCAGCCTGGAACGCCATTGACCGCGTTGTACACGCACATCACCGATCCAGCCTTACCTTCAACGACAGATGCGCGGAATGCGGGCAAGTAAGTATTCTCTAAATCGTATTCGCTGGCTTTAGCGTCAAAGCTGTGCCGTAGCGGCTCAGGTCCGCTATGGACAGCGTAGTGCTTCGGCGTCGCAATGGTCTTCAGATAATGAGGATCATCTCCCTGCATTCCGGTCACAAAAGCAACGCCCATACGGCTGGTCAGGAATGGATCTTCGCCGTATGTCTCCTGGCCCCGCCCCCAGCGGGGATCGCGAAATATATTGATATTCGGTGACCAGTAGGTGAGGCCGGCGGTGCGGCCCGGGAGCGTTCCGCTTTCTACCGGCATGGGATGGCGATGGGCTTCGTTGTACTTCGCGCGTGCTTCAGTCGATATCACGTCAGCAATCTGATGCACAAGTTCCGGATCCCATGTCGCTCCAAGACCTATAGCTTGCGGAAAAACTGTTGCGCGACCCTGCACCACACCGTGCAGTGCTTCGTTCCACCAGTTGTAACCGGGCACAGACAGGCGCGGAATGGCAGGCGAGTTGCTCTGCATTTGTAGGACCTTCTCTTCTAGAGTCAGCCTGGAAACAATATCCTTCGCGCGTGCATCAGGTGCGACACTGGGATTGAGGTATGGTGCTTTCGACGACTGCTGAGCAAACAGTAAGCTCGTCGCGGCCCATGCTAGAGCTGTGATGAAATGGCAATGCCTCAACTTTAATCCTCCTCGTTACAAAAGCTTGATCAAATTGCGAGCTTGATCAAATTGCGCATCGTGTTCTGTGCATGCGTAGCAAAAGTTTTCGGGACACTTGAATGATACTCACCGCCACCGGGTCCGTGGATTATTTACTGCCTGCGGTGCCGAGAACCTGGCCTATGAGAATTCAGCAGGGGCAGCAATGTTTGTGGTGTATTGAAACTTCGAGTACGCCAAGGACGTCAAACCCATGGAAAATTCGTTGCTCAATATGCAATGATTATTTCTCTTTCCGAAACACGCGGGAGCCGTACACGAACGGCGA
>Ga0157370_10008871_pt1 | contig 10807 bp, 10 predicted proteins | sample C35metaG_FD_113463 | JGI IMG/M metagenome (GOLD analysis project Ga0157370, IMG submission 113463) | Corn rhizosphere microbial communities from Kellogg Biological Station, Michigan, USA - C3-5 metaG | ecosystem: Host-associated > Plants > Roots > Rhizosphere > Soil | place: USA: Michigan... | reverse complement strand
TGTCCTGCAGGTGGCATTCGCCGCCTTCGTCGCACACCGGGCAATCGTGCGGGTGATTGATCATCAGCCACTCGATCACGCTCGCGCGAAACGCGCTCGCTTCGGGATCGCGTATCGAGATGCGCGCACCTTCGTGCGTCGCCGTCATGCACGCCATGACGATTTTTCCGCGGGTGTCGTTCTCGTCCTTGAACTGCTTGATCGCGCACTGACGGCACGCGCCGACCGAGCCGAGCGCGGGATGCCAGCAGAAGTAGGGCAGGTCGTAGCCGAGCGCGAGGCATTCCTGGAGCAGGTTTTCACCCTCCCGTGCCGTGTGCCGCTCCTGATCGATGAAGATCGTCGCCATGCCTTACTTCCATGGGCAGCGTCCGGCGCCGACGTGCCTTTCGAAATCCTCGCGAAAATGCTTGAGCCCGCTTTGCAGCGGCTCCGCCGCGCCCGGCGCGAGCGCGCAATAGGTGTGTCCCGGCGCCAGCCGGTGCGTGTGCTCCTGCAGGCGCTCGAGGTCTTCGGGCCGTCCGTGCCCCTGCTCGAGTGCGAAGAGCAGGTCCTCGACCCAAGAGAGCCCTGACCAGCACGGCGTACACCAGCCGCACGACTCCTGCGCGAAGAAGTGCTCGAGGTTGTGCAGCATGCCCACCGGGCAGGTACGATCGTCGAGCACCACCGCGGTACCGGTTCCCAGGCGGCTGCCCGCTTTCTGCACCGAATCGAAGTCCATCGGCACGTCGAGATCGGCCTCGACCAGGAATTCGGTGGAGGCGCCGCCCGGCAGCACGCCGCGCAACCGGTAGCCTTCGCGCATGCCGCCCGCGTGCTCTTCGAGGATCTCGCGCAGCGGCGTGCCCATCGGCAGCTCCCACAGACCGGGCCGCTTGACGCGGCCGCTCGCGCCGTAGAGCTTGGTGCCGCCGTCGCCACTGCTGCGGCTCAGCGATTTGAACCACGTGGCGCCCCGATTCACGATGTGCGGGACGTTGCACAGCGTCTCGACGTTGTTCACGATCGTGGGTTTTCCCCACACACCGCTCGTCTGCGGATAGGGTGGTTTCGAGCGCGGATTGGCGCGCCGCCCTTCGAGGGCGTTGAGTAGCGCGGTCTCCTCGCCGCACATGTAGCGTCCGGCGCTCACGTGCAGGTACATCTCCAGCGCGTAGCCCGAATTCAGGATGTTCGTGCCGAGATAGCCGGCCGCGTACGCTTCGGCGATCGACACCTGCAGGCGCACGGCCGCCTCGCGGTACGCCCAGCGCAGGAAGACGAAGGCGACGTCGGCTTCGATCGCGTACGCCGAGATGATCATGCCTTCGATGAGCTGATGCGGGTCGCACTCGAGCAGCAGCCGGTCCTTGAACGTGCCGGGCTCCATCTCGTCGGCGTTCGCGATCAGGTATTTCGGATGCGGTGCATCCGCGCCCATCGGCACGAAGCTCCATTTCTGTCCGGTCGAAAATCCCGCGCCGCCGCGCCCGCGCAGGTTCGAGTCCTTCACCGCGGCCTGCACGTCCTGCGGCGACATGCGCAACGCCTTGCGCAGGCCCTGGTAGCCTCCGGCGGCGGCGTACTCCTCGAGCGTGATCCGCGCGCCGCCGGGCCGGATGTTTCGTGTGAGCGGCGTTTCCATCAGCGATAACGCGCAAGCAGGTCGTCGAGCGTTTCGGGATCGACGTCGTGATGCAGATCCTCGTCGATCATCATTGCGGGCGCGTGGTCGCACGCGCCGAGACACACATTGGGCAGCAGCGTGAAGCGCCCGTCGGTGCTCGTGTCGCCGTAGCCGATGCGAAGGCGCGCTGCGAACTGCTCGCGCAGACGCTCGCAGCCCATGATCCAGCAGCTCACGCTGTCGCACACGAGGATCACGTGCCGGCCCACGGGCCTGCGGAAGATCCTGTTGTAGAACGTTGCGACGCCTTCGAGCTCCTCGCGTCTCATGTCGAGAAACTCCGCGGCGTCCGCAAGCCCTTCGTCGGAGACGAAGCCGCGGTGGCGCTGCACCGCCTGAAGCGCTTCGATGCAGAGCGCCCGCCGGTCGGGATAGTGATGCAGCATGCCTTCGATTTCCTGTTTTTCTTCGACGCTCAGCATGCGCTTACCTCATCGATCGACGTCGGCCATCACGAAATCGATGCTTCCCAGGATGGCGATGAGATCGGCCACCGAAAGACCCCGGCTCATCAGCGGAATCATCTGCAGATGCGGGAACGACGGCGTGCGGATGCGCACCCGGTAGGGCATCGTCCCGCCGTCGCTCACCAGGTAGTAGCCGTTGTTGCCCTTGCTCGCTTCGATGCCGACGAACGATTCGCCCGGCGGAATCACCGGACCCCAGCTCACGCCGAGGAAGTGATCGATCAGCGTCTCGATATCGTGCATCGTGCGCTCCTTGCGCGGCGGCGTCGTGAGCGCGTGATCCGACTTGTAGGGACCGGACGGCATGCGCTCGAGGCACTGGCCGACGATGCGCGCGCTCTGCCTCATTTCCTCGATGCGCAGGACGCAGCGGTCGTAGCAATCGCCGTTCTGTGCGAGCGGGACGTCGAACTCGAACTGCTCGTACCCGCCGTAGGGGCGCTTCTTGCGGAAATCCCAGTCGACGCCGCACGCGCGCAACCCCGGCCCGGTCGCGCCCCAGTCGATCGCTTCGTCCGCCGTGTAGGCCCCGACGCCACGCGTGCGCCGCCTGAAAATGCGGTTCTTGAACGTGAGCTTTTCGTACTCGTCGAGCCGTGGCGGGAAATAGTCGAGGAACTCGCGCACCAGCCGCTCCCAGCCCTCCGGCAGATCCTGCGCGACGCCGCCGATGCGAAACCAGCTCGGATGCATGCGCCCGCCGCATACCGCCTCGACGATGCCGAACACGCGCTCGCGGTCGTTGAAGGTGAAAAAAACCGGGGACATCGCACCGAGGTCCTGCGCGAACGTGCCGAGAAACACGAGATGGCTCGCGATGCGAAAGAGCTCGGCCATCATGATGCGGATCACCTTCGCGCGATCGGGCACGTCGATGCCCGCGAGCTGCTCGACCGCGAGCACGTACGGGAAGTTGTTCATCACCCCGCCCAGGTAATCGATGCGGTCGGTGTACGGAATGAAGGTGTGCCACGACTGGCGCTCGCCCATCTTCTCGGCGGCGCGGTGGTGATAGCCGATGTCCGGCACGGCATCGACGATCTCCTCGCCGTCGAGCTGCAGCACGATGCGGAACACGCCGTGCACGCTGGGATGGTTCGGTCCGAGATTGAGAAACATGAAATCGGTGGCGTCGTGCGTGCGCCGCATGCCCCACGCTTCCGGGTGGAAGCGCAGCGCCTCCTGTTCCGCTTCCTCCTTGTCTTCGGGCAGGCTGTACACCTCGAGCTCGGTGGCGCGCGCCGGATATTCCTTGCGCAGCGGATGGCCGACCCACGTCGGCGGCAGCAGGATGCGGCGCAGATCGGGATGGCCTTCGAACGCGATGCCGAAGAGATCCCAGATTTCGCGCTCGTACCAGTTCGCGCTCGGCCACACGCCGGTGATGCTTTGGAGCGCAAGATCGTCGTCGTCGAGCGCGACCTTGATGCGGATGTCGGCGTTGCGATCGAACGACAGCAGATGGTAGACGACGGTGAAGTCGCCAGCGGGCTGGCCGCGGCGGTGCACGCGATTGCGCTCGTCGATCGCGGTGAGGTCGTAGAGCATGCGATAGGGCGAACGCGTTTCGTATTTGAGGTGGCGAACGATGTCACGCGCCCGCTCTTTCGTCACCCAAAGCGTCGGCACGCCATCGCAGGTCGTCTGCGCGGCGCGCACCGCATCGCCGAAGTGCGCCCGAAGCTCGTCGACGATCGGTGGCGGCCCGGCGCGCGGTTGTCCTCCCCCCACGCTCGCGGCTTCGCCGCTTTGCTGCCCCCCGAGGGGGACGATTCGCGCTTGGGGCGGCCCTGCGCGCTCATGCGCGACCGGACCCGGAGAAAGGGTCTCGCTCATACGTGATCGGGTCCCGGCAGGACCGTCGCGCGGCTGCGCTCGGGACGATGGATGTCGCGCTGCGAGGATTTCGGCGCGCGCTGCACGCCCTGCGGACCGACGATCCAGCTCAGCGGCCGCTCCTCCTTGCCGATCGCCTGCTGCAGCAGGATGAGTCCCTGCAGAAACGCATCGGGCCGTGGCGGACAGCCCGGGACGTAGACGTCGACCGGCAGGAACTTGTCGACGCCCTGCACGACGCTGTAGATGTCGTACATGCCGCCGGAGTTCGCGCACGAGCCCATCGAAATCACCCATCGCGGCGCCATCATCTGCTCGTAGAGGCGCTTCAGAACCGGCGCCATCTTGATGAAGACGGTTCCCGAAATCACGATGAGATCCGCCTCGCGCGGGGAGGCGCGAATCACCTCGGCGCCGAAGCGCGCGATGTCGTACTTGCTGGTGAAGGCCGCCGCCATCTCGACGTAGCAGCACGAGAGGCCGAAGTTGTACGGCCACAACGAATGCTTGCGCCCCCACGCGACGAGGTCCTGCAGTGTGGAGAGGAGTACGCTGCGGCGCACGGCGTCCTCGAAAGAACCGCTCTCGTCACGCGCGCGCTCTCGCGGCTTACTGAGCGACCATCGCATGCGGAGAGGTTCCGGAGGAAGCGCGCGCATCGCGCTTGCGGTGCCGCGGTCCCCAGTCGAGCGCGCCAAGCCGCCACAGATAGACGAGCGCGGCGACGAGGACGAGGATGAAGACCAGCGCTTCGACGTAGCCCGCCCAGCCCGCTTCGCGCACCGCCACGGCCCACGCATAGAGAAAGAGCGCTTCGACGTCGAAGATCACGAAGAACATCGCGACGAGGTAGTACTTCGCCGAAAAACGCAGGCGCGCCGATCCGACGATGACGACGCCCGATTCGAACGGCTCGCCTTTCGCGGGCTCGGCGTGGCGTTCGCCGAGCACGTACGAGAGTGCGACGAGCGTCCCGACGAGCCCGGTCACCAGGACGAAATAGAGGACGAGTGGCCACAGCATCGTCACTGCGCCCACTCCAGCACGACCTTGATTTCGTCTTCGCCGTGATGCTCGAGCGCGCTCCGGAAATCGGTGGCCGGGTGACGGTGCGTGATGAGCTTGGCGACGTGGTCGCCAAAGCGAAGTTGCGCGTGCGCGAGATCGTCGACCGCCATCTGGAAATGATCGCGCGAAGCGTTGACGCTCCCGACCATCACCTGGTTCGAGAGCACGAGCTGCCGTATCAACGATCCACCGGGTACTTCCATCGGGCGCGAACCACCGGGAATTCCGGTGAGCACATAGAGGCCGCTCGGCGCGAGCGCGTCGAGAAGATTGAAGACGAGCTTCGGCACGCCCGTCGCCTCGAAGATCAGCTCCATCTCGCCGATCGTGTCGTCGATTCGCGCCGCCGCGACCTTGCGCCCATCGACATAATGTCCGCCGATGCCGACAAGCCAGCGTGCACGCACGCTCGTTTCGTCCACGATGTCGAGACCGTAGACGTCGGCGCCGCGAAGCCGCAGCGCGAGCGCGCCCAGAAGTCCGATCGGTCCGAGGCCCGCCACCAGGCAGCGGCGTGCGTGCAGCCAGTGCGGCGAGTGCGCGACATCCGGCAACCGGGCGCGCTGCAGAGCGAGTGCCTCGTCGATCGCCTTTTCCGCAACCGAGAGCGGCTCGCACAATACGCCCAGCGCTTCGAGTTCCTGCGGTATCCGGACAATGTATTGCTCGCGATCCACGACGCGCTCGGTTTGATAGCCGTCGAGACCCCAGATTCCGCGCTCGCGATACTCGCCGGTCCTGCACATGTCGGGCCGATTCATGCGGCACGGCACGCACTTTCCACAGCCGCGGCGCACGGTGAAAACCGCCAAATCGCCGCGCTTCACGCGAGTGACCGCATCGCCTGTCGCAACGACCCTGCCCAGCATTTCGTGGCCGACGACAAGATCGGTCTTTCCGGGAGGCGCAAGCGCGCGGCCCCCTGCGGCTTCCTCGCGATCGGTCCCGCAGATGCCCACGCGCACCACCCGCATCTGCACCTCGTCGGGCGCGCTGATCGCAGGCTCCGGCCGCTCGGTCCAGCGCAGCGTGGGCGTACCGGGTACGATGGCTATCGCTTTCATCGATCCTTTCGTCGAAGCCCGCTCCAACGCCGCGTCGACAGTCCGGCGTATAGGCTAGGGTGGCGTGGAAGAACGACCGAACAGGCGCGGGTGCGATCGAATCTCGCTCGGATCGATAGACCGATGGTGCAGCGATTCGTTCTTGCGAAGGCGCGTCTCGCTTGCATGGCAATGCGCCATGCTCATATGCGCACGTTGCCCAACGGCTTCCTGCTCACGTTTTGGCACTTGCGACGACTCCGCACCTCACAGCCGAAGCCCGCCGTCGATTTCGAGAATGCGTATTCGACGCGACCGGTGCATGCATGCGCACCGTGCCGCAACAGGAAGCCGGACTGAATGCTTATTGCGGCATACCGACGCGCACTCCGGCTGCGAGAACCGGTCGTATCATGTGATCCTCCGTCATTCGGCGTGGAGCTTCGCTATTTGCTTCCAGAATCTTTGACCTGATAGCGGGCATGGCATGCAACGCACTTCTGGAGGACATCGGAAAGCTGCGCCAGTGCGTGCTTGGGTGTCGCACCGGCCTCCGCTTCGGCTGCAATGGTGTCGAATCCGCGATGGGTGCCGAATGCAAGCGTCTTGAACTCGAGCGGTAGCTTGCCCAGCATCGCGACGGGTACGTCGTGAGCCTTCGCGCTGCCCACGCTGCGGGCTGCCTCGGCCACTTGCGGCATGTCGTCCCGCGACAGTGCGTCCGAGATGCGCTGAACGCCCGCGACGAACTCGCGCATCTCCGTCAGCATCAGCGCACGCTCGCCCGGCTCCAGGATGATCGCCACGCGTCCATCCTCACCCATTTGCGTCGATCCGGCGACGACGAACTTGTAGATCATCGCCGCGATGACCAGCAATAGCACGCCGATCGTCGCCAGATAAATCCGGTTCTTTGCGGCACCCGTCATGGCGTCCGATCACCTCGCGTGGTCGGATCTACTCGGCGCTTCGCTCGCCGCGACGCGATTGGTGCGGCAAGCACCGCGTCGACCATCTCCCGGGCCTGTTCCATGACGCGCTCGAGGTGCTTCTCGCCACGAAAGCTCTCGGCGTAAATCTTGTAGATGTCCTCGGTGCCCGAGGGACGCGCTGCGAACCAACTGCTGTCGGTCATCACTTTCAACCCGCCGATGGGTGCATCGTTGCCCGGCGCGCGGTCGAGTATTCGGCGTATCTTCTCGCCGCAGAGGTCGGTATGGCGAAACTCGCGTGGGGATAGTCGTGCGAGACGTTGCTTCTGCTGCCGGGTGGCCGTTGCCTGCAGCCGGCGCTCGGCGGGCTCGCCCAGGTCGCGGGTAAGGGCCCGGTACAACTCGCCGGGATCACGGCCCGTGCGCACGGTCATTTCGGCTGCCAGCAATGCCGGCACGATGCCGTCCTTGTCCGTCGTCCACGTGCCGCCATCGAGGCGCACAAAGGTTGCACCAGCACTTTCTTCGCCGGCGAAATCGAGCGATCCGTCGCCAAGCCCGTCGACGAACCACTTGAATCCCACCGGCACCTCGTACACCTTGCGGTCGAGCCTTGCCGCCACGCGATCGATCATCTGCGTGCTGACGATCGTCTTGCCGATGGCGGATCGCTTGCGCCATCTGCGTCGATGCCGGGACAAGTACTCGACCATTACCGCCAGATAGTGATTCGGCGGCAGAAGTCCCGCGCTTTTCGTGACGATGCCGTGACGGTCGTGGTCGGTGTCGCAGGCGAAAGCGACGTCGAACCGCCCCTTCAAAGCGATCAACGGCTGCATCGCATACGGTGACGAGGGGTCCATCCGGATGCGCCCGTCCCAGTCGAGCGTCATGAAGCGGAACGTAGGATCCACGGTCTGATTCACGACGTCGAGGTTCAGGCGATAGCGCTCGGCGATCGGTGCCCAGTAGTGCACGCCGGCGCCTCCCATCGGGTCGACGCCCATGCGCAGCTTCGCGCCCCGCAGCACGTTCATGTCGACGACGCGCGCCAGATCGCGGACGTAGCTTTGCAGGAAATCGTGCCGGTGCGTCGTCGCGGCACGTCGCGCCTTATCGAGCGCGACCCGCTTCACGCCCTTCAACCCGCGCGCGAGCAGCGAGTTCGCCCGACGCTCGATCCAGCGCGTTATCTGCTCGTCGGCGGGACCGCCGTTCGGCGGGTTGTATTTGATGCCGCCGTCCTCCGGTGGGTTATGCGATGGCGTGACGACGATGCCGTCGGCGAGGCCAGTGGTACGGCCACGGTTGTGCGTGACGATCGCGTGCGACACGGCGGGTGTAGGCGTGTATTCGTCGTCTTGCGCGACCATGACCTCGACGCCGTTCGCGGCCAGCACCGCAAGCGCGCTGGCCTGCGCGGGGACCGAGAGCGCGTGCGTGTCGACGCCGAGGAACAGCGGGCCGTCGATGCCGCGCGGCTTCCGGCATTCGCAGACGGCCTGAACGATCGCGAGAATGTGCGCTTCGTTGAAGCTCTTCTTGAACGCGGAGCCGCGATGTCCCGACGTTCCGAACAGGATTTCCTGGCCGGGAATCGCGGGATCGGGCACTTCGGTGTAGTACGCGGTAACGAGCTTCGGTACGTCGACGAGCAGTTCCGGCGGCGCCGGCTTGCCGGCGAGCGGATTCGTCGTCATCACTGCTTCAGTCGCCGGTAGCGACGGTCTTGAGGGCTTTGCGTTTCGCCGCGATGCAATCCAGCAGCTCTCGCCACGCCTTGTCGAACGTCTGCGTGCCTTCGATCTGGAGCTGTTTGGCCACGGCTTCGTCGTCCACGCCGGCGCGCCGGAATTCGGCGATGACGCGTTCGGCATCGCCGCCATCGATCGGCAACACGCCTTCCACCTGCCCGTGATCGGCAAGCGCGAGCAGCGTCTTGTCGGGAATCGTGATGATCGTGTCCGGGGCCGCGAGCGCTTCGATATACAGCGTGTCCGGCGCGTCGGGATCCTTGGTTCCGGTGCTGGCCCAGAGCAGCCGTTGCAGCCTGGCGCCGGCGCTCGCCACTCTCCGCCAGCGCGGGGACGCCAGCATTTCGCGATAAGCCTTGTACGTGCGCTTGGCGATCGCGATGCCCAGGCGATTGCGAAGGTCATGACTCACCTTGTCCTTCACGGCGACGTCCCAGCGGCTCACGAACAGCGACGCCGCCGAATCGACCCTGGGATCGAGACCCGCTTCAATCCGCCGCTCGATGCCGCGCAGGTATGCGTTGGCGGAGGCCACATACTGTTCGCGTGAAAAGAGCAGCGTCACGTTGATCGGGACGCCGGCGAAGATCGCCTCCTCGATGGCGGGAACGCCTGCCGGTGTTCCGGGAATCTTGATGAACAGGTTCGAGCGCCGCCCTCGCGCCTGGAGTCGCTTGGCTTCCCGGACACTGCCGGCAGTATCGTCGGCCAGCAACGGTGACACTTCCATCGAAACCCAGCCGTCGACGCCGCCGGTCGCCTCGTGGACCGGAGCGAACAGATCCGCCGCCTGCGCGAGGTCTTCGAGCGCGAGATCGATGAACAACTCCTCGCCGGACTGGCCTGCAGCCGACTTTCGGCGAATCGAATCGTCGTAGAAGCTGCCGTTACGGATGGCGTGATCGAAAATCGTCGGGTTGGAGGTAAGCCCGGTGATCTCGAAATCGTCGATATAGCGACGCAGGGTGCCGTTGATCAGCATCTCGCGCGTAATGTTGTCCAGCCACAGACTCTGACCAAGTGCGTGAAGTCGTTGCGTCGCTTTCATCGTTGCTCCCGTTGCGTGCATCCGGCACCTCGGCCGTCGACGAATGCGGCGAACTCACGGTCGACCAGATCGCCGATGTGATCGACCGACCATTCAGCCGGTGGATAGGCGGCGATGTTGGCGGGATCGAACGCGTAATGTCCTTGGCGTGCAAAGACCGTCGTCAGGCGGTCCCCCCACGCGTCCTTCATCGCCGCGAGTATGCGCAGCTTGTCGTCGATCATGACGTAATGGTGCGCCGGATAGCGCTGCGCGATGGCATCGAGCATCAGCTCCTTGTGGACATAGATCAGCACGCGGCCATCGACGGCCTCCCACAGCCCGGAGCGCTGGATCTTGCGCGGCTGAAATACCACGTCGCCGTCGGATACGATGACCGTCCGACCGAGGCGACGCAAATGCGAGATCGCCGCCAGCGAGCCTTCGTACAACCGGTCGGCGAACGGGTAATCCACCAGGTACGAGGACATCAGCAGCAGCCGCGGATCGTTCATGTCGCCGAGCCGGTAGCGTTGCAAGGCTCCGAGGTAGTCCGCGTAGCCCATCTCGGAGCGCAGTTCTTCGAAGATCGCCCAATACCGGTCGCGGCTCTCCACCCCGAACTCGCGCTCGAGATGATCGCGAAGATCGCGCTGCACACGGTCGTTGTCGAGCAGCGTGTTGTCGCAATCGATCAGGAACACGATGTCGCTCGACGGATTCACGGGGCCCTTGGATCCGGAACGGGGTCGTGCCAACCGCCATCGCCCGCGATGATCCGATCGGCGTCGGCGGGACCCCAACTGTCCGGCGCGTACGGCTCGACCGGCACGGCGTTTCCCAGGATGGGATCGACGACCCGCCACGCTGCCTCGACCGCTTCGGCGCTCGTGAACAGCGACGCATCGCCATCAATCGCCTCGCGGAGCAAGCGCTCATACGGCATCATGTCCCCGCAGGGATCACGATGCACGACGAGCTCCGTCTGCTGCCCGGTCATGACCCGTCCAG
>Ga0157370_10008867_pt1 | contig 10812 bp, 4 predicted proteins | sample C35metaG_FD_113463 | JGI IMG/M metagenome (GOLD analysis project Ga0157370, IMG submission 113463) | Corn rhizosphere microbial communities from Kellogg Biological Station, Michigan, USA - C3-5 metaG | ecosystem: Host-associated > Plants > Roots > Rhizosphere > Soil | place: USA: Michigan... | reverse complement strand
CGCCGGCAAATCTCGGCTTGCGGCGAGCAGCTGCCCGTCGTCGTCCAGGATCTCGAACCGCATCCGCAGGTGCGGCGGGACGCGTGAGATGTCGAAGTCGGCGGGCGCGACTTCGACGCCGCTCAAGCGCCACAGTTCGTCAGCGAGCGCCTCCTCCAGCGAAATACCGGGTTCGGGTGCGAGCACGCCGGTCAGCTTCTTCGCGACGTCGGGCGCCGGGACGAAATGGCGTCGCAAGGCCTTCGGTAGTGAGCGAACGAGCGCCGTGACGAGTTCTTCACGCCACGCGTCGACCTGCCAGCTGAAGTCGCCGGGCCAGATCTGGTTCAGCACTGCCACCGGGATCCGCACGGTGACGCCGTCGTTGTCGGCGCCCGGTTCGAAAACGTACGTGAGCGGGAACTCGAACTCGCCCTGTCGCCAGCTGTCGGGCGCGCCGCGCACGTCGACGTCCTTCGCAAGCGCCATCGAGCGATCGAAGGTCAGCAGCTCAGGCTGTTTCTTGCGGGCCTTCTTCCACCAGCTGTCGAAATGACGAGCGGAGACGACCTCTTGGCCAACCCGCGCGTCGTAGAAATCAAAGACTGTTTCGTCGTCGATGACGAGGTCGCGGCGGCGCATCCGCTCCTCGAGGCGTGCGATGTCGGCGAGTTTTTCGCGGTTGGCGTGGAAGAAAGCGTGGTGAGTTCGCCAGTCGCCCTCGACGAGCGCATGCCTGATGAAAAGCTCGCGAGAAAGCACCGGGTCGACCCGCCCGTACCCGACGCGGCGCGACGCCACGATCGGAATGCCGTACAGCAGCACCTTCTCGTATGCCATCACCGCGCCGCGCTTGCTGTCCCAGTGCGGCTCGCTGTAGTTGCGCTTCACGAGATGAGCGGCGAGCGGCTCGACCCATTCGGGTTCGATGCGCGCGCACACCCGGCCCCACAACCGAGTTGTCTCGACAAGCTCGGCAGCCATCACCCAGCGCGGCTGCTTCTTGAACAGCGCAGAACCGGGAAAAACGGCGAAGTGCGCGCCGCGGGCGCCGAGGTAGTCGCGGGTCTCGATATCGCGCATGCCGACGTGAGACAGCAGCCCTGAGAGCAACGACTGGTGGACGGCGAGCCGTGGCGCCGGCGTGTCATTGATGTGCGCGCCCAAGGACCGGGCAACCTGGCGGAGCTGGCCCACGACGTCCTGCCACTCGCGCACGCGCAGGTAGTTGAGAAACTCCGCGCGGCACATCCGGCGGAACCTGCTCGACGAGAGCTCGGCCTGCTTCTCGCGCAAGTACTCCCACAGGTTCAGGTAGGCGAAGAAGTCGGAGTCCTCGTCGGCGAACCGGCTGTGCATCTCGTCGGCGGCCTGTTGCGCGTCGAGCGGGCGCTCGCGAGGATCGACGATCGACAGCGCGGCCGCGATCACGATCACCTCCCGCGCGCAGCCCTGCTCCTGCGCCTGCACGATCATGCGGCCGATGCGCGGGTCGACGGGCAGCGCGGCAAGCTGCCGGCCGATCGGCGTCAGCCGCGGACTGCCGGCCGCCCGCTCGAGCGCGCCGAGCTCTTCGAGCAGCGCCACGCCGTCCTTGATGTTGCGATGATCGGGCGGCTCGACGAACGGGAAGCGCGCGATGTCACCCAGCCGGAGCGCGGCCATCTGCAAGATGACGGAAGCCAGGTTGGTGCGCAGGATCTCGGGGTCGGTGAACTCGGGGCGCGCCAGGTAGTCGGCTTCCGAATAGAGCCTGATGCAGACGCCGGCTTCGACCCGGCCGCAGCGGCCCGCGCGTTGGTTTGCCGACGCCTGGGAGATGGCCTCGATCGGCAGCCGCTGCACCTTCGTGCGATAGCTGTAGCGCGAGATGCGGGCAGTGCCCGGATCGACGACATATCTGATGCCGGGCACGGTCAACGACGTCTCGGCGACGTTGGTGGCAAGCACGATGCGGCGGCCGGTGTGCGATTCGAAGACTCGGTGCTGTTCCGCCGACGAGAGCCTCGCAAAGAGCGGCACGACTTCGGTGTCGCGCAGGCCGCGCTTGCGCAGCGCGTCGGCGGTGTCGCGGATTTCCCTTTCCCCGCTGAGAAAAACGAGGATGTCACCCGGCCCCTCGTGACAGAGCTCGTCGACCGCTTCGCAGATTGCCGTGATCTGGTCGCGCGGTTCGGCTGCGTCGTCGTCCGCATCGGCTTCTTCGACGAGCGGTCGGTAACGCACCTCGACCGGGAACATCCGCCCTGAGACTTCGATGATCGGCGCGTCACCGAAGTGTCGCGAGAACCGCTGCGGATCGATGGTCGCCGAGGTCACGATCACTTTCAGGTCGGGACGCCGTGGCAGCAACTGCTTGAGGTAGCCGAGGATGAAGTCGATGTTGAGACTCCGCTCGTGTGCCTCATCGACGATGATCGTGTCGTAGCTGCGCAGCAGCCGGTCTCGCTGCATCTCGGCGAGCAAGATGCCATCGGTCATGACCTTCACGAGCGTGTCCGCACTCGCCCGGTCGGTGAAGCGCACCTGGTAGCCGATCGCACCGCCGAGTGGCGCTTGCAGTTCTTCGGCGATGCGCTCCGAGACGGCGCGAGCGGCGATGCGCCGTGGCTGGGTGTGGCCGATCATGCCGCGCACACCGCGCCCCAATTCGAGGCAGATCTTCGGCAGCTGGGTCGTCTTTCCGGAGCCGGTCTCCCCCGCCACGATCACCACCTGGTGATCGCCAATGGCCGCAGCGATGTCGTCCTTGCGCTCGACCACCGGCAGCCCGCCCGGATAGCGCAGCGCCGGAACCAGCGCGCGACGTCGCGCAAGCTCGTTTTCGGTGAAGGGTCGAGGCACAGCCCCACTGTCTCATCCGGCGACGGTCCCATCCGGCGATGCGGCGACCGCGCCGTCGAGCGCACGAGAGCGTCGCATAGCCTGCGGTGATGACGCTCGCCGGGCCGGAACTCGATGCGCTGGTGCACTCGGGCGCCACGCGGGTTCTGCACCGCGCGTGGCAGCCGCGCCTCGGCTATTGCCGGCCGCACCGCCGCAGCTATCCGCACTTGTGGTTGTGGGATTCGTGCTTCCACTCGATCGCCTGGTCGGCGATCGGCGACGACCGGGCGATCCGCGAACTCGAGGCCGTGTTCGAAGGCCAGCTGGCGAACGGATTCCTCCCGCACATGCGCTACGGCCGGCGCACCTACGCGCGTGGCCCGCTGCCCGGTGTTTCCTCCTTCACCCAGCCGCCGGTGTACGCCCGCGCAATGCAAGCAGCGAGCGCGGCGGGGTTTGCGGCGTCCGACCGAATGCTTGAACAGGCCGCGAGTGCGCTCGATGCGCTCTGGCGCCTCCGCCTGCGCGACGGGCTGCTCGTGATCGTGCATCCGTGGGAGGCGGGTACCGACGACTCGCCACGCTGGGATTCGTGGGTCGGCTCGACGACATGGCGCCGCCGGGTCTGGACGAAGTCGGATCGCGCGCTGCTCGGCAGCACCGTTTTCTCGGCAGAGGGCGTCGCGATCGACAACCCGGATTTCGTCGTAGCGCCAGCAAGTTTCAATGCGATCGCGGCCGACGCGGCACTCACGCTCGGCGACCTGCTCGACGACGAGAGCTGGCGAATCCGCGGCCGCGACCTCGCCAAAACCCTCGACGATCGCGCGTGGGACGACAGCGAAAGCCTTTGGTCGGACGTCGTTTTCGCCGGCCCGCGCAACACCGACAGCGTGCGCATACCTACATCGGACGCCGTCCTACCGGCGCTGTGCACGCCAGACCAAGGCAATGCGGCAAAGGCACTGCAGCAACTGGTACCGCCTGGGAAGTTTGGAGCCGCCTTCGGCCCGAGATTTGTCTCGGCGCAAAGCGACATGTACCAACCCGACGAGTACTGGCGCGGCCCAGCCTGGCCGCAGCTCAACTACCTGCTGGTGCTCGCGGCCCGCCGCTGCGGCGTGACCGAGATTGCAGAGACGCTGTCACAGCAGACCAAGCGCGCGGTGCTGCTGGCCGGGTTCGCGGAGTACTGGAATCCCGAGACGGGGCAGGGGCGTGGCGCCAAGCCACAGACGTGGGCGGCGGTAGCAGCGGCGCTGTAGGAGCCAGTTGCTACTGCTTGGGCTGCTTGTCGCTCTTCGTGCTCGGCACCCCGGCGTCCGACAACTGCTGCGCAGTGCACGCGTCGCCGTCACCGATCGCGAGTTGGGCGCTGACTTTGGTCTCGCCGGGTTGCAACGACACGACGGTGGTCCAGCCGCCGGCGGCTTGGGCGAGGCAGGCGTCGCCGCTGTCGACGCGCCACGAAGGCGACCACCGCAACCGCACGACCGTCGCGCCCGACCGGGCGGCCGACAAGGTGAAACCGTTGTGAGTCAACTCGGTCATCGTGCCGACACCAGTGGCGAGCGGCGTGGCGTCGGTGACTTGCCAGATCTTCCAGTGCTGGTCGGCGTAGACCTGCTTCAGCCAGGCCGGCGGGTGCTGCAGGATCGCCGCCTCGGCCTCGCCGCCGGAGTCAAGCGCAGCATCGGGGAGCGCCACGTACTTGACCGCGTTGTCGTGCAGCCAATTCGCGTAGGTCTCCGGTGTCATCGGTGAATACAGCACGGAGTTGCGCGACAGGTCGACCTGGCGATCCCAACCACGAGCGAGCGGCACCTTCTCGGCGACGTACGTCGCCTCCCAGTGGTCTTTCGTGAAGGGAATCTCGACCTTGCCGGGCGTCTGCTGATGCGCGGCGAGGAACCGGGTCATGCCCTGGTAGTACAAGGGTTTGGTCGAGAGATCACCCGCAGCCGAGCTGATCGCAGCGACGATCGGCTGCAACTGGAACGCGAACAGCGGCAAGGCAACCACCGCGAGGGCAACGCGCCGGTTGGCGCGCAGCAGTACGAACGCGGCGGCTGGGCCGATGACGATGCCGGCCAGCCGGGCCATGTTGCCGCCGACCGGGTTCGGCACGAGGAACAAGCCGATGCACGAAATGCCGTAGAGCACGAGAGCGCGGATCACGGTGCGCTCGTGCTTCGGGGTGACGATCAGCCCGATCGTGACGATCGCAAGCTGGCCGACGAACGTCGTCCACGGGAAGGGGAAACGGCCACCGTCGCCCAGTAACGCGGCGACCGCAAGGCCCGTGAACGCGCCGGTGGCCGGCAACGCGCGGCGCCAGCCGATGGAGGGCAACCAAGCCGCCACGATGAGCAGCAGGAACATGGCGCCGAGCGGGCTGAACAGCGACGTCGCGGTAGCGGCCGCGAGCGCGAGCCACGGCTGGTTGCGGCGTAGCAGGAGCACGGTTGCGAGGGCGCAGGTGACCGAGCAGGCGAACGGCGCCCGCCCGATGATGAGGTCGCCGACGACGAACACCGCGAACCACAGCCGCGACAAGACGCAGGCCCAACTGCTCGACCGGCCGACCAGCCGGCCGAACAGCACCATGGAAAGAACGCAGGCGAGCGCGATCGTGGGTACCGTTCCGAGCACCGCGCCGACGACGGGCGACAAGACGCTGTACCCGAGGTCGGAGTGGCCGCCATACCAGTTGACGTCCCAGATCAAGAAACCGTGGGTCTTGAACATCCAGGCGCGGTAGTCCTGCGCAGGGAAATCTCCGCCCCGGAAGCCGACCAGAGCGACGATGGCGGCAAGGGTAAGGGTCACCAGCCACGCGTGGTCGCTCAAGAAGACGAGCGCCAGGCGGGCTCGCGCCAGCGAGCGTCGTCCGCCTGATGGGTCGTTGACGAGGAGCTCGACGTCGTCTCGCGTCGGCTCCGGCAACGTCGAGCCCGTAAGGCCCAGCCTGTCCCCCTGCATTACATGAGCATCCCACTTACCCATGACGCGGCGGCATCTGAGGTAAGCCCGACCTAACGTCGGGGACGGTTCACCGCTCCTCGGTCACGTGTCACGTCGGGGTCGGGCGGGAAAGCCGGGTCGCATGGCAACTACTCCTAAGCCGCTGACCCTGCCGCTGAACTCGGGCGGCAAGATCCCGCTCCTCGGATTCGGCACCTGGCAAATAACCGGCGCCAGTGCGCGCGACGCCGTCCGCACTGCTCTTGAAACCGGGTACCGGCACATCGACACGGCGACGATCTACCGCAATGAGCAGGACGTCGGGGCGGCGATACGCGACAGCGGGCTCGATCGAACAGAGATCTTCGTGACGACGAAGCTGCCGCCGTCGCTTGCGGGCCGGGCGCGCGCGACGATCGAAGAGAGCCTTCGGCTGCTCGGCACCGACTACGTCGACTTGTGGCTGATCCACTGGCCACCGGACGACGACGCGTCGCCGAAGACGTGGAAAGCGATGCTCGCGGCGCGCGAAGACGGTCTCGCGAAGGCGGTTGGCGTCAGCAACTACGACCCGGCGCAGATCGACGAACTCGTCGAAACCACCGGTGAGGCGCCTGCGGTCAACCAGGTTCCGTGGAGTCCGCGACAGTATGACGAGAAGAGGCTCACCCACAGCCGCGAACGCGGCGTCGTCCTCGAGGGGTACAGCCCGTTCAAGGGCAGCAACTTGAAGGATCCCGTGCTACGCGATATCGCCGAAGCCCACGAAGTGACCACCGCGCAGGTCATCGTGCGATGGCACATCGAGCACGAGATCGTGGTCATCCCGAAGTCGGCGACACCCGAACGCATCGCGTCGAACTTTGACGTGTGGAACTTCTCGTTGACACCGGACGACGTGGCCCGCATCGACGCCCTAGGACATTAGTCGGCCCGGGCTGAGGTTGTCCGAGGAGCGCCACCCAACCCCGGGCATCGAGTGATGGGTTGTGGCCGCTTGTTCGGACCAGAAAGCGACCACAGCCCTTCAGTCGACGCTGAAGAGACGCCGCTGGCCGAGCTGAAGTTGACCGAGGATATTCCGTCGCTTTGCCCATTGATGACGAAGCGGCGCCGCGGCTCTTGGTTTGGCAAAACACCCAGGATTCCCTGAACCACAAGGGGTTGTGCCGCGTTGTACTTGTCCTGACAAGGCGGCCCAGACGGTAAATCTGACGCTTTGAAAACTACTATTCCCACGAGGCCCGTTGTGGACGTAGATTGCCCGCGTCCTGGCATGATCTGCGAAAGGGCCTCTCATGCGTCGTCTCACGTCGCCGAAGAGTCGGAACAATCATCTGCACCGCGTCATCGCCGTCGTCGGCGCTACCAGCGCCGCCGTCGCGACATGGTCAGTAGCCGGCTCTACCACCGCAATCGCCGCAAGCTCGACCACCTCGACCACCTCGACCACCTCGACTACGTCGTCGAGCGCGAACTCGGCAACTACCGAGCACGTCGTCGTGCTCCTGAAGAACCAGCACGACAACCTCCCGGCCTCGAGCGCGACCGTGGGCGCCCGGGTCAACGCTACGAACGCCGACCAGGCACCGCTGATCGCGCAAGCGAAGGCGAACGGCGCCACCGGCATTCGGCAACTCCACGTAGCCAACGCGTTTGCGGCGACGATGTCCGGAGCCGAAGCAGCTGCCCTGGCTGCCAACCCTTCGGTCGCGATGGTGGTCCCCGACGAGAAGATCTCGAGCCCGGTCTCCGACCAGCCCGCGAGCACGCCAGGCTCCGCCGCCCCGCACTCGTTCGCGTTGACGAGACCGCCGGCGTCGAGTGTGGAGTGCCCGAGCGACCCCGCCAAGCCGTTGCTCGAGCCCGAAGCGCTCCAGCTCACGCATGACGCCTTCGCCGATAGCTCGACACCGTCGGCGCAGCACGTCGCGACCGGCAAGGGCGTGACCGTCGCGTTCCTCGCGGACGGCCTCGACATCAACAACCCCGACTTCATCCGGGCAGACGGCAGCCACGTCTTCATCGACTACCAGGACTTCAGCGGTGAGGGCCCCAACGCTCCGACACCCGCCGGTGAAGCGTTCGGCGACGCGAGTTCGATCGCGGCGCAGGGGCGCCAGGTCTACGACCTCTCGACCTTCGTCAACCCGGCTCACCCGCTGCCGCCCGGCTGCAACATCCGGGTGCTGGGCATGGCGCCTGACGCCAGCCTGGTCGGCCTGAAGGTCTTCCCGGCCGGCGGGTTCGCGTTCAACTCGGCGATCCTGCAGGCCCTCGACTGGGCAGTCACGCACGACCACGCCGACGTCATTAACGAGTCGTTCGGCAGCAACCAGTTCCCCGACACGACCGACGACCCGACCGCGGTCTTCAACGAGCAACTCGTGCACGCGGGCATCGTCGTCGTCGCGAGCAGCGGCGACTCGGCGTTCGAGAACACCATCGGATCGCCGGCGAGCGCGCCCGACGTCATCTCGGTCGGTGCGAGCACGCAGTTCCGCCTCTACGCGCAGACGACCTCCAACGGGTTCCAGCTGAGCAACGGTGAGTACCGCAGCAACACGATCTCCGGGCTCAGCTCGGCCGGCTTCACCCAACCCGGCCGAACGGTCGACCTGCTCGCGCCGGGAGACCTCGGCTGGTCGCTGTGCACGCCGAACCCCGCCATCTATGCCGACTGCATCGACAACAAGGGCGCACCGGCGAGCCTCGAAGAGTTCGGCGGCAGCAGCGAATCAGCGCCGCTGACGGCGGGCACAGCAGCCTTGGTCATCCAGGCCTACCGTGACTCGCACCACGGCGCGACGCCGTCCGCCTTGCTGGTCAAGCAGATCATCACGAGCACGGCCGACGACCTCGGCTTGCCCGCGCAGGAACAAGGCGCCGGCCTACTCGACGCGCTGCGCGCGGTCGAAGCGGCGAAGGCGATCGGCTCAGCCGGTGGCACCGATGACCTGCTCGTGGGCCCGACTCAGCTCGACCTTACGACGTCACCAGGCCACTCAGCCACGGGCAAGGTCCAGGTCACCAACCTGAGCTCGCACGCCCAGACGGTCAACGCAAGCATCCGCAGCACGGGGGCGGTCTTGAGCCGCACCGCCGCGACAGTGGCGCTCAACGCAAGCACCAGCCCGACCTTCATCGACCAACTCGGTCGAGCACGGGCGTATGAGACGACGACGTTCAGTGTGCCGAGCGGCGCAGCGAACCTCGACGCCACCATCGCGTGGGCCGGGCCTGCGGCCATCGTGCGCCTCGTGCTGCTCGACCCGAACGGCGTCTACACCGCGTTCTCGATCCCGCAGGGCACCGGCGACTTCGGTGAGGTCGAGGTGCCGAACCCGGTATCCGGCGACTGGACGGCGATTCTGTTCACCGCCGCGAGCGCTGCCGGCTTCACCGGCGACGTGCACTTCACGGCCACCAACCGCAGCGCAGGCAGCGTCGGCACGGTGTCGCCGTCCACGTTGACCCTTGGCCCTAACCAGACCAAGTCGGTCACCGTTTCGGTGCCATCCACCACCTCGTGGGACAACGCGGCCGCGCTCGTGCTGTCGCCGTCCGGTGACGCGAAGCCGTTCACCACGGCTGTCGACAGCGTGGCACCGATCGGTACCACCTCGGTTGTCCCGATCGTGGTCCGCACGCGGGTCTCGCTGCATCAGGGAAATGCCACGTTCACGGGCAGTTTCGGTGGCGGCAACGGGCGGCCGGGCATTCCGGCTCCGGGTGAGACGTTCGCGTTCGACGTTCCGAAGAACGCGCCGAACCTGTTCGTCGGCGTCACCATCACCGGCAACCCGAACGAAGCGTTCTACGCGTTCCTGGTTGACCCGAATGGCGAACCGGTGTCGGAGCAGACTAACCAGCGCACCGACTCCTCCGGCAACGTGGTCTCGCTGACACCGTCGGTGCAGCTCGATCACGTGAATCCGCAGGCCGGTCGATGGCAACTGGTGTTCGCCGTGTTCGGGCCGGTCGCCGGCACGTCGACGTCGACGCCGTTCCGTAGCATCGTCTCGCTGGCACCGGCAACCGTGCACGCCAGCGGCGTCCCGTCAAGCAAGAAAACCAAGCTGGACGCCGGAAAGCCGGTGACCGCAACGGTTTCGTTCACGAACACCGGGGTTACCGATGCGAACGTCTTCGTCGACGGGCGCCTCGCAAACCGGGCCGACACCTCGCTCGTCGTGCACAACAGCCCGTACACGTTCGCACAGGACATCCTGCCGCCGTTCCCCGCATTCAGCGTGCCCACCGAGACGAACGGGCTGACCGTGACGGCGCATTCAGACGGGCCGGTGCTGTACGAGATCTCGCCGTTCCCGGCTGACCATGTGACCGACCTGTCGTTCGAGGGCGACCCCGATCTCGAGGCAGGGCCGGCGGGAACCAGTCCTTCGGTGACCAACAACGACCCGATCGTTGCACCGCAGACCTGGCTCGCCCTGCCGTCGAGGATCGGACCGTTCACCGACGCGGGCGCGCCGTCGACCACCATGACGTTCGACGCGACCGCGCACACCCGGCCGTTCGACAGCGCCGTGATGTCGAGCAGCGGCGACCCGTTGCTCGCGGACGTCGACTCCTCGGCGCCCGCCGCGACACCGGTGAACGTCGGTGTGGGCGACCACGGATCGATCACCGTGACGTTCACGCCGAACGGAACACCGGGCACGGTGGTCAGCGGCTTCCTCTATGTCGACACCTGGGATGCCGTTACCGGAAGCACCAACGAAGTCGCCGTGATTCCGTACACCTACACCATCAGCTAGTTCGCCAACGCAACACGGCCTCGCGTGCGGTTCGCCGCACCGGAGGCCGTGTTGTGTCTTGAGTTCTTACGAATCGATGACGGCCGGTTCTTACGAACTCCTGACAGGGCCGCGAATTGAGGCTTCGGCTAGAGACGTCGCACACAAACTGTTGATACAAACCGGATTCGTTACCACCGGCCAGGTCGGTCGGCACCGAAAGAACGGAGAATCCGACCATGACGAAGAACACGGGCGGACGGCGACGGGCGCTGCTCGCCACTAT
>Ga0157370_10008866_pt1 | contig 10813 bp, 12 predicted proteins | sample C35metaG_FD_113463 | JGI IMG/M metagenome (GOLD analysis project Ga0157370, IMG submission 113463) | Corn rhizosphere microbial communities from Kellogg Biological Station, Michigan, USA - C3-5 metaG | ecosystem: Host-associated > Plants > Roots > Rhizosphere > Soil | place: USA: Michigan... | reverse complement strand
CTCGACGAACACGGCCGGTGTGCGGTGGCCGCTGCGGGTGGGACCGCCATCGACCAGGCCGCGCATGAATTCGCGCAGCTGCGAGAAGTCGAGCGCGCCATGCTCCATCTCGACGTTGATGGCGTCATACCAGGTGCGCGCCATCTTCACGCCCTGGGCGTAAGGGTCCACGCCCGGGCCGAGGCCCGAGCCGTTATAATAGATGGGCTGGCCGTCTTCCCACAGTTCGATCGCCTTGTTGATGCGACGCGGCTTGTAGTTGAAGTCCACCGTCGAGGGCTGCTTGTTGCTGTTCGCCAGAATGGGGCTCGCGGTGCGAACGCCCATCATCTCCGGCGGCACCTGACGCCTCGGCTGTGCCTGGGCAGCGCCCGCCAGTCCCGCGGCGGCGCCTACCCCGGCCGCCAGGCCCAGGAAATCACGCTTCTTCATGTCCATGGAAAAATCCTCCCCTTGTTGTTGTGGCGCAAAGCAAAGGCGTCACACCAATGCCCCGCGGCATGGCATCACCAACACTGCACACAGCCAAGTCATGACATGATGGCGTGCCGGCCAGCATTAATTCTGGGAAAGTCCTGTCGCGGGAATGGCTTGCGTGTCCCAGTGGGATCGTTTTCACGACAAAAAGACAAATAATGAAGAAAAATTTAGGTCGGAATACGAGCCTGCTAGAATTCGATTTCGCCTTCCGGCACCGGAAGCCCGAATTCTTTCGCGCGTTTGCGTCTTGCCAGCGAATCAAGCACGGCATTGACGAAGCCCGGCTCATCGCCCCCGAAAAAGGCGCCCGCGACCGCGACATATTCATCGATCACAACCTTGGCGGGCACATCGCGGCGCGCCACAAGCTCGAACACGCCGCAGCGCAGGATCGCGCGCAGGATGGAATCCACCCGATCCAGCTTCCAGTTCTGCGAAAGGGCCGAGGCAACGGCGCGGTCGATCTCCACCTGGTGCGCGGGCACGCCCTGCAGGATGGCGCTGAAGAACGCCTCGTCGGGGGCCGGCATGCCCGCCTCGACCAGCTCCGCGAAACGATGGGCAATGAACTGCTCGGCCACCTCTTCGGCGCCCTCGCCCGAGATTTCCATCTGGTAGAGCGCCTGGACCGCCGCCAACCGCGCCGAGCGCCGTTCCTCAGCCTGAATCGTCATGACAACAATCCCAGTCTTTCGCGCAAAACCACCAGGGACAGGGCGGCACGCGCCGCATCGCCGCCCGCATCCTGGTTCATCGCCAGGGCCATTGCCGCGCCCTCGTCGGGCGCCAGGAGCACGCCATTGCCGATCGCCATTCCCTGGGTGCCCAGCGTCACCAATCCGCGCACCGTCTCGCGATAAAGCGTGTCGGGTGTGGCGGCAAGGCCCAGCACACAGCCCAGCGCGACATAGCCTTCGAACGTCCGCCCGCTGCGCGCTGCCGCTGCGATCGCCGCCGGCAATTCCAGAACGCCGGGCAGTGAGAAGCGCTCAAATCGCGCGCCGCCCTTTTCGAGCGCCAGGGTTGCCCGGTCGAGCAGCGCATCCGCGACGGCCGGGAAGTAGCGGGATTCGACAATCAGGATGTTCATGAACTGCCGAAGCGAACATGATCCCACCTCCCCCTTGGGCGCGAAGCGCCAGCGAAGGGGAAAATGGCTTCAACGGCCCAGGCCGCGCAGCGACCAAAAAATGAGCGCGCGCAGCGGCCGAAAGAAAAATTGAAGCCGGAGGGGATCATCATTCCAACTTGTCGTCGCCTTCGAGTTCACCGATCAGCGTCTCGAAATCGCGGGTCTCGCGGAAGTTGCGATAGACCGAGGCAAAGCGCACATAGGCCACCTTGTCCAGACTCGCCAATGCCTGCATCACCAGCTCGCCGATCACATTGGCGGGGATCTCGTTCTCGCCCATGGATTCCAGGCGCCGGACGATGCCAGTGACCATCCGGTCCACGCGCTCGCGCTCGACCGGGCGCTTGCGCAGGGCGTGGTTTATGGAGCGTTCCAGCTTGTCCCGGTCGAAGGCTTCCCGCCGCCCATTCTTCTTCACCACGATGAGTTCCCTAAGCTGCACGCGCTCGAAGGTAGTGAAGCGGCCACCACATTCCGGGCAAGGGCGCCGGCGGCGGATGGCGGAATTGTCTTCGGAAGGACGACTGTCCTTCACCTGGCTATCGTCATGTCCGCAAAACGGGCAGCGCATCCTGGCCTCTTTCTGTTTATGGATAGATGGGAAAACGGCTGCACAGGTTGGCGACCTTGTCGCGCACTCGCGCTTCGACTTCAGCGTCGCCGTCCTCGTGGTTCTTGCCCGCCATGCCGTCGATCACTTCCACGATCAGCTTGCCGATCTCGCGGAATTCGGCGATGCCGAAGCCGCGGGTGGTTCCCGCGGGCGTGCCCAGCCGGATGCCCGACGTGACGAACGGTTTTTCCGGATCGAAGGGAATGGCGTTCTTGTTGCAGGTGATGAAGGCGCGGTCGAGTGCCTTTTCGGTGAACTTGCCGTTGACCCTCTTCGGCCTGAGGTCGACCAGCATCAGATGGTTGTCTGTCCCTCCCGACACGATATCCAGGCCCTGCGATTTCAACTCGGCGGCCAGCGCCCTGGCATTCTCCACCACGTTCTTCGCATAGACCTTGAATTCGGGCCGCAGCGCCTCGGCAAAGGCCACCGCCTTGGCGGCGATGACATGCATCAGGGGCCCGCCCTGCAGACCGGGGAAGATGGCCGAGTTGATCTTCTTGGCCATCGCCTCGTCATTGGTCAGGATCAGGCCACCACGGGGACCGCGCAGCGATTTGTGGGTGGTCGACGTCACGACATGGGCATGCGGCATCGGGCTGGGGTGCACCCCGCCTGCCACCAGGCCGGAGAAATGCGCCATGTCGACCATCAGCCAGGCGCCCACCTCGTCGGCAATCTCGCGGAAGCGCTTGAAATCCCAGAACCGGCTATAGGCGGTACCGCCGGCTATGATCAACCTGGGCTTGTGCTCGCGCGCCAGCCGGGCAATCTCATCCATGTCCAGCAGCTGGTCGTCGCGGCGCACGCCATAAGACACCGGCTTGAACCACTTGCCGCTCATGTTGACCGGTGAGCCGTGGGTCAGATGGCCACCCGCCGCCAGGTCCAGGCCCATGAAGGTGTCGCCAGGCTGCAGGAGCGCCAGGAAGACGGCCTGATTCATCTGGCTGCCGGAGTTGGGCTGGACATTGGCAAAGCCGGCGCCAAACAGCTGCTTGGCACGCTCGATCGCCAGGGTTTCGATCACATCGACATACTCGCAGCCGCCGTAATAGCGCTTGCCGGGATAGCCTTCGGCATACTTGTTGGTCAGGACGGACCCCTGCGCCTCCAGCACCGCCCTTGAGACGATGTTCTCGCTTGCGATCAGTTCGATCTTTTCTCGCTGGCGGTTCAATTCGTCCCGGATGGCGGCCGCGATTTCGGGGTCCGATACCTCCAGGTCTTTGGTGAAAAAGCCGGAATTCCGCGGTTCGGTACTGACGATGGCCGACATGCAAGCCTCTTTGAGATGAAAAGGGGGGTGGATTTAGCGCCCCCACGCAGAAGTGGCGGATTTACCGTCTTCGCCGCACCAAATCTAGCATCTTGCTGGCGCCGCGGGACAGGATTGTAAAAAGGCCCGGAAATTGGGATTCATTACCACTGTCATCAACCGGTGATTCCACGGGTTGCCGGACGGGAAAAATGAAGCCGCGGCCCAACTTACGCCGCGATGCTGCCGCAAAAGCCCGGTTCCTGCCGCGTTCCGGCCTTGCGACCCGGACTGCCGCAGCCGGTGTTTCGGAGGGAGTGGCGTGATGCGTAACGACGGCGATGACGAGATCCTCAAGATGGTGACGGAGATTGTCTCCGCTTATGTCAGCAAGAATCCTGTTCCCCCGGGCGACTTGCCGCTGATCATTCGAAACGTCCATGCCACGCTTGGGGGCATGAGCAACGGCGAAACCGCCGGCACCTTCCCGCGGACCCCTGCCGTGCCGGTGAAGAAGTCGGTAACGCCCGACTACATCGTCTGCCTGGAGGACGGCAAGAAACTCAAGATGCTCAAGCGCTATCTGCGCTCGCGCTACAAGCTTTCGCCCGACGATTACCGCCAGCGCTGGAATCTGCCCGCCAACTACCCGATGGTGGCGCCCAATTATGCCAAGCGTCGCAGCGACTTCGCCAAGAAGATCGGCCTGGGGCGCAGCACTCCGCCAAAGCGGCGGCGCAAGGGCTAAGAGTTCTTTCGGACCAGATAGTCCAGCTTGCGGCATGCCGCCTGTGCCAGCACCGGCCGGGGCGCGCCGGCGGGCCCCAAAACGCTGGCCTCCAGACCGCTGGCCGGGTCGATGGCTGTCGCCTTGACCGTGTTTCCCACGACGGTGAACTCGACGTAGATGGCGCGGTCAGTGTTCAAGCCGCGCGGGCGAGCTTGTGGGCGTCCCACACCGCCACCAGCGCGCTGACCAGCGTGTCCATCATCGCGTCGGTATGGGCGGGCGACGGGGTGAAGCGCAGGCGTTCGGTGCCGCGCGGCACGGTGGGATAATTGATCGGCTGCACATAGATGCCGTGATCATTCAGCAGGCTGTCGGAGACGCGCTTGCACAACGCGGCATCGCCCACCATCAGCGGCACGATATGGCTGTGGCTTTCCATCAGCGGCAGGCCAGCCGCGGCCATCTTCTTCTTCAGGGTAGCGGCGCGTTCGACGAGGGCTTCGCGCTCCGCATCGCTGGATTTCAGATGGCGGATCGAGGCCAGCGCGCCCGCGGCAATCACCGGCGCGATCGAGGTGGTGAAGATGAAGCCTGGCGCGAAGGAGCGGATGCAGTCCACCAGCTCGGCACTGGCGGCGATATAGCCGCCCATTACGCCAAAGGCCTTGGCCAGCGTGCCTTCAACGATATCGATGCGGCCCATGGTGCCGTCGCGCGCGGCAACGCCGGCCCCCCGCGGGCCGTACATGCCGACGCTGTGCACTTCGTCGATATAGGTCAGCGCGCCATATTTCTTGGCGAGGTCGCAGATCGCTTCGGTCGGCGAGAACTCGCCTTCCATCGAATAGACGCTCTCGAAGGCGATCAGCTTGGGCGCAGCCGGATTGGCCGCCTTCAGTAGCTCTTCCAGGTGCGCCATATCGTTGTGGCGGAAGACATATTTCGCCGTGCCGCCGTGGCGAATCCCCTCGATCATCGAGGCATGGTTGAGCTCGTCCGAGAAAATGATCAGGCCGGGCAGTACCTTGGCCAGGGTCGACAGGGTCGCGTCGTTGGAGACAAAACCGGAGGTGAACAGCAAGGCGGATTCCTTGCCGTGCAAGTCCGCCAGCTCACGCTCCAGTTCTACATGATAATGGGTGTTGCCGGAGATGTTACGGGTGCCGCCAGAGCCGGCGCCCACGGCATCGATCGCCTCATGCATGGCCGCCAGCACTTTGGGGCTCTGGCCCATGTTCAGATAGTCGTTGGAGCACCAGACGGTGATCGGCCACCCCCTGCTGTCGGTATAGGTGATGCCGTTCGTGAACAGGCCAGCTTTGGGGTAGGCGCCGCATTCGCGCAGAATGTCGGCAAATACGCGATAGCGTCCCTCGCGCTTCAGGGCTGCCAGAGCCTCCTGGAAGCTGGACCGGTAGGAAAACGTCATGGAAACTGCCTCTGATCGGTACCCTGACAGCTTAGGATAGACCGAAAGAAGTGTTTGATTCCACGCAATTTGTCACATGCCTGTGCTGCCATTGATGCCTCTCTCGCCGCCGCTCTGGGGCCTTGTATTCGCCGTTTCCGCCGGGGCCCTGCTCTGGCTGGTTTCGCTGCGCATCAAGGACGCCAGCATCGTCGACATATTCTGGGGACCCGGCATTGCGGGGGTGGTCGATATCGCCGCATTCATGGCTCCCGCTGCCGGTCCAAGGGCCTCTGCCGCGCTTTTCCTGGTGAATATCTGGGCCATCCGGCTGGCCGCACACCTCTACGCCCGCCATCAGGGCGAGGATCACCGTCGTGCCGACATGCGCCGGTTGTTCGGGCCGCGCTGGTGGTGGCTGAGCTTGTTCCAGGTGTTCTTTTTGCAAGCGATTCTCATTTGGTTCATTCCCGCGCCCTTGGTGGCCGCCATGCTGTCCGGAATTCCGGTGCTGGGCTGGATGGATTATGCAGGCATCGCGCTGGCGGCTGCCGGCATGCTGTTTGAGGCGGTGGCCGACTTCCAGCTGGCAAGGTTCCGTGCCGAACCCTCCAACCGGAACAGGGTGCTCAGCCGCGGCCTCTGGGCCTGGTCGCGCCATCCAAACTATTTCGGTGAAACGGTGATGTGGTGGGGCTTTCTCCTGATCGGCTTCGCCGCCGCCCACGCCTGGTGGTTGATCCTGTCGCCGATCCTGGTGAGCGTTCTGCTGCTGCAGGTAACGGGCGTCACCCCGATGGAAGAGAAGATCGCGGAACGCCGCCCGGCCTACGCGGAGTACAGGCGCAGGGTCAGCAGTTTCATTCCGCTTCCACCCAGGCGTTAGCTTGCCATCGCCACCGCTGAATTGACCGCCATGGCGATGAGGACGGTGTTGAAAAAGAACGACAGCACGCCATGCAATACCACCACCCGGCGCATCGGCGTCGTGGTCACGCCCACGTCCGAAACCTGGGCCGTCATGGCAATGACGAAAGAGAAATAGATAAAGTCCCACCCGCCCGGATCGGCCTTGCCGGGAAATTGCAGGTCGCCTTCATCGCCCTCGACTTCGGGATCGTCGAAGTAATGCAGGCCGGCATAATGGAACGCCATCACCGTGTGCAAAACGCACCAGCCCAGCGGCACGCCGGCCGCCGCCAGTGCCAGATTCACGAAATCGGCGTGGCTTTTCTCGTTCAGCGCCAGGAAGACCGCCACCACGAAGAAGATCATGGTGGCCAGGGTGATCAGCACGACCACCACGATGCCCTCGTCTTCCCGCTTGGCCATGTGCTTCAGGTCGTCCGGTGTCTGGCCCAGAAACGACACGCACGACAGCAAGAACACCAGATAGAAGACGTCGCCGCCCGCCAGCGCCGCGGCATCCAGGCCGAACTTGCTTACCGCAAGCCAGGCCAATGCGCCGGCAGCCAGCGCGCCGTAAAAGCGCATATGACGCGTCAGCGCGGCGGGCAGCCCCTTCATGGGACCAGATTAGGCGAGTCGGGTCAGAGCCGGAAGCGGACCTGGTCGATCCAGAAGCGTTCCATGCGCTTGAGGATGATGTTCGAGCTTTCAAGGTCGGCGCCGCCGACATTGCCCACCGCCTCCAGTGAAAGCAGGTGACGATCGAACAGTTCGCGCAGCATGTCGCGCACCGCCTCACCCTTGCGCGTCAGGCGTACCAGCACGGAGCGGCGATCGGCTTCAGAGCGCTCGTGATGGATATAGCCGCCTTCGACCAGCTTCTTGAGATTGTAGGAGACGTTCGAGCCCAGATAGTGGCCGCGCGTGCGCAATTCGCCCGCCGTCAGTTCCTGGTCGCCCACATTGAAGAGCAGAAGCGCCTGGACCGAGTTGATCTCCCGCTCGTCGCGGCGATCAAGTTCGTCCTTGATCACGTCGAGAAGCTGACGATGCAACCGCTCCACGAGATTGAGCGTCTCGAGATAGTGTTTGCGTACTGCCGAGGCGCCATCAAGCGCCGCCGCGGCCTGCGGTTTGGCCAATGCCGTCATTTGTCTTCCCCGCTTTTTGCGGAGCCCACCTGTTGTTACGGACAGATTAGGCGAGATGTCTTAAAGGCTCGTAAAATTCGTATCGCTCTGTGTGCGCCTTCGGTTGCGCAGGCCTGGAAACCGGCACACGGATAACGCGCGGTAAAGGCCAAGCATTCAATCACGGAACAATTCGCGCGGAAGCGGCGCGAAGGCGGCTTCTATGTCCTGTTCCGGCACAGCGGCGAGCGATGCGGGACACCAGCGCGGATTGCGATCCTTGTCCACCAGCGCGGCGCGCACGCCTTCGCGGAAATCGTGTCCTTCGATGACTCGCATGGCCAGGCGGTACTCCATGGCGAGACATTGCCGAAGGGTCAGGCCGCGCGCCATATGCAACTGGCGGAACACCAGCTTCAGCGAGGTGGGCGAGCGGCTGCGCAGCGTTTGCGCGGTGTCGCGCGCAAACGCGCTGCCGTCGCGATCCAGGCGTTCAAGAATCGCTTCGACCGACGACGCCGCGAAGACGGTGTCGATGCGGCGGCGATGCGGCGCAAGCACGGCTGGCATAACCCGGTCCGGCGCGCGCTTCCAGGAAAAAGCCTCCGCCACGGCTTGTGGCGCCTGCCCGTCCGCCAACCGCTCGAGCAACGCGGGAAAATCCGCACGCGCCACGATGTGGTCGACCAGGCGGGCTGCCTGCGCGTCGGCGGCGCCGATGCGCACGCCCGTCAGGCCCAGATACAGGCCAAGCCTGCCGGGGCAGCGGCTGAGGAAATGGCTGGAGCCGATATCGGGCACGAAGCCGATGCCGGTTTCCGGCATGGCGAAGGACATGTCCGGATCGGCCAGCCGCACGCTGCCATGAACCGAGACGCCCGCGCCCCCGCCCATGACGAATCCGTGCATGAGCGCCACGAAAGGTTTTGGATAGGCGCCGATGCAGGCATTGAGCCGGTATTCATCGGCCAGGAACTTCGCGCCAACGCCATCGCCCGCCAGCACCGATTGCTGCACCAGCCGGATATCGCCGCCGGCGCAGAAGGCCCGCTCGCCGGCGCCCTGGATGGCCACCGTGCGAATTTGCGGATCCTCGGCCCATTCGCTCAGGGATGCCGCGATGGCCGCCACCATGCCGGGGGTCAGAGCATTCAACGCCTGGGGCCGGTTCAGGGTCAAAAGGCCCAGCGCGCCCCGCTTTTCGGCCAGAATGTGGCTATCCTGCTGCATCGCGTCTACTTGCGTGGAAGCGGTCGAATTGGCAAGACAGCATTCGCATGAGCTATCCCGAGACCCGACTGCGCCGTCTGCGCCGAACCGCCTGGAGCCGGGCGATGGTGCGCGAGACCAGCCTGACGCCGTCCGACCTGATCTGGCCGCTGTTCATCATCGATGGCAGCAACGAACGCAGCGCGATCAAGACCCTGCCGGGCGTGGAAAGGCTGTCGGTGGATCTGGCGGTGGCGGCCGCGAAGGATGCCGCGGCGCTGGGCATTCCCGCGCTGGCCCTCTTTCCCAACACCCAGGACGAGCGGCGCAATGAGACCGCCAGCGAAGCCTACAACCCTGACAATCTGATGTGCCGCGCGCTGGCCGCCATCAAGGCGGCGGTCCCCGGCATCGGCCTGATCGCCGACGTGGCGCTGGACGAATATTCCAGCGATGGCCAGGACGGCCTGGTGCGGGAGGGCGAAGTCCTGAACGATGAGACCGTCGCGGTGATGGTCAAGTCGGCGCTGGTGCAGGCCAGGGCCGGTGCTGATATCATCGCCCCTTCCGACATGATGGATGGCCGTGTGGGCGCCATCCGCACCGCGCTGGACGAAAACGGTTTCGAACATGTGCAGATCATGTCCTATGCCGCCAAGTACGCGTCGGTTTTTTACGGACCCTTCCGCGACGCGGTGGGCTCGGGCGCACGGCTGAAAGGCGACAAGAAGACCTACCAGATGGACCCGGCCAACACCGACGAGGCGCTGCGCGAAGTGGCGCTGGACATCGAGGAAGGCGCAGACAGCGTGATCATCAAGCCGGGCCTGCCTTATCTGGACGTGATCGGCGCGGTGAGGAACAATTTCAACATCCCCATATTCGCCTATCAGGTGTCCGGCGAATACGCGATGATCGAGTTTGCGGCGCGCGCCGGCGCCTTCGACCGCACGAACGCGATGATGGAAAGCCTGGCATGCTTCAAGCGGGCCGGCGCCAGCGGCATCCTCACCTATTTCGCGCCCGAAGCGGCGCGCCTGCTGGGACGCTAGCGTCGCCGGCATGTCAGATACCCCGTTTATCCAGGGACGACACCGCAGGAATCTTCTTTCTGGCCGGCGGTGGCGCATGCGGCTGGTTTTCTGGGGCGGTGCGGTGGCGGTCGGCGCCGTCAGCGTGGCCTTCGCCGCCGCCGCGACCCGGATGGCGGCGCTGTTCCACACCATGCTGTTCAATCCCTGGATCGCGCTGGTCCTGACACCGGCCGGCTTCACGCTCTCGGCCTGGATCGCAGCACGCTATTTTCCCGGCAGCCAGGGCTCGGGCATTCCCCAGGCCATTGCCGCGCGGCACATTCGAGACACAGGCCTGAGATCCCAGATTCTCTCTCTGCGCCTGACCTTCGGCAAGATCGTCCTGACCCTGTTCGGCCTTGCGTGCGGCGCATCCATCGGGCGCGAAGGCCCCACCGTGCAGGTGGGCGCGGCGATCATGCTGCAATCTGCACGCATCGGCCGGATGATCAGCCAGCGCGGCGTTATCCTGGCGGGATCCGCGGCCGGCGTGGCCGCCGCTTTCAACACTCCGCTGGCCGGCATCGTTTTCGCCATCGAGGAAATGGGCCGCGCCTTCGAGCAGCGCACCAGCGGGCTGGTGCTGATCGCGGTGATCCTGGCGGGCATGGCCTCACTGGGCCTGGTGGGCAATTACAGTTATTTCGGCAGCAACGCATCGATGCTGACGGTCACCATCGATTGGGTGGCACTGCCGCTTTGCGGGATCGCGGGCGGCGTGCTCGGTGCGCTGTTCGCCCGCGCGGTGCTGCGGATCAATGCCTTCACAAGTGCCTATGTCGCGGCCAATCCGCGCCGCCTCATGCTTGTGGCGTTTGTCGCCGGGGTGATCGTGGCTTTATGTGGCCTGGCCAGCGGTGGGGCAACCTAT
>Ga0157370_10008863_pt1 | contig 10814 bp, 11 predicted proteins | sample C35metaG_FD_113463 | JGI IMG/M metagenome (GOLD analysis project Ga0157370, IMG submission 113463) | Corn rhizosphere microbial communities from Kellogg Biological Station, Michigan, USA - C3-5 metaG | ecosystem: Host-associated > Plants > Roots > Rhizosphere > Soil | place: USA: Michigan... | reverse complement strand
GATCGGGTCGTCTCCTGGCCGAAGTAAAGGAGGACCCCTTGGGTGAGGAACAGGCCCCACCACCAGTGCACGAAGCTCGGGACCGGCACCGTCTTCCAGCCGCTCGAGACCTCGGTGCCCGGCTCGCAGCCGCGCCAGATGTCGTTGGCGATCTGCTTCGGTCGCCACATGCCGAGGATCGGGACGAACCAGCCGCCGATCGCCCAGCCGTTCCCGTAGCGCAGGTTGGCGAGGCCGAGCCGGCGCAGGTTCTTGTAGGCCTGGAAGAACCAGGCGATGAAGAGCCCGGCGCAGAGCAGTAAGAGCAGGCCGTAGAAGCCGACCCAGCGTGAATAGGCGTGGTAGCCGCCTTCGATGTTGCCGCCTCCGGTGACAAGCCCGTGCAGGTGGATCGCCGCCAGGATCCGCAGCACCGACAGCACGGCCAGCAGGCCGAGGCTGACGTACACGCACCAGGCGAGGCCGGTCAGGTCCCGCGGCTGATCCGCCGGATCGACGACACGATGGGTGCCATAGGCAAACGCCTGCTGGTGCGCCTCCACCCCCGCGCTATCGGCGCTCGACCCGATCTTCGTTAATGCGCCCGTCTCCAGCAAAAACCTTCCCAACCCACCCTCCGCCGCCGCCGAAAGCCAGTCGCCGCCCCCGCAAGCTAAATTGGGGTCCATCGCGGTGGCAGTAGCTCAGTTGGTAGAGCTCCGGCTTGTGGTGCCGGCGGTCGCGGGTTCGAATCCCGTCTGCCACCCCTCCTAGTTGCTCTGGGCGGCGAATCAGGCGAAGGGAATGCGGACGTTGTGCTACGTTGTCAGCAATGACGGAGACGGCCAACGTTTCGGTGCGTATGAACCGCGATACCGCGGCGCGAATCCGCGCTCGTGCGGAGGCGCGTGGCGAGCGACTCTCCGATGCCTTGCGCCGCTATGCCGAGGAGGGAGACCGGGCCGAGACTCACCCCGGGATCGTCTTCCGGCCGGGGCCGTCGGGGCGCCGCGCCGCCCTCGCTGGTGGCCCCGACATTTGGGAGCTTTGCCTGGCGGCACGTCAGATTGGCGGCGGGAAGCAGGTTGCCGAGCGTCTCGCCGAGGATCTTTCGCTCACTCCCGACCGGGTTGCGATAGCGCTGCGCTACGCGGCCGAGTTCCCGGAGGAGATCGAGTCAAGGATCGAGTTGCACGAGCGCGAAACCGCTCACTACGAGTCACTTGCCGGCGACTGAGTCATCTCGCTCGACGCGTGAAACTGCTGCTGGACGAGATGTACCCCGCCCGCCTGGCGCGAGCGCTGCGCGAGCGGGGCGCGGACGCCGAGGGAGTCGACGAGCGAAGCCCGCTGCGAGGGCTAGCCGACGAAGAGCTGTTAGTGGTTGCTGCTCGCGAGGGACGGGCACTCGTCAGCGAGAACGTCGCTGACTTCATGCGACTCTACGGCGAGTGGGGAGCCGCGGGCCGTCGGCACGCCGGAGTCGTCATCACCCTCTCTTCACGCTTTTCGCGCACCCCTGCGGGCTATGAGGTCCTCGTGGACTCCCTGGTCGAGCTTTGCACGCAGCGCTCCGAACCCGAAGCGCTCGTCAACGCGGTTCACTTTCTGGTCCGCTCGTGAGACGCAGCGGAGATCTGAACGTCCGTGAGATAGTGGCCTTGGAACGATCGAGGAGGAGCGATGGCGCTGGAAGCAGCAGGTACCGGGACGCGACCTAAGGCGCTTGAGGCGCCTACCGTCGCCGCTGCCTTTCAGGTGACCGCTGCCGAGAACGCGGGCGCCAACGCTCTGCGCACGAAGGACGATGAGGTCAGCTTCAGCTGGGGGGAGTACGGGGAGCGGGTTCGGGCGGTGGCGGCTGGGCTGGCTGCGCTTGGGGTTGGGCGGGGCGAGACGGTCGGGATCATGCTCACTAACCGGCCCGAGTTCTGGTTTGCCGACATTGGGGCTGTGCACCTGGGGGCTACGCCGTTCTCGGTCTACAACACCTCGACTGCGGAGCAGGTGGAGTTTCTGGTCGGCGACGCTGGGTGCCGGGTCGTCTTCACTGAGATGGCCTTCTTGGAGCGGGTGCTGGAGGTGCGCGAGGCGGTGCCGGCGCTCGAGCATGTGGTCGTCGTCGATGGCGAGGGGGAGGGGGTCATGACTCTCGCCGAGCTGGAAGGGCTGGGCGAGGCGGGGTTTGACTTCGAGGCCGCTTGGCGGGCGGTCGAGCCTGTGGACGTGGCGACGCTGATCTACACGTCGGGCACGACTGGGCCGCCTAAGGGCGTGCAGCTGACCCACGCCAACGTGATGGCCGCCTTCATCTCCTTCGACGAGGTGCTCCGCCTCTCCAGCGACTCGCGCCTGGTCTCTTGGCTGCCGATGGCCCACATCGCCGAGCGCAACGCCACTCTCTATGCGCCGATCGCCTTCGGGGCCGGTGTCACCTGCTGCCCCGACCCGCGCCAGGTCGTCGCTTATCTGACCGAAGTGCGCCCGCAGTGGTTCTTCGCCGTGCCGCGGGTCTGGGAAAAACTGAAGGCGGCGCTGGAAATCGGGATCGCCGCCGACGCCGACGCCGCCCGCCAGCAGGCGGTCGACCAGGCGCTGCAGCTGGGCCTGCGCAAGGTCGAGGTCGAGCAGGCCGGCGGCGAGCTGCCCGCCGACCTCGCCGCCGAGCACGCCCGCGCCGAGGAGAGCGTCCTCTCCGAGCTGCGGCAGCGGGTCGGCCTCGACCAGCTGCTGATCGCCAACGTCGGCGCCGCGCCGACCCCGCGGGAGACGATCGAGTTCTTCCTCGCGATCGGGGTGCCGCTGGCCGAGCTCTGGGGCCTCTCGGAGACGGCCGGGGTCGGCGCCTGCAACCTCCCCGGCGCGATCCGGGTCGGCACCGTCGGCCCGGCGGCGCCGGGCGTGGAGCTGAAGCTGGCCGACGACGGCGAGGTCCTGATGCGGGGCGGCACGGTGATGAGCGGCTACCGCAACGACCCGGAGAAGACGGCCGAGGCGCTCGACTCCGAAGGCTGGCTCCACACCGGCGACGTCGGCGAATTCGACGACGACGGCTACCTGCGGATCATCGACCGCAAGAAGGAGCTGATCATCAACGCCGCCGGCAAGAACATGTCGCCGGCCAACATCGAGGCGAAAATCAAGGCGTCCAGCCCGCTGATCGGCCAGGTCTGCGCCGTCGGCGACAACCGCCCCTACAACGTGGCGCTGATCGTCCTCGACCCCGACTTCGCGCCGGTCTTCGCCCAGCAGCAGGGGATCGAGGGCAAGTCGCTGGAGGAGCTGGCCGCCGAGCCGGCGATCCGGGCCGAGATCGAGGCCGCGGTCGAGCGCGGCAACGCCGGCCTGTCGCGGGTCGAACAGGTGAAGCGGTTCGAGCTGCTGCCCGGCGAGTGGGCGCCCGGAGCTGATGAGCTGACGCCGACGATGAAGCTGAAGCGCCGCCCGATCGAGCGCAAGTACGAAGCCGAGATCGAGGCTCTCTACGCCGGCTAGGAGCCTCCGTTCTTGACGGGGGGCGGGTCAGATGGGAGGGTGCTCGGGCCGTGTTTCTCGTCTCGAAGCGCCTCTCCATGCTGCTCGCGATCGCCTCGGTCGCGGCGCTGGTGCTGGCCGGAAGCGCGCGGGCGGCGTTCTCGGTCGCGCCGGTCCGGACCTTTCCGATGGGCTCGCTCTACGGGCTTGCTCCCGACGGAACGATCTGGACGACGCCGAGCAGCTCAGCCGCGAGCAGCGTGGCGAGCTTCTCCCACTTCGACGACGAAGGGAACGATCTAGGCGACGGCTTCTCGGTCAGCCGCAACAACTACTTCCCGCTGGGCATCGGGTACTACGGCAACCGGGTCTACGTGACGGACGGCGGCGGCTTCGGCGGACGCCTACTCAGCTACCAGGCCGACAGCGCCGACCCCGCCCACGACCTTCTTTACGCCGACACCGCGACCGACGAACGGATGGGCTCCAACCAGGCGGCCCTGCGGGTGTTCAGCGACGGCAGCATGGCGGTGGCGCTGGGTCAGGAGAACAAAGTCGCCACCCTCGACGGCAAAGACCTGACGAAAGAACATCCCTTCTACCCGCAGGCTTTCCATGGGGCGGCAATCAACCAATACTTCAACGCGGAACCGCCGTATGCCCTCGAAAGCTGCGTGCTCGGGCTCGGGGGCCCGCCGGTCTTCGGCGATCCGGGCCACTGCGGGATCGGGGACGGGCGCGCCGGTCCCGATGCCCCCGACGGCGTCGACTACCCCGACGACATCGCCTTCGGCCTCGGCGGCATCTACATCTCTGAGGGAGGTGCCAACCGGATCACCCACTACAACACCGTGGCCAACCCGGGCGCCACTCTCGACCTGCGTTTTGGCGGGCCCGGGAGCGGGGCGGGGCAGCTCTCCGGCGTGGCCTCGATCGTGCGGCAGCCGAGCACCGGTTGGATCTACGCCAGCGAGGAAGGCAACCAGCGGATCTCGGTCTTCGACGGCCAGGGCAACTTCATCGCCGCCTTCGGCTACGGGGTCTTCAACGGGGCCGGCGAAATGCAGGTCTGCGGGATCGAAATCGGCCCCTGCCGGGCCGGCGTCTCCGATCCGCGCTCCTACTTCTCCCGGCTCGACTTCGCGCCCAACGGCGACCTCTACGCATACATGCCGCTGCTCCATCAGATCCAGGTGTTCCAGGTGAGCGGGGGCCCCGAAGGCGGGAACCCGGCCGGACCTCCGGCCGGATCGGGAGGCTCCGGCGGGCCCAGCGCTGCCGCGACTCCGCAGCCCGAAAAGGACAAAGTCCGGATCAAGGCAAAGCCGCTGAAGGTGAAGAAAGGGGCGAAGACGAAACTGACCGCGATCGTCAACCCGCCCGGCACCTGCCAGCAGCGACTCGTCCTCTTCCAGCGCAAAGAGGCGCGCTCCTGGGACAACCTCGGCAAAGCGCTGAAGCCCGGCAAAGGCTGCACCGTCTCCAAGCTCGTCAAGGTAACCGCGAAGAGCATCTATCGCGCCGTTCTGATCGACGGCTCGAACCACGCGACGCTCGGCTACTCGCCCAACCTCACGGTCAAGCTGAAATAAGACGCCGCAGGCGGCTTTATTTGCCATTCATCTGAAACTGATGAGGCAGAAAGGGATTCTTGCCTTTAGGTTCAAAGGCATGAAAGCCACCTCTCGCACCGGCCATCCGCGCTGGTCACTCGCGCTCCTCGTCCTCGGCACGATCCTCGCCTTCGCGGCGATCTTCTCGATCTGGGTCAACCGCCAGGCGCTCAACACCGACAACTGGGTCGACACCAGCACCCGGCTGATCCAGAACGAAGAGGTGCGCAGTCGGCTCGCCACCTACCTGGCGAACGAACTGACCGCCAACGCCGACATCGAAGGGAAGCTGCAGGAAGCGCTGCCGCCGAAGCTGGCGCCGCTGGCCACCGCCGCGGCGGGCGGCCTCGAGCAGCTGGCGCCGCAGGCGGCCGAACGGCTCTTCGCGACCCCGCGCTTCGAGGCGCTGTGGGAAGCGGCAAACCGCAAAGCGCACGAAGAGCTGCTGCAGGTGCTGAACGGCGGTGGCCCGGCGGTCTCGACCGGAAACGGGGAAGTGAAGCTGCAGCTCGCGGCGGTCCTTGCCCAGCTTGGCGAAGGCTCCGGGGTCGGCGAAGCGCTGGCCAAGAAGCTGCCGCCCGAAGCCGGAGAAATCACGATCCTCAAGTCCAGCGAACTGTCGCTGGCCCAGGACGTCGCCAACATCCTGCGCAAACTGCCGATTGCGCTGACGCTCGCCGCGCTCCTCTGCTTCGCGCTCGCCGTCTACCTCTCGCCGCGCCGCCGCGAGGCGCTGCGCTCGGTCGGCTTCGCCTTCATCGTCGCGGGGGTGCTCTCGTTTGCACTGCGGGGTTTCGCCGGCACCTACGTCGTCGGCGGCCTCAGCAAAACGACCGCCGCCGAACCCGCGGTCTCAGCGATCTGGTCGATCGGCACCTCGGAGCTGGTCACGATCGCCACCTCGGCGATCGTCTTCGGCCTCCTCGTCGCCCTTGCCGCCATCCTGTCCGGCCCGACCCGGGCCGCGGTCTGGAGCCGGCGCCACATCGCTCCGTACGCGGAGCGCAGCCCGGCCGGGCTCTGGGGCGCGGCGCTGCTGATCTTCCTGGCGCTGATCGCCTGGGCGCCGGTGACCGCCTTCCACAAACCGCTCGGCTTCCTCGTCTTCGCGCTGTTGTTCGCCGCCGGCACGGAGATGTTCCGGCGGCAGTTGCTGGAGGAGGGCTAAGAGCGTTCAGCGGGCTTGGGGGGGACGCGCGCCAGCCTACGTCGCCGATGTCGGCCGGGCCACCCGGTTCGTCAGTCGTCTGAGGCGGACGGGCGCAGCTCGTCGAGCGAGGTGACCTCGAGGTCGAACGCTTCGTCGGCGGCGCGGCGGCGGCGGTAGGGGGAGACGGTGACGCGGTGGGTCTCGCCGCAGACGCAGGGCACCTCGATCGGGCTGGTGTCGGAGGCGGGGTCGGTGTCGACCTTGAGCCGCCGCAGCGTGCCGGTGTTTTTGCAGCCGAAGGAGATCACCCAGCCGTAATCGCCTCGCTCGGTCTTTTTGGCTCGGCGGGGCTGCGGCATGCGTGCATCATCTCGATTCTCCGGGCTTTGGTGTCCCCCGGCCGGATAATGCTGCCGATCAAAGAATCTTGACTATTTTTGGCGTGACCCTTACAGTCCGCTCATGAAGTCGGTGAAGACGCTCATCCTCGTGATCGCGGGCGCTGTTGCGTTGGCGGCGCTTCCCGCAAGCGCTATGGGGAACCCGATCATCACAAGCCCCGCCAACTCCGAGTACACAGGCACCATCGACATGTCGGCTGAGGGGTCATTCGCCCTCCAATGGGGTGCGGCGCAGACAACATGCACGGAAGCCACAACAAAGGGGACCGTGGTAACCAACAACACAACCCAGGCCGCGATCAGCTGGAGCATCGTGATGTATCCCGGCTGCGGGGTGACGTTGGCTGTTCTCGCCAAGGGCTCGATGACCGTCGAATCGGGTGGCGGCGTGAGCGGATCCGGCAGTGAATTCACAGTCGCCTCGGCGGGCATCAGCTGCGTCTACGGCACCGGTACTGGCACCAAACTCGGCAGCATGAAAGGCGGTACGCCAGCGACACTGACCGTGAGCGCAAAACTGCCGAAGATCAGCGGCGGCTTCCTTTGCGCCAACCCGGCGACCTGGACCGGCTCGATGAAGATCACAGAACCCGCCACCCTTCTGTTCGACTGACCCGAGCCCACGGCTTTCGAGAGTGGTCCGTCCAACCCATTCGCGGTGTACGGTGGCCCGATGAAGATGCGGGCGGCGGTGCTGGAGGAGTTCGGGGCGCCGCTGGCGGTGCAGGAGGTCGAGCTGGCCGAGCCGCGGGCCGGCGAGGTGCTGGTGCGGCTGCACGCCTGCGGCGTCTGCCACACCGATCTCTACACCGCCTCCGGGGCCGACCCGTCCGGCTACGCGCCGACCGTGCTCGGCCACGAGGGTGCCGGGGTCGTCGAGGCGGTCGGGCCGGACGTCGCCGACCTGGTGCCGGGCGACCACGTCGTCACCCTCTTCTCGCCGCAGTGCCGCGAGTGCATCCACTGTCTCGACCCGCGCACCAACCTCTGCCTGGCGATCCGCGAGGAGCAGAACAAGGGGCACCTGCCCGACGGGACGACGCGGATCTCCCGCGACGGCGAGGAGATCCGCAGCTTCATGGGCTGCTCGACCTTCGCCGAGTACACGGTGATGCCGGAGATCGCGCTGGCGAAGGTGAGCCCGGAGGCCCCGTTCGAGCACGCCTGCCTCTTCGCCTGCGGCCTCTCGACCGGGCTCGGCGCCGCGATCAACACCGCCGCCGTCCAGGCTGGCAGCACCTGCGCCGTCTTCGGCGCCGGCATGGTCGGCCTCGGCGCGGTCGCCGGCGCTCGCCTGCAAGGTGCGGAGCGGATCATCTGCGTCGACCTCTCGCCGCAGCGCCTGGAGCTGGCGCGCGGGCAGGGAGCGACCGACCTGATCGAGGGCGGGGAGGGGGCGGTCGAGCGGATCCTCGAGATGACCGGCGGCTTCGGCGCCGACTACACCTTCGAGGCGACCGGCAACGTCGCGGTGATGCGCCAGGCGGTCGAAGCGGCGCGGATGGCCTGGGGCCTCTGCACCGTCGCCGGGGTCGCCGGCAAGGGGGAGACCCTCGACGTAGTCCCGCGCCTGCTGATCACCGGCCGCCGCATCGCCGGCTCCTCCTTCGGCGGCGTCAAGGGCCGCGACCAGGTCCCGGTCCTGGTCGATCGCTACCTGGCCGGTGAGATCGACCTCGACCCCTTCGTCTCCCACCGGATCAGCCTCGACGAGGTCAATCGCGGCTTCGAGCTGATGGAGGCCCAGGACGGGATCCGCAGCGTGATTGAGCTCGCCTAGCCCGCTTCTTCGATCAACTCGGACGCTCGCCGCGAGAGCTCGAGCGCCCGGTCCTGTCCGGCGACCTGCAGCGCCACCAGGAAGACGAACCCCGGCATCAGCTTCGGCAGTTGCTCCGGGTGGCCGCGAAGCAGTTCGACTCCCATCATGCTCTCGGCGCCGTCGAGGGAGGCGAGAACACCGGCCACCGCTGGTTCTCCCGGACTCGGGCACAGGGCCATGGCGATCTTCATCAGCGCGCCCCTGAGGCTCTCGACGATTTTCCTGTCCTCGGCATCGAGTCCATAGGACAGACCGAGCTCACTGAGAGGGAGAGCGGCGAAGTCGGGGACCTCCGAGGTCGACTGATCGGGAGGATCGCCCAGCTCCTCGCAGAGTCTTGCGGCGACCTTGAGCAGCATCTCTCCGTAATCGCCTGCCGACACCGGCTGGGAAAATTACTACTACTTCAAGAAAAGATTTACCCTCCTCGAAGGCCAGTAGGTGAGTGTTCTTACGCTGCAAGCAGGGAGGTCCGGCTACTGCGCTTACAAACACCCCTGTCTCTGGGTGCTTTCCACCAAAGACTTTTAGTGCGTCGGTTCTCTCGGTATGCTCGTGTCTATGCGTGCCTTACCGGGACGGGCCACACGCGCCACTTTGGACTCGCCGGCGTCCGTCACGCGATCCACCGCACACGCAGACCAGCGCCGTCGCATCCTTCGTGCCGTCGGCGAGCTGATGGCCGAGCGCGGCTACGCGGACGTGTCGGTTGAACTGATCGTCAAACGGGCCCACGTCAGCTACAAGACCTTCTACAGGCATTTCGGCTCCAAGGAAGAGTGCTTTGTCGCTTTGTTCGAGTCCGCGCTCGACGGCACCGAGAAGAAGATCCGTGCCCGCCTCGATGCCGAGCCGGTCCCGTGGGCCGAGCAGGTGGCGCTGGTCCTGCGCACCTTGATCGATGCGATCGTCGCCGACCCGGTGATCGCCCGCGCCGTGATCGTCGAGGCCCCTAGCGTCGGGCCCGCGGTCGCCGAGCGGTATCAGCAGGCGACCAAGGCCCTGGTCCCCCTCTTCCGTGCCGGCCGCGAGCTCAACCCGCGCGGCGCCGAGCTCCCGGAGACGCTGGAGGACACCCTCGCTGGCTCGGTCTTCTGGTCGGCCTACCAACGCCTTGTCGTCGGTGAAGTGGAGCAACTGGATGCCTACCTGCCCGTCCTGCTCGAGCTCGTCCTCCGCGCCTATCTCGGGCCGGAGGAGGCCAGCCGCATCGCTCGGGCTGATGCACCGACTCGCCAACCCGCCCTCGCCTGACCAAGCTGACCGACGTGGAGGTGCGGGAGGGCGAAGGGGAGGGCAGGGGAGAGGGGCCTGGCGAGCTCGGACCGCTGCCCGGCGGGCATCACGGTCTATCCCGGGAGCAGATCCTCGAGTCCCAGCGGGAGCGGCTGCTTGCCGCGGTCGCCCATGAGGTCGCAGCACGCGGCTACCGCGCCACCACGATCACCGAGATCGTCAAGTTCGCCTCGGTTTCCACCCGCGACTTCTATGAGCTCTTCGACGGCAAGGAGGACTGTTTCCTCGCCGCCTTCGATGCCGTGCACGATCACGTCGCGGAACTGATTTCCACCAGCGCCGCCTCCGAGCCCGACTGGCCCCACCAGGTGATCGCTGCGCTGCGCGCCGTTCTCGGATTCTTCGCCGCCGAACCGGACCTCGCCCGGCTTTGCCTGGTGGAGTCGGTCAGCGCGACGCCGAGGATCGCCATCCATTTCCGCGAGGCCGTCCTCACCGGCGTTTCCGCCCTCGCCCGCGGCCGCGCCGAGCTCGCCGATCCGGACTCCATGCTCCCCGAAGCCGAGAGCTCGATCATCGGCGGCGCCGTCTCCCTGGCGACCCGTTCGATCCTCGCCGGCGACACCGAGAAGCTGCCCGAACTTCTCCCCGACCTGGCGGATTTCGTCCTCAGCCCGTATCTCGGGGCGGGGCGCGCGGCTGCAATCGCCGCATCGTAGAGCCTCGATTCGGTAGCCCGGCGTCCGGGCGTTGGGGTACTGGAGGCCGCTTCCGACCACGCTTTCGGCACCTAACCCAGGTGGGTCCGGTACCGCGCGTCAAAAGTGGATAGGGCACTGTTTCTACAGAACACAATCTTCAGAAAATCTGTCTTGCACTCCAGCGAGATGTGTGCTTCGATGTCGCCGTCCACCAGGGAGTGGGCCAGGGAAAAATTGGACCTTCTCGCGGGGAAAGTTTGCGCGGATGGCAGGGGTCCCGGGATGAGGAGAAGACGCTTTGCATCGATTTTCCACCACGGCCTCCGCGGCTCTCCCTGGTCTGCGGGGCCGCAGCGGCGGCGGATGGCTTGTCGAGCAGGGGTTCCCCGCCCCTCCAGCTGAAGCCGTCCGCCGTCGCCCATCGGCCTGTTCCTCGGT
>Ga0157370_10008858_pt1 | contig 10818 bp, 8 predicted proteins | sample C35metaG_FD_113463 | JGI IMG/M metagenome (GOLD analysis project Ga0157370, IMG submission 113463) | Corn rhizosphere microbial communities from Kellogg Biological Station, Michigan, USA - C3-5 metaG | ecosystem: Host-associated > Plants > Roots > Rhizosphere > Soil | place: USA: Michigan... | reverse complement strand
TGCCGCGGTCATCTCTTCACCCAACGGGTATTTCCCTGGACGAGCAACTTCTCCTTGAATGATGACGGTGGGAGGATCGACTTTGTTCAGATCGCGATGAATGAAGATGCGATCCTTGGGCTCTAACAGCAGGTTGTCTTTGGGGTCGTTCGCCAGCGCCTTCTGAAGATTGACGCTCAAGACCTTCAGCTTGCCATCATCGGTGCGTCGGAACACCTGCGCATTATCGAGTTCAGCATCCGGAGTAGTACCGCCGGCAAGATACACCGCATCCCGCAGTCTCGTGGCGCCATTGGTAAGATGGTCTCCCGGATCACGGACTTCCCCACTGACGCTGATGACCGGTGGATCTTCGAAGTCGTATTTACCGAACACGCGGACCGTATCGAAAGGCTTCAGGGTAATATCCTGTTCCTTGCCTTCCAGAGCATCCCGTAGGTTAAACGCCACAACCATCGGCGTGTAATCCGGCGGCTCCAGGCGAATCACCTCTGCATGCCGGCCATACGGCTCGGGTAACAAGTCGCTGTACGAATGAATGAGGTCCGTCAGCTTCATGCCGTCGTGATAGGCGTACTTGCCCGGATGGAACACGTGGCCGTCTAGATAAACCGTCTTGTCCGAATACGGCAGAATTGGCGAAATGCGGATTTTGTCGCCGTCCTGGATTTTGAAATCATTTAGTGCTTTATTGACGGCCTGCGAATCGTCGGTCTCGGGGATTTGCAGCTGCATCATAGTGTGACTTTGGTGTGCTATGACGCGCTCCACTTCGATATGACGATAGGTTCCAGAGCGCAGTACGCCTCCAGCGAGTTCCAGCGCTTCTGCAAGGCTGCCCTCGTTTCGCAATTCGTAAATGCCCGGATGCATAACCATGCCTGCGACAGTCACTTCCGGCCCGATACCAGGGACGCGGATCGTATCGCCGGACTGGATTCTGGCGATGGCACCATTTACTCCATGCAAAAGCAGATCGTAGGCATCAACTTCCTGAACCAAGTCTTTGCCTCGGTAGAGTTGCAGATGCCTCAATGATCCCCGTGTTGTCGGGCCACCCGCGGCATACAGTGCGTTCAACGGGGTAGATAACGAACTAATGTCGTAAGGGCCAGGATTTTCAACCTCGCCAACGACATAAACTCGAACGCTGCGGATTCGCGACAGCGAAACGTCGGCCTCGACCTCATGAAACTGGGTGCGGAGCGCCGCCTGCACCAGACGCTGCACATCGCCGAGTGTTTTTCCAGCTACTTGAACGGTTCCCGCTTCCGGCAGAGCCAACCGTCCTGAAGGATCCACAACGCGCTGAAGACGCTGCGCAACACCGCCCCAGATATCGATGCTTACACCATCGCCAGGTCCGAGCACGTACTCAGGCCCGGCAGGCAAGTCCATCGGAAGTTTGTCGATGTTCCCAGTGCCATTGCGAAAAACGCTTGCGCCAAAGCGCTCCAGCATGGCGGGACGCGGCGAGACCTGGGAATACAAATCGTAAAGAGATGGCACATTCGCGTACGGATTGACTCTTCGTCGTATCTGCGGACGATCAAGATTCAAATCCTGCGCTGAAGGAAGCTGCTGATGCGGCATCTCCAGCGTAGCCTGCTGATCGAAGCTCTGGCCGCCGCCAGACGCATAATGTCCATCTGTCTGAGCACCAAACACGCCATCGCGACCTAAGTTGTAGCCAGACGAGCCAAAGTTCGGAATTCTTGACGCGCCTCGATCACGTTGCTGCGCAGCGCCGTCAACCATAGCGAAGCTCGTGGTCGCGGGAGAACTCGCCGAGAGCAGACCCGGCAATTGCTCGGGGGTAATCCGGCTCATTCTTCCGGAGTCGGCAGCCGCACCGGAATCAACTCCCATGCCGTCGTAAAGGTCCTGGTCGTTTGGAAGATTCGCCATTTCCAACTGACGCGCAGGGTTCTGGTTGTTTACCGGCGGCTGCATGCGCGGAGCAGGCGTTGAGGGCACAACTGGCTGCTGTTCAGCTGGCGCTTGGGGGTAACGAGGAACAGAGTCGTCGTGCTTCCGCCAGTACTCTTCTTCTTTATTGCTGGGTTTCAGGCCATTGTCGGCGGCATTCTGTGCCTGGGAAGGTGCAGCCGCTACTGCATACCTGCCGTTTTCCGCTCGTTCCTGCTCAATTTGCTTGCGCGTGGGTTTTGCTCGAATATAGCCGCGATCCTCGATTTCACGAGTGACTAGAACTCGAACGTTTTGATCTTCGCGCAGCAACTGGAACAAGGCTTCATCAGTTAGGTCATCCGGATCGAGAATTCGGCCCTGTTCATACGCCTTACGAACCAGCACCCGCTTGGCTTCTAGCAGCAGGCCCGGCTCCTGGCGGAGAAGGTCGATGATCTTGTCCGCCGACAGTGCCACTCGCTGCTCTGCGTCCTGTTCCGCCCTCGACTTTGCAGTCTCTGGGCGATAGGTGGGGGAGTACGGGTCTTTCGTCTGGCCGAAGCTCGAGGATACCGATGCGAGGGCAACCCCAATCAGGATCTTCAGTGCGACCTTGTCCATTTTGGAAAACGTACTCGTATTGCTCATTCGAAAACCCTCATCTTCATGCAACACCCGCTTGCACCCGGGCCCCGCGACCGAGAGGTCGAGGTGAGTGAATCAGCTCGAGGTCAGAGGCATCCACCTCAATCGTCACTGAGCGCATCAACACATCCACCGAGATTACAAAGCGATATCCGTCCTTTTTTCGGGACAAGATACCTTCCGCGCCAGCCATGGGTCCTCGCACCACGCGAACCCGCTTGCCCACCTTGAGATAGGGACAGGGCTCCGCGACCAGTTGGTTTTCCAGCCCAGTGCGCAAGGCATTAATCTCCTGCTCGGGCAAGGCAGCCAGTTCTCCGTTAAAGGTCACTATGCTGACCACTCCGGGCAACTGCAGCACCGGCAGTTTTCCGCTCGTTGCGATCCTCACGAAGACATAACTGGGGAAGAGAGCCAACTCCACTTCTTTGTTGCGATCTTTCCAGCGGCGCAGGCTTCGGTACAGAGGCAGAAATGTCTCGATTCGCCGCTCCTCCAACTGTCGCGCGACCACTTTCTCGTGGCGGGCAACCGTGTACACCGCAACCCATCGCAGGTCGGATGGAGTGGCAGTTTCTGGTGTGTTTGGCGACAAAATCGAGGTTGCAGTGGACATCGTGTGCCTACAGCTTCGCCACCTCACTTACATTCGGCTTTTGTGAGATAGCCAATGTTATGTCTTTTACTTACAGCAACTTGCAAAGCCGCAACTACCAGAAATCCGCGCTACATGACCCGCTGAAAAGACGAGTGCGTTCTTCCGCGAAGCACGTCCAGAATTCCTTGCTCAGAACTCTCAACCATTGCCGACCGAATATCGGACCAGAAGAAAACGCTGTTATCCTCGTCGGCTGCGACCGCGAGAACTTTGATCTGTGGATGGTGGGTCAGCAAATAATCACAAATCGTCGGTCGCTCCTGCGCCTTGTCGAGCCCGACGATTACGAAGTCGGGTTTCATATCGGCAACTGCTTGCGCAATCTGAGACTCATCCGCAAGGGCGCCTAACACTTCAATATCTGGTTGATCGGAAACGGTGGCGAGGACGAGATCTCGCATCAACCGCGGGCGGTTTGCTACCAACACCCGGATTTTTCGCATGGGATGCTCCAAGCAGAGAACGGCTGCTGGAATTCTTGCCGCTCAGGCGAGAAAATGTAAGAAACAATTGCGTACTGTGGCTGGATAACGACTCAGGATCGGCATTGGTACTCTCGCGTGTTATGTAGTACCAATTTTTGTGCAGACAGTACCAATTTCGTACCAATGATTTGCCGAGATGCCTCATTCGTAGTGCGAGTACGCGCCTACGTAGGTAGGAACACGGACGGTACCGCAAAGCGGGCTTATCATGAAGCAGTTGTTGAGGTTTCCATTCGGAAGTTGAACTCGTCGAAAAACCAGCGGGCTACAGGGGCCCGGAAGAGCCCAAAATCCGCGAAGTTAATGGCCAGACTGGGGCAGATTGCGGATCATCCTTCCGGAGCTCCGGAGCTATGCGAGATTACGAAACTGGGCCCCGCAGTAAATAAAATCTAATTCTCTTCGAGCCTTAGATGATGTACATTAAAACCCTCAGCTACATTCGAGACATTCGGGTGCGGCAAGTTCGTGCCGAGCCAACGCTGCAGCTGCGGGGGGAGGCAGCGTAAACTCGTGGACCCTTCCCTGTTCATGAGATCGGCTGAATGTGTTGGGGTTTGTTCGATGAGTGGAGATGAAAGCAGGGCGGCAGTATTCTTGCTCGCCCAGAACCGCCTGTTACGTGAAGCGTTGTCCCGCGTCCTGGCGAATAAGAGTGATATCGCAGTTGTAGGTTCTTGCGCCGTATCACCTGATTGCTTGCAGGACATTTCAGCCGCTAGACCGGACATTCTTCTCATCGATTCCTTTACCACCAGCCGCGAACACCTGGAGTTCCTGCGCGAGGTAAAAGGAGACCTGCCTGCGGTTCGGATGATCCTGATCGGTATGGACTCGGACGGACAGAATTTCCTCCAGTTCATTCGTGAGGGGGCGATGGGATACATCGTCAAAGATGCCTCCGCGATGGAAGTGGTCGCAGCTGTACGCACCGTCGCAGACGGTGGCGCGGTCTGCTCTCCTGAACTGTGCAGTTTCCTATTCTCTTTTGCGGCCCGTCAAAATCAATTGCCGAGCTTCCACGCTCGCAGCAAGCTTGGGTTGACTACGCGCGAGCAACAACTCGTCGGGCTCATTTCGCAGGGTCTCACCAACAAGGAAATCGCTAACGAGTTACAGCTGGCCGAGAACACAGTTCGCAACCACGTGCATCGCATGCTGCGCAAACTTGGAGCGACACATCGCTTGGCGGTGGTCGATATCTGCCGCATGGAAGGAATTCCGGTTTAGTCGAGCGCGGCGCTAACCAATCCTAGCCCCAGCTAAATGGCGTGACTCAAGAGACTGTGAATTTTGTGTATCTGGCTAGTTCAAGATTCTGGTGCTTCTCTCGGGGGTGCCTAAAATCTAGTCTGCCAAATCCCACATTTGCTTTGTAATCATGGTGAGCGCGGCAGGACTCGAACCTGCGACCCATGCCTTAAACGGACTTGCCGAACGAAAAACCAACAAGTTGGACTGAGTTGGACTGAATGTCACGAAGTGGCACGAAAGTCATGCTGGACACGGGCTTCCAACGATTCCGTCACATTCAGTCGCACTCGGTAAGGTTTGGTGGTGGGCACAAAACTGGGCACAGTTTTTCTGTCGCAATCGCGATTGTCTGAAACCCTACGATTGTCCAGGGGCAAGCAGCCCACCGGCATCTCGTGAACGTGCTTGCCGGCGTTCAGAAAAATTTTAGAAAAAATTGCCAGTCGCAGGCTCGGCGTGATCGTCCGACCCGAGAGTTCATCGGAGCATTTGCTGCACCAAAAGAGATAACCGCAGACGCCTACGAAACGCGCCTATCATTCCCTACAACAGTAGGACCTTTGCAGCAGATGCCAGCCTGTACCGAGTTAAAAACGAGCAATTCAAGATTCGAATTACGGCAGCGACCATTCTGAATTAAAGGTGTCCAAACATGATTCGCAAAACTGCTTTGCAAGTAGGTGTCGTCGCTCTATTGGCTCTCATCTTATGGAATGGGTACGTTGTCGTTAGCAACGTGAGGCACATCAGGAAAATTGCGGCGCTCACGGCCCAAAGCTCGATGATCCAGGCGGAAATTCAGGGTGTCATGAAGGATTTGACTGACATCGAAACAGGTCAGCGCGGATACTTGCTTACGGACGACCCTTCGTACCTGGAGCCCTACACCGAAGCGAAAGCAAGAATCGCAGCTGACCTTGCAAACCTTCGCGCAGGGCTCGGCTATCGAGGTGAGCGCGAACGGTCTCTTGAGTCCCAGGTCGAGACCATGGTCAGCTCAAATCAATCTGCGATCGAACAATCCATTACTTTGCGTAAACAGGGCTATCGCCACCGAGCATTCAAGTTGGTGGCTTCAAATGACGCCATGGCCTACATGGATAAGGCACGCGAGCGCCTGTCCTCGTTATCTGTGGTGGAAGGCAACCGGCTCGCCGAAATCGAAACACAGAGGAGTGCTGGCCTAGGCCAGGTGTTGAAACAAACCATCGTGGTCGATATAGCGCTGCTCGCCCTGGTCGCCAGCCTATTTGCACTTGTCCGCTATCACGGGCGAGTGCTGGAGGAGGAAGTTGCCCAGTGTGTACGACAGTTGACCTCGCACGACTTCCGGCTGGCAAGACTGATGTCTGCCCTGTCCAACGAGGCGAGTTCTAAGACCTCCGCAATCGGAGCCAATGCGCATTTAGTCCTGCAGGAATACGGGGGATTTTTGCCGCGACACGCCCACCAATGTGTTGAGCAGATTGAGGAAGCATCGACCCAACTGGAACAATTGCGACAGGATTTGATTGCCAGTTGAGTCCCATCCTTAGTCGCAGTAGCAGTCGTGCATTCAAACCAGCGAATAAAAAGCGCATGTCGCCTGATTTCGTCAATTGACAGTTTTCCGCGAGTAGAATCTCCACGCGTCAGTTGACGGGCGTGAATCTTATCGCAAGGTCAACGATTCATCACGTTCTAGTCGCAGGAGAAGAGATGATGGCAGCCCCTGATGAAAGACTCAAGGCGTTGCGAAGACTTCTTTTCCTGGCCGCTGTGATGGGTCTGGGCTATCTGTGTACACGCACGCTTCGTTTTACGAATGATTTTCTCAATATTGCTTTCGTCTGCTCGTTTTTTCTAATTCCATTTCTAGCTGCTGGGGAAGCTCTGCGGCTGGGCGGTTGGCTCAAAATTGTAACAACGATACTTCTTGTCCCGTTACTGGCGCTCTCAATGGTGTCTCTCCTCCTCACAGTCAGCTGCTATCTTCCAGATGCCATGGGGCATGTTGAGAGGAGCCGAGAATTGGCTTGGGTCCAGCAGGGGAACTATCAGTCCATCTTCTCTGGAACGAAACCCCCGGAGGAGCGCTTGGCCCGCATGGTGTTCTCTTGGAACAACGCATGCCCATTGTGCCGGGCCTATATTTGGTGAAGCCCTTGGATTATTTCGAAGGTGCAAGTCACGGGAGCCTCTCAGCAGAAGGAACCGACCCCGTAAGGCTGCACATCCCGAAAAGCAATCAAAATGAAGAAGTGAACAAGGTTTACTCGCCGAAGCGCAGGGTTTATTGGTGAAAAATCGCCATTCCGCTCATTGACCTCACACCTGCCGATCCTCGGACTGCCTAATGGTAAAGTTCGTGCTGGGTAATCATGACTCCCGAAAGATACCTCGAAGTTCAATTCATAAAGCAAATTCGGAAGGGGTACGTGAAAAATGCCGAATTGGCCCGGCAAGGAACTAACGTGCCGCTCTCCCACATGTCGCAGGACGAACATTGCATCGTGACGGTACATGACAAGCAAAGACGACAACTATGGTTTACAAACCGTCGCGTGCTTCTCCAGGCGCAATCACGTGTGACCACGCTGTTCGAGTATGAGGCCGTCTCGCACGTCCATTGGATGTTTAAGAGTTTCTGGGATCGCCTTCGCACCAGTCCTGTACTGGGCTAGGTGGGCACACTGAAAAACTTCAGAATCCTGGCAGGATGGATGGTGTTACGGATGTGCCTGAGAATACAAGCACTTTAATGGTGAGCGCGGCAGGACTCGAACCTGCGACCCATGCCTTAAAAGGGCATTGCTCTACCAACTGAGCTACGCGCCCATCTTTACAAATCAAGCGTTCGCAGCAATTGGGTTTCCGACGCGCCGGAATGGCAGGAAAAGGCTGCGCCAAAGATCTTTTATGCCGCTCTTGCTTTTCTTAATTGTAAGGGCAGCGTACGCGACAGTCCAGCAACGAGGTTCAGAAATGCAAGGAATCGAATTACCCAGCTCGCCCCACATCCTTCGCATTTGCATGCTGCGCCAGTTCAGCGTCCATATGTCGCACCAAGCCGGAGAACGATAACGGTTCCCCATCCAGTTCGCCCAAGGCCAATTCTATGGCCAGGGCCGACGCTCGTAATTTAAGAAGTAGGGAGCTTCCGAGAACTTGCCGGCAAATCTTTCGGCAACGTTCAAGCGAGCGCCCGCACTCACTAACTCGCGAACGCCGTCCCGATCCACGGAGTTGCTGACTGGAAGGCAACCGCCGCCCGCGGGGAGCACATTGCGGTAACGGGGTGTGCGGGACGCGGGCAGATTACCCTCACCCGCAAACATATCCGCTGTTCGGCGACTTAAAACCGAGTCAGGCCTTCTCGTTCGCAGCCTCGGATATCCGGAAACTCAGTCGCTGCTCACCCAACACGGGATGGATCGCGGTCAACTGCACGGTCCCGGACGCTTCTTTCGCTCGGATCCAGATCGCGCCTGTGCCTCCGATCAACGAAAACGGGTTGTCGCCGATGAGTTCGGCAGGGCCTTCGAGTTCCAGCTTGATGACATCATTGGCAAAAGGACGGATTGCGCCAAACTCATCAGTGACGCGCAACACCACCCGAGTCGAGTCAGCGCCGTCGCCGATCAGTTCGGCGTCATCTGGAGTAATGGTGAACTTCGTATCCACTCCCCTGCCCGACATCTTCTTTTCGATAACTTTCTTGCCGCCGATGTAGCCTTCGACCCGCAGGTCACCCCAGCCATGACGAAGGCCAGAGCCAGCGTCCACAGTAAAGGGCGCGTAACGCAGGTGCTGGAATTGCTGGCGATCAGGATCGGCCTCAGCAATCAGCTTGTCATTGATGTAGACCTTCAGGTGATCGCAGTTGGAGCAGAACACAGCTTTCGTGAATCCCACCGACTCATCGCCCCGTGCCCAGTGGAACGCCGGCTCAAGTACGACCTCTTCGGAGGGATCGCATTGCGACTTGTAGAAACCTGCAGCCGGTTTGGGCTCGCGGAAAATGTCGGTGACCCCGTGATAGCAAATGCGGTCGCCAGAGCCGAAATTGCCGTGCGTGTTGTAGTCAAAAGCGCACCAGCCGATGCCGCCTGAATATTGCGGATTTGAAGCCAGCTGGTCGTGAATCCGTGCATGCCGCATCGTGTGTTCTGTCAGCCGCTCGGTATTATCGATGGTCTTCGTGGGAAATGTGTGGCCCACGAATTCTGTGTTCAGATATCGCGGATGATTCGGCGGCTTCAGCGGAAATCCGAAATCGTTCATCGTGAACACGTCTTCCAGGAACTCTGATTCCTGGAAATAGCGGATACCACCGGTCTGACGCGAGGGATCAAGTTGATGCGCCGTCGCGTTGGTGCGGGTATAAAAATCATGATCATCTTTCGACTCGTTAATACGCACGCCCCATAGCACGATTGATGGATGGTTCCAGTCACGGCGAATCATGCGGCGCACATTATCAACAGAGATGTCTTTCCATGCTTGGTCCCCGATATGCTGCCAACCGGGGATTTCCTCGAGAACTAAGAGTCCCATTTCGTCGCAGGCGTCGAGGAAGTGCCGCGATTGGGGATAGTGAGAGGTCCGCACGATATTACAGTGAAGCTTGTTCCGCAGAATGTCGGCGTCGCGGCGCTGCACGCGGCCCGGCATCGCCTGGCCGACCCAGGGGAATGTCTGGTGACGGTCGAGCCCGCGCAGCTTAATCACCTTGCCATTCAGTTCGAATCCGTGGTCGGTGAATTCAGCTTTGCGAAAGCCAAAACGGCGGGAATCCTCGTCGAGAACTTGTGCTCCTTCCACTAGATGGACACGAATGCTGTACAGATTGCGGTCGTTGAGGTCCCAGAGCTTGATGCCGGCAAGATCCACAAGGCTGACGACGACCGAGGAGTTAGTCGTCGCGTCTGGCGAGGTCTGCCCGGTAGACTTGCGCGAAGCGGCCGCCGCAATTTTCTGACTCGCTTTCCGAATCGTCTGATTGCCATCCAGCAGTTCGACTTCAACCGAGAGAGGTTTGCGAGAGGTTGTTGCGTTCTCCAGAAAGCATTCGACGTCCACAGACGGCTTGCCGCTGAGCACGTCCTTGGGACGAACGAAGATGTTCTCGATGAATGTCTCTGGAACTACTCGCAATGCGACCTCGCGGTAAATCCCGCCAAAGGTCAAGTAGTCAATCTCATATCCAAACGGCGGAATATCCGGCCGCTCGCTCGAATCCACATCCACTGCCAAGACGTTTTCTCCGTCCCAATCGAGGTGGGGCGTCAGTTCGAACGAGAACGGCGTGTATCCCCCTTTGTACTCACCGAGGCGCGTGCCGTTGATCCACACGGTCGACGCGGTCATCACGCCTTCGAAGTCCACGAAGACACGCTTGCCCTTTGCCTCCGCCGGCAACTTAAACTGGCGCCGATATAGCGATACGAACTCATAGTCCTTCTCATCGAACCCATGCCACGGCAGGCGCTTGTTGGTATGCGGCACGACAACACGGTCGAAGCCGGAATCGTCGAAACTTTTATCGTGCCCACCCTCCACAAACTTAGGACTGAAACGCCATCCGCGATTGATCGGCAGAATCATTCGTCCGCCGGGAGTAGTCGTGCCCGCAGCTTCTCCTAGCGCACGCGGCGCCAGATGCGCTCCGGCAAGAAGGGTGCTCGTGGTGCGAATAAAATTGCGTCGGTCCATTCAGGAAGTCCTTTCAGGATCAAATGTAAGTAATGCCCAGCTGTACGAATGATTACGAAATCCAGGAAAGCATCTGCTTCATAGTCGTTGGATCGCTCGACTCGGTCCCGCGCGGCACCGTGGGCCCGATGCGAACCGCGGTGTTATGCCCTTCGAACCACGCCAGGAACG
>Ga0157370_10008854_pt1 | contig 10820 bp, 10 predicted proteins | sample C35metaG_FD_113463 | JGI IMG/M metagenome (GOLD analysis project Ga0157370, IMG submission 113463) | Corn rhizosphere microbial communities from Kellogg Biological Station, Michigan, USA - C3-5 metaG | ecosystem: Host-associated > Plants > Roots > Rhizosphere > Soil | place: USA: Michigan... | reverse complement strand
TCAAGCTCCCGCCGGGCCCGGGCCTGCCGGCCAGGGCCCTCGGCCCGGCGTTTCCGCCACGCATAGAACCCCGAGGTCGAGACCCCCAGCAACCGGCTCGTCCGAGCAATCGCATAGTCAGCCTTCTCCGCTTCCATCAATTCGAACCGTTCTGATTCCGTGGCTTCGACGCGAAGAAGGCTGCCGCTTTTCCCAAAAATTCGTTGTCCTTTTTCAGGTCAAAGTTTTCCCGCCGCAACCGCTTGAGCTCGACCCGCTCGTCCTCGCCCAACGCACCCGTCGGTTCCCCCGTGCCCCGGCGGGTCTTCTCCAACTTCACCCACCGACCCAACGTCTGCTCGCCAAGCCCGATCTCCCCGGCCACCACGGCGACCGACCTGCCCGTATCTATCACCAGCCCGGCGGCCTCCCGCTTGTACTCCTCCGTATACGACCGGCGCTGCTTCTTCTGCTCGCTCATCACTGAACATCCTCCCAGCAGGACTCAAAATCCCGCCAACTTGGGTGTCCACATTCTTAGGCTAGCCCCAGCGACCGACACAGCGGCGCCAAAAAGTGCGGAAACGGCGGCAAAACCAGGGCCTCGACAAGCTCGACCACCGGCGACAAGCCCGGCCACCAGGGGCTAGATCACGTAGCGCTCATCCTCGTGGTCGCCCGGGTGGTCCTTGACCAGGCCGGCGGCCAGCGTGTTGCCGTCCTGGGGGTCGACCACCAGGAACGCGCCGGTGCGCCGGTGCAGCGCATACGTCTCAATGGGCAGTGCCGAGGACAGCCGGATCTGTGCCGTGCCAATGTCATTCAGCTCCAAGCCCGAAACAGCCCCGTAGCCAAACGTCTCCAGGTCCAGCTTGCCCGTCACGGCGCGGACCAGGCCCTGAACAGTTTTGCTGCCGTGCTTGATCAGTACCTTGGCACCCTCGCGCAGCGGCTTGGCCGAAAGCCAGCACAGCTCCGCATACAAGTCTTGCTTGACCTCTCCAAACGTCCCGGTGGCGGCGATCACGTCGCCCCGGGCAATGTCGATCTCCTCGCTCAGCCGCAGCGAAACGGACTGGGGAGCCACGGCACGGTCCAGGGCACGCCCCGCAAAGTCAATCCCCACCACTGACGCCTTCCGCCCGGACGGCAGCACGGTGATCTCGTCACCCACGGACACCGAGCCCGAAGCCACTTGCCCCGCATAGGCGCGGTAGTCGCGGAAGGAGGCGCCGGCGTCGAACGCGGAAGAAAGCTCCGGGGCCAGCGCGCCTTGCGGGCGGATGACCAGCTGGACGGGGAAGCGGAACGGCTCCAGCCCGCGTTCCAGCTCGTCTGTGGTGGGCAGGGTTTCCAGGATCTCCAGCAGCGTGGCACCCGTGTACCAGGGCGTGTGGGCGGAGCGTTCCACCACGTTGTCGCCCTCCAGCGCGGACACCGGGACCACCAGCACATCGCTGAGGCCGATCTCGCCAGCCACGGCCTGGGCATCGGCCTCGATGGCGCGGAACGTTGACTCGCTGAAGTCCACCAGGTCAATCTTGTTGACCGCAACCACCACGTTGGGCACCCGCAACAGCCGCAGCACGGACAGGTGCCGGCGCGTCTGCTCCAGCACGCCCTTGCGGGCATCGACAAGCACGACGACGGCATCCGCAGTGGACGCGCCCGTCACCGTGTTCTTGGTGTACTGCACATGTCCCGGGGTGTCCGCCAGGATGAAGCTGCGGCGGTCGGTGGAAAAGTACCGGTAGGCCACGTCGATCGTGATGCCCTGCTCGCGCTCGGCGCGCAGGCCGTCCGTGAGCAGCGCCAGGTCAATCTTCTGGGTGCTGCCGTTTTCCCCGCCAAAGCCGCGCCGCTCCGACGTTCGGGTGACGGCGTCGAGCGTGTCGGCCAGGATCGCCTTGGAATCATGGAGCAGGCGGCCCACCAGGGTGGACTTGCCGTCGTCGACGGAGCCGGCGGTGGCAAAGCGGAACAGGGTCAGCTGCGCGAGTGGGGCTTCGATGATGCTCATTAGAAATAGCCGTCTTTCTTGCGGTCTTCCATGGCTGCCTCGGAGATGCGGTCATCGGCCCGCGTGGCGCCACGTTCGGTCAGGGTGGAGGCGGCAACTTCGCGCACCACGTCATGGACGGTGGTGGCGTTGGAGACCACTGCCCCGGTGCAGGACATGTCCCCCACAGTGCGGTAGCGGACCTGCTTGATGACCACTTCCTCGTCCGGGAGCGGCTGCGAAACCTCGCCCACTGCCCGCCACATGCCGTCGCGGGCAAAAACTTCGCGTTCGTGGGCGTAGTACAGCGGCGGCAGCTCAATGCCTTCGCGGGCGATGTACCTCCACACATCCAGTTCGGTCCAGTTGCTGATGGGGAAGGCACGCACATGCTGGCCCACCGTGTGGCGGCCGTTGTAGAGGTTCCACAGTTCGGGGCGCTGGTTGCGGGGGTCCCACTGGCCGAACTCGTCGCGCAGGGACAGGATTCGCTCCTTGGCGCGGGCCTTGTCCTCGTCGCGGCGGCCGCCGCCAAACACGGCGTCGAACTTGTTGCGTGAAATGGCGTCAAGCAGCGGCACGGTTTGCAGCGGATTGCGGGTGCCATCAGCCCGTTCTGCAAGTTCGCCCCTGTCAATGAACTCCTGGACGGAGCCCACCTCCAGGCGCAGCCCCAATCGTTCCACGGTGCGGTCGCGGAACTCGATGACCTCCGGGAAGTTGTGGCCGGTGTCCACGTGCAGCACGGGGAACGGCACCTTGCCCGGCCAGAACGCCTTCGTGGCCAGGTGCAGCATCAACACTGAGTCCTTGCCGCCGGAAAACAGCAGCGCGGGGCGCTCAAACTCAGCCACCACCTCGCGAATAATGTGGATGGCCTCGGATTCAAGGAGGTCGAGGGATGTCAGGACATCGACGGGGTCAATCACAGCTTCAGTGACTTGGGTGCTCATACGTGTAATCCGCATTCTGTCTTGGAGGTTCCGGCCCAGCGTCCGGACCTGGGGTCCGCGCCGGGGGCCACTTTCTTGGTGCACGGGGCGCAGCCGATGGACGGGTAGCCCTGGCTGAGCAATGGGTTGACGGGGAGGAGGTTCTCCTCCGAGTAGCTGATCAATTCCTCATAGGACCAGGTGGCAACCGGGTTGACCTTGACCAGGCCGTTCTTCTCGTCCCAACTGACCAGCGGCGTATTGGTCCGTGTGGGTGCCTCGTCGCGGCGCACGCCGGTGAACCACAGTTCGTAGCCCTGCAGCGAACGGTGCAGCGGCTCCACCTTCCGCAGTGCGCAGCATTGGGCAGGGTCGCGGGCAAAGAGATCCTTGCCCAGCAGCGAATCCTGCTCCGCCACGGAGTGCTCCGGCTTCACGTCCACCACGTTCACCCGCAGGTTTTCCGCCACCTCGTTGCGGGTGGCATAGGTCTCCGGGAAGTGATAGCCGGTGTCCAGAAAAAGGACGTCCACGCCGGGGAGCTGCTCGGCGACCAGGGCCGGCAGCACGGCGTCGGCCATGGAACAGGCGACGGCGGCCGCCCCGGTTTTGAAGTTTTTCGCCACCCAGGCGATGACGTCCTTGGCAGACGCCTCCCAGCCAAGCTCGGCGGCACCGGCTTTGGCCAGGGCCTTCAGTTCAGCGTGGGTGCGGGCCGGGGTCTCGACAAGCTCGACCAGCGGATCGGATCGTGTCATTTCAGCAGCTCCTCATCCACGCGGTGTGCGAATTCGGCGAAGGTCTCCTCCGCCAGCTTGTTGGCCGCATAGCTGCGGATGACGCGCTCCACGTAGTCGGCCAGGTCGTCGATGGCAACCTTCAGGCCGCGGACGGTGCGGCCCAGGCCTGCCTCTTCGCGGTTGTGCGAAGACAAGCCCCCGCCCAGGTGGACCTGGAAGCCTCCTGTTGTGCCGCCGTCGTCCGTGGGGACCACAATGCCCTTCAGGCCAATGTCGGCCGTCTGGATGCGGGCGCAGGAGTTGGGGCAGCCGTTGAGGTAGAGGGTGATGGGATCGCCCAGCACGCCGGCGTCGACCAGGTCGGCCAGGCGCACCTCGAGCTGGCCGATCACGTCGATGGCCGTGTCCTTCGTGTTGACGATGGCGAGCTTGCAGAACTCGATGCCGGTGCACGCCATGGTGTTGCGGCGGAACACTGACGGGCGGGCGGACAAGCCAAGCTCGTCCAAACCGGCCACCACTGCCTCGACCTTGTCCTGGGAAATGTCCAGGGCAATGATCTTTTGCAGCGGGGTGGTGCGCAGGCGGTGGGAGCCATGGGCTTCCAGGAGGTCCGCGAGGGCCAGCATCTGCGTGCCGGAGAAGCGGCCCACAAACGGGGCGGCGCCGATGAAGAACTTGCCGTCCTTCTGTTCGTGGACACCAACATGGTCGCCGTTGACGGTGGCCTTCGGCGGGGCCACGCCGTCGGGCAGCTTGCGGCCAAGGTATTCATCCTCCAGGACCTGCCGGAACTTTTCCGCTCCCCAGTCCTCCACCAGGAACTTCAGGCGGGCCTTGTTGCGCATCCGCCGGTAGCCGTAGTCGCGAAAGATGCTGGTGACGCCCTCCCAGACGGCCGGCCCGTCCTCCGGCGGCACGAACACGCCCACGCGCTGCGCCAGCCGGGGCGCGGTGGAGAGCCCGCCGCCCACCCACAGGTCGTAACCGGGGCCGAGTTCCGGGTGCCGCACGCCAACAAAGGAGATGTCGTTGATCTCGTGGATGGTGTCGTGGTCCGGGTAGCCCGTGATGGAGGTCTTGTATTTGCGCGGCAGGTTGGAGAACTGTGGGTTGCCGATGAACCGCTCGCGCAGCTCCTGCAGGAAATCGGTGGGGTCGATGATTTCCGCCTTGGCAATGCCTGCCACGGGGGAACCCAGCATGCCGCGGGGAACGTCGCCGCACGCCTCTGTGGTTTGCAGGCCCACGGCCTCGAGGCGGCGCCAGATCTCCGGGACGTTTTCCACCTCAATCCAGTGGAACTGGATGTTTTGGCGGTTGGTCAAATCTGCCGTGTTGCGGGCAAAGTCAACAGAAATTTGGCCGATCACGCGCAGCTGCTCGGTGGTGAGCTTGCCGCCGTCGGTCCTCACACGCATCATGAGGTAGCTGTCCTCAAGCTCGTGCGGTTCCAGGGAGGCCGTCTTGCCGCCGTCGATCCCCTGCTTGCGCTGCGTGTACAGCCCCCACCAGCGGAACCGGCCGTGCAGGTCGTCGTCGGCGATGGAGTCGAAGCCCTGCTTGGAGTAGATCGTCTCAATGCGGTGGCGCACGGAGAGACCGTCGTCCTCCTGCTTCCACGCCTCGACAGGGTTCAGCGGGGCCTTGCCGTCCACAACCCACTGCCCATGCGGCTTCGTTGCGGGGCGCACGCGGACAGGGCGGGAGGCATGCGCGGCGGCGGCCCCTGCAGTTGTGGTGGCTGTCCCGTTGTCAGTGCCAGGGGCGGTTGCTCCGGCTAGAGCTGTCTGTGTCATGAAACGAGCGTAGATTGCCCGCCATTGACGGCAAACAAGGGATGCAACGCGGGTTCACCTTAGGCAATATTTCGTCACGTGCCCCATTTCCGGCCCGGTTGTGCTTGGCAACCCGCAACAAGCACGACGCCGGGCCGGTCGCCTTGGTGGGCGGGTCCGTGTAGGTCCCGGAGCCGCATGTCACTGGTCCGGGCTTTGTGTCACCCGGCGCCAAGTTCACCGTGAACCCCCGCGCCGAAATACTAGGCAGCCCGGGAAACCGCAGCGTCGAAGTGCTCCAGCGCCAGCTGTGCCACCAGCCCGGACGGCAGCAGTGGCTCGGACACCGCATCGGCTCCGGCCAGCGAGAGCTGGTCGTGGAAGTAGCCGGGCGCCAGCAGGTAGGAGGCAACCGCGACGCCGGACGCCCCGTCCGCGCGCAGCTGCGCCACGGCTTCCGGCACTGAGGGGCGGGCGCTGGCGCCGTAGGCCGCAAGCACCCGCTCCGGCCTGCGAACGGCCAGGTCCGCCGCAAGCACCTCGATCTGTTCGGCCGCCTCCGGCCGCGAGGAACCGGCTGCGGCCAGCACAATCCCCCACCCGTGAGGCAGAGTGCCGAGCCGTTCATGCAGCAGTCCGGCCAGCCGCGGATCCGGCCCCAACGGTGCGGCGGCGAGAGTGCCGGGCCGGCTTGCCACGGCCTGGGCTATGTCTACCTGGACGTGGTAGCCCACCGTCAGCAGCAACGGCACGACGACGGCCCGAACCCCCTCGGGCAGCCCCGCCACCACATCGGGCAGGGCCGGCTCCTGCACATCGACGTAGGCCTCCAGCACCGTAAGCCCGGGGCGAAGGGCCGCGATGTCCGCCCGGAGCTGGTTGATCCGCGCCCGGCCCTCCGTGTTGTTGGTGCCGTGCGAGCAGGCAACCATCACAGTTTCAAGGCCCATGGAGTGCTTCCTTTCATCAATACGGGTCCCGCCAGAGGGCCGTTGCAAGCCAATGTACGGCTTTAAGCGGCGGCCTGTGTCTGCTTGACGCCCCGCAACCCCGTGTTGACAATGCCCAGCGCCGAAATCACGCCGCCTGTGATGAACAGCGCCGCCGTAATGGCCACAATGCGTCGAAATGAGTCAAAGTCCAGCACGCCGCCAAGCATCACGCCGGCCAGGGCCACAGCGATCAGCCCGGCCACCCGGGAAACGGCATTGTTGATGGCCGATCCTATGCCGCTTTGCTTCGTGGGGACGGCGCCGAGGATCGCGGCGGTGAGGGGTGCCACCGTCATGGACATGCCCACCGCGAACACCAGGATGCCAGGCAGGATGTGCAGCCAAAAATTGAACGGGACGGAAGTGGTGGCCATGAGCAGGTAGCCTGTTCCCGCCACCATGGGGCCAACCGCCATGAACAGCCGGGGCCCGTACTTGCCGGCCAGCGTGCCAAAAGGGCCGGACAGCAGCAGCATGATGACCGCAGTGGGCATCGAGGCCAGGCCTGCGAGCGCGGCAGAAAATCCTGCCACCTCCTGCAGGAACAGCACCATCATGAGCCCGCCCAGCGACACCCCGGCATAGATGAAGGCCGTGGCCACATTGCCCATGCCGAAGTTCCTGGTCCGGAACAGCGGCAGCGGCATCATGGGCTGCGGGGTGCGCGCCTCCCACCAGAGAAACACGGCCAGGGCAGCCACGCCCACGGTGAAGGGCACAAAGACCGCCGGGCTCCCCCATCCCAGCCTGTCCTGTTCAATCAACGCAAACACGGTGCCGCCCAGCCCCACCGAGGCCAGGAGGGCCCCCGGCACGTCCACCCGCCTCCTGGCGCCGGTGGCAGCCCCGGCGTCGTCCGCGGGGGCAGCGGGAAGGGCCAGGCCCTTGAGCAGCCAGAAGGTGGCGGCAATGGGCAGGACATTGATGGCGAAGACCAGCCGCCAGCTGGAATAGTCAACCAGCAGCCCGCCCAGCAGGGGCCCGGCCAGGAACGCCGTACCCGTCCACGCCGTCCACCTGCCGATCGCCTTGCCCTGGGCTGGCCCGCTGAAGGTGGAGGTGATCAATGCCAGGGAACTGGGCACCAGCAGTGCGGCCCCGGCACCCTGCACGGCACGCGAAACCACCAGGAGCAGGGCGCTGGGGGCAAACGCACAGGCCAGGGACGCCACCCCAAAGACCAGCAGCCCGGCCCGCAGGATCCGCACGCGGCCCAGGGTGTCGGACAGGGAGCCGGCAATGAGGATCAGCGAGCCTAGCGTGAGCAGGTAGGCGTCCACCACCCACTGCTGCGTGGTGATCCCCCCGCCCAGCTCCCGGGTCATGGCCGGCAGCGCCACGTTCACAATGGCCCCGTCCAGGAACGCCACAAAGGACGCCAGGATGGCCACCCACAGCACCCTGCGTTCCATGGGCCTCAGCCCTTCCTGGCAAATGCCGTCCGAAGGGACAGCTTGCGCGAGTACTCAATGGAGCCGTAGCGGAACAGGTGCACGGCCAGGCGCAGGGCCGCAAAGCCGAAGACAAAGAGCTCCACGATCACCACCGCTGCCGCGGGTCCGCCCAGCGAACCAAAACCGTTCCGCAGCATGGCCGTGATGGGCGCGGTGAACGGGAAGAAGGTAAAGATCTGCACAATGAGGTTGCCGGGGTCGCTGACCACCATGGTCACAATGTAGAAGGGGATGAACATCATGATCATGACGGGCGCAAACACGGTGCTGGCGTCCTTGGCCGTGGGCATCACCGCACCAATGGACACCAGGACGCCGGTGAACAGGATGAAGCCGCCCACAAACAAGAGCGCACCGACCAGCATGGGCCAGAACTGGAACTGCAGGTGTGAGAGGTCGAAGTCCGGCATGGACAGCTGGTCGCGGAAGAATACGTAGCCGGCCACCATGGGCGTGGCAAAGACCAGTGCCTGCACGGCGCCCACCAGGAACAGGGAGATCACCTTGCCCACCACCAGCGTGGTCGGGTTGAGCGTGGTCAGGATCATTTCGGTGACCCGGTTTTCCTTCTCCTCCAGCGTGGACGCCAGCATCTGGTTGGCCAGCAGGATGATCACCACATAAAAGAGGACCAGGAACAGCAGCGGCGGCACCACTGTCTCCAGCCCGCCGGAGAGCTGCCCGTCCTTGTACGTCTGGGTGTCCGAACGGAAATTGCCCTGCACGGCCGCGGCCAGCTCCGCCGAGCCCACCTTTTCCTGGGCCGACAGCACCAGCAGTTGCTTGGCCACGGCGTCGTAGCTGCCGTTCTTGAAGATGCCCTGGTCGGTGCCGTACACGTTGACCGTCTCCTTGGCCGGATTGGCCGGGAAGCTGAAGTACGCGTTGAGGGTGCCGGCCTTGACGCGTTCGACGGCGGTGCCCGGGTCTGCTTCCACCGCACCTCCCATGGCCTTGGCCAGGGCGGGGTCCACCATGGCGGACGAGTCGGTGTACGTGAAGGAAATCTTGTCGTGCTTCTGCGCGTCCGCCTGGGACTTCGTGGAGGAGTTGCTGGCGAAGACCAGGCCAAAGACTATGGCGAGCAGAATGGGGATGGCCAGGGTGGCAATCCAGAAACGCCGCTTCTTGACGGTACGGGTGAATTCAAAGTGCACCACGGTGCCCAGGTTGTGCCGCGCCATGTTATTTCGCCCCCGTTTCGACGGCCGCCTTTTCGCCGTAGACCTGCAAAAAGATGTCGTCCAGGCTCCGCTTCGCGGCAACAAAGCCGCGCACCACCACGCCCGCCTGGACCAGGCCGCGCAGCACCTCGGCCTCATCCACGGAGTCGTCCAGGGCCAGCTCCGAATAGTTGGTTTCCCGCAATGTCACCGTGTAGTCAGGGGAATCGGGGACCGTGCCGGTGTGCTTGAGCCGCACCGTGCGCCCGCCAAATTGGTTTTGCACCTCATCGATGGTGCCGTAGGCCTCGCTCCGCCCGTCCTTGAGCAGCACAATCCGGTCGCACAGCCGCTCCACCTCCTCCATCTGGTGGGTGACCATCATGACGGTGGCGCCGGCCTTCTTCCTGTCCTCGATGATGTCCATCAGCAGCCGCCGGTTCACCGGGTCAAAGCCCTTGGTGGGCTCGTCCAGGATCAGAAGTTCGGGGTCATTCATGATGGTCACCCCCAGCTGGATTTTTTGCTGCTGTCCGCCGGAGAGCTTGTCCACGCGCACATCAGCCTTGTCGGCCAGGTCCACCCGGTCCAGGTAGTCGCGGGAAAATTGCTGCGATTCCTGCCGGGACAGCCCCTTGAGCCGGCCAAAGTACGTCATGACGTCCAGCACGGACTCCTTTTTGTACAGCCCGCGCTCCTCCGGCAGGTAGCCAAGCCGTGCACCGTAGTCGTCACTGAACACCTTCCCGTTGATGTGCAGCGTCCCCGAGGTGGGGCGGTAGATGCCCAGCAGGGCCCGGATGGTGGTGGTCTTGCCGCTGCCGTTGCTGCCCAGAAACCCGAAGGTCTCCCCGCGGGCCACGTCAAAGGACAGCCCGTCAATGACAGTCTTCTCGCCAAACTGCATGCGGAAGTCCTCGATGTGGATGAGCGGTTGCGCGTGGGCGTAGTCCATGGTGCCAGCGTATCCACGATCGCCGTCGATGACACGCCCGTTGGCCCGTTGCGTGCCAGCCACCGTACGCTTAAGCCGGCCCGTGCCATGGCCTGCACCACCCGAGAACACTGCCAACAGAGACGAACAGCTGCCATGCCCCTCAACCTTGCCCTGATGCTGGACCTTTTGGGCGTATTCTTCTTCGCCGTCTCAGGCTCCCTGCTGGCCGCGCGCAAGGGTTTTGACCTGGTGGGATCGGTGCTGCTGGGTTCCTTGGTGGGACTGGGCGGCGGAGTGGTGCGTGACCTGGTGCTGAACGCCGGCCCGCCAGCAGCCTTCAGCAACCCCGTTTACATGCTCCCGCCCCTGCTGGCGGCCGCCGTGGTGTATTTCCTGGTGGGCGGGGTGGAACGGGTCAGCCGCCTGGTGCTGACGTTCGACGCCGGCGGGCTGGCCCTGTTTTGCATCACCGGTACGCTGAAGGCCCTGGATGCGGGCATGAATGCAGCGGCGGCTCTCCTGCTGGGCGTCACCACGGCCGTGGGCGGCGGCATCCTGCGCGATGTCACGGCCAACCGCGTGCCGCGCGTCTTTGACCCGCAGGACCTCTACGCCATCCCCGCGTTCCTGGGCGCCGGCCTGGCCACCGCTCTGTGGCACCTGGGCTGGCTGAACCTTGCCACCGGGACGGCTGCCGCCGTCGTCGTCTTTGTTTTGCGCATGCTGGCCCTGAAGTTCAAGTGGCACGCCCCGCTGGCCGCCCGCAGTTGGGCCAGCCCGCGATGGCGGCGCCGCTAGGATTGAGGGTGCAGCCCGCAGCAGTGCCCATGCCAAGCTTGGAGAAGT
>Ga0157370_10008852_pt1 | contig 10820 bp, 10 predicted proteins | sample C35metaG_FD_113463 | JGI IMG/M metagenome (GOLD analysis project Ga0157370, IMG submission 113463) | Corn rhizosphere microbial communities from Kellogg Biological Station, Michigan, USA - C3-5 metaG | ecosystem: Host-associated > Plants > Roots > Rhizosphere > Soil | place: USA: Michigan... | reverse complement strand
GTAGAAGATCGCCTCGAACGGCGACAGCGTCTCGAACCAGTCCTCCGGCATCATGCGGCCGGTTCGCGTGTAATGGTCGCAGCTCCAGTCGAAGTGCGCGAACTCGAGCGCAATGCGGTGCTTCGCGGCGACCTTCTCGAGGACGCGCACGCCTTCCGGAACGACTTCCTTGCCGATGCCGTCGCCGGGAATGACCGCGATCCTGTGCATGCGCCTGCTCCGTGATGTCGAATGCCGATTATAGGCGGCTCGTCCGTTCGTCTGATGGCGGCTCCGCGCACGCATGCGTAACGTGATGCGCATGACGACAACACGCCAAGCGCGGAGGTCATCGAATGAGCGAACGGCGGTACTGGATCGCAGTCGTGGCGCAGGATCACGTCGAAGCCGCATTGACGCACGGCTTCGTGCAGCTCAACTACGGCAAGGCAGAACCGCTTGCCCGCATGCAGCCCGGCGATGGGCTCGCCTTCTACTCGCCGCGCGCGCACTTCCCCGACGGCGCCCCGCTGCAGGCATTCACGGCAATCGGGCGCGTCGGCGACGGGCCGATCTTCGAAGTCCCGCCCGAGCAGCCGCCCGCGCTGTTTCGCCGCAGCGCGTGCTGGCTCGACGCAACGCCGGCGCCGATCAAGCCGCTGCTCGCCGAGTTGTCGTTCATCCGCAACAAGGAGCACTGGGGTGCGGCGTTTCGCTTCGGCGTCGTGCGCGTGCCGCGCGAGGATTTCGTGGCGATCGCCGCTGCGATGGGCCGCGACCCGGGCGTCGATTTCGCATGATCGGCCCGCTTCGAGCGCCGCGCGGAGCCGGCGTCGTTCGCAGGCGCTGCGCTATGATGCAGGCAGAATTCGACCGCGCGCGCAAGCCGCATGAAGCAGACCTTTCTCGATTTCGAACAGCCGATCGCCGAGCTCCAGCAGAAGATCGACGAGCTCCGCTACGTCCACGAGGACTCGGCGGTCGACATCTCCGACGAGATCACGCGGCTCACCAAGAAGAGCCAGCAGCTCACGAAGGACATCTACAGCAAGCTGACCGCCTGGCAGATCGCGCAGGTCGCGCGCCACCCGCAGCGGCCTTACACGCGCGACTACGTCAACGGGATGTTCGCCGAGTTTCGCGAGCTGCACGGCGACCGCACCTATGCCGACGACCCCGCGATCATCGGCGGTCTCGCACGCTTCAATGGGCAGCCGTGCGTGGTGATCGGCCAGCAGAAGGGCCGCGACACCAAGGAGAAGATCTACCGCAATTTCGGCATGCCGCGTCCCGAGGGCTACCGCAAGGCACTGCGCCTCATGAAGCTCGCGGAGAAGTTCGGCTTGCCGCTGTTCACGTTCGTCGATACACCGGGGGCGTATCCGGGTATCGGCGCCGAGGAGCGCGGCCAGTCGGAGGCGATCGGCCGCAACCTCTACGAGATGGCCGGCTTGCGCGTTCCGATCATCACGACGGTCATCGGCGAAGGCGGCTCCGGCGGCGCGCTCGCAATCGCCGTTGCCGACATCACGCTGATGCTGCAGTACTCGACCTATTCGGTGATCTCGCCCGAAGGCTGCGCTTCGATCCTCTGGAAGTCGGCCGAGTACGCGTCGACGGCGGCCGAAACGCTCGGCATCACCGCGACGCGCCTGAAGCAACTGGGTCTCATCGACAAGGTGATCAACGAGCCGCCGGGCGGCGCGCATCGCGATCACGCGGCGATGACGGTCACGCTGAAGAAGGCGCTCACCGAGGCGCTGCGCCAGTTGCAGGAGCAGACGATCGACGCGCTGCTCGAGGCGCGCGAAGACAAGATCCTCGCTTATGGCCGGTTCAAGGAGATCGCCCCCGGCTGATGCCGGCGCCGTCACGCGCGCGGTGGCCGACCTCGTTGCGCGCGCGCTCCCCGCCGGCGGATCGGTCGCGGTCGCCCTGTCGGGCGGCCGCGATTCGAGCGCCCTGCTCGACGCTGCATCGCGGATCGCCGGTGACGCGCGCATCACGCTCGTCGCGTTTCACGTCCACCATGGCCTCTCGGCGAATGCCGGGCAATGGGCGCAGTTCTGCCAAGGCGTGTGCGACGCAGGCGGCATAGCTTTCGCGTCGCGCGAAGTGGCGATCGCACGCCGGCCGCGCGTCAGCATCGAAGCGGCGGCACGCGACGCCCGCTACGAGGCGCTTGCAGCGCTCGCACGCGAGAACGATGTTGCCGCGGTGATGCTCGCCCATCATGCCGACGACCAGGCCGAGACGGTGCTGCTGCAACTCCTTCGCGGCGCGGGTCCGCGCGGCTTGTCCGCCATGCCGGCGATCGCCGACGAGCGAGGCGTGCGCTGGCTGCGGCCGCTGCTCGACATTCCACGCGATGTGATCGAGGCATACGTCGCGAAGCAACGGCTGCGCTACGTCGACGACGACAGCAACGCCGATCCCCGCTATCGCCGCAATGCGCTGCGCGAAAGCGTCGTGCCGGCACTGCGCCCGGTCGCGCCGGGCTACCCGCGTACGCTCGTCCGCGTCGCACGCCTGCAGGCCGAAAGCGCGAAGCTTCTCGATGCGCTGGCCGAGCTCGATGCGCGGTCCGCGTTCGATGGCCGCTCGCTCGACCGAGCGGTGCTGCGCGCACTCGATGCACCGCGCGCGCGCAACCTGCTGCGCTGGTTCCTGCGGCGACAGCGCCTGGCTGCGCCGTCCGCTGCGCGGCTTGCGCAAATGCTGCGTCAGGTGACCGAAGCTGCCGATGATTCGCAAGTTGCGCTCGTTCACGATGGCATCGAGCTCGGCGTGCATCGCGGGCGCGTCTTCGCCCACCGCCCTGCGCCGCTTGCGTACGAACGGCCGTGGCGCGACGGCGATCCGATCGACCTTCCACACGGCACGCTCGCGTTTGCGCCGGCGCTTGGAACAGCCATCGCGCGGCGCCACTTCGACGCTTCGCGCGTGACCATTCGCACCGGCGTTCCCGGCGAGCGCCTGCGCCTCGACGGCCGCGCGCGGCGCCCCGTTTCCGATCTGCTGCGCGAAGCCGGCGTGCCCGCGTGGGAGCGCGGCGCGTTGCCGCGCGTCTACTGCGGCGATGTCCTCGCGGCGGTCGCGTGCGCCGGCGTCGATACCGCGTTCGACGCCAGGCCCGGCGAATCCGCCTTCGCGCTCGACTGGCGGCCGCTTCGCGACTGACGATCGACCCGCCGCGCGGGCAATCCGCACCTCGAATCCGAGCGCTTGCGAAACTTGTCCCGTGGCGCAAAAGAGACGCGCCCGCCGGCTGCCGCCGCGGTCGCTTCGCATGTTACAATTTTGAATTTGCTTGCTTTTGTCTTGTCGGAGCGGAAACATGGCCGTTGAGCGCACCCTGTCGATCGTCAAGCCCGACGCCGTGGCCAAGAACGTCATCGGTCAGATCTACTCGCGCTTCGAACAAGCGGGGCTCACGGTCGTCGCCGCGAAGATGGTCTGGCTGTCGCGCCGCGATGCCGAGGGCTTCTACGCGGTGCACCGCGAGCGACCGTTCTTCCGCGACCTCGTCGACTTCATGACCACCGGCCCGGTGATGGTCCAGGTGCTCGAAGGCGAGGACGCCATCGCGAAGAACCGCGAGTTGATGGGCGCCACCGACCCGAAGAAGGCCGCACCGGGAACGATCCGCGCGGATTTCGCGCAATCGATCGACGCGAACGCCGTGCACGGCTCCGACGCGCCCGAGACGGCAGCCACCGAAATCGCCTACTTCTTCCCGTCGCACGCGATCTACGGCCGCTGACCGGGAGGACAGGGGGCGCGATGCAGAACCTGCTCGACCTCGAACCCGCGGCGCTTGCGCAATTCCTCGCCGAACGCGGCGAGAAGCCGTTTCGCGCGCGCCAGGTGTCGCGCTGGATTCATCAGCGCTTCGCCGGCGAGGTCGGCGCCATGACCGATCTCGCCAAGTCGCTGCGCGTCTCGCTCGCCGACATCGCCGAGATTCGCGCTCCGAGCGTGCTGCGCGATTCGATCGCGTCCGACGGCACGCGCAAGTGGCTGCTCGATGCCGGCAGCGGCAACGCGGTCGAGGCGGTCTACATCCCCGAGGACGACCGCGGAACGCTCTGCATTTCGTCGCAGGCCGGCTGTGCGCTGGACTGCGCGTTCTGCTCGACGGGGCGGCAGGGCTTCAACCGCAACTTGACGACCGGCGAGATCATCGGCCAGTTGTGGCACGCGAACCGCACGCTGCTCGCCGAGGGTTCCCATGCTCCGTGGATGGAAGCGGGCAGAGCACCCGTCACGAACGTCGTGATGATGGGCATGGGCGAGCCGCTCGCGAACTTCGACAACGTCGTGCCGGCCCTGCGCACGTTCCTCGACGACAACGCGTACGGACTGTCGCGCCGCCGCGTAACGCTGTCGACATCGGGCCTCGTCCCGTGGATCGACCGGTTGCGCGACGAATGCCCGGTCGCGCTTGCGGTGTCGCTGCACGCGCCGACCGATGCGCTGCGCGATCGCCTCGTTCCGATCAACCGCAAGCATCCGCTCGCAAGCCTGATGGCTGCCTGCACGCGCTACCTCGAGCGTGCGCCGCGCGATTTCGTCACGTTCGAATATGTGATGCTCGACGGCGTCAACGATCAGCCCGAGCACGCGAAGGCGCTGATCGCGCTCGCCCGCAACGTGCCGTGCAAGCTCAACCTGATTCCGTTCAATCCGTTTCCGGGCAGCGGCTTCGTGACGAGCCCGCGCGAACGCATCCGCGGTTTCGCGAACGCATTGCAGGATGCCGGGATCGTGGCGACAATTCGCAAGACGCGCGGTGACGACATCGACGCCGCATGCGGGCAGCTTGCCGGACAGGTGCGCGATCGCACGAAGCGCCGGCTCGGCACGCGCATCCCGATGGTCGCCGCGCATTAAGGCCGATTCACACTCCGAGCGCCAACGCGTCATTCCGGACGAACACCGCATGAAACGCTTCGCATCGCTCCTCCTCGTTGCGACGACGCTCGCGCTTGGCGCGTGCGCGTCGAAAGCGCCGACGCCGCAGCAGGCCCAGGCGCCCGCGCCGGACACGACGCCGGTCAAGCGGGAGGAGGCCACTCCGCAGAAGCGCGCGAAGATCCGCACGGAGCTCGCCGCCGGCTACTACCAGCGCGGACAGATGGACGTCGCGCTCGAGGAGCTCGGCAACGCGAAAACGCTCGATCCTTCGTACCCGAGGATCTACGATATCTACGGGCTCGTCTACGCGATGCTCGGCGAGCGCGCGAAGGCCGAGGAGAATTTCCGCCAGGCGATCACGCTCGCGCCGAACAACTCCGACTTTCGGGAGAACTGGGGTGCATTTCTCTGCGGCACCGGCCGCGCGCGCGAGTCGCTTCCCGAGTTTGAGCAGGTGCTGAAGGATCCGCTCTACAAGACGCCGGAGATCGCGTTGATCAACGCCGGCAAGTGCAGCATCGTACTGGGCGACACGAAGAGCGGCGAGGAATACCTGCGCCGGGCGCTGACCGTGTCTCCGGGCAATCCGATCGCCGCGTACAACCTCGCCCTGCTTGCCTATCGCGACAAGCGCGTCGGTGAAGCGCGTGCCTGGATGCGGCCGGTCATGCAGCAGGCGTCGCCGCCGCCGCAGGCGCTGTATCTCGGCGCGTGCATCGAGCGCAAGCAGGGCGACCGCGAGGCCGAGCGCTCGTACGAATCGCAGCTCAAGAATCGCTGGCCCGATTCGCCGGAAGCGAAGGCGATCGCCGACGGCCAATGCGAGTAGCCGATGGCGGACCGCGGATCACCGATCGTGGCTGACGTCGTCGACACGCAGGCGGCCGGCGCGCGTCCCTCCGGCACGGCGGGTGCGAAGCTCAAGGCTGCCCGTGAGACCGCCGGGCTCACGATCGACGCGGTGGCGCACCAGCTGAAGCTCGCGCCGCGTCAGGTGATCGCCCTCGAGGAAGACGACTGGCAGCGGCTCCCCGGACGCACGTTCGTGCGCGGCTTTGCGCGCAACTACGCGCGTTTCGTGCAGCTCGATCCCGATGCGGTGGTTGCGCTGCTGCCGGCAGCCGATGCCGCGCCCGCACTCGAACGGCCGGCGCTCGCCGCGTCGCCGCGGCCGATGGGCGAGATTCCCGCCGAGCGCGCGCCGAAGCCGACGAGCGCGCGCTGGCTCGTTCCGCTGGTGCTGGTCGTGATCGTCGCCGTCGTCGGCTACTACGAGCTTTCGCGGACGTCGTTGCACTTGCCCGCGCTCCTCACGTCGCTGACGCACGACAAGGCCGCGTCGCCGGCGCCGGCAGAGGCAACGCGGCCGAGCACGGCCACACCAGGCGCGGCGACGTCCACGTTGCCGAATCCGGTGACGGAAACGACGATACCGGCCGCCACCGACACCGCTGCCCCCGCATCCGCCTCGCCGCCGGCGAGCAGCATCACCGTATTGCCGACGCCACCTGCGGCCGATACCGCGGCAGCGAAAGACGCAACACCCGCACCCGCAGCGCCGGCGACCGAAGCGCCGCTCGTGCTCACGTTCAAAGGCACGTCTTGGGCGGAAGTGAAGGATGCGAAAGGCCGTGTCGTGCTGCAGATGACCGGAGGAGCGGGCATGACGCAAACGGTCTCCGCGATGCCGCCGCTCGAGCTGTCGCTCGGCAATGCGCCCGAGGTCGCGGTGACATTCCGCGGGCAGTCGCTCGATCTTTCCGCCTACACACGCGGCAATGTCGCCCGCGTCTCGCTGCAATGAACATGAACGCCGCAGGGCCGTCCCAAGACGCGAATTCCGCCTCCGCGGGGGGCAGCGACGCGACGAAGGCGCGAGCGCGGGGGGATCATACGAGCGTCGCGACGCACATCGAGCGGACAACGATCACGCGGCGGAAGAGCCGGCGCGTGAATGTCGGCGGCGTCCACGTTGGCGGCGGCGCACCCATCGTCGTGCAATCGATGACGAACACCGATACCGCCGACATCGCCGCCACCGTCGAGCAGGTGCGTGCGCTGTCGCTCGCAGGCTCCGAGCTCGTGCGCGTCACCGTGAATACGTCCGAGGCCGCGGCGGCGGTGCCCGCGATTCGCAAATGCCTCGACGACCGCGGCTGCACGGTGCCGCTGATCGGCGACTTCCATTTCAACGGCCACAAGCTTTTGACCGAGCATCCGGCGTGCGCGCAGGCGCTCGCGAAGTTCCGGATCAATCCCGGCAACGTGGGCAAGGGCAGCAAGCGCGATTCGCAGTTCGCGACGCTGATCGAGCTCGCGATCGAATACGGCAAGCCGGTGCGCATCGGCGTCAACTGGGGCAGCCTCGACCAGGCGCTTCTCGGGCGGATGATGGACGAGAATGCGCGCGCGGCCGAGCCCGCCGATGCCGATGCGGTAATGCGCGAGGCGCTCGTCGCCTCGGCGCTCGAAAGCGCGGCGCAGGCGGAAGCGCTCGGGCTGCCCGGCGATCGGATCATCCTGTCGTGCAAGGTCTCCAACGTGCAGGACCTGATCGCCGTCTACTCGGCGCTTGCGTGGCGCTGCGACTATCCGCTGCATCTCGGTCTCACCGAGGCGGGCATGGGCAGCAAGGGCATCGTCGCCTCGAGCGCGGCGATGGGCATCCTGCTGCAGCAGGGCATCGGCGACACGATTCGCATCTCGCTTACACCCGAGCCGAACGGCGAGCGCACGCGCGAAGTGATCGTCGCTCAGGAGCTTCTGCAGACGATGGGCCTGCGCTCGTTCACGCCGATGGTCACCGCGTGCCCCGGTTGCGGGCGCACGACGAGCAGCTACTTCCAGGAGCTTGCCGGACACATCCAGTCGTTCCTGCGCACGTCGATGCCTTCATGGCGCGCGCGCTATCCCGGCGTCGAGGCGATGCACGTCGCGGTGATGGGCTGTGTCGTGAACGGTCCCGGCGAGTCGCGGCTGGCCAACGTCGGCATCTCGCTGCCGGGCACCGGCGAAACGCCGGTGGCGCCCGTGTACGTCGACGGGCAGAAGACGGTGACGCTCAAGGGCGAGCACATCGCGGAGGAGTTCGAGCGGATCGTCGTCGATTACGTGCGTGCAACCTACGGCGGCGAGCCGAAGTCGGCGTCGCTCGTGCCGGCGCAGAAGACGATCGTCGTCAAGCCGGCGACCGGCGGATCGGCGCGGCTCGAAGCCGATCGCCATTGATCCGCACTGACGTCCTTTTTTTGTAAGTCGATCCTCGTAAGTCAAACGATGGCAGCAGGACTGCAGGCCGTGCGCGGCATGAACGACGTGCTTCCCGACGAGGCGGCCACATGGCAGCGCTTCGAGGACACCGCGCGCAACGTTTTCGAGCGCTACGGCTACCGGAACCTGCGCGTGCCGATGGTCGAGCCAACGCCGCTTTACGTGCGCAGCATCGGCGAACACACCGACGTCGTCGAGCGCGAGATGTACACGTTCGAGGACAAGCTGAACGGCGAAAGCCTGACGCTTCGTCCCGAAGCGACGGCCGGCATCGTGCGCGCGGCGATCGAGCACAACCTCACCTACGAGCGGCCGCTGCGCATCTGGACCGGCGGCCCGATGTTCCGGCACGAGCGTCCGCAGAAAGGGCGCTATCGCCAGTTCCACCAGCTCGATGTCGAGGCGCTCGGCTTTCCCGGTCCCGACGTCGACGCCGAGCAGATCGCGATGCTCGCGCGGCTGTGGCATGCGCTCGGGCTTTCGGGCATTTCGCTGATGATCAATTCGATCGGCGACGCGGCCGAGCGCCGCACGCATCGCGATGCGCTGATCGCGCACTTCGAGCGCCACCGCGACGTGCTCGACGAGAACGCAAAGCGGCGGCTGCATGCGAATCCGCTGCGCATCCTCGACAGCAAGCATCCGGCGCTGCAGGACGCGATCGCGAACGCGCCGCGCCTCGTCGATCAGCTCGGCGACGCATCGCGCGCGCACTTCGATCGGCTGCGCCGGCTGCTCGACGATGCGCGCATCGCGTACACGGTGAATCCGCGCCTGGTGCGCGGCCTCGACTACTACAATCGCACCGTCTTCGAATGGGTGACCGATGCGCTCGGCGCGCAGGGCACGGTTGCCGGCGGCGGCCGCTACGACGGGCTTTTCGAGGAACTGGGCGGAAAGCCGACGCCCGCCTGCGGCTTTGCGATCGGCGTCGAGCGGATGATCCTGCTGCTCGATGCGCAGGGCAAGGCGCAGGTGTCACCGCTCGATGGCTACGTCGTGCATGCCGGCGAGAAGGCCGGCGTCGTCGCGCGACGGGTGGCCGAAACGCTGCGCGATCACGGCGCGACGATCGTCGTGCACGCGGGCGGCGGCAGCTTCAAGTCGCAGATGAAAAAGGCGGACGCGAGCGGCGCGCGGCTTGCGATCATCGTCGGCGACGACGAAGCCGCCGCCGGCACCGTCGCGATCAAGCACCTGCGCGAAGGCGGCGATCAGACCGCGGTTCCGATCGCCGATGTCGTCGCGCGTTTTGCAGCACTCAATACCAGCAGGGATGAATATGCCAGTCTATGATCTCGAGGAACAGGACCAGATCGATGATCTGAAGGCGTGGTGGACGCGCTACGGCGGAACGGTCACCGTCGCGCTGATTCTCGGCCTTCTCGTCGTTGCCGGCATTCAGGGCTGGCGCTGGTACACGGGCCATCGTGCCGAGAATGCGTCGGTGCTCTACAGCGCGGTCAGCGAAGCCGTGCGCGCGAAGGATGCGGCGAAAGCGAAGGACGCGATCGCGCAACTGACGGATCGTTACGCGAGCACGAGCTACGCGCCGCGCGCCGAGTTGCTCTACGCGAAGATGCTGTACGAAGCCGGCGATCGCGACGGCGCGAAGGCGCAGCTCGCGTGGGCCGTCGATCACTCGTCCGAGGACGAGTTGCGGGCGATCGCTCGCTATCGCCTTGCGCAGGTGCAGATCGACGAGAAGCAATACGATGCCGCGCTCGCGTCGCTCGATGCGAAGCATCCCCCGTCGTTCGACGGCCTATATGCCGATCTTCGCGGCGACGCGCTCGTCGCGGCGGGCCGTCCCGCCGATGCGCGCGCCGCGTATGAAAACGCGCTCGCGAAGCTCGACCCGAAGTCCGCGTACCGCAATTTCGTGCAGGTGAAGCACGACTCGATTCCGGCGACGCCGAAGGTCGCCGAAGCGAGTGCGCCGGCCCAGGCCGCCGTGCCGAAATCGACGCCCGCGACCGTCGCGAGCGAAGCGGCGCCTGGCAAGGCGGCCGGAGCCGGTAAATGACGCGGACGCTTCGCGCCATCTCGTGCGCGCTCGCCGCCGCCGTCGTCGCGAGCGGCTGCGCGAGCCTGTCGCAGTCGTCGCTGACGTCGTGGATTCCGTCGATTCCGGTGCCGTCGTTCGCGTGGCTGACCGGTGGCGGCCACAAGCCGGGCCCGCTGCCCACGCTCAACGCGACCGTCACGCCGCAGATCAACTGGCAGCAGAGCGTCGGCAAGGCGGCGCCCGGCATCGCACCGGCGATCACGTCGTCGGCGGTCTACGCCGCCGCCACCGACGGCACGCTGATGCGGCTCGATCCGGCAACCGGACGCGTCGAATGGAAGATAAGCGCCGGGCATCCGTTGTCCGCGGGCCCGGGCGCCGGCGATGGCATCGTCATCGCCGGCACGTCGAAGGGCGACGTGCTCGCGTTCGACGACAGCGGCAAGTCGCTGTGGAGCGTTCGCGTGTCGAGCGAAGTGATCGCGCCGCCGCGCGTCACCGAGAACGTCGTCGTCGTGTTCTCGGGCGACGGACGCATCTACGGCCTTGCGCGAAACGACGGCAGGACGATCTGGGTCGATCCGCGCAACAATCCGTCGCTCACTGTACGTAACGCTGCCGGCGGCGTCGTGTCGCGCGGCGGCTT
>Ga0157370_10008849_pt1 | contig 10824 bp, 5 predicted proteins | sample C35metaG_FD_113463 | JGI IMG/M metagenome (GOLD analysis project Ga0157370, IMG submission 113463) | Corn rhizosphere microbial communities from Kellogg Biological Station, Michigan, USA - C3-5 metaG | ecosystem: Host-associated > Plants > Roots > Rhizosphere > Soil | place: USA: Michigan... | reverse complement strand
GCAGGCCATCGCCTCGATCATCACCAGGCCGAACGGTTCGGGCCAGTCGATCGGAAACAGCAGCGCGGCAGCGTTGCCGAGGAAGGCTCCCTTCTCCGCGTCGTTGATCTCGCCGACGAAGGTGACCAGCGGGTCGTCCATCAACGGTTCGATCTCGTTGCGGAAATAGGCGACCTCGGTGGCGTCCACCTTGGCGGCGATCTTCAGCCGCATGCCGGTGGCGCGCGCGATGGCGATCGCGCGGTCGGGCCGTTTCTCCGGCGAGATGCGGCCCAGGAAAGCGAGGTAGCCGCCTTTCGGATCGGCATGGCCGCGATACAGGTTGGCGGGGATGCCGTGCGGTACCGTGGCCACCCAGTTCGCGTGGCGCAGCGGATGGCGCTGATGGTCGGAAATCGAAACCAGCGGGAACTGCGGCCAGCGCCGGTAGGCGCCGGCCAGATCCTTCAGGTCGAGGCGGCCATGCAACGTCGTCAGGGTGTGTTCGGCAATGTCCTCGAAGAACGGGAAGTGCACGAGGTCGACATGGAAATGGATCACGTCGAATTCGTTGCGGTGGCGGCGGACTTCGTGCAGCAGCGAAAGGTGCGCGGCGAAATCGGATTTCAGCAGCGCCGGGTCGAGCCGGATCGCCTGGTCGCGCACCGGTATCAGGCGCGCGCGGGTCACCGCCTCGGCGCTGGCGAACAAGGTCACGGCGTGACCGAGGTCGACCAGCGCGTCGGTGAGGTAGGACACGATGCGCTCGGTGCCGCCGTACAGCCGCGGCGGTACCGGCTCGTACAACGGGGTGACTTGGGCAATTCGCATCGAGTCGTCTCCACAGGGCGGGCCGGGGCGATTGCCGCCGGCGATCCATGGCGTGAGGTACAACGGGCTCACGGTGATCCGAACCGATCGACACCCTGGTTGCGCTGGCGGCGGCGAACTTCAGCTTCACGCCGCTACAATGGGCGGATGTCCCTGATCCAACTCCAGCAAGTCGATTTCAGCATCGGCGGTCCTCTCCTGCTCGAACACGTCGATCTGTCGATCGAGGCGAACGAGCGCGTATGCATCGTCGGCCGCAATGGCGAGGGCAAATCCACCCTCATGAAACTCATCGCCGGTGAATTGCACCCCGACGATGGTGAAGTGCGGGTGCAGAACGGCGTCGTCATCGCGCGAATGGCGCAGGAAGTACCGCACGACACCGCCGGCACCGTGTTCGACGTGGTCGCCGAGGGGCTGGGCGATCTCGGGCGCCTGCTGGCGCGCTATCACCATCTTCTGCACGAACTGCACACGCCGGCCGACTTCGAGGCGCTCGGCAACGTGCAGCACGAGATCGAGGCGCGCCACGGCTGGGACCTGGACCGGCGCGTGGAGGAAGTGCTGACCCAGCTGGAACTGCCAGGCGAAACCGACTTCGCCGCCTTGTCCGGCGGCATGAAGCGCCGCGTGCTGCTGGCGCAGGCGCTGGTGCGCAAGCCGGACGTGCTGCTGCTGGACGAGCCGACCAACCATCTGGACATCGAGGCGATCGGCTGGCTGGAAACCTTCCTCAAGCAGTTCTCCGGCAGCATCCTGTTCGTCACCCATGACCGCAGCTTTCTGCGCGCACTGGCGACGCGCATCGTGGAAATCGACCGCGGCGCACTCACCGACTGGCCCGGCGATTACGACAACTACCTGCGCCGGCGCGAAGAGCGCCTGCACGCCGAAGCGCAGGCCAACGCGCTGTTCGACAAGAAGCTGGCGCAGGAAGAAGTGTGGATCCGCCAGGGCATCAAGGCCCGGCGCACCCGCAACGAGGGCCGCGTGCGTGCGCTGAAGGCGCTGCGCAACGAGCGCGCCGAGCGGCGCAACCTCGGCGGCAACGTCAGGATGACCGCGGCCAACGCGCAGGCCTCGGGCAAGAAGGTGATCGACCTGCAGCACGTGCACCAGGCGTACGGCGGCCGCGTGCTGATCGGCGACCTCACCACCACCCTCCTGCGCGGCGACCGCATCGGCATCATCGGCCCGAACGGCGCCGGCAAGAGCACGCTGCTGAAGATCATGCTGGGCGAACTGACGCCGCAGCGCGGCAGCGCGGAAATCGGCACCGGCATCCAGATCGCCTACTTCGACCAGCATCGCCTGCAGCTGGACAACCGCCTCAGCGCGGTGGACAACGTGGCCGAGGGCCGCGAGTTCATCGAACTCAACGGCCAGCGCAAGCACATCATCGGCTACCTGCAGGACTTCCTGTTTTCGCCCGAACGCGCGCGCGCGCCGATCACCCGCCTCTCCGGCGGTGAGCGCAACCGCCTGCTGCTGGCCAAGCTGTTCGCGCAGCCGTCCAACCTGCTGGTGATGGACGAACCGACCAACGATCTGGACGTCGAAACGCTGGAGCTGCTGGAAGAACTGCTGACCGACTACCAGGGCACCTTGCTGCTGGTCTCGCACGATCGCGCCTTCCTCGACAACGTGGTCTCCAGCACGCTGGTTCTGGAAGGCGACGGCCAGGTCGGCGAATACGTGGGCGGTTATACCGACTGGCTGCGCCAGCGTCCCGGCCCACGGGCGCCGGCGGCAGGCAAGCCTGCGGCACCCGCGTCTGCGCCCGCCGCAGCAGCTGCGCCGGCGGCATCCAAACGCAAGCTCGGCTTCAAGGAACAGCAGGAACTCGAGCAGTTGCCGAAACGCATCGAGCAGCTCGAAGGCGAGATCGGCAACCGCACCGCGGCGATGAACGAACCCGCGTTCTTCCAGCAGGACAGCGCCGCCATCGTCAAGGCGAACGAGGCACTGGTGGCCTTGCAGGCCGAGCTCGATGCGGCCTATGCGCGCTGGTCGGAACTGGACGCCTGAGCGGATGAGCGGCGCGCCCACTGGCGATGCCTGGGCCGTCTACCTGCTGGAATGCGTCGACGGCCGCGTCTACACCGGCATCGCGCGCGATCCCGAACAACGCTACGCGAAACATCTCGCCGGCAAGGGTGCGCGCTTCACCCGGTCCAACCCGCCACGCCGATTGCTGGGCTGGGTATGGGTGGCCGATCGCGGCGCGGCGCTGCGGCTGGAGATCGCCTGGAAAAAACTGCCGCGCCACGAACGCATCGCCGCCCTGCAAAACGCGACAGGCCAGTAGGAGCGCATCCGGGGGCGATGCTTTTTTTCCGCATCACAAAAGCATCGCACGCAAGCGGGCCCCTACAACGGCAGCCACAGCTGGGCGATCGAACCCGGTGCACCGTCGCGCGCACTCAGGCTGACACCGCCTTCGTGCGCCTCGGCGATCTGCCGCACCAGCGCCAGGCCGATGCCGGAACCGCCCGGCTTGGTGGTGAAAAACGGCACGAACAGGTTGTCGCTGCCAGGCAGGCCGGGACCGTCGTCGAGCACGTCGAGCACGGCACGCTCGCCGTCGGCGCGCCAGCGCATGACGACCTTGCCGGCCGTTGCCAGGCTCGCTTCCACGGCGTTGCGCAGCAAGTTGATCAAGGCCTGCTCGAGCTGATCCGGATCGCCCTGCAGCAGCAGCGGCTCGCCCTGCTCCACCTGCACCGCCATGCGTTGTTCCAGCCGCGCCACCGTCGGCACCAGCGCGGCCAGGTCGAGCTCGCGCTTCTGCGGTGGCGGCAGCGCGGCGAGCCGGCTGTAGCCGGCGAGGAAGCGCGCCAGCGATTCGGCGCGATTGCCGATCACCTGCAGCCCACCGCGCGCATCCTCGCGCCAGTCTTCGGCCAGCGGTTCGCGCGCAATCACGGTGGACAGCGTGCCGGCCAGCGAATGGATCGACGCCAGCGAGTTGTTGACCTCGTGGCCCAGCACGCGCAGCAGGCGCTGCCAGGCCTGGCGCTCTTCCTCGCGCAGCGCCCGGCCGACGTCGTTGATCACCAGCAACTGCCCGCTGCGGCCCTCGTTGCGCAACGGTGCATGGCGGATGTCGAAGCGGCCGCTGCGGCTGGGGAAGATATGCCTCACGACCTGCGCGGATGGCGCGGCCAGCAAGCCATCGAGCGCCAGCTCGGCGGCCTTCCGTCCGATCAGGCTGCTGCGTTCGGCCGCCAGCAGGCGCTGCGCGGCCGGGTTGAGCAGGCGCAATCGCGCCTCGTGATCGAACACCAGCACGGCGCTGTCCAGCGCGGCCAGCGTCTTGCCGAGCAGGCGCGCGGAATCCTCGAATTGCAGGCGTTCCTGCTGCAGCCGGTCGGCCAATGCGTTGACATCGTAGATCGCATCGCCGAGCACGCCGGCCTGCACGCCGCGCATGCTGTAGTCGCCCTCGCGCAGCGCTTCGAGCAGGCCGGCCAGCGTGTACAGCGGATACACCACGCGGCGGTGTTGCCAGCGCGCGATCAGCGCGGTGGCCAGCACGATGGCGACGGCCAGCGTCCAGCACAGCACGCGGTCGGGAACGCCCCACGACACCAGCATCGCCACGCCGATCAGCGCCGGCAGCGCCACCAGCCAGCCGCCGAGCAGTACGCGACGCTCGAACGCCGGCATGCGGGCGCGGCGCCGGCGCGTCGGATCAGTCGGCATCGTCGGACGCGGGATCGCGCAAGGCATGTTTCTCCAGTCGCCGATACAAGGTCTGCCGCGTGATGCCGAGCGCGTCGGCGGCATGCTGCAGGTTGCCGTTGTGGCGTTCCAGCGCGCGCCGCACCAGATGCGCCTCGGCCTGGTCGATGGTCATGCCGTCGAGGTCATGCGCGGCCGGCGCGGCCGCCGGGCCGGGCCCGAACGCCAGCGCCGAATCGCTGACCAGGTCGTGCTCGGCGAGCAGCGCGGCGCGTTCCATCAAGTGGCCCAGTTCGCGCACGTTGCCCGGCCAGCGCCACGCCAGCAACGCACGCTCGGCCGAGGGCGCCAGCCGAAGCCCTTGGCGTCCGTAGCGTGCCGCGCTGCGCTCGAGGAAGCTGCGCGCCAGCGGCAGGATGTCGGCGCCGCGTTCGCGCAGCGGCGGCAGGCGGATCTCCAGCGTGTTGAGGCGGTACAGCAGATCCTTGCGGAAACGGCCTGCCTCGACTTCGACGGCAAGGTCGGCGTTGGTCGCCGAGACCAGCCTCACGTCGGTGTTCTGCGTGCGCGACGAACCGAGCCGTTCGAACTCGCCGTCCTCCAGCACGCGCAGCAATTTGGGTTGTTGCGACGGCGGCACGTTGCCGACCTCGTCCAGGAACAGCGTGCCGCCATCGGCCAGTTCGAAGCGGCCGATGCGCTCGCTTTTCGCGTCGGTGTACGCGCCGCGCACGTGGCCGAACATCTCCGACTCGAACACATTCTCGGCGATGGCGCCCATGTTGACCTTGACCAGCGCCTTGCCCGCGCGCCGCGACTGCGCGTGCAGCTGCTGCGCGATCACACCCTTGCCGGTGCCGTTCTCGCCGAGCACCAGCACGTTGGCATCGCTGGGCGCGACCCGCGCCACCAGTTCCATCACCCGCCGCATCGCCGGCGACTCGGCGATCAGCACCTCGCTGCCGCCGCGCAGCAGCGCATTCTCCGCTTCCAGCCGGCGTTGCCGCCGCACGCCTTCGCCCAGCGCGATCTGCGTGCGCACGATGCTGAGCGCCCGCGCGTTGTCCCACGGTTTCTCGATGAAATCGCCGGCGCCGCGGCGCAACGCGTCCACCGCCAGCGGCACGTTGCCCCATGCCGTCATCACCACCACCGGCAGCTCGGGCGCGTGCTGGCGCAACTGGTCGAGCAGGGCCAGACCTTCTTCTCCCGAGGTGGTATCGCGGGTGTAGTTGAGGTCGATCAGCGCGCACCGGAAATCACACTGGCGCACCGCCTCCAAGGCTGCGGCAGGGCCGTCCACGCCGACGCTTGCGATGCTTTCGGATTTCAGCAGCAGGCGCAGGGCCTCGCGCACGTCGGCCTGGTCGTCGACCAGCAGCACGGTGGGGTTGGATTCGCGCGTCATGTCGTTCGGCTCACTGGATCCTGCAAAGCATATCGTTGTGGCGCTGCAAGCGCGCGCCTTGGGTTGTCGTCCGCATCACGATCATCATGCCTGCATGGCCTCACCCGGATACATCACCGGTCGCTGACCAAAGCGCATCGCGCAATTCACGCAGGATCATTCCCTACTCCCCGCGCAGCGCGCGCATCGGATGAACGCGACCGGCCCGCAGCGCCGGCAACAGGCAGGCCAGCAGGCCGGCCGCGGCGAGCACCGCGCAGACACCGAGCACCACCACCGGATCGAAAGCGCGGCTGCGACCGAGCAGCGTCATCAGCAGCACGGCCACCGCATGCGAGGCGCCCAGCGCGATCGCCACGCCGATCGCCAGCCCCGCGAAGATCTGGATCAGACCGCCGCGCAACACCAGAACCAGCAAGCGCCGCGGCGCGGCGCCCAAGGCCATGCGCACGCCGAACTCGCGTTCGCGCGCAGCGACGGCCACCGCCATCACCGCGTACAGGCCTGCGCCCGCGAGCAGCAACGCCAGCGCGGCGAACAAACTAATCAGCCACAGGCTGAGCCGTGCGTTCTGCGTGGTCTGGCGCACGATGCCGCGCATGTCGCGCAGGTTCGCGATGGGCTGCTCGGGCGCGACTTGCGCCAGCGCCTCGCGCACGCCAGCCTGCCAGTCCATCGGATGGCCGTGGCCGCGCAAGGCGAAGCGCAGCGGCTCCAGACCCCGGAAGATTTCCATTTGCTGCGGGGGCACTTGCGCCACGGGCACGTACAACACCGGTTGCTTGGGCTGCAATGCGCCGCGCTGCCAGGTGTCGCCGACCACGCCGACGATGCGCGTCGGCCACGTCACGTCGCCACTGGCTTCCACCTCGACCACTTTGCCGATGGCGTGGCCGCCGTAGTACGCATCCGCCAGATCCTGGCTGACTATGGCCACCCGCTCGTTGCCCGCCGTGTCGCCGCGGGTGAAGTCGCGCCCTTCGCGCAGCGGTATGTCGAACAACGCGAAGAAGCCTGCGCCGATGCCGTGATACTGCGCCACGAACTCCTTGCCATCCGGCGTATGCATGCCGTTCTGGAACTGGCCGTACATGTCGTCGCTGGCCGGCAGGTTGGTGGTGACCGCGGCGTCGGTCACGCCCGGTATCGCCCGCAGCCGCTGCACCAGCCGTTGCGACAGGCCATGAACCGCGGCCACGTCCGGATATTCGGTCCGCACCGGCGCCAGTTCGAAAGTGAGCACGTGGTCGTCAGCGAAACCAAGCTGCAATTGCGACGCGTCGTACAGCCCGTGCATGAATACACCGGCCGCGCACAACAGCACCGCCGCCAGTGCCACCTGCGCGACCACCAGCATTCGGCCGAGCCTGCCACTGCGCAGGCCGATGCCGCTGCGGCCGCCCTCGCGCAGTTCGTCCACCGTGGTCGCGCTGCGGCTGCGCCACAGCGCCAGTACCGCAGCCAGCAGGGCGCCCAGCAGGCCCACGCCGAACGCGGACACCCACGCGGTCGCGCCGATGCGCAGCTGCCCCCCCCACAACCATTCGGCCGGAATGAAACCGCGCAGCAAGGCCAGGCCGACCACGGCAAGCGCCATGCCCAGCAGGGCGCCCACGCCGCCGACCAGCAAGCCTTCGCCCAGCGCCGGCAACATCAGGCGCGGCAGCGATGCGCCCAACGCGCTGCGCACCGCAGCGTCGTGGCTGCGCGACAACGCGCGCAGCAGCATCAGGTTGGTGAGGTTGACCAGCGCGATCAGCAGCACCAGCAGCGCGCTGACCAGGAACAGCAAGAGCATCGGCCGCGCATCCTGCTGCACGGTTGCGGCCAGGCCTTCCGCACCGAAACGCGGCTTCTGCCAGTTGCCGCCCATGCCCATGTCGCGATACATCGCGCGTTCGCGCGCATCGACCTGCGCCGCCACGGCGGCGAGATCCGCGCCAGGCGCCAGCCGCGCGATCGCCACGGTGCCGTTGTGGTTGTAGTCATGGCTCGCCGGCGGCAGCGCCGTCGGCAGCATCACGTCGCCCGCGCCGAGCACGGTGTTGAAGGCGGCCGGCAGCACGCCGACGATGGTGCGCGGCACGCCTTCCACGCGCAGGCTGCGGCCGATCACCTGCGCATCGCCGCCGTAGCTGCGCTGCCAGAAGCCGTGCCCCAGGATGACGACGGGCGGGCCGTTCGGCCGGTCTTCCTGCGCATCGAAGTTGCGTCCCAGCACCGGCTGCAGACCCAGCGTGGGCAGCATGTTGCGATCGATGTAGATCACCGGCACCTGCGCCGGCGCGCCCGCGCCGGCGACATTCACCGTCGAGCCGGGGCGTTCGAGCCCCAGCGAGGTCACACCGTCGAGTTTGTCCAGGTACTGGAATTCGTGCGGCGAGATGCCGCCGGGATGGCCGTTGTCGTGCAACTGGCCGAATACCGCCAGGTACTCCGGTTGCGGCACCGGCAGCGGCCGCCACAAGGTGTTCCCGATCAGCGTGGCCACCGCCACGCTGGCGCCGATCCCGAGCGCCAGCACGCCGCCCGCCAGCAACAGGAAGCCGGGGCGGCGCAGGCTGGCGCGCCAGGCGCGCCAGATTTCGGACAGCCAGATGGTCATGCGTGATGCCTCTCGAAGCCGATGTGCAGGCCATGGCGCGCCCGTGTTTTCCATGCGATGTCCATTCCCTACTCCCCGCGCAAGGCGTGCATGGGCGGCACGTGTGCCGCGCGCAGCGCCGGGACCAGGCAGGCGAGCAGGCCGGCCAGCGCCAGCACCGCGCATACGCCGAGCATGGCGAACGGATCGAGCACGCTGCGGCCGATATCCTCCAGCACCGCGCCCAGTACCCGCGACAGCGCCAGCGTGATGCCGGTGCCAAGCAGCAGGCCGATCGCGATCTGCCGCAACCCGCCGCGCAGCACCATGCGAACCACGCCCAGCGAGGACGCGCCCAGCGCCATGCGCACGCCGAATTCGCGCTGCCGCTCGGTGACCGCCACCGTCATCACGGCGTACATCCCGGCCGCCGCCAGCCCCAGCGCCAGCAGCGCGAACAAGCCGACCAGGAGCAGATTGCGGCGCGTGTCGTCGGTGGTCGCGTGCACGATCTCGGCCATCGTGCGCAGGTTGGCGATCGGCTGTTCCGGCGCCACGTCGGCGACGGCGGCGTGGACGGCCTGGCGATACGCATCAGGTTCGCCCTGCACGCGCAGCGCGAAGCGCAGCGGTTGAAAGGAGCGGAACACGCGGATGATGTGTTCGGGCATCTGCGCAAACGGCAGATAGAGAAACGCGCGCTTCTGGCTGTCCAGCGGACCGAACTGCCGCGTATCGCCGACCACGCCGACAATGCGCGCATTTACCGGATGGAAACCTGCACCGGCGGGCTGCGCCTTGCTGGCGGCGTAGCCGCTGTAGTCGTTGACGACGATGGTCTTGCCCAGCGCATGGCCTGCGTATTCCCGCTCGGCCAGCGTGCGGTTCACGATAGCCACTTGCTCGCTGCCCGCCGTGTCGGTCGCGTCGAACGCCCGTCCCTCGGTCACCGGAATCTCGAACGTGGGAAAGAAGCCGGCATTCACTCCGCGTATCTGCGGGTTGGCGGCGAAGTAACTTTTGCCGGGCGCGTGGACGCCGCCCATGTTGAACTGCTGGGCGAACCCGCCCGCCGGCAGGCCGTTGGTGACCGCGACGTGCCGGACCCCCGGCAAGGCGTGCAGGCGCCGAACCAGCCCTTGCACCAGCGCCTGCGTGGAAGCGGTGTCGGCGTGGCTGCCGACCGGCGCCAGGTCGAACGTCAGGATGTGATCGCTGGCGAAACCTACCGGCGTGCGGGCCGCATCGTAGAGCGCATGCAGGAACAGGCCGGTGCCGCACATCAGGCAGGTCGCGAGGCTCATCTGCGCGATCACCAGCATGCGCCCCATCCGGCCGCTGTGACGGCCGGGCGTTCGGCCGCCTTCACGCAACGCTTCCTGCACCGACGCCGACGAAACGCCGCGCCATGCGCCGAACATCGCGGCCAGCAGCGCGCCCGGCACGGCGATGGCCAGTACCAGCAAGATCAGCGAAGCAGACATGTGCGGCATGCCGCCATGCAGCCATGCGGCGGGAACGTAATGGCCGAACAGCGACAGCCCGCCCGCCGCCAGGCCCACGCCAGCGACGGCGCCGCCCATGCCGACCAGCGCGCCCTCCGCGCAGGCTGGCAAGGCCAGCCGCCAGGCCGGCGCACCCAGCGCGTGGCGCACCGTCGCATCGTGATGACGCGACAGGATGCGCAGCAGCATGAGGTTGCCGAGGTTGACCAGCGCAATCAGCAGTACGCACAGCGCGCTGCACAGAAACAGCAGCATGACCGGCCGCTGCTCCTGCCGCAGCGTCGCCGCCAGCGGAGCGCTGTCGAAACGCACATGTTTCCAGAACCCGGCATTGGCATCGGCGAGCCCCGCGTACATCGTCTTCATGGCCGCATCGGCCTGCGCGCCGACCATCGCGGCGCTCGCCCCGGGCGCAAGGCGGGCCACCGCGAGGAAGTTGGTGCCGTCGTCGAAGGTGTTCGGCTGCAGGGTCAGCGGCAGCATGATGTCGCCCTCGCCGAACTGATCGAAACTGGCGGGCAGGACGCCGACGATGACACGCGGCACGCCCTCGACCTTGAGGCTTCGGCCGATCGCCGAAGCCGCGCCGCCATAGCGGCGGCGCCAGTAGCCCTCGGCGAGAATCACCGCCTTCGGGCCGCCCGGGCGATCTTCCTCCGCCGAGAAATCCCGTCCCAACCGCATGCGCACGCCGAGCGTGGACAACAGGCCACGATCGGCCTGAAAGGCGCTCACCTGCTCCGGCTCGCCATCGCCGGCCACATTGACGGCGATCAGCTCATCGTTGATCAGGCCCATCGACGTCACGCCGCGAACCGACTGCATGTGCTGGT